>Ga0187779_10000006_pt1 | contig 179696 bp, 152 predicted proteins | sample 1015_Q2_SP10_10__FD_132435 | JGI IMG/M metagenome (GOLD analysis project Ga0187779, IMG submission 132435) | Tropical peat soil microbial communities from peatlands in Department of Meta, Colombia - 1015_Q2_SP10_10_MG | ecosystem: Environmental > Terrestrial > Soil > Wetlands > Peat | place...
ATGTCGGCAATCCAGTGCTGTCCGCAGCTGTTCGGACAACCGGTCACGTGCAGCTTCAGGTGCTGCTCAAATCCGGGAAGTCGCTCCTCCAGTTCTTCCACCAGCCAGCGGGAAAAGGTCTTGGTCTCGGTTATGGCCAGCTTGCAGAATTCCGAGCCGCTGCAGGCAACCGCTCCCCGCCAGAAAGAGGAACCGTGGACGGGCAGGCCAGCCGCCTCCAGCCCATCAACTAAAGCTTTAATATTACTGAGCGGCACATTGACGATAAGCAAGTTCTGCATGTTGGTCACCCGCAACTCCCCGCTGGCGAAGCGCTCCGCCAGAGTGGCGGCGGCCGCCATTTGCTGCGCGCTGAGTCGTCCGCGCAACACCGCTGCGCCTACGTAGAACAAGTCAGGCTGTCTCTGCCGGTGAATGCCGACATGGTCGCGGTACACATCGGCAGGCGGCTGTTCTTCGACCGCAGGCTCCAGGGGGAAACCCAGGCGTTTCTCCAGTTCCTCGAGAAAGCTTCGAGCGCTCCATCCGTGACGCAGGAACAGGAACTTCAGCCGGGCGCGTTCCCGGTTCTCCCGCAGAACCTCGCTGTCCCGAAAAATCTCCGCCACCTCCTTGAGCACAGGCAGGACCTGCTCGGGTCGCACGAATGCATTCAGCCGTAACCCCAGGTGCGGATCGGTAGATAGTCCGCCGCCGATACGCAGGGAATACCCGATCTCGCCGTCGAGGCTCCGACAGATGGCGGTGAGACCTACATCATTGATCTCGGGGTAACTACACCAGCTCCGGCAACCGGTGATCGAGATCTTGAATTTCCGGGGCAGGTTATAGAAATCCGCATTGCCTACGAAGAAGCGGTTGGCCTCGACGACCAGGGGAGAGGCGTCGATGATCTCCTCGGCATCGACACCCGCAAGCGGACAGCCGGTAATATTCCGGGTGTCGTCGCCGCAAGACCCCAGGGTGGTCAGTCCCGCGCGCCAGAGCCTGTCCAATACCTCCGGAAGTGCCTCGATCGTGACCCAGTGAAGTTGCACATTTTGCCGAACCGTCAAGTCCGCCGTGCCCCGGGCGTATCTCTCCGTCACCTCCGCGATGGTTCGCAGCTGCGCCGTGCGCAGGAATCCGTTCGGAACGCGTATCCGCACCATGAAATAAGGGAGCGCCTTCCCTTCCCCGCCCTTGCCGCCAACCACGCCCGCTCCGTCGCCCTGGGTATAGACGCCCCACCAGCGGAAGTAGGTGCCGAGCCACTCCGGCGGGATGGAGGTGAATCCACCCCGCGCGAACTGGCGGATCTCGTCGAGGCCCTCCCAGGGGTTCTTCTCTCGCTTCAAGCGTTCGACGCGTTGCGCTTTGGTCTCCGGAACCGGCATAAAAAAACCCACCGCCAGCGAGTTCAACTGGCGGTGGGTGATAAGTGCTGGAATCGAAACGATTTCTAGCTCAGCAGCCTCCCGGCGCCAGAAGATGCAGCCGCGCAACAACAACACCGGGAGCACGTCTGGTGCGACGCCGAGATCATCCAGGAATCCTAGAGATCCAAGTTGGATATGTCAATCCAAATTCCGCGAGGCCCGATCCAAGTTTCAAATCGGAGGAATCATAAAAACGGCGCTCGCGGGGTCGAATTTGATTTGACCCGGTTCGGGGAACCACGGTACTGTGTAGCCCGGATGTTTTCTCCTCGCCATCACCGCCATCACCCTCACGCGCACGGCGCGCGGGCGGCGGTGCCTCTCTGAGATAGCCGGCACTCCTATAGAGTTCGAGCCCGCTGACGCCAACCGGCCCAGCGGGTTTTTTTTGGCTCGACGAAGGCGAACTGCAATGCCATGGCAAATGGACTTCGACAAGATGCAGGGCCTGGTACCGGCCATCGTTCAGGATTCGGACTCTGGTGCCGTCCTTATGCTCGGGTTCATGAACGCGGAGGCCGTCACCATCACCTTGCGATCCGGATACGTCACCTTCTTCAGCCGCACCCGCCGGCGAATGTGGACCAAAGGAGAGAGGTCCGGGAACCGTCTAAAGGTCGTCTCCATCTTCGCGGATTGTGACCGCGATACCTTGCTGGTGCGCGCCAAAGTCGAGGGTGCCGGTCTGGTCTGCCACCTGGGGGCCCCGACCTGTTTCACCGAGGCCGTTGCTCTCATCCCCGAGCACGACCAAGTGAACCCCCCGGAGACCCAGTTATGAAAATCCGCCTCGGCATCCCCAAAGGCAGTCTCGAGGAAGCCACTCTCCAGTTGTTCGCACGGGCGGGACTCGAGGTTTATACCAACGGTCGCTCCTACCTCGCGTCCACCACCGACCCGGAAATCGACTGCCTGCTGATAAGGGCCCAGGAAATGGCTCGGTACGTCGCGCACGGCGCGCTTGACGCCGGGCTCACCGGCCTGGACTGGGTAGTCGAGAGCGGACTCGAGGTGATCACGGTTTCCGATCTCATCTATGCCAAACGAAGCCGCGGGAAAGTCCGCTGGGTACTTGCCTGTCCGGAGGACTCCGCCTACCAGCGAGCCGAGGACTTCTCGGGATGCACCGTTGCCACCGAGCTCGTCAACGTGACCCGCGAGTATTTTCGACGAAGGGGGGTTGAGCTACGAGTTGATTTCTCCTGGGGTGCCACCGAAATCAAACCGCCCATGCTGGCCGACGCGATCGTCGAAGTCACGGAAACCGGCAGTTCCCTCAAGGCCAACCGATTGCGGATCCTCGAAACTGTCCTGGAATCCAATACCCAGCTCATCGCCAACCAGTCCTCCTGGGCCACCTGCGAGAAACGCCGGAAAATTGAGAATCTTGCTCTCATGCTGCGCGGCGCGATGGCGGCTCAGGATCGGGTTGGCCTGATGCTGAATGTCCGCAAGCAAGATCTCGAGCGCGTGCTGACCGTGCTCCCCGCGCTGAAGAAGCCCACGATTGCCACCTTGAGTGATGCCGACTGGGTAGCGGTGAATACGGTGATCGAAGAATCCGAAGCCTGGCAGGTCATTCCACGTCTGAAAGAAGCTTGTGCACAAGGCATCGTGGAATATCCGCTGAACAAAGTGGTGATGTGATGCGCATGCTCTCCGGAAGGGCAGCCGAAGCCAGGGTCGACGAGCTCGCCGAGCGCAGATCCCATCTGTCAGCCGTCGAGCCCGTCGTCACCCGGATCGTGGAGGCTGTGCGGCGGCGTGGCGACCCGGCCCTCCGTCACTATGCCGCCAAGTGGGACGGTCTGGCACCCCGACAGTCGATGCGCGTCCCTCAGTCTGAAATCGATGGAGCCTGGAACACGGTTACACCCGCTCTCCGCGCTTCCCTGCGCGAGACGGTTACGAACATTCAGCGCTACTGCAAATGGCAAGCCCCGCGCGAGTGGCGACGGGACCGTGGAGGCATGTCGCTCGGACAACTGGTGCGCCCTCTCGATTCGGTCGGATGCTATGTTCCCGGTGGCCGTCACCCGCTTCTCTCCACGCTGCTGATGACGGTCATTCCCGCTCAAGTGGCGGGGGTGCGGCAGATTCGTGTCGTCTCCCCCCATCCCCGAGCCGAAGTTCTGGCCGCGGCGGCCCTGCTGGGCGTGGCTGAGTTTTACCGCGTAGGTGGCGCGCACGCCATCGCCGCTCTCGCTTACGGCACCAGCAGTATCTCGCGTGTCGACAAGATTGTCGGGCCTGGGAACCGCTACGTCACCGCCGCAAAGAAACTTGTTTCCTTCGACTGCTCCATCGACTTCCTCGCCGGGCCAACCGAAGCGGTCATCTGCAGCAGCCGGGGGCGAGCTGAATTTATCGCCGCCGATCTTCTGGCCCAGGCCGAGCACGATCCGGATGCTTTGTCCGTCTTCATCACGACTTCACAACCGCTGATGCAGGCGGTTCGTTCCCGGGTCAATCGGCTGGTCCACCACCACCCGACCGCCGGGCAATCGCTGGGCCGCAATGGCGCTATCCTGCTGGCGCCTTCTCGCGAGCGCGCTCTGGCATGGGTGAATCAGATTGCTCCCGAACATGTCACGGTAGACCGAGAGGACGTGCCCTTCATCCGCAGCGCCGGCTCGGTTTTTGTGGGCAACTACTCAGCTCAGGCTGCAGGGGACTATGCCTCGGGCGCCAACCACGTTCTGCCGACGGCGGGCATGGCACGCTTTCGCGGCGGCCTCCACGTCCTGGACTTCGTTAAGCTCATCGCGGTACAGGAACTCTCTTCCCAGGCCCTCGAACGCATCGGCCCTACCGTGGTATGCCTGGCCAACGCCGAGGGTCTTCGGGCGCACGCCGAATCCGTCCGCGCCAGGTGCAAACGTGCTTAACCCCCGGCTGGCTGTGCGCAACCTGCCTGTCTACCGCCCGCCGCTGGGCGACCGCACCGGCCTGCGCCTCGACTTCAACGAGAACACGATCGGTTGCTCGCCCCAAGTCCTGCGCAAACTCCGCAGCCTCGACATGGAGCATCTCAGCCGTTATCCCGACCGTGAACCCGTGGAAGCCGTAGCCGCCACCCACCTCGCCGTGAGTCCCCAAGAACTATTGCTTACCAACGGCGTCGACGAGGCCATCCACCTGCTGTGCCAGACCTATCTCGAAGTGGGTGATGAGGCTCTCATCGTCGTGCCCACCTTTTCGATGTATGAGATCTGCGCCGCGGCCACGGGAGCGCGGGTTATTCCCGTCCTGGCAGAGCGGAACTTCAACTTCCCCACCCATGCGGTCCTGAGTCGCATCACCGCGAAGACCCGGCTCATCGTGGTGGCGAATCCCAACAACCCCACCGGTACACTTGCGCCCCAGGATGACCTGCTGCGGATCGCGGCCTATGCACCCGCGGCGGCCCTGCTGGTGGATGAAGCGTATTTCGAGTTCTGTGGACAAACCCTGGTCGGCCAATGGCACGACTCGCCCAACGTTTTCGTGGCGCGGACCTTTTCCAAGGCATACGGGCTCGCCGGACTTCGGGTAGGCGTCCTGATGGGCGACCCAGGGCAAATGGCCGCGGTGCGCCGCGTGGCCTCTCCCTACAACGTGAACCGCATCGCGCTCGACTGTCTGCCCGAGGCCCTGGCCGACCAGCGCTTCGTGAGCCGGTACGTGGCGGAGGTGTGCGAGGGCCGCCGGCGGTTCGAGGCAGAACTCGCCGCGCTGGAAATCCGATTCTGGCCGAGTCGGGCGAATTTTGTGCTGCTTTACCTGGGGGAGGCCCTGTCGCCCTTCCTTCGCGCCATGCGCGAGCGCGGCATACTCGTCCGCGATCGTTCGCGAGACCCCGGTTGCGCGGGCTGTGTCCGTATCACCATCGGCTCCCTCACCCAAACGGATCAGCTTCTGATCGCTCTGCGTGAGGTGCTCGAACAACTCCCGGCCCGGGAAGGAAGGTTCCGGTGAGAACCGCGCGCATCCATCGCCTCACGAAGGAGACCGACGTTCTGGTCGTCCTGAACGTCGACGGTCGCGGCCGCTACCAGGTTTCGACCGGCATCCGTTTCCTCGACCATATGCTGGAGCTGTTGGCGCATCACGGCGGTTTTGACCTTACCGTTCAAGCGGCTGGGGATCTGGACGTGGATCAGCATCATACCGTCGAGGACATCGGCATCGTCCTCGGCCAGGCGTTTGAAAAAGCCCTCGGCAGCAAGCGCGGCATCCTTCGCGCCGGATACTTCCTCATGCCCATGGACGAGACGCTCGGGCTGGCGGCGGTCGACTTTTGTGGCCGGACATCGTCCTGTGTGGACACCAAGGTTCGCGTGCGTTGGGTCGGCGACCTCGAGGCTGAACTTGTGCCCGACTTCTTTGAAGGGTTCGCCCGAGGGGCACGAGCCAACGTCCACATGCGCGTGTTGTACGGCCGTTCCAGCCATCACAAGATCGAGTCCCTGTTCAAAGCCTTCGCCCGTGCCGTACGGGCCGCTTGCTGGCGCGACCGCCGTCTCGCCCGACTTCTTCCCAGCACCAAGGGGGTTCTATGACGATCACAGCGGTCGTCGACTATTCTGCGGGCAATCTGGCTTCGGTAAAAAAGGCCTTGGACTGGCTTGGCGTGCCGTCTATCGTCGCTTCCGATCCCGCCCAGGTGGCAAAGGCCGGCAGGATTATCATTCCGGGCGTGGGCAATTTTGCCGTGACCCAGAGGCTGGCCGACACCGGACTGCGGGATGCGATAACCGATGCCATCGGCGCGGGTAGGCCTCTCCTGGGAATCTGCCTCGGCATGCAGTGGTTGTTTCAGTCCAGCCGCGAGGCTCCCGGAGTCCGGGGTCTTGGCATTTTCTCCGGCGATTGCGACCGTTTTCCTGCCGGAATCAAGTCGCCTCATGTGGGCTGGAACGCGCTCGAGTCACGCTGCCGCTCGCGGCTCCTCGAGAATGTCCCCGCGAGCGCCTTCGTCTACTTCAGTCACTCTTATCGCGCTCCCGTGGTGGAGCATACGGTGGCAACCTGCGAGTATGCCGGGGAATTTTCTGCGGTCGTAGAGTACGGCAGGATTTTCGGCGTCCAGTTCCATCCCGAAAAATCAGGTCCGGCGGGCCTCGGGCTGCTGTCCAACTTCTGCCACCTGCCATGCTGACCAAACGCATCATCGCCTGCCTCGACGTACACGGCGGCCGTGTGGTCAAGGGCGTCCAGTTCACCCACCTTCGTGATGCCGGCGACCCGGCCGAGCTGGCCCGGGCCCACAGTGAAGCCGGGGCCGACGAAATCGTGTTCCTGGACATCTCGGCCACCCCCGAGCAGCGCCGCACTCTCCTCGACGCCGTGCGCCGCACGGCCCGGCAATTGTTCATCCCGTTCACGGTGGGCGGAGGCATTCGCTCCCTGGCCGACGCCAGCGACGTCTTCCAGGCCGGGGCCGACAAGGTCAGCATCAATTCGGCTGCCTTGGCCAACCCTGTTCTCATCTCCGAAATCGCTGGCCGATTTGGCTCGCAGGCCGTTTTGGTTGCCATCGACGCCAGGCGGCGAGACGGTTCTTGGGAAGCATTCGCGGGTGGCGGACGAAGCCCCACGGGCCGCAACGCCATCGCCTGGGCGCGGGAAGCGGAGTCCCGCGGTGCTGGCGAAATCCTTCTCACTTCTATGGATCGCGACGGCACCGGTGCCGGCTTCGATTGCGACCTCACCCAGGCCGCGGCGGACGCCCTCCAGATCCCGGTCATCGCCTCGGGTGGCGCGGGCGCCCAGCAACACTTTGTGGAAGTCTTCCAACGCGGCCACGCCGATGCCGCCCTGGCGGCCTCGATCCTGCATTATGGGCGGACACGTCTCGCCGATTTCAAGCGCAGCCTGCTCTCCGCTGGCATTGCTGTGAGGTGGCCGTGCTGATTCCGTCGATCGACCTCATGGGCGGCAAGATCGTGCAACTGGTGCAGGGCGAGCGTAAGGCCCTGGAATTCGCCGACCTTGAAGAGTGGGCACGGCGGTTTGCTCCCTATCCTCTGGTGCAACTCGTCGATCTCGACCGAGCCCTGGGCCACGGCAATAACCGCACCTTAGTTGAGAATCTCGTACGTCGTCTTCCCTGCCAGGTGGGCGGCGGTTTGCGATCCCTCGAAGCAGCCCGTCACTTGCTCGAACTCGGGGCACGCCGGGTCATTCTCGGGTCGGTGCTGATCAAGAACGGACAAGTCGACCGCGCTGCCGCCGCGCATTTCGCGGAATGTCTCGGCCCCGAGAAGCTTACGTTCGCGCTCGATGCCAAGCAGGGGCAGGTTGCCATCAAGGGATGGCGGGAGCAGACCCAGATCCTGCCCGAAGAGATGATGCGTGCGCTCGAGCCTTATTGCCGGGCCTTCCTCTACACCCACATCGACGGGGAAGGGCTGCTCGAGGGTATCCCGTTCGAGGTGGTGCTCCGGCTGCGCCAGGCTACGTCCCGCCAACTCATCGTGGCGGGTGGAATCGCAACCCGGGCGGAAGTCGACCGGCTGGAGGCGATCGGTGCCGATGCGGTTGTCGGGATGGCTCTCTACCTGGGACGGATCGAGCTTGCGTCCCAGAAAGCGGAGGAACGCTAAGCGCTCTGCGCTCGCCCCGGCGCCCGGTACCGGGCCAGCGCCAGATCCACAATCTCCCCGATCAGCTGGGTATAGGTGCGGCCCGCCGCCTTCGCCGCCATGGCAAATTCCTGCTGGCTGGCCAGCCAGGGATTGGGGTTGGCTTCGATGACGTACACTTCCCCGTCTTTGGACAGGCGCATGTCGATGCGCCCGTAGTCGCGCAGTTTTACCGCCCGGTAGGCCGCAAGCGCAGTCTCCATCAGGCGGTCCGTAGTCTCCTCGTCGAGGTCCGTGGCCACGCTGGACTTGGTCAGCCGGTATCCTTCGGTTCCCTTTTCGAACTTCACGTCGTAGCTCGCAATCTTCGGGGTACCCTTGGGCAGACGAGACAAATCCAGCTCCACCAGCGGCAGAGCCTGCGCACTTTCATAGCTGCCTAAAATGGCGGCATAGATTTCGCGCCCTTCAATGTATTCCTCGATCAGGGCCGGCGAATCGAATTCCTCCTGAATGTACTGGACCCGCTGCATGAGTTCTTTGACGCTGCCCACCACCGCGTCGGAGTCGATCCCGATCGAGCCGTCTTCAGCCAGGGGCTTGACGATGAGTGGGAAGGAGACGTCGTGGGCGTGGTCGATTCTGCCCCGGTACGAAGTGGCAAAATAAGGAGTGCGGATTCCATGAAAGGCGAACATCTTCTTGGCCACCGCTTTGTCCTGGGCCAGAAAGTGAGCGTGCGGACCGCCCCCCGTGTATTTCAGGCCAAGCAGGTCGAGATAAGCCGCGATGTTCATGTCCTTGGTATCGTCGCCGGCAAAGGACTCGGTAAGATTGAAGACCAGATCCGCTCCACACTTGGCTAACGATTGCAGACTCTGCGGACTACCATCCAGCACCTGGTAGAAGGGTTCGTGTCCAAGTTTCTCGAGAGCTTCAAAGATCTCGTGGCGGTCCTCCTTCTCCCGCCGCCTTTTCTTGCGTGCTTTGGACCTGCGGGCAGCGGGCTTCGGCTCCTCGGGCTCAGCCGTGGAGGCCTCGTCTTCCCATACGTCATACAGCACGGCAACCTTCATTTTGTCTCCGGCCATTAGGGTTCCTTACTGCTGCGACGACACGAGCCGTCCGCGCAATCAGGGCTGCACAAATTTTCCCCGTGTCATATAGTTTAGCGCCAGGGTGGTCGCGTAGGCAGTAAGTTCTGCGAGATGCTCTGCCTCGCGACGGGTGTCCGCGCGCAACCCGAGCTCACCGATTCGCTCTTCGATCACCTGGGCCAGCTTCCGCACCAGCGGCCGCCGCACCCCGGTCCAGTATGCGATCTTGTCTACGACTGCCTTGCGGTGTTGCTGGAGGAGTTCTTGGGCCGGCCGTGCCGTCTTCATCCGTTTCGACACGTTGAAAATGTCCGCCAAGTCAGCGTCCAATGCCAGATCCTGAATGGGGATCTCTTCGCCACTGCCGTGCCGGTAAAACTCGCCGACCGTTGCCTCCATCTCATCCACGGTGACGTCGGGCGAGCCCCGCCGGCGTATGGGCTCGACGTTGCCCAGTTCCCGGGCGATCTTGTCCATGTAGCGCAATTTCGCCATCGCGCCCCAGCCCCGGTATCGCTTACGCCAACCCGAACGCGGCGTGAGCCACACCGCAAAGGTTTCCGCAAAGTCCTCGTCCGGATGTTTCTGCGCGTACCAGCCCGCCAGATGACGAACATAGTTCCGCGAGAATGGAACCGGCCGGTAGTTTTCCCGGTACGGACGCCGAAACGGCCCAAACAGAGACTTCCACTCTGGCGCCCGATGTAACCTGTAGGCGTAATTGAAGGCGTGGCCCGCCTCGTGCCTCAGGTACATCATGATTTCCCGCTCATCTTCCAGGTCGTTCATCTCCTTTTCCAGCTGGGCAAGTTCCGGATTGGCCAGATAAAAAGGGATGCCGATCGTAGGTTCCCCGGAAGGACAGCCCCATTCATCGGTGAGATAACACGAGGGTCGGAACTTCGTAAGTCGCTTGCTTCCCAGTTCGCGGTACAAACGCTCGACCAAACGCTCCAGGGGCGTTCCCTCGAGCTTCAGGCCGAGGTCACGGATCGGCTTGTTGAGAATCTCCTGGAAATTCGAACCCGCTTGTTCTATGCCTGGCACGCCATCGCTTCCAAGTCGATCTGGGATTGCTCGACGCCGGAGCGTCGCCACCTCGATACCTTATCAGGGCTGAAGGGGGGTCTGAAGATGACGGCCGATCAAGCCCGCCCGGGGCAACCCACCTGCAGGGGAAGCCGCCGGCCGAAGAGAGTCCTCTCCTGACCGCGAAGAGCGACTTGGCGCGCCGATCCGTCTCACTGGAAGGTATTGCAGGACTCGATCGTCCCGCCCCTCATTCCTGTCTGAAACCATTCGATCCGCTGTTCGGATGACCCGTGGGTGAATGAGTCCGGACTGACGCGCCCGGCGGACATCCGTTGCAGGCGGTCGTCTCCCACGGCGGCCGCCGCGCCCAGCGCGCTCTCGACGTCACCGCTCTCCAACAGGTTGCGCTGCTCGGTCGAGTTGGCCCACACCCCGGCAAAGCAATCCGCCTGCAGTTCCAGACGCACGGAAAGAGCATTCCCCGCGCCCGGATTCTCGTGCTGCAAGGCACGAACTCTGCGCTCGACGCCTAAGAGATTCTGGATGTGATGCCCGATTTCATGGGTCAGCACGTAGGCTTCCGCGAACTGTCCCGGAGCCCCGAAGCGCTGCCGCAATTCGTCGTAAAACCCCAGGTCGATGTAGACCTTCTGGTCTGCCGGGCAGTAGAAGGGCCCGGTGGCCGACTGCGCCGTCCCGCAAGCCGAGGAGGTGAGATCGCGGAACAGGACGAGCTTCGCGTGCTGATAGGGAATTCCGCGGCTCTCGAGCAGTTTGCTCCAGGTGGTTTGGGCATCATCCAGAACAAAAGAAACAAACTGTACCGTAGGCTCTTCCTGAGCGTCACGCTGCGGGTCCGATTGGCGGAGCGACGTGCCCGGCGCCAGGCTCCCTCCTCCGCCCACCAGGGAAAAGAAATCGCGCTTGAAAAGAATGCTCAGCACCAGCAGGATCAGCATTCCACCAATACCCAGATGCACTCCTCCAATTCGGCCGCCTTCGTTCCGGCGATCCTCCAGGTCGTCGCTCCTTCCGCCAGGCGTCCAGCGCATAACTACCTCCCCCATCGCAAAATTGTGGCGAAGATTATATGCCAAACCGAAGAGATGCCGGCGTCTCCGGCGAACCGGACGTTGGCCTTCAGGGCGCGGAACGGCGCGGGCTGGCCGGTGCGGGGGTGGGCCGTAGCGTGCTCTCCAGAACCCCGCGTGGCGTCCATCCGCTCTCGCGCAGGTGGCGAATGCTTAGCGCGTCATGCCGCTTCGCCAGGCGTCTTCCCTGGTCGTCCGAGACCAGATCACAATGATAAAAGGCCGGCACCGCGCATTCGAGAGCGCGATACAGAAGGATCTGACGTGCCGTGGATTTCAACAGATCCGCTCCGCGCACCACCTCGCTGATCTTCATCTGCGCGTCGTCCACCACAACCGCCAGCTGATAGGCGGGAACATCGTCACGTCGCCAGACGACAAAATCTCCAAAGTCGCGGCCGGCGACGTATCGCTGCCGTCCCAGATGCAAATCGTTGAATTCCACACTCTCCCCCTCGCGCACGCGCATACGCCAGTTCACGCCCCCGGGTTCGCGAAACTGCGCCGCTGTCTTCGCCTGTTCACGGCATTTGCCCGAATACAAAGGTTCATCGTCCGCCTCATTGGGCGCCGTCGCCGCCAAGGCAAGCTCCCGGCGCGAGCATAGGCAGGGATAGATGAAGCCGCCGTCCCGCAGCATTCGCCAGGCGGAGAGATAATGCCGACGTCGCTCGCTTTGGCAATAGGGAGCGAACGGTCCCCCACAGTCCGGCCCCTCGCTCCAACGGATACCCAGCCAGCGAAGATCTTCCACCATGGCGCGGGCGAACTCCGGACGGGAGCGTTCGGGATCGAGATCTTCGTTGCGCAGGATCAGCCTGCCGCCGTGCGCCCGGGCCCGCTCGGCTGCAGTCCAAAAGGTGCGGGCGTGCCCCACATGAAGCAGTCCGGTTGGGGAAGGCGCCAGGCGCCCCCGATACAGGCTGTGCGGGCATAGTGGATCGGTAAATCGCAATCGAATCGAGCTGTCCTAGTTTGTCTTCTTAAGCAATTGTTCTCGGGTGCGGCCGAGCGTGAACAACAGCGACTCTCGCGGCACGGTCTCCACAAATGGCCCGATCATCCATCCCAGCCCGGCGGGAATGTCACGCGAGAGCGACATCGCCTCGCACTGGATATAAAGCCCTCCGTCGCGCTCCAGGTACTGCCAGTATGTGTTCAGGCGCCACATGAATCCCGTCCCCTCATCCGCGGCCAGTATTTTCTCGTCCTTGTCGCCGGGCCGGGATACTTCCTGAATCTTCGTACTGTAAGACCGGCTCCAGGCGTGATGATTGCGAATGGGAGCATAGTGCACGTCGTAGTACGCGTCCATCACCACGGTAACCACCTTCTCGCGGCGCAGTCGGTAATAGATCTGGAAATCATCGGCTGTGCGTGCGATCACCTTGGATCGCTCCACCTCGGGCGCGTAGATCCGGTAATGATCATCGTAGTCCTGGAGCAATGCCAGTGCCTCGGGGATGGTAACCCCCGGCACGAACACCACTCCCACCCAGTGATGGACCATGCCGCCAGGTACGTCAATCGATTGGCCCTCATCCCGAGTAAGCCTCGACTCCACAACCACTTCGCCCTTGCTGAGTCGCCCTGCAGCATTCGAGCGCGCTGCTGGCGCGAGGCTGTCCACAAAAAGCGAGGCCGACGCTTCTTCCCTACCGATCCTTTGCTCGGTGATTTGTACGTAGCGGTCGAATGCCTTGCGCGTTTCCGGCTTACTCTGGCCCACAGCCTGGCAAGCGACGATTACCAGCGCCAGGCAGCAACTGCAGATTGACGTGGGGATCGGCTTGGCGAGGGAAATCAAGTTAGGTCCGCGGGAATCCTCGGCTCAATGCATCGCCCAAGGGAAAGGTTTTAGAGCTGGCTCCGGTATTGCTCCAAGGCGATTCGCACCAGTTGCCCGCGCGTGCGCACGCCGGTCTTGGCAAACAATTGTTGCAGGGTTGCCTTCACCGAACTCTCCGACACCCCAATCTTGGCGGCGATTTCCTTGTTGGCCATACCTTCGAAGACTCCGGAGAGCACCTGGCGCTCTCTTGCCGTAAGGTGCGGCAAATCCTGCTGGTAATTGGGCTTGACGTCCTCTGCCATCGCCGCTTGAAACAGCTGTTGGTCAAACCACACCTTTCCGGACATGACGTCGCGGATGCCCTGCGCCAGCAGTTGGGCGGAATGATCTTTCATAAAAATACCGGCCACCCCCGCGTGGATAAGGCTGGACGCAATCCCCTCTTCCACCCCCGCCGTGACCACCAGGATCTTTCCCTCGAAACCCTGCTCCTTGGCCAAACGCACAAATTGCAGTCCATCGCTGCCTTGCAGTTCGAAATCCAGCAGGACGATGTCCACATGTTTGTGCCGCAACGTTGCCAGGGCTTCCTCGATCAATCCACATTGGCTCACTACCTCAAATCCGGGCTCCGCGCTGAGCAGACGGGTTACGCCTTCCCGAAACAGGGCGTGATCATCGAGCACCAGAATGGCAATGGCTGAGGCTATGGTGTCAGGCATTCACTACCTCTTCTACGGCCGACAACAGGGGCAAGACGATGGCAAAACAGCAGCCCTTTGGCCGAGGCTCGAACGTCAGGTCCCCTCCAAAACTCTTCATGATAGCGCGCGACACGTAGAGGCCCAAACCGGTCGAGTCTGCTCCGCGCTGAAACGCCCGGAACAGATTCTCGGGCGCTCGGATACCCACGCCACTGTCTTCAAACCGAACCACCACTTTTCTCCCTTCGGCCGACGCACTCACGCGCAGCCGCTTGGTATCCGTCGATTGCATGGCGCGCTGGCTGTTCTTCGCAAGGTTGAGGAATACCTGCACCAGCCCATAGCGATCGGCCCATACCAGCGGCAGCCTTTCCTGAACCTGCCACTCCACTTTCATGTCAGATTCCTGGTAGGCCGCATCAATCAGAATTCTCAACTCGTCCAGCACCGACGTCAGTTCCACCGCGGCGGCGTTTTGCATGGGAGAAGAGTTGCGCTCCAGGGCTGACACCTTCTCCAAGCTTTGAATGATGGTACTCAGGGCGTGAAAGTCTTCGTTGTGTTGCAAGTCCTTCACCCGGGAAAGATTCCTGTGGACCACGAGCATGGCGCCACACAGATTTCGCACTTCGTGGGACACGGCACTCATGAGAATGCGGCTGCTCTTCAGCAGGTGATCCAGGCTCAAGTCTTCGCGGTTGCGAAGATCCTCGGAGAGATCCACCACGATCGCCGCCAGCCGCGGCCCGGACAAGGTAGTGTAAGTCGAGAACCAGATGCCTGCCAGAAAGGCTTCGCCGTTGCTGCGTTGGCCTCTGCATTGTAACCCGGTGCGAAAGACGCGAGAGGGTTGGTTCTGGATCACCGTCTGCAGAGTGGGCAGATAAGAATCGATGGTCTGTCCCGCCAGGGTTGGTCCATCGGGCGCAAGCAACTTTTGTGCCGCCTCGTTGGCCAGCGCAATCCTCCCCGTAGACTCGATGATCACGATCGCCGCTGGGCTGCTTTCCACCAGCATATGCATCTGCTGTTCCGCGTCGCGCCGCAGACTCTCCTCGGCTTGTATCTCCTCGACGTGCTTGAGCGCGATCCGCCGGCTGTGGACGAGTTCGGACACAAACAGTCCTGTGCCGATAAAACCCGCCGAACTAAAAAGTAAATGCACCGGTGTCTCGTGTGCGGGGAAACTGCTGAAGTCCAGCAGCGCACACAGCAGGCCGATCGCCACAATCTTGCCCCGGGAGAGGAAGCCGCCGATGATCATGATGGGGAACAAATAGAGAAAACCTAACGAAATGTAGGGTTCGATCCGCCAGTCAACCGCGGCGATCAGAGCTGTCGCCAAGGCGGCGACGATCAGAAGCTTGGTGCGGTTTTCTGCACCGTAAATGGATAGAACGTCCCTCATCGTTTGGGTCGTATCCCTCTCGCCCCGTCGCCCACGATCCGGGAAGGGTTCCTTTCCGCTCGGATTGTACCGACTGGGCTCGATTGGTCGCTATCTTTCGCTCTTTAGCGGCGTCGACAACCTATATTTCTATCCTTTGATTTTCCTCGCCGCCGCGTCCCACATTGCCGGCGTTCTCTTGAAGTAGGAATAGTTTGCCAGGTGGCAGCCGATGGCGGCGTTGTTACCGAACTCCTCGTTCTCTACCGTCCTCTTTCGGGAGCGGACCGCATGGAAGAAGTTCGCTTGGTGGTCGGCAAGGTCACTATAGCCGGGCGGCACGCGAAATTCCTCTTTCTCATCGTCCACCTTAAATGCCAGAGGCTCAGGCAAAGGATGCTCGCTCTTCCAGTTTTCCAGATACTGGTTGCGCAGCTTCGCGGGCCAACCATGGATCGAGTACGCCTCCGGCTGCGGCTGTGTATCTTGTGGCGAATAGGTCACACTGGAGCTCCTGATGATCAGTGTGCCCTTGGTCCCATAAAACCCGATGAATTCCCCCTGGTCATTGTTCAAATTACAACGCAGATACACGCGGAAATCGGGGTAGTCATAGAACGTCTCCAGCAGGTCGGGAAATTCGCGACCGTCTTTCCACCGGAAAAGACCACCGGCTGACTGTGCCCGTGCCGCCACCGTATTCACCCCGGTGACAGCCTGAATCCCGGAGATCAAATGCACGAACAGGTCCCCCCCCAGGCCCTCGCCATAATCCTCGAAACAGCGCCAGCGGAAAAAGCGCACCGGATCAAAGGGCCGCTTGGGTGCGCCATCGAGGAAGCCGCTCCAGTCGATGGTCTGCTCGCTGGCATCGGGCGGAATGGGATAGACCCATGCGCCGCTCGCCGAATTGCGGTCCCAGTAGGCCTGGATGGAGTACACTTCGCCGAGCTTGCCGGAATCGTAAATGTCCTTGGCCTTGGCGTAGAGAATAGAGGAGACTCGCTGACTACCGACCTGCACGATCCGGGTGGCCTGTTTCGCCGCTTCCACCATGGCAAATCCATCTTCCACCGTGTGCGACATGGGCTTTTCGCAATACACATCTTTTCCCGCCTCACAGGCGTCGACAAATACCTTGCGATGCTGATGGTCGGTCACGGCGATGATGACCGCGTCCACGTCCTTGCGGTCGAGAATCTGTTTGTAGTCGCGGGTGGCTGGAACATCCTTTTTTACGGCTTCCTGCGCTGCCGTGTGCCGTGAATCGTAGAGGTCGCAGACGGCCACACACTCAACTCCCGGCACACGCAAAGAGGCCTGTAACAGTTCGCAGCCCCGTACCCCGGTCCCAATCGAGGCGAAGCGCACTGTATCACTGGGTGGGACCGGACGATCCGACGCCCAAAGTGGGTTCGGCTCCAGCCAGGCAAATTTCCCACCCGCCCCAGAGGCCGCAACGCCCGCCCCGATGCGAATGAATTCACGACGCGTCCACCAGCTCTGATTCATGAATGTCCCACCTTTCTCACCGTTATTGAACACCTGGCTGGAATAATGCCCGCCCGAGCCCTTCGGCCAGGCCCAATTCTATGACACCGCCTGACCATCAACCAACCATACGACACTCCCGGCGAGGCGCCGATTGTCGCGCCCCGCATGAAGTCGTTTCCAAGAATTAGGGTGCGGACGCGCCGTTGAATCCTGGATCGTCGCTTGCTCGATGTGTAAGATGCTTTCTCGGTCTGGCAAGGGGTCACGGTTATGATCGAACCCATCGAGAACCCATCCGCGTTCCGAGGTGAGGAGTGTTGGCAATGAAAGCCGCGGTGATCGGCATCGGATTTGTCGGTCGCGCTCACGTTGAAGCCCTGCGTCGCCTGAACATTCCTATAGTCGGCCTTCTCGGCCGTTCCACCGAGCGTACCGAGGAAGCCTGCCGCCACCTGGGCGTGCCACGAGCCTACTCCTCGCTGGCCGAACTGGCTTCGGACTCCACTTCCGACGTGGTGCATGTTTGTACGCCCAACCACCTCCATTTCGAACAGGCGGTTGCGGTCCTGCGTGCCGGGAAGCACGTCATGTGCGAAAAGCCGCTCGCCATGAACGTTGGCGAAGCTGCTGGTCTTGTCGAACTGGCCCAGAGTCAGCGACGGGTGGGAGCCGTAGCCTACAACCTGCGTTATTACCCGCTGTGTCAGGAGGCCAAGGTGCTGATCGATCAGGGTGTGATCGGTGAACCGAACCTTGTTCACGGGGGCTTCCTGCAGGATTGGCTCTTTTATCCGACCGATTGGAACTGGCGCCTGGAGCCCGAATTGGGCGGCGATCTGCGGGCGGTTGCCGACATCGGCACTCACTGGCTTGACCTGGTCACCTGGCTGACTGGCCGAAAAGTCCGTGAGGTCTGCGCCGACCTCGCGACTGTGATCCCCCTCCGCAAACGGCCTCGCGGACGTGTGGAGACCTTCCAGACGGCGAGTACTGCCTCCGTGGACGATGTTACCGTCACGACCGACGATTACGCCTCGGTGCTGCTTCGTTTCGAGAAAAAGCTGCGGGGCGTGATGACGGTCTCGCAGGTGAGCGCGGGACACAAGGCACAGCTCAGCTTCGAGATCAACGGTGCGGAAGGATCGTTGGCCTGGAACTCGGAATCGCCCAATCAGCTTTGGCTTGGCCGCCGCAATGAGGCCAGCCGCGTGTTGCCGAAGGATCCCACTCTGATGAATCCCAAGTCCCGCGACTACGCTTCCTATCCCGGCGGACACGCGGAGGGCTACCCGGATACGTTCGTGCAGTTGTTCCGGGACTTTTACCGCTATCTCCAGGTTGGCGATTTCACTGCCGTGCGCAGCTTCCCTACCTTCGAGACCGGCCGCGATGAGTTGGCGCTTTGCCAGGCCATTTTGCTCAGCTCGAACGAGGGGCGCTGGGTACCGGTACCCTAGCCGACCGCACATCGCGGCTGGCCGGCAGGGCTGTGGTTAGGGGGAGAGGTTCCCACCCCCCCGGCGCTTCGAGCAGGACTACCCGATGGCTCTCAGCCTTCATCGAGCCCGGCGCTTCGATATGCGATGCGCGCGATCGCCGCCCAGTCTGAGTCCTTCAGTCCCTGCGCCATCGCCGCCACGAAGCGGTCGTGCACCAACCTGGCTAGCGGCATAGGGACGGCGGCCTCCTCAGCCGCAGCCAGCACGAGCCGGTTGTCCTTGAATCCGAGTGGCATACTGAAGCCCACCTGATCAAACTTGTTGGCAGCAACGATCGGACCATACGTGCGGTACACGGGAGCGGCAAACAACGACTCGGTCAAAAGCTCCAGAAATTTTTCGGGGTCCACACCGTGCTTGCGCACCAGCGCAAAGGCTTCCGCCAGGCTCTCGATCACCGTCGTGATCATAAAGTTCCCGGCCAGCTTGACTAAGTGAGCAACCGCAGCATCCTCGCCGATCATAAAGGTCCTCTGACCGATCGCTTCGAAGATAGGCTGGCATCGTTCAATTTGGCGGCCCGGTCCGGCGGCAACGATAAATAACTTCCTCGCCGCAGCTGCCTCGGGACGGCCAAAGACCGGCGCGCCCACGTACTCCTGCCGCCTGCCCCGGTGCGCTTCCGCCAGCCTGCGTGACAGTGCCACGCTGATCGTGCTCATCGATAGATGCACGCTATTGGGGGGCAAAGCCTTGATGGCGTTTCCCGGCTCGAACACGACGCCCTCCAAAGCGCGATCGTCAGCCAGCATGGTGATGAAAGCTTCGACCCCAACTGCCGCCTCCGCCGGCGAACCGGCGACCTTTGCTCCCAGCGCCCGAAACTCTTCTGCGCGAGTTGGCGTGCGGTTGAATACGGTGAGCGAATGACCTGCGCGGATCAGGTTCCGCGCCATCGCCGAACCCATGTTACCTAGACCCAGAAAACCTACTTTCATGGTTTAGCCTCCAGCTTTTGGCTTAGGCGTCTGCGGGCTGAGCCCCCAAAAGCGTCTTGGGAATCTCGATCAAGCAGATGACGTTAGGAGCTGGCAGTGCGAATGCCGACTTCGCATGCCAGCACGTGTTGGTAAACGCTATCGATCAACGTACCGTCAAGATCGAACAGCATTGCAGGCGCTCGGTCGTTGTAATGGGATGGTTGGTCCTCGTCCATGCCTTCCTCCGGTTCCCGGTGTCGACCGAAGGAGTATCCCCGGTCGTCCGGGAGTCTGGCAGAGCCGTACAATACCATCCGATTCCGGATCCTGTGCGGAATTCGTCTGAACCGGCAACGCCTTTATGCGGTGTGCGGGAGGCCCATCGTGGACATCTACTTGGTCGACGGCACATACGAATTGTTCCGCCACTACTACGCGCTCCCGTCCGCACGCGATGAAGCCGGCCGCGAGCTTGCCGCAGTCCGAGGCGTCCTGGCTTCTCTACTGGGTATGGTTAAAGACGGCGTCACCCACATCGCGGTGGCCACCGATCACGTGGTGGAATCGTTTCGCAACCAACTCTGGCCAACTTACAAGACCAGTGCAGGCATCGAACCTGACCTGCTGGCACAATTTCCCCTACTCGAAGACGTTCTGCGGACGGCAGGGTTTGTCGTCTGGCCTATGGTCGAATTTGAAGCCGACGATGCCCTTGCCGCCGGGAGTGTCGCGGCAGCGCAGGATGAGCGCGTCGAACACGTCATCCTGTGCACGTCGGACAAGGATCTTTCCCAGTGCGTGCGCGGCACGCGCATCGTGCAGCTGAATCGGCGGACGCGCACCACCTTGGACGAGACCGGTGTGATCCACAAGTTCGGCGTCCCACCCGCATCGATCCCCGACTATCTGGCGCTGGTCGGGGATGCGGCAGACGGCTATCCAGGACTTCCGGGCTGGGGTGCGAAGTCCTCGGCCGCCGTCCTGGCCCAGTTTGCTCATCTCGAAACCATCCCTTTGGACAGTCGGGAATGGCCAGTGAAGGTAGCGAACGCGAGTGCATTGGGAACCACTCTCGCCCGCGAACGGGAGCGCGCACTGCTTTTTCGCACGCTCGCCACCCTTCGCACTGACATCACTCTGTTCGACAACGTGGGGCAACTGCGCTGGAACGGCCCCACGCCCGCCTTCGCTGCGCTGGCCGAGCGCTTGGACGCAGCGCGCACCGAGACACCGCGGTCAGCGGCACGTCGTTCCCGGAGCACACGGCAATAGTAATGCGCCACCAGGTCCCGAAGAGCTCTCGGGACCCAGGAGATACGATCATCTCTCCCGTTCGAGATAGACAAAGGCCGACTTTTGTCAGCAAGACCTAACCGGGCAATCACGAGCAATTCCCGCGGTTCTTCGTCGCCAGTTCCCCACCTTGCACCAGCCGGTGATGGTAAGAGCAGTTGTCGTCTTACTGTAAGTTTTGCCAGTTGCAATTGCTCCCGAAGAGGGTATGCTGCGGGCGATTGTGTTGAGCTTGTTTCAGAGATGCTCTTGGAGTTAACTGCGCCGGAAATATTTCAAGTGCAGTCAGCGCTCTACACCGGACATGTGGGACCACTAACGTTCTGGTTGCTACCGTAAGTGGGATGAACATGCCCAACGCGCGGTTTCAGCGACCCGGTCCAATCATCGGTGCCGGTGGGCCCTCCACCATTTGCAGGAGAATACGTGGCAACCTGGATCACGATCGCCGTGGGGATGGTAGTCGGTCTTGTCTACCGACGCCTCGCGACTGCGCATCCTTTTGGCGCCCTCACCGACATGATGCTTGGTGTCACGGGTGCCTTCGCAATCCGCTGGCTGGTCGACGTGCTTCGCCAGATCGGGGTAAATTCCGAGCCATACAGCTGGGTGTTCGTTCTGTGCGGCGCGGCTCTGCTCCCGTGGAGTTTCCAAGGCTTTCACCGCCGCCAGAGTCAGCGCCACCGATCTACCGATGTCAACGTCTTGCGACAGGATTCGCCGCCTTGCCGGAAGACGGCCAGCCCGCAACCTGATTCCGGCAAGACCCCTGCTCCCGCAGCCTAGCTGCGGGGGCGCTGAGACTACAAGGGCCGAAGAGTTTCTGGGCCAGCAAATCGCTCGCTTGAGGAGGAGGAACGCATGTCTATACTAGCTTGGATCGTCCTGGGGTTGATTGCAGGTTTCATCGGCAGCAAGATTGTCAATAAGACCGGCCAAGGGATGGTCACCGATATCCTGCTAGGGGTCGTCGGCGCCGTTGTCGGCGGGTTTATCTTCAGAGCGCTTGGAGCATCCGGTGTCTCGGGTCTCAACCTCTACAGCCTTATCGTCGCCGTCATTGGCTCCATCGTGTTCTTGGTCCTTTATCACGCTGTGCGACGCGCCGCCTAAACCAGCGCACTCCGCCCGGACTGCGCTTTCCGGTGGTGTGCCGGGACATGCCGGACAGACGTCCAGCGTCGATGTCTGCCCGGCCATGGCGCCGGCGGCGCATTGCTACGATCTGATTGCCGTGAGGTCCCGGAGTGGACCGCTCGGGGGCGAAAGCCGCCGGGCCTTATCGTCCATGGGATTGGGCGAGGGCAAAGAGCTGACCTGCGGCAGCCTGCTGGAGGCTCGTCCTGCTCAAGGTACAAGACAAGGTTCCACCTTCCAGATGTCCACCGCGTATTCTCGGATCGTCCGGTCACTCGAAAACTTTCCCGAACTGGCAACATTCAGAATCGCTTTACGCGTCCATTCTTCCGGATGGGCGTACAGCTCCACCAATCTCCGGTCTGCCTCAAGGTAAGATTTCAAGTCCGCCAGGTGCATGTAGAAGTCGCCCTGTCGCAAGAGCATGTCGCTGAGCGGCGTAAAGGTTCCCGGCTCATTGCGGCTGAAGTAGTCGGAGAGGATCCAGTCCAGCGCCGCGCGAGTCTCAGGCTCATTTTCGTAGTGCCAGTGCGGGTTGTACCAGCTGCGGCTGTTGGTCACCTGATCGGCGGTCAGGCCGAACAGGAAAAAGTTCTCCTCGCCGGCTGCCTCCGCCATTTCGATGGTCGCTCCATCCCGCGTGCCAATTGTAAGCGCACCGTTCATCATGAACTTCATGTTGCTCGTGCCGCTGGCTTCGTACCCAGCAGTGGAGATCTGATTGGATACATCGCTGGCCGGAATCAGCCGCTCGGCGAGAGAGACGCAGTACTCGGGCAGAAACACCACCTTAAGACGCCCGCGCACCACCGGATCACCATCAATCGTGGCGGCAAGGTTGTTGATGAACTTGATGATCAACTTGGCCAGCCGGTAGGCCGGTGCCGCCTTGCCAGCAAAGAAGAATGTGCGCGGGGTCATCTCCAGATCCGGATTCTCTCTGAGGCGGTTATAAAGCACGACAATTCGCAGCGCGTTGAGCAGTTGGCGCTTGTATTCGTGAATGCGTTTGACTTGGGCATCGAAGATGCTGTCCGGGTCTGTCAGCTGACCGGAGGTGGTTTTCAGCCAGTCAGCAAATTGCGCCTTCGCCTGGCGCTTCGCCCGGCGGAAGGCATCACGAAACCCATTGTCCTCGACCAGCGGCTTAAGGTTTGCGAGCTGATCGAGGTCGGTGATCCAGGCATCGCCAATCACTTCCGTAATCAGCTGAGCTAGGGGAGGATTCGCGAGCAACAGCCAGCGTCGCGGCGTGACGCCGTTGGTCTTGTTATTGAAACGCTGGGGAAACAGCTCGGCCAGTTCGTGGACTGTGGTTCGGCGCAAAAGCTCGGAATGAATCGCCGCCACACCATTGGTGCTATGCGAGCCCACGATCGCCAGGTTCGCCATACGGATTTTTCGCGGGTCTCCTTCTTCAACCAGGCTGACCCGCTCGATGCGCTTCTCGTCGCCCGGGAACCGGTTCCGAACTCCAGTCAGGAAACGGCGGTTGATCTCCAATATGAGCTCCAGGTGGCGTGGCAGCATCATTTCGAACCACGCCAGCGGCCATTTCTCCAGAGCTTCTGGTAGTAGCGTGTGATTGGTGTACGCCAGAGCCCCTTGCGTCAGATCCCAGGCCTGGTCCCATCCAAGATGCGCCTCATCGAGCAGGATCCGCAGCAGTTCAGGGACCGCCATGGCCGGGTGCGTATCATTGAGTTGGATGGCGACTTTGCGGGCAAACCCACCCCAGTCGGCATCGTCGCGGCGGAAACGCCGGACAAGATCTGCCAGCGAACATGCCACGAGGAAATACTCCTGTACAAAGCGCAATCCTTGTCCCTTGCTGGTTGAATCATCAGGATACAGAACGCGGGTTAGAGACTCTGCTCCGAGAGTCTCGGCCAGCGCTTCGGCGAACTCCCCGCTGCTGAATTCCTGGAAATCGAAGTCCTTGGACGCGGCTGCGGCCCAGAGTCGCAGCGTGTTGATGGTTTTTCCGCCGTAGCCCACCACCGGCCGGTCGTAGGGGATGCCCAGCAACGTGGACCGCCGGCCCGGCACGGCGCGGAAGGACCCGCCTTGCAACTCAAAGGAGCAATTTAACTTTACTTCCACCGCCTCCTCGGGACGGGTAACCTCCCACGGGTCCGGGTGGCGCAGCCAGTTATCTCCTTGCTCGTGTTGCCATCCGTCCTCTATCGATTGCTTGAAGATGCCGTACTCATAACGTAGGCCGTAGCCGGTGGCAGGCAGCTGCAGGGTAGCCATGGAGTCGAGGAAGCATGCTGCCAGCCGCCCAAGTCCGCCATTGCCCAGGCCAGCGTCAGGCTCCTGTTCAAGCAACCCGAGCAAATCAAGGTCTCTCCGTTTCGCGGCTTGTGTCACAAACCCATCCAGCAGAAGGTTGGTGACATTATTGGCCGACGAGCGGCCCACCAGATACTCCATGGACAGGTAGTAGACCCGCTTGGGATTCTCCCGAGCGTAGGTCTTCTCGGTGAGTGTCCAGCGCTGCGAGAGAACATCGCGCACCGACCGCGCGAATGCTTCGTAGCGCTCTCGGGCGCCGGCCGCCGCAAGATCCTTTACGTTATCGAAGAGAAGATGTCGCTCGTACAGCCCGTCCCCTCCCATGAACTGAATCGGGCCACACCCGTATTGCTTGATAAGTCTCGCCCCATCTGTCTTCGCCGTCTTTTCCTCGGTTGAGACAACACCCTTGGTACTCATCACAATCTCCCTTTTCCGGAGTTGACCTTGCTAGATCCGTTGGCTTTGCCATCTTCAGGAAACGGCTGGTGCCCGATCTGACACCGTGTCCACGCGACGAGTGTCGTTCTAGAATCGGATGAGCGCATCAAACTGTAAATCGGACAAACCATGAGGATGATCCGTGCTTACCTGCAACTGGAAGAGATCCATGCCCTTGACGTAACGGATTTTGCGGATCGCCCGAGACGATTGCGCTGACATGATTCTCACTCTTCGAGTGGAGACGGGTAGTATTGCTAATCTCTATCCTGAATCACGAATGTAGACAACTGTCAAAAATATCAGGCCACCGGCTCAACCTAATACTGCCTTGGCACCGAATTATGCCAAACGTTCGTGAACTGAGCTTTCGCACAGTACCCAGCGGGGCAATGACCAGGCTAAATAGGGTGCGAAGGCCGTCCTCGCATGGAGATTGACTGGATCACAAAGTGAGGGAGTGCCATGCAATCTGGCATCGCCATCGACCGGAATTCTGATCTTGGGAAGATCGAACAGGTTTCTGCCAGGAACCGGTTTTCGAAGATTTCGTTCTCGGAGAAGCACATGAGCCGACGCGATAACCTGACGCTTGTTCTGTTCCTGGGCTTGATCACGCTTTGCGGGTGTCAGGACTTGGTGCCACGCGACCCCTCCAGCCTACTTGTTCCCAGGTTTCACAGGTCTGAGATCCTCGGCTTTTTGGCCGGCTTGGGAACGACCTTTGCTGCCGTCCCAGACCTCGTCGCGATGCTCAAGCGTCGCTCGAGCGCGGGCATGAATCCGAGGATGGCCGCAATCACGGGCGTGTTCCAGATCCTATGGGTCTACTACGGCTTGTTGATTGCTTCGCGACCGGTGATCGCCTGGAACGTAATTGCGGTGTTTATCAATTTCCTCAGCGTCGGCGCGTACCTTCATTTTGTCCGCAAAGAAAAAGCCCAACAACCGAATTCGCTTGAGAGTTGAGCGGACAAGGTCCTGTTTGGCTGATGGCTAAGGCGCGGGCGCTACCGAGCGACTGTTTCGGACTGTGGGGTTGAACCTGGAGACATGCCTGGTCCCGGCACATCATCCTCTTGCAGTCGCTCTCATCAGTTTGGAATCCCTAGCGGCGATTTCAAGCAACTGGTCGGGGGAAACTCTGGCACTTTTGCCAGTATCTTGGAAGAACACCCTCGGCTTAGCATTTTCGTTGAACTGGTGGAAAACCCTGATGTGAGTGCGGGCGGCATGCGACAAGGTTGACCTAAAGTGTCTCCACGTGTGTCCCGGTTGCCAACTGGTCGTGGGAATGCGCTTCCGCTGTATTGCCCGGTTTGCCAACGCGAAGCAAGTTGCCAGGTTCCGGGTCCTGGTGGCGATGGTCGTCGTCATCCTCGCTCGCTATGCTGCGGCTCAGGCAACGACTCCGCCGAAGCCCGCCCCGCAACTAAACGTAAACTGGCTGTACGGAGCGTATGTCCCGAAAGATGCGCCTCTCGAGCCTCTGTCCAATCACGATCGGTTCAGGCTCTATCTCCGGCAAACCTTCACCACACCGGGCATTTACGTAAAGACGGTATTGTTTTCTCTCGGCGATCAGCTCAACAACAGTCCGCCCGACTGGGGAACCGGGTTTGGGGGCTTCGCTCGCCGCGTCGGTTCCCGCCAGGGTCAGTTTGTGATTCAAAACTCCTTTACTGCCTTGGGGAACGGCTTGCTGGGATATGAGCCTCGCTACGACCGCTGCCGTTGTTCCGGGTTTTGGCGCAGGACCGGCCACGCCGTGGCACGAAACTTCGTGACGTATAACCGTACGGAGAAGGCATTGCGTCCGCAGTTCGCGCTTTATGCCGGCGCGTTTGGCGCGGGCGTCGTGTCGGGCACCTGGAAGCCCAGCAACCGCGATCTCCTGGCCGAAGGATATCGAGGAGCCATCACCCAGGTGAGCTTCGGTATTGCCGCCAACTGGGTCGGCGAGTTCGCGCCTGACCTCAAGCGCATCTTGCGTGGAAAGAAGGCAGCGAACCAGCCCTAGCTGAGATCAGCCCGCTGATTCGCCAGGTTGGATCTGAGCGCTGGATCCGGACAATCAGATGGGAACTCCGGCGCCGCCTATCGGACGCAGCGATTCAGATCGGAGAGCGTTTACCCCAAGGGACCCGCAGCCGGCATCGAATGGTGCCGGCGTGAACCGGGTAGGTAGAGATAAGTGGCTAGGCAGCGACCATATGCTTACGGACCGCATAGCGCACGAGTTCGGCGTTGCTCTTGGCCCCCAGCACTTCCATGATCCGGTACTTGTGAAAAGCCACGGTCCTGGTCGTCATGTTCAGGATGCTACCCACTTCCTTCATCACTTTACCTTCCGCCAGCAACTGCAACACTTCACGCTGTCTCTCAGTCAGTCGTTCCTCCCCCTCTGCTATCCTCTTGTCCTGTACTCTGAGGTAGTTGACGGTGTCTTTGGGGATCGTCCGGGACATATAGGTTTTTCCACGGAGCACTTCCCGAACCGCCACGACCATTTCCGCGGACGCGCAGGTTTTCAGGAGATACGCCGACCCACCGCGACGGAAGGCTTCAGCAGCTATCTGAGGGTCTGGGTTCATGGTCAAGAATATCAGCTTGATCGCTGGCCACATCTCTTTCACCTGCTCCCCGGCGTCCAAGCCGTTCAGCACCGGCATAGCGACATCCACCACGATGACGTCAGGCTTCAACTGCGCTGCCGCTCTCACCAGATCACGCCCATTCCCTACGATGCCAACCACTTCAAATTCCGTCTCCAACAGCGTCTTGCACAGTTCGGCCACCAGGGTGTGATCATCGGCAATTAGAATGCGAGCCCGATTGGATCTCACGAGAAACCTCCTCCTTCCACAGGCACACATTATGTGGGCCGCCTCAAACATTCGTCTGTGATGTGGGTCACTGCTGATCGCTCACGGATTGGCTTCTCCAAAACGCGCTGACATAGCCTTTGGGTCGCCGATTTGCCTCCGTCGCAATGTAACCGTCGCGCAGGGCCGGAAAACACCAGACAAAGCTGTTGCCTCATGTCCCGCCATCACCCGGGTCAGGACGGCGTTCGATGTATAGAGACGACAAACCGATGACAGAATGCCAAAGCCGGCTTGTCGTTGGCTAGACCTATCGGCAGTCAGACGCTCTGATCCAGGGCGTCCAGGTGGCGCGACGTAGGCATGCGAAGTAAGTCCCCTCAGAGAAAACCTGACTGAAGTGTCCAAGATCCCTCGTCTCTGGCTTGCGGTTCGGCAGTGTACAACAAATCGCGCAAGAAAGCACCGAGACCAGCCGCAAAAATGCCGGAAAACGCGCAAGACAGAGATTTCCAAGGGTTAACACACTTCTTCCCTTCGACAGTCGGGACCTAACCTGTGACGATTGAGCTCTCCGAGGATCCCGGGATCACTCCAGGCATCCTCTGCGAGAGCGATTGTGAAGTGCGTGAACGGCACCCACAGCAGAAACGCCGCCGACATGCGACGGCTCGTAGGCGTTCCCAGACTGCCACCGCAAGCCTGCTCCGGCTCCTGAAGAATGGCTCAGGGGATCAGCGGAATCTCCGAGGCCAGTTGCACGTTGACCATCATGGTGAGGCGGTTATCGACCTGGTAGAATTTCGCGGCCCGCTTCGCGCCCAGGGCCTTCGCGAATTTTGGCCAGTAGGTTTGCCTCAGGTCCACGTTTTTGCTTTCGAGCTTCAGCAGGCGCTCGGTCAGATCTTTGGCTTTCGCGTCGTCCATGGTGTCAAAGCTCTTCGCGTAGTCCTTGATCAAATCCACCCGTTCGCTGCCGATCGCCTGCTGATCACGGGCATAATCCCGATATACGGGCCAGAACGCAGTCGATTCGGCGTCGGTGAATTGCATCGTGTGGGCAATGATCTGTTCCTTTTGCGCCTGGATGTCCGAGCGCATCAGTTGGATGTCGGTATCGGTCAGGGGCTTTGCCGAAACTTCGGCAGTCTGGGCCCGGGCTGCTGAGATCAAAAGAACGCTCGTCGCAAGAGTCGCCAGTAAAACTCTCATCCCATCTCTCCTGTCGGGTGTTGCCCAGAAGTTCTTGTCTAGTGTCGAGGTACAAGAGAAACCGGGCCCGCACAGGTCCACCAACGGGGAACCTGGAGCGAACCCGGCCCTACAGCTTCTGCTAGCCGATCCTCCGAAATGCGCTCAGCCCGAGTGACGAACCCAGGCTCAGCAGGCCCAGTAAGCCAAAGAGCGGGAGGAAGCTTCCCGTCTTGGGCAACGCTGCGGGCGCGGGAGCCGCAGGGGCGGCTGCAGGGGGTGGTGTTGGCTCAGCTGTCGCGACCAGGATGGGTACATCCGGCGGTGGCGGCGGCGGTGGTGTCGGCGCCGTGCCGGTGACCTTGGCCTGCTGGGTTACCACCGTCTCCGGGACCTCAACCACTTTCGTCGCACTGACGGTCATTCCCTTCTTTAATCCCCAGGCATCCACCATCTGTCCGTCGACGTTGAATTTCTGGTCTTTGGGAATTTTGAACTGCTGGTTCTTTCCATCCTCCAGGGTGAGAATTACCGAGAGTGGCGGATTTACGCTCCACACCTTTCCCGTCACACTCTGCACCGTAGTGATCGTCTTGGGAGTTGTGGTGGTGGTGATGGTCCGCTCGAGCTTCATTCCCGGTTTCAGGTCGTGGATTCCGAGCTGCTTGCCATCTACCGTGGCCCTGGCGCTCTCCGGCACGTTGGCTATATGCTTGATCGTGCCATCCTCCATCCTCACAACCAGGTCATTGCCGGATACATAGACCACTTCGGCACGCTGCACCTGCACTTGCTTGGTAGCTGCCCCGGCAGTGGTCGTGGTTTGCGTCTGCACCTGAGCGCTCACGCCCAGAACAAGAACCATGCAAACAGCTACCACGGTGAGCGCCAGCCATAGTGACGTCCATCTGTTTTCTGACTTCATCGTGTGTTCTCCTTTGTGGGTGTTCGGAACTATAGGGCTAGTGCCCGTAGCGCCGGTCATTGAAAACCGCTTCATTGTGTGCTCTTGGGTTGCTGGATTCTTCCGGACTCGGAATCTCCATTCTGGTTAGCGGACACGTTCCTTGGCTTCGCGCCGGCGGCGGATGCCTGGACGATGTAGCGTTGTGGCGCGCTGCCGACAAAATAAAAGGGATAGCATGTCACCAGGGTCACCGAGGGTCGCGACCGTGGTGCCAACACGGAGACGTCGCTTGGCGGAACGATTACAATCCGGTCAATGACGTAACTGATGGTCCCCTCCAGTGTCTCGATTTCGACGGCGTCTCCCAGGGCAACGTCCTTCAGGCCCCGAAAAAATCCGTCGCGGTGGCCCGCAATTCCGATATTGCCCTCGCCCCCGGGCCGGCTCGTACCTGCGATAAGACCGACCCCTCGGTTCAGACTCAGATCGTCCGTGCCCTCGAGCACGGGCACTTCCAAATGGATTTTGGGAATGCGCAACACCGCGGTCCCCGGTGAAAAGTGGGCAGCCAGACTTTCCTGGTAGTCCTTGACCCGCTTTTCTGACCAAAGACGGAAGTCCGGTGGCTTCACCACCAGCCCGCCGCTCGCTTCCTCTTCCCGGACGGCAGACCTCTGGTCCTCAAAACGCTGCAACTCCGCCCGAGACAGAACAATCCCGTGGATGCGGGCTCCGACGTAGATGCCCAGCATCAGCAGGCCAACAATCAGGAGCAGGCGCTCCAGCTGGCGCGACCAGTGCATTCGTGGTTTACCTCCACAGCCGGCACCGGCCCACGACAACGAGTTCGGATGCGGCTGCCACCGCTACCTCACAGTAAAGGTCTTAAGACACAGGCGTAACTGTCATAACTTACAGTCCCACAGGACGACAAGCATTTTCCCTGAGCCGGACCACGTTCGGTCCGGCCGTCGCTCTCCGATCGTCTCAGTTTGAACTGCTGAAGCCATTGCCATCACTGGACTTACAAGCCGCTAACCAACCAGAGGGAGGGCTCGGTTAGCCTCCTCTGTACAGCAGGCTGCCCGACACAAACAGCTTGCCTGAGAGCACGGCATGGATGGCGGAAACCAGGTCGCTGCCCAGGCGCGTCTTCAAGACGTAGCCGGAGCCTCCCGCCCCCATGGCAGCCTTCACATAATCAGGATCCTCGTGCACGGTTAGAAAGATAATCTTGGAATTGCACCCGGAATCTCGAAGATGCCGCGCCACATCGATCCCGTTCGTTTCTCCCATGGAGATGTCCAACACGATGATATCGGGCTTGAGCCGGGGCCAATCGAGCAACACCGACGCCCCTCCCCGCACGGCACCGACGATGTCATAGTCCCTCTCAAGCATCTTGCTGACATGAGTCAGAACTGCAGAATTGTCGTCGGCTAGGAGTATGCTGGCTCTTGGCACTCGCTCTCCTTCAGGACGCGCTGACGCACGGACCATCAGTTGCGCACCTGGATCGGCCGTCACCCTGGCAGAACGCTTCGACCACACGCCTGGATGTTAGGTGGGGTTGGACGGTGTGCCTACTGTCAAAATTGACGGGGGTGGGCTGAGTCTCCGTCGCCGTCGAATCGGCTCGAACATGAGACCAGAACCCCATCCTGCCGGCGGCCTGGGACGGCAGGTCAAAGCCGGGAAGCTAAACGGAAATGAAGCGTGTCTCCGAGCGCCGCTACTCCCATCGTGATCGACCTCGGAATCCCCTTGTTTTATGCCGCGGGCACGGACTTCGCGTTGCCGGGAACAGTCGCCTCGATTCGCGTACCCAGGGATGGCTGGGACCAGATGGAGAACTGGCCGCCGACTAACCGAAGTCGCTCGCGCATGCTCACCAATCCAAGGCCACGAATCCTCGCCCGGTTCGGGTCGAATCCCACGCCATCGTCGGAAACCTGCAACCGTACCCCAGCGGACTCGCCGGTCAACTCAACTCTTACGTGATGCGCCTGGCTGTGTTTTGCCACGTTGCGCAGCGACTCCTGAATCGTGCGGAAGAGACCCAGACGCACGGCTGCATCGAGGTCGGTCGGCACCTTGCGCACCACGCACTCCACCGGGATCTTGTGTTGCCGGGAAAATTCCCGGCACAGCTCACGTGCCGCGGCCGCCAGTCCGAGATAGTGCAGCTTGGAGGGATGCAGTTGGTGCGACAACTGCTGGATGTCGGCCGCGATATCACTGGTCACCTGCCAAAGCCGTTGGAGCTCTTGGTTGAGCGAGGCTTCCAGCTCCTCTGCCGGAGCGTGCTGAAGCTCCTCCAAACCATTCGCCAGCAACGCCAATCTCTGATTGATGTCGTCGTGCAGTTCTCTGGCGATCCGCGCGCGTTCTTCCTCTTGCGCCTGGATTAATCGCCCGCTGAGCTCCGCGCGGGCAGTTTTCGCTTGTTTTTCATCGGTAATGTCAGTGCAACACCCGATGTAACCGGCAAAGCCGCCGTTCTCGAGAAAACGGGGCACGCCGCGATCCAGCATCCACCGGTATTCGCCGTCGTGTCGCCGCAGCCGGTACTCCATGGCAAAGGGTTGCCTGGCGTCGAACGCTCGCACATAAACGTCGAGGCAGGCTTGCAAGTCATCGGGATGGACGTTATGGGTCCAGCCTTCGCCCAATTCCTGCTGCATGGTTCGCCCTGTGAACCGCAGCCACTCGTGATTAAAATCGGTGCACAGCTTGTCCGGGCCGGATAGCCACATGAGCACCGGCGCCGAATCCGCCATCAGGCGGAAACGCTTCTCGCTTTCCAGCAGTGCTTCCTGCGCTCGCTTGCGATCCGTGATATCTGCGATCACACCCAGCGTGCAAGGCTTCCCCTCGATCTCGATCAGTTCGGCGGATGCCAGAGCAACCCGGCGATCGCCGTTTTTCCTTTGGTATCGAATCTCCAAATCTCGGAGATGGCCTTCCGCCCTGAGCTGCTCATTCATCAATCTCTCGGCCGGATCTGCCCAGATGCCCACCTCCAGAGCACTGCGTCCGATGAGCTCGTCGCGGTGAAAGCCTGAGAACTCTTCGAACGTCTCGTTCACGTCCATATAGCGATGGGTTTCGCCGCTCGTCAGGGAGACGGCCAGCGGACCCTGGCGAAACGCTTTGGAGAACTTCTCTTCCGATTTCTTCAGCTCCTCCTCGGCCTGTTTGCGCTCCTGTTCCGTTTGCCGCAGCGCCCGCTCGGCACGCTTTCGCCGGGCGCGACTGGCCAGCAGCAGAGCGATCAGCAGAGCCTGGGCGATCACCAGCAAGGCCAGGCCGATGATTCGCCAGCGGTAGAGTTCCCATGACGAGCTCTCCCACTGGATCACGGAACTGCCCGGCGGAAGCTGGTCCTCGGAGATTCCCCATCGGTGGAGCTGGCGCCAGTCGAACATGTAACGCTGAAATTCGGCGGTTGCCACCGGAATGTTCTCCGGCTTTTCTCCATTCAGGATACGCACCCCTTGTTGCCCAAGGGTCCGACCTGCCTCGCGCAGATCCGCTACCTTGCCCCCGACAATTCCGGCTCCCACGAACGACGCAAATGTGCCATAGATCGGTCGAGCGGAGGTCTGGGAGACGGTTCGCAGAATCCGGGACGGCGTGTACTGCCGCTTCTCAGAATCGGAAAGAAAATTAAGGAACAGCACGACACTATCAGGACTTAGGTTGGCCAGCCGCGAATTCAACTGTTGGAACGTGAGCCCCGTCCAGTATTGGAAGTCAACCGTCGACTCGTACGAACGAAACTGCTCGCGTGCCACCTGGATCTCCAACTGTTCGAAATCGGAGGATCCGCACACCACAACGACGCTGTGGGTGCCGGGATTCTGCCGCAGCGCCAATTGCAGAGTGGGCAGGTAATTCAATGTTCTTATGACGCCCGTCACTGGCAGCTTTCCGGGAATTGGGTTTTTCGCCTCTTCCGGCCTTGCCACCATAAACAACAGCGCCGCCTCAGGAAACAGTCGCGCCCGACTCTCCTCGGCAAATTCCAGCGTAGGTTCGCCGATGGTGATGACCAGGTCGAAAGCTTGTCCGCGATACTTTTCCGCGAGAAACGCCAACACCCTTTTCCTGTACGACGCGTCCGCGGAAGGCGAGGACAGGTCCAGATACTCGAGACTGAAGTGGACGGGTGTGTTCGGCCCTTCGAGGATCTGGGTTTCTGTCTCTTGAATCAGAGGGTCGATGTCGGGCAGGTCAACATCGAAGGCAGAGAGGAAGAGGACCTCGGTTTGCTGGCGTTCGGCCCGGGGAGGAGCATGGGTGGCCGCGACAGAAGGCAGATTGACGCTAAGACAGAAACCGAGGACCAGGGCGTAGTAGCAGAGACCGTCTCCCTTGGTAGGTGCCACCCGCTGCTCGACCGGGGTAAGCGTACGACTGTTGCTCCTTCCAGGAAAGTTTGGAGATCTCGCAACTTCTGACCGACGTGACCTACGCCCGCTCTATGAGTTTAGCCCCCACCGGACCCCGGAGAGGGTGACATAGGTCACCAGGCGCAGGCATGATTCGATTCGCGCCGGCCGTCTCATTCCTGCCCCGGCGAAATTTGCGCCGCACTGTTAGTCTTGACAGTTCGCGCAACTCCTGTGGAGGCATAGCATAAGGCTCCGCGGGCTGGAAAGCTAGAGGGTTGGCCCGCGGAAGCCGGACCGGCCCGCCGAACACACCATGTCCTCGCCGCCGAAAAGTCTGGTTTCTGTTCCTCAGCCACCGCAGGAACGGAACGTTCCCGTTTCGGGAAACAGGAGACGTGTTGTCCGCGGCGCGATCCCCTGCCGCGTGACCTTGGTGGACAGCTCAACGACGACCTGATATGCGCTTTTTCCGAAATTTGATATTGACGGTAGTTGTGGCAGCGTTCTGCCTGTCCCTGCTTCGCGCGCAAGACCTCGCGCCGCGCGCCTATATCATCACCCCCGTACATTCGAATGCAGTGACCCTAACCAGTTCTTTCTTGGACGGTGGCCTCCAGTTTGAGGGCGTTGTCCCGATTACGGACGCAACCGCAAAAGTCAACGTATCGGTTCTGACCCTGTATCACGCGCTGCGCTTTTTCGGACGCTCGGCCAACATTACCGCCTCGCTCCCCTACGGCGTGGGGAATTTTCATGGAACCGTGCTCGGGTCCGAAACCAACGCTTATCGCTCGGGTTTGCTGGATTCCACCTACCGGTTCTCGGTGAACTTGTTGGGCGGGCCAGCGATGGATACGCGGGACTTCATCCAATGGCAGCAAAAAAGGCTATTGGGCGTGAGCCTGAAGGTGGTGGCTCCCACCGGCCAATACGATCCAACCAAGCTGCTCAACTATGGAGGAAACCGCTGGGCCTTCCGCCCGGAGATTGGCCTGTCGCAAAGGTGGAGTCACTGGGTGCTCGATACTTACGGCGCAGTCTGGTTTTTCACCGTCAACCCCGAGTTTTTTTCGCGCAACCAGTACAACCCGGGGGTCACCAGCCAGTCCGAAAAGCCGGTAGGCGCGTTTGAGGCGCATCTCAGCTACGACGTCAAGCCTCGGCTTTGGGCTTCAGCCGACGTGAATTTCTGGTATGGGGGACAGACCAGCCTGAACGGCGTGGAAAACCAGCTCACCCTGCAGAAAAACTCCCGTGTGGGAGGCACCCTGTCTGTCCCGGTGAGCAAGCACCACTCCCTTAAGTTCAGTTATGCCAACGGCGCTTACATCCGTTTCGGCGGCAACTACCAAAGCGTGTCCGTTGCGTGGCAGTACTCCTGGGTAGGTAGACCAAACTAGCTCGTTTCCGCCTCACCTGCTGCGGTTACAGCAATGGATAAGAGTCGGCAGCAAATTGGCGATCGGGTTCCGGTCATCATGTCTGCCCCTTCAGGGGACTTCCCACTCCTTGTCTCCAGTTCCATCTTGCCCGCAACCATGGGGTGTGGATCAGGCGGCCCGCGGGGTCTGTCCCTTGAGATTTCGCCGGCTGATTCGATTGGTCAATGCCCGTGACGCAGCGTTGGGACCGCCAATCAACGCCGGTCCCAGCAGCAGCGCCGCGCCGGGATGAACTTCGCGAAAGATAAGAAACTGCGAAATGACGTCCAGACGAAAACAACCGCCTGGAGAATCGTACTGCGCGAGATGGAAGCCATGGCAAAAACCAATCCTGCCGTCTCGGCCGACACACTGAGATCCAACCTCAGCAGACTCCGGGCCAGCTTTCCGCCGCCCGTACGTTGTGCCAGCTAGCGAAACCCTTCCCCATCTTCAGGCGCGGAACGAAGCGCGACGCGCAGATCAGAAAACTTGGCACGAAACTCCTGACGCAGACAATGCGCACTCCAGGCTGCATTCAGGACCACACCCGTCTCGAGTAGCACCTCCCGGAGTCTGGGAACGACACTCGAACCGTAATCCGCGCGGCCAGGAGGCATCGGGCGCGGTTCGGCTCACGCGCGATCAAAGTGAAAGACGATGATTCGAGCGCCCTGGAACTCAGACACACTCTAACTACACACTGGGCCCAGTTCAGACTCCAGCCGCAGCGAACTTGCTCCCCCAAGCTCCGTCCAGCATGGGTTATTTCTTGGGCGGCGGTGGCGGATAATTCTTCAAGAGCTTGGCGACCGCTTTTGTGAGATTTTTCTGGCGCTTGTCCGGCTTAGCCTTGGGATCCAGGGTCTTGCTCGCGGTCCCTCGCCATGCCAGGTCATGGTTCGCGGCGTCATACATGTCAAGAGCCAGCTGCCCAACATAGATCGTCGAGGTCTGCCCAGTGGTCATGCCGCCTCCTGGGGAGCCGTACCAACCGCCCCGGTACCAGCCCGGACCATATCCCCAATCGGTGTTGTATGAGGTGAATTGCTTTTCCGTGCCGATCGCCGTCTGATAGCCGATAAGCAGATCTGCGTTGTCACCCTCGACCTTGGTCAGACCTTTCTTGGCGAGTTCCGCCTCCACCGTATCCTTGATCTGTTTGTCGGTGAGGTCGTCAACCTTCTGTGCATCTTTGATAGGCACCCACTTGTACGTCTTGAATTTTGCGAAGTCTGCGTTCTTGTCGAAGTTGTAGCGGACATCCTGCCCAAAGGCACTGCCCGCAAGGAGCAATATGGCGCCGATGGTGAACAGGGAGAGCTTTTTCATGTGAATCTCCACTCCATAGGGTTCCTTGCGCCTCACCTTCGGTCTGCCGATACTTATCCCTCGCATCCGCAAGCCTTGGGGAAGCCACCCTCATCCTAGGCCCGGGGGGGTGAGGGAGGAAACTGTCAGTCTTGACAGGGGCGAACTACTCAAAACCTGAAACCCAGGGACAAAACCACGGTCGGATCGGTCCAGCCGGCATTGAGGATGTAGGTCGTGAAGTCCATTCTTCTGTAGGCGACGCCGACCGAAAATCCCCGCTGGACGTCCAGAGGAGTACTGTAGGCACGGGTACGCTGCGCCACCAACCCGGCATGGAACCAATCCGTCGGGGCATAGACCAGTTCGTTCCAACAATAGAAGAAGCTGCCGGCGCTGTCCTTGGTGTCGAACACATATTCGCCCTGACTGGAAAGCTCGATCCGCTTATAGGTGAGGGACATTTCGTAGCCCGGCGCGATCCCAGTGGTGTTCCCGAAAACCACGCCCAGCATCGGTGTTGCCTCGAACACCAGCGTGTCACCCACGCCAAGGTTGTATCCCGCCCACAAGGACCCGGTTTTCTGATTCTCGTAGTTGTAGCGCGCCTCCAGATGCAGCCACCTATGGTCCGCGCTGAAGGTGGGGGAAAAGTAGGATTGATCGTTCGGTACGAGATATCCGTAGGCAGCGAGGGCCAAAGCCCACCGGTCCTTATCCGTGTCGGCCGTCTCGGGCGATGGAACGCCACCGGTGGTTTGGCTCCAAGCCACCGTGACGAGGACAGCAGCAGCCGCCAGCAGTCCGAGATGGGGCTGGGCCGTCATCCGCCGAGTGCCATTGTCAAGCCGACCATGGCGGCGCCCACCAGCACCATCCCACATGCCATTCTCCAGGGATGATGCCCGGCGTGGCGCCCGAAGACATAGCCAGCCAGGAAAAGCATCACGATCGCAATTGCATTGGAGATCCGCAACGCCCGTCTGGCTTGGTTCACGACGACGAATGGCAGCACCACCGGGAACGTCGTCAACAGAACCAGCAGAAACACACCCAGGCCGCCAAGCCAATCCTGCTTTGTAAGCTGGGGGTGCCGTGGCGGCTCCGGCAAGCGATTCAGCCTCAGCCGCATGGCTTCCAATTCCGTGGGCGACGTGACCGACGCGAGCAGTGGAGGCATTGCCCCGGCAATGACGTCATGGGCCGCCGCGGGATCAACCGCGGCGCGGACCGCCCGCAGCGCCATCCCCCCCTGCCCCCGCGCGCTGAAGCAGGCCATGAGATAGATGACGGCGTCGATAACGCCCCACGCCAGATTGCAACCCAGGGCACCGATGAGCATTTGCCGCACCTCGGTCTGACCTGCACTTCCAACGCTGAACGAGCAGGTCACGGTGAGCACCATCACCAGCGCAAACAAGATCTCCGAGACTCTTTCCGTGGGGTTTAGGAACCGCTTGAGCGGCTTGGAAACAGCTTCAGGCACGGGTTTGTCCGAAGACGGCAGCCTCGGCCGGAGGCCGCGCCGTCGCCAGTGCGTTCACTGCGACGTCGACTCCAGAGAAGATCCGATCCTGGCCGAGGCGTTCGAGGAATCCGCTGCGGCCGAAAAGGTCACGAACCCGATCCGAAACGCGGGCGAAATAGAGCTGGATGCCCGACTCCTGGAGCTCGGTGCACAATTGTTCCAGCATTTCCAGGCTGGTTACGTCCACCTCGGGCGAGGCCTCGAGGTTGAGCACAACGGCCCGGACGGTTCCAGGCCGCTTAGCCAGTTCGCGCAGGCGATTGCGAACCCGATTCGCATTGGCGAAAAACAGCATTCCGTTCGGCCGGAACAGGAGAAGACCAGGAATCTGTTCGGCCTCGGGATGACGCTCGACATCCACAAAATTTCCGGTACCCGGAATTCTGCCGAGGACAGAATCCTGCGGGATGCTGAGTTTCCACATCAACGCGATGAGAGTCAGGCCGACCGCGAAAATCAGACCCTTGAGGATTCCCATCTGCAGCACACCCACTAAGGCGATGAGCGCGGCCCAGATACTCCCGGTGCGGAGTTGCGCATAGTGGCGGAGCGTGGCCACGTCGGCCAGATGGGCAACCGCATGGACCACGATGGCCCCCAGCACCGCTTCCGGCAGATCGCGCAGCAAGGGCATCAGGAAAGCCAGGGTGAGGCCTACGGAGAGCGATGCGGTGATGGTGGAGAGTTGAGTGCGGGCGCCGCCGGCGTCGTTGGCTGCCGTCCCCGACATGCCGCCGCCCACGATGATCCCGCCGACCAGCCCGGACGCGACATTCGCCGCTCCCATGGCGAACAATTCCTGATTGGGATTGATGTCGTACTGGTGCTTCGCGGCAAACGTGCGAGCCGCGGCGAGCGCCTCCGCCATCAGCACAAGCACGATTCCAATGGCACCCATGAACAGGTCCGCCACGCCATCTTCCCCGATTCTCGGCAAACGGAGAGAAGGCATGCCCGCGTGAATCGTTCCCACCACTTCTACGCCGTGGCGGGTAAGGCCTAACCACGGGACCGCCAGGGTGCCCAGCACCAGTACCACCAGCGCCGACGGCACTCGCGGAGCCAACGCGCCGAGCAGAAGCATGACGGCAACCGCGCTGGCGGCGACGGCTAAGGTCCAGAGATTCACCTCCTTGACCGCGGTGATGACGTGCCATGTCTGGCGGAAGAAATTCCCCTGGCCCGCGGAGATCCCGGTGAGCTTGTGTGCCTGTTTCACCATGATGGTGAGGGCCAGGCCGAACACGAAACCCTTGAGCACAGGCTTGGAAATGAACTCCGAGACCGACCCCAGGCTCAAAAGACTGCCGAGGAGGAAAATAACGCCTGCAGCCAGGGCCGCCGCCGATGCCAACAAAGCGTATTGGGTGGGATCGCCCACGGCCAATGGGGCAACCACAGCGGCCAGCATGGCCGCCGAGGAAGAAGTGGAGGTAACCGCCAGTTGACGGGAGGTGCCGAAGATGGCGTACACGAACATTCCTGCCAGGGCAGCGTACAGGCCCATCTGCGGGGGCACGCCGGCGATTCCCGCGTACGCCATGCCCTCAGGCACCAGCAGCCCGGCCAGCGCGACGCCGGCAACCATGTCTGTGCGCACCCTTGCCGCGGTGCAGTCGGGCAGCCACATGGCGATGGGAAGCAATCGGGATACGGTCCGCTTAAGTGTCATCTACCTTTCGCCAGCCGGGCACCCGCCCGGATCAACTCAGTACTTCTCGGGTACGAAGTGCCGTCCCTTCAACGGGGCTTGGTCGTCATATTTGCCTTTGTTCTGTCGCGCCGGCAATTTCACCTTGTCCCGGCGAACCTTGCCATGCGGGATCATGCTTAAGAAATGCGTAATGCAGTTGAGGCGCGCCCTTTTCTTGTCGTCGGAGCGGATGATGTACCAGGGAGCGTGCTTGCTGTCGGTCGCCTCCAGCATCATGTCCCGGGCACGGGAGTAGTCATACCAGCGGCCGAAGGACTCCAAGTCCATGGGGCTGAGCTTCCATTGCCGAAGCGGGTCCTTGATGCGCGCTTCAAAACGACGCTCCTGCTCCTTCTTGCCCACCTCAAGCCAGTACTTGAGGAGAATGATTCCGCCGTCCACGATGTACCTCTCCATCAGGGGAGCACGATCGAGGAACAGACGATGCTGCTCCTTGGTGCAGAAACCCATCACGTACTCTACGCCCGCCCGGTTGTACCAGCTGCGGTCGAAGATAACGATCTCCCCTGCCGCGGGAAAATGCTCCATGTAGCGCTGCATATACATCTGCGACTTTTGCCGGTCGGATGGGGCGGGCAGAGCCACTACCCGGAAGACACGCGGACTGACGCGCTCGGTAAGGGCGCGGATCGTGCCTCCCTTGCCCGCGGCGTCGCGTCCTTCGAACACGACGATGACGCGCAGTCCCTTGTACTTGACGTAATCCTGCAGCTTGCACAGTTCCGCCTGCAGGCGGCGGAGTTCCTTCATGTACTCCTTGTTACTCATCTTGTCGCCGTGGTTGTTTTTTTGTTCATCCATGCGCCATCGCTCCTTGCTCTTTTTGTGTGCCCAGGCCGGGCGGCCACCGTGGCCCGCTTACACTCGGCAGTCGTTCCAGCCGAGCCTAGCGGACGAGCCCGGACTTGCATACTGTCAGAAGAAACAGTGATCGCGCCCCTTCCATCGGGCCTTCAGGGGCAGGGATTGCCCACCTGCGGCAACGGCAACCGTCAGGTTCCAACCGGCTTCGAAGAGTCGCTGCGGTTCGGCATTACCTCCGACTTGTCCTCGGTTTCAACGGCCTTAAGCCGAAAGCCCCGGGCCCGGTAATCGGGAGGGACGTATTGCTTGGGGATCGCGATTGTGTTCCCGTCCCGCAACGAAGAGAAATGCGGCGAGCAGATTTCGACACCGGCCTCGTTAAACCTGTCCTGGATGTTCTGGTGCAGCTCCGAAAAAATGTTCAGCATTTCCCGCGGAGCATCGGTATAGGCATTGAGCTCGTAGGCGACGTAGAAGTCATCCAAGCCCGTCTGCAGGACGAAAGGCGCCGGCTCCCGCAACACATGCTGCGTGGCCAGAGCCGCGCTGGTGAGCAGTTGGTGAACCGTTCTCCAGGGGGCGTCGTAGCCGATGGTCGCCGTCGTGTGGAAGATCACCCCGTTCTTCTTGGCCTCGACGCTGTAGTTCTTAACGGAACCGCTCATGACCGTCGAATTGGGAATGGTTATGATCTCCGCTTTCGGGGTAAGGACGCGCGTAACCAGCAGCGTCTTTTCGATGACCTCTCCCGTGGTATCGCCAATCTGAACCCAATCACCGACCAGGAACGAGCGCATGTAGGTGAGAATGACTCCGGCAATGGCGTTGGCCACCGCCGAGGAGGAGCCCAGGGACAGCAACAATCCGAGAAAAATGGAAATCCCCTGGAAGGCGGGACTCTTGGCTCCCGGCAGGTAAGGAAAAGCCACGATCAGCGCCAGGACAAGTACCAGCATCCGGATCAGCTTTGCGGTTGGTTCCGCCCAGTCGGGGTAGAAACCAGGGATCTTCAACTCTCCCCTGCCGATCTCGCCAAAAATCAACCGCACCAACCGGATAGCGCAGTTTGTCATCAGCACGATCACGGCAAGGACCAGCAGATTGGGCAGGTAATTCACAGCCGAACGGGCCAGCTCACTCACCTGCGAGAAGACCCACTTCGTCACCGTGATGGATACGTCGCGGGTGAAAGGAAAGAAGCCCAGTGTGAGCGTCAGGTAGGCTTGGATCAGGGCAAGAATCAATAGCCAGCGTAGAAATGCACCCACCGCCAAGGTGACCGGACCAAAATAGGCAATGGAGACTTGCCAAGCCGACTTTTTTTCGAAATGCGCAGCGCTCTGAATCCACCTCTGAATCCGGTCGCGCATTGCGACCCGCACCCGCTGAATAAGCCACAGCACCAGCAACAACAAGACGGTGACCAGTGCGGTGTAGAGGACGTCCCTCAGTACGCGGCGCAAACTGTGTTCCTGACGGTAGGTCGCAACCGTCTGCCGAATGGCTTCCACATCCTCCAGCGCGAGTTGCTGGCGCGACTTGCCCGCCATCCTGGCGTCCGCGTCCGTGACCGCCAGAATCACGGTATTACCCAGGACAATCTCGGTCCATGCCTCACGCGGCTGGAGACGGAAGGAGTCGAGAGCGGCCTTGCTCTCGGCGATGGCTACGATACGTTTTTTTATTCCCATCGCCCGGTCTTCGGGGGTTAACGTGGCAACCGGCTCGTATACGGTTAGAACCGGACGACCGTCGATCACCACCTGGGCGGGCGGCGGGCCTACCTCCTCTGCCAGCTCCTGGCCACTGGTGGCGGGTTGATTCTGGGTGGTCGCCGGAGTCGGCGATGTAGGTTTGGCCTGTGCGGGCACAGGACCAATGAGCTGTGGGAGGAGCAGCCAAACAACCGTGACGAAACAGGTTCGGATCGTCCCCTTGTTCATGGCGCTTCACTCTGACAAAGGTATCGCCCTTGAGCCGGCATCTGGAGTCCATGATCAAGTCGCCGGCCATCGCCCGAAATTCGATCTTACAGCTGCCACCCACCGCCAAGCGCGTTGTACAGCTGGACCAGCGCCAGGCGTTCATTGAGTTGCGCCTGCGCCAAGCCAATGGCGGCATTGAAATAGCGGGTGTCGCTATCCAGAACTTCCAGGTAGCTGGTCACGCCACCCTGATAGCGAACATTCGATAGCCGGATGGCATCCTCGGCCGCTGCGGCCAGCAACTCCTGCTGTGCCCGAAACTCCTGGTTCCGGCGGTAGGCCACCAGGGAGTCCGACACCTCGCGGAACGCCTGCTGGATGGATTGCTGGTAGACCAGAAGGGCTTGCTGCTGTTGCGCCTCGCTCAACTTCACTCCCGAGCGAATCCGTCCGGCGGTGAAAATAGGCTGGGCCAGCTGGGCCCCGAAACTCCATAACCCGGCTGGTCCGGTGAACAGATTGGTCAAGGCCGCACTCTGAAAACCGCCGGTCGCGGTTAACGCAATCTGCGGATAATATGCCGCTTTGGCCACGCCAATCAGGGCGTTCGCCGCGACCAACTGCTGTTCCGCCGACTGCACATCCGGGCGCCTCTCTAAAATAGAAGAAGGCAGGCCCGCCGGAACCGTCGGCGAGATCTGAGTCTCGACCAGGGATTTTCCACGCGTAATGGGGCCGGGGTTTCTGCCCAGCAGAATGCTGATGAAGTTCTCCTGCTGCTCGATGCGTCGCTCCAGGTCCGGAATTTGCGCCGCCGCCGTGTAGACCAATTCCTCGGACTGGCGGACGTCCATCATGGAGGTTGTGCCCCCCTTTTCGCGGATCTCCACCAGATGCAGCGATTCCTTGCGGGACGCCAGGGTCCGCTGGGAGATCTCCAGCTCCAAATCCAGTTCCTGCAACTGGAAATAGGCGGAGGCCACATTGCTGACCAGGCTCCAGATCACCGCCTTTTGCCCCCATTCGGTAGCCAAAAGACTCGCTCGCGCCGACTCGGTTGCCCGGCGAAACTTTCCCCAGAAGTCGAGCTCCCAGAACAAGGAGAGGTTGACTTGCAGGGGGCTGGTTTCGAACTCCGGCGTAATTCTGGTTGCGGGAAGGCGCTGGTTGAGGGCCGATGCCCCCGCGGAGATGGTTGGGAACTGGTCGGCGCGCGTGATGCCTAGGGAAGCTTGCGCCTGGAGCACGCGCGTCGCCGCAATGCGAACGTCGTAGTTCTGGGCCAGGGCCTCCCGGATCAGCGCCTGCAACTGCTGATCCTGAAAAACCCTCCACCATTTCTCGTCGCCGATCGAAGCAGCGGTCTGCGGGCCTGCTTCGGGTGCCAGCCCCCGGTAGGCGTCAGGAACGGTCACCGGCGGGCGTTTGTACTTAGGGCCCAGAGTGCAGCCAGTGAGCAGCATCATGGAGAGGGCAATGAACCAACATCTGCGGATCATGTTCGTCCCCTTTCGCCTGCCGGAGCGGGCGGGTCCTGGCCGCCCGACATCCACTGGAACCTCAACGGAAGCAGACCGGCGCTAGTCATCGCCCGCTTTCTCCAGAACCGGCTTGTCGGCCGCTCCGTGCGCATGTTTCTTCTCTCCCGAGATCCAGATGCCAAATCGCTCCACAACATCAAAGGAGACGGGTATGAAGAAGATGGCGATTACCGACGCTGCCATCATGCCGCCAATCACCACCGTTCCCAGTACTTGGCGGGAGATGGCGCCCGCCCCGGAGGCTGTCCACAGCGGTACGCAACCCAGGATGAAGGCGAATGCCGTCATCAGGATGGGTCGTAGTCTCAGCTTGGCACCCGACAGGGCCGCGTCCGTGAGCGTCTTGCCCTTCTCGTATTCCAGCTTGGCGAACTCCACGATCAGAATGGCGTTCTTGGCGGAAAGTCCAATGAGCATGACCAGGCCAATCTGCGCATAAACATTGTTGTCAAGCTGGCGGAAGTAAAGAGTGACGAAAGCCCCGAAGACAGCGATGGGGACTCCGAGCAGCACGCTGAAGGGCAGAGTCCAGCTCTCATACTGCGCTGCCATGATGAGGAAGACGACAAAGAACGCCAGGCCGAAAATGGTACTGGCCGAAACGCCCTGCGCGGCCTTTTGCTCCTGGTAAGACATGCCGCTATAGTCGAAGCCCATTTGATTCGGCATGGTTTTGTGGAAGACGTCCTCCAGGGCGGCCATGGCTTGCCCGGAACTGTACCCGGGAGCCGCCGCGGTGTTGATCTGCACGCAGTTGAACAGGTTGTAACGCATCACGAACTCTGCGCCACTGCGGGGATACGTGCTGGTCAGTGTACTGAGCGGAACCATGTCACCCGCCGCGTTGCGGACATGAAATTTGCCTAGATTGGTCGCATCGGTCCGGAACTTACCGTCAGCCTGCACGTACACCTGCCATTGCAGGCCAAAGCGGTTGAAGTAGTTAATCAACGAACCACCCATGAACGTCTGCACGGTCTCGTACAGGTTGCTCAGCTGGATCTGCTGGGTCATCGCCTTGGCGTTATCCACGTTGACTCCAACCTGGGGAACTCCAAACAGCGCCGTGGTCATGACTCCGGACAACTCCGGACGTTTGCGGGCCTCCGCCAGAAACAGTTTCGCGTTTTTGGCCAGGAAATCGATGCCGCTGCCTGACCGGTCTTCCAGAATGAAGGTGGCGCCTCCGGAGGTGCCTACGCCTGGAATCGCCGGTGGTGGAAAGGAGAACGCCAGACCCGACGGAAGCTTGGAAAGTGCGCGCTGCAGGTGGGCCTTGATTCCCTCATAACTGGTTTCCGGAGTCTTACGCTCTTCCCACGGCTTTAAAGAGATGAAGAAGAAGGAACTGTAGGTAGCGTTGACACCGCTTAACATGCTGTAGCCCATCACCGAGCTCACGTACTGCACGCCGGGCGTCTCCATGATGATTTTCTCTGCTTCCCGCGCGGCCTCGGAGGAGCGCTGCAGCGACGAAGCGTCCGGCAGTTGCAAACCGGCATAGACATAACCCTGATCTTCGTCGGGGAGAAAGCTCTTGGCGAGGCGCTTGCCGAAGAAACCCGCCCCCACGGTCAGCACGCCCAGCATCAGAAACGCGAAGCCGACCTTGTGAATGAGGTGTCCGCACCAACTCACATATCCGTCGGTGGCGCGCCCGAAGACACGGTTGAACCAGCGGAAGAAAGCGCCCAGCGGTCCCCACGCTTCCTTTCTCGGGCGCAGCAACAATGCAGACAGCGCCGGACTGAGAGTGAGAGCATTGAACGCGGAGAAGAGCACCGAGATGGCGATGGTGACGGCAAACTGCTTGTAGAGCTGGCCGGTGATGCCGGGAACAAAAGCCGTAGGAACAAACACCGCAGCCAGGATCAGGCCGATCGCAATCACCGGTCCGGAGACTTCCTCCATCGCCTTGATGGTCGCGTCGTGAGGGGAGAGCCCGTGTTCAATGTGGTGCTCCACGGCCTCGACGACCACGATGGCATCGTCAACCACCAGACCAATCGCCAGTACGAGCCCGAACAGCGATAGGGTATTGATGGAGAAACCGAGCGAAGGGAAAACCATAAAGGTTCCAATCAACGAGACGGGAACCGCCAGCAGAGGAATCAGCGTCGCTCTCCACCCCTGCAGGAAGATATAGACAACCAGGATAACCAGCACCAAGGCTTCGAAAAGAGTCTTGTAAATTTCGTGGATGCCCTCGCTGACTGCCAGTGTGGTGTCGAGCGCTACGATGTAGTCCAGGCCCTGGGGGAATCGCCCCTTTGCCTCCTCCATCATCTTGAGGACCGCCGCCCTGGTGTCGAGGGCATTGCTGCCCGGGGTCAGGTAGAGGGCAATGAGGGCTGCCGGCTGGGTGGGTGCAGAGGACTTGCCCTCTTCGGGCGCCACTCCCAAGCGCGCCAAGTAGGAATAGTATTGCGATCCCAGTTCTACGCGTGCGACATCTTTGAGGCGCAGGACCGAGCCGTCGGGCTGCGCGCGTACGATGATCTGTTCGAAGTCCTCAGCCGTGGGCAGCCGTCCCGGAGCTCGCACGTTGTAAGTGAACTGCTGTCCCGGGGGAACCGGCTCGCCGCCGATCTGACCCGCGGGATTGACCTTGTTCTGAGCCTTGACGGCACTGGTGATGTCGGACACGGTCACGCCCAGGCTGGCTAGCCGGTCGGGGTTCACCCAGATACGCATCGCATAGGGCCCGGCGCCAAAGATCTGGACCTGGGAGACGCCCGAGATACGGGTCAGCGCGTACTGCAAATTGATGGTGGCGTAGTTGGCCAGGAAAATGTTGTCGTACGCCCCGGTGGGAGAGTAAATGTCGAGCAGCATGAAGGGAGCCGTTGTGCCCGGCTGCACCAACACACCCTGCTGCACCACCTCGCTGGGCAATTGCGAGTTGGCCTGCCCGGTCCGCATCTGCGCCAGAATCTGGTCGGTATTGACGTCGGTCCCCAGCTTGTAATCGACGTAGAGCGTCATGCCTCCGCCGGAGCTGGCGCTCAACGAATACATGTAGTTCATGCCGCTGACACCCGACATCTGCTGCTCGATCGGAGTGGCCACCGACTCACCAATGGTTTGCGCGTCAGCACCAGGGTAGGTGGCTTTCACCTGGATCACGGGATCGGCAATGTTGGGGAACTGTGCCGTCGGCAGGCCGAGCATCGCGACAATGCCGACCATGACCATCAGGATGGCAATCACAATCGCGACGATGGGCCGATTGATGAAGAATTTCGACATGATCAGTTGCTCCCGCCCGCCTGGGCTGCGTACGGCTTGGGAACGACCGGAAAGCCTTCTTTCGCCAACTGTGGAGCTTGCGCGGCAAACGTTTGCACCTTTTGAATTCCTTCGACCACAACCCGATCACCTGGCTTCAGGCCTTCCGTAACGACCCAATTCGCTCCAACCCGGTCTCCTACCTTGACCGGCCGAAACATGGCTTTGTTGTCAGGCGTGAGCACAATGACCTGGTACTGCGACTGGATTTCGATGACCGCGGGCTGCGGGACCAGCAGGGCGTTCTTGAAGTCGCTGGTCTTCATGCGCAGGCGGCCGAAGCCGCCAGGACGAAGCACGGCATCCGGGTTGGGAAATTCGGCCGCCATCTGGATGGTTCCCGTCTGCGTGCCGACCTGACGATTCACGTAGATGACCTTGCCCTTTCGGGGATAAGGAATGTCATTGGACTGGATAAACTCCACCGGCATTTTGCCGAGTGAGGAGTGGCTGACCTCGCCGCTAATGATTCCGGTTATTTGTTTGGCAAAACCCAGAAAAAGGGTTTCGCTTACGCTGAAATACGCCCAGATCGGATTCACTTGCGAGACCGTCGTCATTTTGGTGGTGGTCCCCACCAGGTCCCCGATCTGCGAATTGGACACTCCGGCAATGCCATCGATGGGCGAATAGATCTTGGTCCACGCGAGATTGAGATCTGCATTTGCCACGGCAGCCTTTTTGGACTGCACCTCGGACCTCATCGCCTTCTGATTGGCCAGGTCGGTATCGAGGTCCTTCTGCGGGATTGCCCTTTGGGCGGCGAGTGGGGTGTCGCGCTCGACATCGGCATCGGCCCGTGCAAGATTGGCCTCGGCACGACCTAACTCCGCCTTGGCCTGATCCAGCTCAGCCTGGTACTGACGGGGGTCGAGCTCGAACAGAAGCTGGCCCTTCTGGACGAAGTAGCCATTCTGGTAGTTCTGTCGGAGCAGGTAGCCCTGCACTTTCGGAGTGATGTCGGCGTTTACTGGGCCGTTCAATTGCGCAACCCATTCGTTGTAGACGGGGACGTCCTGCTGTACAACCTCGGCCACCTGTACTTCAGGAGGGGCAGCTTGCACCACGACTTCCTTTTTGCCGCACCCACACAGCGGCACGAGGAAGAGCAAGCTCAGAGTGGCTACGCTGTACGGGTTTCGCCGAAACCCTGCACTTGCCGGTGTCCGTTGTTTCGAATCCGTCGTGCGCTGACCATCAGGGTGAAATTCGTGTCGGGGTTGCATAGCACACTCCTAAAGAATAATGAGGTTCTCGGAGACCACGGGTGTCTCGCTCCGACCGGGAGTCGACAAGCCGGACACTATACCAAACGCCTGCTCGCCAAGCCTACCCGGTGGGCTGAGGGCAGCAAACTGGCAGAAGTAACAGTCTGTGCCGGAAGCGAAACATGCACATCCGCCGGGACGCCTGTCAGTTATTCCAGTTGAATCTCTGGCAGATGAGAGTCAGCCTTGTCCTAGGCGGGACGTGCAGCCGCGGGCGGCGCGAAGTCGCTCACTACAGCGGTCCCCCTCCCCCGGATCAGACAGGATGGAGTGCTATAACCCACCTGGCATCGAACCCACGACGGGCAGCCCCAGAGGTTACTCAGACCGGAGATGCATCGGGTTCTGCGGCTAGCGACCTATCGAGTGAGAACTCCCCGAAGGGGAAGGCGGGTGCGACATTCGGCAATGGTGCACCATCGGACTGACGCTGATTGTGATGTCGCAGTTTCTCCCTGCTCAGGAGCAGGACCAACCCAAGCGGTTGCGTTTCGATTTAACACCACTGCTGGGATATCGGACTAGCATCACTTTCACGGGCCAGCCCGGGATGGAGGGCGTCACGCTGCCTCGAGTTGTGCTCGAGGCGAGTCCAAGCTACGGTTTCGCATTCGGAGTGCGCCTCGACGAAGAGGACCTGATCGAATTCCGCTGGACTAGGCAGGATACACAGACGCACGTCCAAGGCGCTGTCGTGGTCCCTTCCACCCCGCAGGTGACCTTGGACCAGTTTCACGGGGATTTCACCCACGAATACATTCTCGAACCGTGGCAGGGGCGGACCAGAGTCTTCATCATGGCCAGCGTGGGCGGCACTCATGTTTCGGGCAGCGCGGACACAAGTAGCTTTACCCGGTTCTCCTTTGGCATCGGGGGAGGCTTCAAAATCTTCCCCAACCGCCACCTGGGGTTCAGAATTCAAGCGGAGTGGTTGCCGGTCTGGGTCAACCCGGAAGTCAATGCCTTCATCTGTGGAGCCGGTTGTGTCATCCGTTTGGGCGGCACTCTCAGTTCCCAAGGTGACGTCAGCCTGGGCCCCGAGCTGCGATTCTGACAACCAGCTGGCTCAGGATCCCTTCGAAACAGGCGCCCATGAGCAGACGCACGTTCCCACCCTCGGCCTACACTCAGGCCCACTGTCAATTCAAACAGTTCTCCGCTCCGAACTCCTTCACGTAACCTCAGCCTTCGAGGGCGTGTACGCAACCCCTCTCCCAGGGGAACGACCGAGCCAGGAGGGCGAGGTGAGGCATTAGGTAAGGCTGCGAGGACACCAGTGCAACCAAGAAAATCGACGATCGAGTGGGAACGCGCTTGGCGGAAACACTGGCAAAAGGCGGGCTTCACTCCCTACGAGCTGCCCTTGAGCGAATCAGACCCTGCCCAACGCGAACGGCACTTTCTCATGCAGCCGCGAACCCTTGAGCGGGAACGGGCCCGGATGAAGCGGATCCTGGCGGAATTCGACCGGGGCTTCCGCCGCTTGCACAAGCTTGGCCCGGCAGTTACGGTCTTCGGATCAGCGCGATTCAAGCCAACTCATCCGTACTATGAACTGGGCCGACAAGTCGGGCGAAAACTTGCCGAGCGAGGCCTAACCGTGATCACCGGTGGTGGCCCGGGAGCGATGGAGGCTGCCAACCGTGGTGCACGCGAGGCCGGCGGAACCTCGTACGGGCTCAACATCACCCTGCCGCACGAGCAGAAACCCAATCCTTATATCGATGAAAACGTCGAATTTCACTACTTCTTCGTGCGCAAGGTCATGCTGGTCAAGTATTCGTGCGCCTATATTGTTCTGCCCGGAGGTCTCGGCACACTCGATGAACTATTTGAGGCCGCCACCCTGGTGCAATGCGGCAAGATCGGCCCTTTTCCGCTGATCCTGGTGGGCCGCAGATTCTGGCGGGGCCTGCGTGATTTCCTATTGTTCATGGTGGACCAGGGTGTATTCGGCGCCGACGAGGTCGGGTTTGCCCGGATTACAGACTCAGCCGAGGAGGCGGTCGAACTGGTCGTGCGCAGCCTGCCTCGGGCACTCCGCAACCAACTGCACCCGATCCAGGGGGAGCAACCATGAAGATCAAGATTGTCGGTGCCGCCGGCGGGGAGGTCACGGGATCAGCCTATTTCGTGCATACAGAACACGCCAAGGTGCTGGTGGACGCTGGCATGTTCCAAGGCGGAAAGAAGTCAGAGGCCAAGAATCGCCTGCCCCCCGGGGTCGACCTTTCCAAGCTGGATGCGATTCTGCTGACGCATGCCCACCTCGACCACACCGGCCGCGTGCCCTTGCTGGTGAAGCATGGCTTCAGCGGCCGGATTTTCGCGACCGCTGCCACGATCGACCTGGCTGACCTGATCCTCCGCGATTCGGCACGACTGCAAGCCCAGGACGCGCAACGGATCAATCGAAGGAAAGGCTCCTCCGCGGGATGGCCTGCCCAACCCCTCTACGCCCCGGAGCATGTGGAACCCTTTCGCCGACTGGCGCGGGCCGTGCCCTACCGAGAACCCGTTGCCATCGCTGACGGTCTGACCGCCCGGTGGATTGAGGCTGGCCATATGCTGGGGTCGGCCAGCATCGAATTGACGGTCAAGGAAGACGCGCACAGCCGAACCGTGGTCTTCTCTGGGGACCTTGGCCCGACGACATTACCTATTGTTCGGCAGTTCGAAACCCTGCCGCGCGCCGACCTGGTTTTCCTGGAGTCCACTTACGGTGACCGCGACCACCGGCCCTACTCCGACACCCTGGCCGAGTTCGAGGAACTGGTGAAACAGGCAGCCGAGGCTAGAAGCAAGATTCTCGTGCCCAGCTTCGCCGTGGGGCGTTCCCAGCAGATTCTCTACCACCTGGCCGTGATGTTTCGCCGGGAGATGGTAAGACCGTTTCGTGTTTACCTCGATAGTCCGATGGCGATCGAGGCCGGCAAGGCCATGGTCAAGCATCCGGACCTGTTTGACGAAGAGCTGCTCGCCTGGAAGAGGCGCGGATTGCTGCCGCTGGACAAAACCTGGTTTCACGCAAGTGTCACGGCACGTGAGTCCCAGAGTCTGAACGAGGTTGACGGACCGTGCCTGATTCTGGCAGGTGCAGGTATGTGCAATGGCGGGCGCATTCTTCACCACTTCCGCGAAAACCTTCCTCGAGAAAACACGCGGGTGCTGATCGTGGGTTATCAAGGGCATGGCTCACTGGGCCGGCGGCTGGTGGAAGGAGCCAAGTCGGTTTCCCTGTACGGAGAACAAGTTTCCGTGCGGGCAACGGTTCACACCCTCAATGGATTCAGTGCCCATGCCGGGCAGAGCGACTTGCTCAAGTGGCTTGCCCCTCTTGCTGCGTCCAAGCCGCGAGTCATCCTTACCCACGGCGAAGATGATCCACGGAAGGCTTTGCGTGCCCAAATCCAGCGGCGCTTTGGTTTGTCGCCCCAGCTGCCGGCGCAGGGTCAGATCGTGGAGACCTGAACCCATGCTCCCTCACCATTACCGGAAAGACGGTACACTTCTTCCCCACACCCTGACTCATTTCAGGCCAAAGCTCCAGCTGAGCCCGGAACTGGTTCCGTAATCGCTGCCGGAAAAGCCGGGCGGCGGCCGGTTATCCCAGTTGCCGTAAAACGAAATATTCCATTTCAGATCGCTGAACAGCTTGATGTAATAAGACGCGTTCGTGTTGAAACGAACCCGTCCCGGATCGGAGAGGGCGGGCAGAAGAGCAGCGCTCACGGTTAGATTCGTTTTGCTGAAGCGGAAGAGCTTGGCCTCGGAAAAGATCAACGCCGCCACTAGGTTCTGCTTGCCCACGGGAACCAGCGACATCTGATAGCTGGTGCCTTGCCAGGCGGCACCACCCAGCACCGAGATGCTCATGCGGTTTGTGTTCTTTAAATAGCGCCCGACGCCGCCGCCAAGGGTACTTTGCAGCGTGATGCCCTGCTCCGAGCTCTGCAGGAAGTCGCCGACTCCGGAGTAGAACCAATTGTTTTTAGGCAACAAACGAAACGCGTTCACATTGAGCGAGTTTCGCGTGGAAGCACTGACCCCGGCGCTGGAGGAAAGGTTGGAATCGAAGCTGCCTTGAGCGCCCCAGCGTTCACGAACGTAGGCCAGGTCCGAGCCGAGGCTGTACTGTGTGGATTGGTTGCCCTTGGAATAAATGAATCCCAAGTTAAGGGCGCCGTTGAATCGCTGCCAGAATCGGTCGGAAGTGGCAATCATTTGGACGATCTGCGACCGGTCAATTACCTTCTCCTGCCCGTGAGTTTCCGCTACGTGGATTTCGACAGGCCGGCCAGCACCCGTTTCTGGGGTCTTAAGCCTCCCCGTATACACGGAACCGTCCTCAGTCTTTACGACAAACAGTTGCGTGCTCTCCAAGCGCGCTACCTTGGACCAGTCAACCGAGGTTGTGCCGTCGATGTAATCGAAGCTGACGTACAACACGCCGGCATCGAGCCCTTTGACTTCGCAGGTCATCCGGTCACCATTGTTCATGACCAACACGTCGGTCTTTTCCCGCGCGAGGAGAGGCACAGCAAAGAGAATAGTGAAACTCAAGATAATGGCCCGGGCGTTCATAGGGGACCTCTTTGTGCTTCTTGGAGTGGTCTGGGAACCGAATCAGCGCTGTTCGAGCCATCCCCGTGTGACTTTGCGGGTGCCCAGCAGTCGGCTGTTCGCAAGAACTACGATCCCACGAGCGGGGCCCTACACCGGTTCGGGGCAGAAGGCCAAGGCTTCGTAGTTCAATCCCGGTCGTCGCCTCTCAAACCCCGCTGGCAATCCTCTCGCACCCCGCACCTTCGACTGGGGCATGCCTTGTTCGTCAATAGGTATAAAAGAGGTTCTGGATCTCACCCGTAGTGCGGGGCTTGAGCAGCGCCAGCATCAGAAGAATCCTGGCCTTTTGCGGGTTGAGCTCATCGGAGGCCACAAAGTTCATCTGATCATCGTTGACTTCCACGTTGCGCCCGACAGTTCCCGTCACCACCCGGCTGCTTCTGACCACAACCACACCCTTCTGGGCGGCTCTCGCCGCGGCTTCCAGGGAAGCCTTATTCATGTTGCCGTTGCCCACTCCGGCGATGACGATGCCGTGGGCGCCATTCGCCACCGAGGCGTCGATCAGATCAGCAGCCATATCGGCGTAGGCATAGAGTATGTCGACGCGAGGTAGCCGGGTCACGTTGGATATGTCGAACTCACTCGCCGTGGTGTGTGTCCACTGCGGACGGTTGTAGAAATCGTTTTTGCCGTAACTGGAAACGCCCACCAAACCACGCAGCGGAGACATGAAGGTCTGGATCGCCGTTGTGCTCGTCTTGGTGAGCGAGTGCGCTCCATGGATCCAGTCGTTCATCACGACCAGGACGCCGCGGCCCGCCGAGTTGGGGTCCACGGCAACGCCGACAGCGTCGAACAGGTTCAAAGGTCCATCGGCGCTGACCGCTGTGGAGGGGCGCATCGAGCCCACCAACACAACGGGTTTTTCGCTTTTCACCGCCAGGTTGAGAAAGAAGGCAGTTTCTTCCATGGTATCGGTGCCGTGGGTGACAACAATGCCGTCGACCTCCGGTTGTGCCAGCAATCCATTGATCCGTTTGGCAAGCGTAAGCATGATGTCCAGCGTCATGTCTTGCGATCCCACGTTGGAGATCTGCTCCCCTTTGATGTTGGCGAGATCCTTGATACCGGGAACCGCCGCCAGCATCGCGTCTATGGTTACTGCGCCTGAGGTATAGGCCGCCTGCGTTCCCGTAGCCGCCGCTCCGGCAATGGTGCCGCCGGTGGCCAGGATCACGATGTTGGGAAGCTTCTTCTCTTGGGCCGCGGAATGCTCGCAGCCCAGAGCGATAAGGATGGTCAGTACCAAGAAAATCCTGTGGTTGGCTTTCATGAATCCCTCCGCTTCACGCGCCATGGGTCAAAACTCGTTCGTGCTCGAATAGTTGGCGACCCAGATCCGTCAATTTCTGGCCGAAGGGAACAATATCTGAATCAGACGGCCTTGAGGCTTAGGGCGGAACTGTGTGCCAGCCAGTTCAAGCACTTGGTTTGCCAGAGGCTGCGGGTTGTCCAGCTTGCGTTTCTTCCCGTACACCAAGGCAACGCATCCTAAACCAGTATCACGAATCTTGCGCTCATCGGTCTTTTGTTCGACGATAGAGGATGACGCAAGGAATGTTAAAGAACCAATGCAGCCGTGCATACTGGCAGAAGTGACAGCGCAACTGCAATGTCAGGATTGGCCTGGCGCCTGCCGGCTGTTACCTGCCATATGCAAGTTTGCACGCTGACAAGTGTTTGCGGCCTGATCGAAGATCGGCTGGTAATTTCCTTTGCTCACTTTTCCCTGGCGTCGCTGTTCAGCAGCCCCTCGGTTGCGAGCCCTCTCGAGCAGCCACGCCAACACTGGCAGTTCTGACAGTTGGACGTGCGGCACACCTTCATTACTGTGAGGCGAACGAGATCTGTGCCCAGTCGGGACCGATCAAGTGGAGGAGGCGGACATGCGCACCGAGCACGATCTTCTTGGCGAAAAGACTATTCCTGATGACGCTTACTATGGCGTGCAAACCGCCCGAGCTCTGGAGAACTTCCGTATTTCTGAGGTTCCCATCTCTCAGTATCCCGATCTGATTCGGGCCCTGGCCATAGTGAAGCTGGCCGCGGCACGCGCAAACTCCGAATGCAAGCAGTTCGGGGAAGCGGTTCTCCATGGGATTGAAGGCGCCTGCCAGGAGATCATGGACGGACGACTGCATGACCAATTCAAGGTCGATCTGATCCAGGGCGGGGCCGGTACTTCGACCAACATGGCAGCCAATGAGGTGATCGCCAACCGCGCCCTGGAATTCATGGGTTTCGCGAAGGGACAGTATCAGCACTGCGATCCGCACAACCACGTAAACTGCTCGCAATCCACCAACGACGCCTACCCGACGGCCTTACACGTTGCCATTTTCCTGCTCAACGCCAAGCTGATCACACAACTGCGTAAACTGGTCGCCGCCTTCCACCTTAAGGGTGACGAGTTCCGCGACGTAATCAAGATGGGACGCACCCAACTGCAGGATGCGGTGCCCATGACTTTGGGCCAGGAGTTCCACGCATTTGCGGAGAGCCTGGACAATGAGATCTTTGCCCTGGAGCGCATCGAGACGGTGCTCTATGAGGTCAATATGGGTGGCACCGCCATTGGAACGGGGTTGAACGCACCTGCCGGGTATGCCGAACGTTGCGTAAATCACCTCGCGAAGATCACAGGCAAGCCGATAAAACTGGCGCTGAACCTGGTTGAGGCTACGCAGGATACCCAACCGTTTGTTCTATTCTCCTCTGCTCTGAAGAGCCTGGCGATCAAGCTATCGAAGATCTGCAACGACTTGCGACTTCTCTCGTCCGGGCCGCGCACCGGGTTGAACGAGATCCACCTCCCGGCCATGCAGCCCGGCTCCAGCATTATGCCCGGCAAGGTGAATCCTGTGATTCCCGAAGTGGTGAACCAGGTCTGCTTCAGGGCTATCGGGAATGACCTGGCCGTAACCCTGGCTGCCGAAGCCGGTCAACTGCAACTCAACGTCATGGAGCCGATCATCGCGTATTGCATTCTCGAGTCGCAGACGATGTTCATGAATGCCGCTGACACCCTGCGGCAGCACTGCGTGGAAGGCATCACGGCGAACAGCGACGTGTGTCGTAGGTACGTTGAGCATAGCATTGGTGTCGTGACCGCCCTGAATCCATTGCTGGGCTACGACACAGCGACCCAACTCGCGGCGGAGGCCCTGAAGACCGGCAAGGGCATCGTCCAGCTGGTGCGGGAGAAGAAATTGCTGTCAGAAGAGCAGATCGCCACCGTGCTCGATCCGAAGGTGATGACGGGGGCGGGAGGGCGGTAACGCGGCCTCATGATCTGGCTGGAACTGCTGGTTGTCCTCCTGTGCATTTTTGTCGGGGCTCGTCTGGGGGGGATCGCTCTGGGAACGGTGGGCGGGATCGGCCTCGTCGTGCTGGTGTTTGTCTTTGGCCTCCCACCCGGAGTGCCTCCCCGCACCGTTCTGGGGATGATCCTTGCGGTCATCACCGCCGCAGCCACCATGCAGGCAGCAGGCGGTCTGGATTACCTCATCGTCGTTGCCGACCGGGCCCTCCGGATTTGGCCCGCGGGAATCACGCTGGTAGCTCCCCTCGTCACCTACGTCTTCACTCTGGCAGCGGGCACAGGCCATATTGTGTATGCACTGCTGCCGGTGATTGCCGAGGTCGCGCGCAAGGCGGGAGTTCGTCCCGAGCGCCCGCTCTCGATCGCCACCATCGCCTCGCAGCAGGCGATCACGGCTTCGCCCATCTCCGCTGCCACGGTAGCGTTGCTCGGACTACTAACTCCGGCGGGTGTGCACCTCGAGACCATCCTGCTGATCTGTATCCCTTCGACCTTGCTGGGCAGCTTGCTGGGAGCGCTCGCGGTCATGTGGAAGGGGCCGGAACTGAAGGATGATCCGCTCTATCAGGATCGTTTGGCGAAGGGATTAATCGAGGCTCCAGCATCAGCCGTTGCGCTGGAAGGCACCGACCTGAGACGGGCACGGGGCTCGGTCGCCGTATTTCTCCTGGCGGCGGTACTGGTGGTGACGCTCGGGCTGTTCCCTTCGTTGCGGCCTTCGTACGCAACGATGGCGAATGGTCAGGAGACCCCAGAACAGCTGGAACTGGCCCCTGCCATCATGATCGTGATGCTGGCGGCGGCGGGTATCAACATGCTGCTGTTTCGCGCGTCTCCAGCAGCGACGGTCAAGGGTAGCATCATGCAAGCGGGTATGGTGGCACTGATCTCCATCGCCGGCCTGGGCTGGCTGGGATCGTCATTTTTCGAGGGTAACCGGCAGTTCATTATCCGCAGTATTTCTGGGGAGATCCAACAGCATCCCTGGATCTTTGCGGTGGGACTCTTCGTGCTTTCGATCCTGCTGGCCAGTCAGGCGGCAACCGTGGTGACCCTGATGCCCGTGGGCATCGCGCTGGGGCTCGGAACTCCGATTCTGATCGCCGTGTTTCCGGCCGTCAATGGCTATTTCTTTCTGCCCACCTACGCCACCATGCTGGCGGCCATTTCCTTTGACCAGACGGGCACAACGCGCATCGGCAAGTACGTCTTGAACCACAGCTTTATGCTTCCTGGAATGGTGGCCACACTGTCTTCTGTGGTTATCGGACTCCTGATCGCGAAGATGGTCCTTTAAGAAGGGCAGGTCCAATCTCAGGATTTTCCTGGCAGTCATTTCGCAATCGTGCTTGTAGGGTGCGGTGGCGACAGCGGTCGTTCCGTCCAAAGTTAGCTCTGCGGCCCACCTGTTCGGCGTCTCGTGTTTCAACCACATGTCATCGGTGCGATGACACTGTCAATTTTGCCAGTATACTGTCGTCTCTGCCGTGGCTAGGCTTGCTGCTTGGGAGAGAGTAGGAACCACCGAGTACCGGTCCATGAATTAAGGAGCAAGAATGCGTCCCCTTAAGCTAGTCCAACACATGAAGACGAACGCGGACCGGATGTCGGAGGGGATGCTGCAGAAGATCCGGAACTCGGAGCGCTGCGGCGCCCTGTTGCAGAAGGTGCCGGCGGAAGAACACAAGCGATACGCACTGCAAATCTATCTTGATCTGACAGACTGGCTGGCCGCTGAAACGGATTCCGTCGTTGAGCAACACTACTCGGTGCTGGGGATTCGGCGAGCCCAACAGGGCGTCCCATTCAGTAACTTGTTTTGGGCCGTGTGTATTGCTCGCGACTATCTCTGGGAATACATCCAGCAAGAGTGCCTACTGGACGAACCGGTTGAGTTTTGGGGCGGCGTGAACTTACTGCGTTCGCTCAACCAGTTTTTTGACCGCGCTTTGTACTTCACCCTGGTTGGCTATCAGAAGGCCGGGAAAGACACCTTCACCTCTGCGCCGGCAGCATTTGCGTAGAGGAAGTGCTCAAGCAAAACCTCGCAGCTGTCGGTGGGAGGCAAGTCAATGTCGGGGGATCATCCGTGAATCCGGTCGAGGGTGCCGTTCCAAGTAAGGACGCGATTGCGCTGAGGAGGTATCCCGTTCATCCGGGCTGGGCGCTAAGTCTCGCTGCAACACGCATCAAACTCGCGGCCAGAGGGAGAAAGAAGCTTGTGCTGCTTCTGATCACGGCGTACATCATCCTGAGCCCGAGCTTGATGTGTTCGGCGAAAACCGACTGGATGGTCAGGATGGAGCGCGTGACCGATGCTCTGGACCAATCCCCTGCCAACAACCATGAAGAGAAGGAACACGGCCTTCCGCAAAGCGCGGTGGAAGTCACGCGTCTGCGAGGGTTTCCCATCACCAATTCCATGGTGGTTACGTGGATCGTGGCCTTGGGGCTGATTGTGTTTGCCCACTACGCGACGCGCAACATGCAGCTGGTTCCAAGCGGGGCCCAGAATTTCCTGGAATGGCTGGTTGGAGGCCTGGAGGGCTTTCTCGAGAAGATCATGGGTCGGCACTTGGCGGAAAAAACCTTTTGGTTTTTTGCCACCATTTTTATCTTCATCCTTGCCACCAATTGGGTAGGCCTCATTCCCGGGGTCGGCACCGTCGGCTGGGGGCACCAGACTCCTCAAGGCTTCAGGATCGACCAGCCTTTGCTGCGCGGGGGCAACGCCGATGTCAACATGACCTTCGCCATGGCCCTGATTTTCTTTGCCTGCTGGATCGTCTGGGCGCTCCAGGAGGTGGGTCCGATCGGCTTCTTGAAGGAGCTATTCGCGCCCAAGGGCGACACCACTGGCCTGTTAAAGATCCTGATGATTGCTGTGTTTTTCGCGGCGGGTTGTTTGGAGGTCGTGTCCATATTGTTCCGACCCGTCTCTCTGGGCTTCCGTCTTTACGGCAACGTTTTCGCCGGCGAGAACATGTTGGAGGCCATGGCCAATCTGGTACCCGGCTTGGGCTGGCTCGTGCCAATTCCCTTTTATTTCCTGGAGTTGCTCATGGGTCTGGTCCAGGCGCTGGTCTTTATGTTGTTGACTGCGGTTTTCACGATGTTGATCTGTCAGCACGAGGCTAAGGAAAGCAGTTAAGGTGTGAATTCGACGGCTCACCGTGTTCCATCATGGGAGTCGACGGAAAAGAAAGGGGCAATGACATGACCGGAAGCTTGCACGTGGGCCTGGCAGCCTTTGGCGCAGCCATTGGCGTCGGTTTGATTGGCATGGGCGCTTCGCAAGCGGTGGGACGTAATCCCAGCGCGTCGACTCCCATCCTGGTGCAGTCCATTCTCGCGATTGCCTTCGCTGAGGCAATTGTTTTCTACGCCTTGTTCCTGGTGAAGTAGGGAAACAGCGCTTGCACGGCGCACACAATGCGAACCGGCGCCCACAGCACAGGAGAGGGCGATCATGAATGTTCTGGCGTTGCTGGCGACCATGAATGACGGAGGGCAAGTCGAAGAGATTGCCCGGACTTTCGGTGTGGACTGGCCTCACCTCATTGCCCAGATGGTCAGCTTCGGTATTGTCTGTTTGCTGCTATACCGATTTGCCTATAAGCGGGTCCTGAACATGTTGGAAGAACGGCGCCAACAGATCGCGCAAGGACAGGCCAATACGGAGAAAATTGCCGCCGAACTCGCCCAGGCCGAGGCTCGCCACCAGGAAATCATGATGCAGGCCAATGCCCAGGCGAACCGGTTGATCGAGGAAGCCCGATCCGCGGCCGCACGAGTTCAGGCAGAGGAGAGCCAGAAGGCGATTGCGGCCGCCGAGCAGATCATCGCCAAGTCCCGCGAGGCAGCGGACCAGGACTACGCCCGAATGCTTGCCCAGCTCAAGCGCGATATGGGCCATTTAGTCGTGCAGACCACTGCCGTGGTGACCGGCAAGATCCTCACGCCTGACGATCAGCGCCGCCTGGCTGAGGAAACGGCCAAACAACTCTCCGCGTAGTCGACTCGGGAAACATGAAGAAGACCGCACAAGCCCGCCGTCAAGCCAAGCAGCTCTTCCGCTTGTGTCTGGTCAATGGAATGCTGGATGAGGCGCGAGTGAACCAGGCAGTACGACGCGTCCTCCAGGCCAGGCAGCGCGGTTACATGGACCTGCTGGCGGAGTTCCGCCGTCTGGTGAAAATCGACCGCACCCGGCACACGGCGGACGTCGAGAGTGCCCGGCCGTTGCCTGCGGACTTGCGCACTCAGGTCCAGGCTAGCCTGGAACGCCTGTATGGCCCCGGGATCACTACCTCGTTTGCAGAGAATCCGGCGCTGATCGGCGGGATGCGCATCCGGGTGGCCAGCGATGTTTATGACGGCAGTGTGAGGGCTGGGTTGGTGGCCCTCGAGAAGCGTTTTTGAAATCGGTTGAGCGAAAAGGTAGGATTCCGAATTCTGGTTCGAAACTTTTCGTGAACACATCGGAGTGAATTTCGTATGGCCGACCTGCTGCAGGAGATCGAAGCTCAAATTGCCAGCGCTAAGACCACGCCAACCCGGCAGAACGTGGGTGTCATCCGGGAAATCGGGGATGGTGTCGCGAAGGTGGAAGGTCTGACCGACGCCATGCTCAACGAGATGCTCGACCTCGGGCATGGTATCACCGGGATCGCGCTGGACCTCGACGAAACCGAAGTCGGCGTGATCATTCTCGGGGACTACACCCAGCTCGAAGAGGGCGACGAGGTTCGCACCACCGGCAAGCTGCTGCAGGTGCCCGTCGGTAAGGGCCTCCTGGGGCGCGTCGTGAACACGCTGGGCGAACCGGTGGACGGCAAAGGACCGATCAAGAGTGATGTTGCCTACCCGGTCGAAAAAATGGCTCCCGGCATCCTGCGGCGCAGTCCCATCCGGCAACCGGTGCAGACGGGAATTATGCCCATCGATGCCATGATTCCCATCGGACGCGGCCAGCGCGAATTGATTATTGGTGACCGCTCGACCGGCAAAACCAGTATCTGCATCGACGCCATCCTTAGCCAGGCCCGCCTCAACAAAGCGGCGGAAGCCGCCGGAGACAAAGACTATCGCCCCCTGTACTGCATCTACGTGGCAATCGGTCAGAAGCAATCCAGCATCGCCCGCCTTATTTCGGTTCTCGAAGAAGCGGGGGCCATGCCCTACACCATCATCGTGGCCTCCCCTGCCGCCGATTCGGCCACCAATCAGTATCTGGCTCCCTTCGCGGGGGCGGCCATGGGGGAGTGGTTTATGGACAATGGCATGGACGCGCTGATCGTCTACGACGATTTGTCCAAGCACGCCGTCGCCTATCGGCAAGTCTCCCTGGTGCTGAAGCGGCCGTCGGGGCGTGAGGCGTTTCCCGGCGACGTTTTCTACCTCCATAGCCGTTTGCTCGAACGGGCAGCGAGAGTTGGAGAAAAGTATGGCAACGGCTCGCTCACTGCCCTGCCGATTATCGAAACCCAGGCCGGCGACGTTTCCGCTTACATCCCTACCAACGTGATCTCGATCACCGATGGGCAGATTTATCTGGAAACGGATCTGTTCTACCAGGGGATGCGTCCCGCCATATCGGTCGGCCTCTCGGTATCCCGGGTCGGCTCGGCGGCGCAGCTGAAGGCCATGAAACAGGTCGCCGGGCAGCTTAAGGGTGACCTGGCTCAGTTCCGGGAATTAGCCGCCTTCGCGCAGTTCGGCTCAGAGCTGGATGCCAAGACCCAGGCCCAGATCGACCGCGGCAAGCGCATCATGGAGATCTTCAAGCAGCCACAATACAACCCGCTGCCGGTCGAAATTCAGGTGGCTGTGCTCTGGGCGGTTCAACACGGCTATCTTGATGATGTGCCCGTGGACCGGGTCAAGGAGTTCCAGCAGACCCTGACGGAATTCCTCACGACCCGCAAGCCCGAATTGCTCAAACATATTGCCAAACAGGGAACCCTCAATGATGCATTGAACGCCGAGTTGAAGGCCGCGGCCGACCAGTTCAAAGAGACCTGGAAATGAGCAGTCCCCGCGAATTGCGAAGACGGATAAAGTCGGTCAGCAGCACCGCGCAGATCACCAGGGCGATGCAGATGGTGGCCGCCTCGAAGATGCGCAAGGCGCAGGACGCCGCGCTCGTCGGACGTCCCTTTGTGCACCTGATGTACCGGATCCAACGGGCGGCGACCATACGGATGAGAGACTTCAGCCACCCCCTGCTCGACGTGCGGCCGGTCCGCAAGCGAGCGGTCATCGTGGTGGGAGCGGATAAAGGGCTGTGCGGGGCCCTGAACAGCAATCTGTTCCGCCTCGCTTCCCAGTTCGATACCCAGTCAACTCTCTTTATCACGGCTGGGCGGAAGGCCTCGCAGTTCGTCGCCCGGACACGGCGACAACTCGTTGCTGAGTTTGCATACAGCGACTCGCCTCAGTATCCGGAAGCCAGGGCGATTGCGGCATTCGCCCGTGACCTCTTTTTGAAAAAAGAAGTAGATCAGGTGCAAATTATCGCGACCCGCTTTGTCAACACCCTCACCCAAGAACCGGTCTGCATCGAATACCTTCCCGTGGGCGAAATTAAAGCGTTGCAGATCCCGGGGATCGAATTGGAAGAGAAACTGGCAGCGGATACCAGCGAGACCCTGTTTGAGCCCAGTCCGGAGTATGTCCTGGGTTATCTGCTTTCGCATTATCTCAACATTTACATCTATCAGGTCTTGCTGAACGCCAAGGCTAGTGAGCAGAGCGCGCGCATGGTTTCGATGAAGAATGCCACCGACAATGCCGAGAGCCTGATTAAGGATTTGACCCTGGAATACAACAAGATCCGTCAGGGCAACATCACCAAGGAATTACTGGACATCGCCGGCGGCCAAGCTGGTTGAAGCGAGCACGCATATGAACACAGGCAAAATTGTTAGAGTCTCCGGACCGGTGGTGGACGTCGAGTTTCGAGACACGTTGCCGCCGATTTACAACGCTTTGACCACTGAGTTCAAAGTTCAGAACCAACCCACCAAGATAACCCTGGAAGTACAACAGCACGTCGGGGACAACACGGTGCGGACCATTTCCATGTCCGGGACCGAGGGCCTCAAACGCGGCTTCGAAGTTATTGATAGCGGCGGGCCGATCTCCGTGCCCGTCGGTGAAGGTGTCATGGGCCGCATGTTCGACGTAACCGGAAACCCGGTGGATGAGCGCGGGCCGGTGGAAGCGGAGAAGTATTATCCGATCCATCGCCCGCCACCGCCGCTGGTGGACCAGTCCACCTCGCCGCAGGTGCTCCCCACCGGCATTAAAGTCATTGATTTGATCTGCCCCTTCTTCAAGGGTGGCAAGGTAGGGGCGTTTGGCGGGGCGGGCGTAGGCAAGACGGTGGTCATCATGGAGCTGATCAACAACATCGCCAAGCTCCATGGCGGCGTGTCCGTGTTCGCTGGTGTCGGCGAGCGCTCGCGCGAAGGGAACGATCTCTACCACGAAATGTCCGAAGCGGGAGTCATTAAGCAGGACAAACTGAGCGACTCCAAAATTGCGCTGGTGTATGGCCAGATGAATGAACCGCCGGGGGCCCGCCTGCGCGTGGCGCTGTCCGGTCTTGCCATCACCGAATATTTCCGGGACGAGAAAAATCAGGATGTACTGCTGTTCATTGACAACATTTTCCGCTTCTCTCAGGCCGGCTCCGAAGTGTCCGCTTTGCTCGGACGCACCGCCAGCGCGGTGGGGTACCAGCCTACCCTTGCCGCTGAGATGGGCGCTCTCCAGGAACGCATCACCTCGACCAAGAAGGGCTCAATCACGTCGTTTCAGGCGGTCTACGTCCCCGCGGACGACCTGACGGACCCGGCTCCAGCCACTACTTTCGCTCACTTGGACGCCACCATCGTGCTGGAGCGCGCCATCGCCGAACTGGGCATTTATCCCGCCGTGGATCCCCTGGCCTCGACCTCTCGCGCACTCGCGCCGGAGATCGTGGGCAAGGAACACTATGAGGTAGCCCGGGGAGTGCAGAAGGTGCTTCAGCGTTACAAGGATCTGCAGGATATCATTGCAATTCTCGGCATGGACGAGCTTTCCCCCGAAGACAAGCTCACCGTGTTCCGGGCCCGCAAGATTCAGCGCTTCCTGAGCCAACCGTTCAGCGTGGCCCAGGTATTTACCGGCCGCGAGGGCAAACAGGTTCCCGTCGCTGAGACGGTCCGTGGTTTCAAGGAGATATTGGACGGGAAACACGACGAGGTGCCGGAAGCTAACTTCTACATGAAGGGTGGCATTGAGGAAATTCAGCAGGGTTGAGAACCGAGGGCCCGGGGCATACGACGATGGCCAACACGATCAAACTGGAAATCGTGACACCTAAAGGGACCGCCTACTCCGACAACGTGGACATGGTTACTTTGCCCGGGGTGGATGGCCAGATCGGGATTCTCCCTCATCACGTCCCCCTCATGACCCAACTGGTGCCGGGAGAAGTGATCGTGCGCAAGGACGGACACGATGATTTCCTTGCCGTAGGCGAGGGACTCGTCGAAGTCATGGCTGATTGCGTTGCCATCGCCACCGACATGGCAATCGCCGCGGAGAAAATCGACGAGGCAGCCGTCGAGGAAGCCCGCCATCGCGCCGCGGCCCGGCTCCAGGAGAAGCTTTCTTCCGAGGAGGTCGCATCCGTTAACGCTTCTCTGGCTCGTTCCCTGGCCCAATTGCGGGTTAAGCGCCGCCATCAAAAATGAAGGGCGCGGCCGAGAGACCTGACCAAGTGCCGGCGGGGATTCGGCAATGGCCGTTCTCGACCACTGTGTCGCCTCGCTTTGCATGTCCACCGAGCACCAACAGTACTCTCTGGAAAACGCATTAACCGCAATACGGAACTGGGCAGACCTCCACAGCTTCGATCGTAAGTACGTACTCGGAATGCAGGCACCAAGATCGATGGCGGGCCGGGCTGCCACTCTTCAACTCTTGCCTTCCGTCTTGCCGGAAACCCCTTACTAACGTTGCGATTTCACGCGCTGATCCAGTTCGCGGATTCAGAACCGGCGCGGCACGACGCGCCTCGACAAGCGGTGGCGCTTCCCTTCTATTTCGCTACCCCCGCTGGAGACTTTAAGCTCGGGTCCAGCCGCTGAGCCTCGTCGAACGCGGATTGCGCAGCCGAATTGTCATTCAAGCGCAGAAGCGACATTCCCAAGTTGTAGTAGGCATGTGCAAAGTCCGGTTTCAACTTGGTCGCTTCCCGATAGCTGTCAGCTGCCGCTTGGTAGTCTCCTTTGCTGAACAGAGCGCCGCCGAGATTGAAGCGCAGATTCGGATCTTCAGGTTGTCGAGCGATGGCGGTTTTATAGGTCGCGATGGCGTCGTCAATTCGATTGGTGGAGAGCTGACAGGCGGCCAGTCCGGCCAGCGCTTCAGGGAAATTGGATCTGAGAGCCAGGGCCTTCCGGTAACTGGTCGCCGCTTTTTCGTAATCCTTTTGACTTTGATAGCTGAGGCCCAGGTTATACAGGGCTGCGGGATCGTCAGGCTTCAGGGTAAGCCCTTTTTCGTAGGCTTCGACCGCCTCATTACTCTTACCTTGCTCCTGGTAAGCGGCGCCCAGCGCAAAAAGCACCTCGGGCTGGTGCTGCTTGAGTTCCAGGCTCTTTCGAAAACTCGCTTCCGCGTCAGCGTATCTTTTGGCGGTATATAGACCGTGGCCCAGGGCCGCCCAAGAGGCGGCATCGTTCGGGTTATGCTTGACGATCTTCTGGTACGCTGCAATAGCCTCCTCGGTGCGACCGGCCTGTTCGAGCGCGTGTCCGTAGTTCTCCAGAATATCCGGTGCATCTGGTTTGAGCTGCAACGCCCTGTCGAGATAAGGAATAGCCTCGGAACCGCGCTGTTGCGCAATCAGCGCAGCGCCTGCGTTGTTGAGCGCATCGACACTCTTGGGATCCAGCTGAGCGGCTTTTTCGAAGGCAGCAATCGCTTCCTCCGTTTTGCCGGCCTTTAGAAGTGCTGCTCCCAGCCCATTGTAGGCTTCGGGATAGTCGTGGTGGATCGATATTGCTTGCCGATAGGCAGTTGCGGACTCCTCATATCTCTTTTCGTGGAAGAGAGCGTGGCCCATGTCGTTATACGCAATCGCGTTGTCGGGAGCCAGCTTGATCGCCTTTTGGAAGTCCTCGATCGCCTCAGCATCTTTGCCTACCGCCTCAAGGGCCTTGCCCAGATTGTCCAGGGCTTCAGGGTAGTCAGCCTGGATCGCCAGCGCATCGCGAAACGACTTGATGGCGGCGTCGTATTCTTTCCTGCGGAAATGCTCGACACCCTGCCGATTAAGCTCCACTGCCTGGTTCTCGGTGGGCACCTGCGCGGGCCAGGCTGCAGTCTTGTTCGGCCAGAGCAGAAACGCCACTGCTAAGGTGGAAGCCAAGTAGAGTCTGCACATGAGATTGCCTTTCGTTACTCCCAGCCCAACCTCTGATTCACACACGCTTCCCGCTCAGTTCGATGTTGTACCAAGCAGAATAGACAGCAGCAAGGCGGGTGTTCTCGCGCTCTGTGATTCCTTGACCTTACCCACAATCTGCGCGACGCAGTTGTGGGCAAAGCGGCAACAGGTTTATGGACTCCTGCCTCCCCCAAGATCCGGGTACGTCAAAAGCGGACAGTAAACCCACCCGAGATATCGAACTCGTTCAGGAAATGGTCGTTCCCGATCACCCAACATCCACCCCAGATCGGATCGCACCAAACGCCACCATCGCTCGTGGTGATGTAGGTTGGAGACCATTTTGCTTGAGCACGCAGACCAAAGTGGGGGCTCAGGTTGTATTTCGCTCCACCGCCGAGGGCAAAGGCGAAGCGTGTGACTCCGTTCACGCTGCTTACGTCCGGCGAAAGGCTGGTGGCTCCCAGGCCAAACATGACAAATGGCCTGAGCCTGTGCTCGCGGTCCGCAAAATGAAAAACGAAATGGCCCATGTATTGATTTGTGGTGAGTGTGAAGAGCTTGACGTTGGGGCCTCCTCCCACGGGTTCAGCCACGGTGTCTGCCTGGTTGCGATTCCATTGAAACTCGACCCCGGAACGCTCGCCCAGCAGGTAGCCCGCGGTCACTCCATAGTTGACACCATTTCCGACGTCGATGCGGTGAAAGAGCGGTGTCGAAAGGTCGATGCCGCCGTTGATCTGGCCACCCACCTGTCCGGTAACTTCAAAATTCTGCGCCCGTGTGAACGGTACCCAGAGCGTCACCCATGCCAAGGCCGAGGTGACCATCCTCTTCAACCTCATAGTTTCTATGACTCCTCTTCATTTTGAGAAAGACTCCTACCTCCGGCAGGGTACCGGAGCTGCACTGGCAAAGGAACTGTCAGAGTTACCAGCTGGGATTGACCATCCGGCCCGGGGAATGGCTTTAGAAGAGAATCATGCCAAGGAGGCTAACGTAGAGCCCTAGACTCCCCGTGCCCCTCGACGCAGGCTAGGCCCTGTCGACTCGACCACTGTGCGTTCCGAAGCGAGAACTGCGGTCGAGCGCGCCGCCTTTTCGGAAGAATCGGTGGCAAGATACATGGTCTGCGAGGGAAACGCGATTGCGGCCCCCGACTGTTGAACCATCTCCATGATGCGCAAGAGCAGGTCTTCCTGGATCTCCAGGAAGTGGTTCCAATCGCGAGCCCGCACGTAAGCAAAAATGTCCACGTCAAGCGAAGAGGCGCCGAAACGCAGAAATCGCACACGCACCGAAGTCGGGTCCACGCTTGAGTGTTCTGCGAGCAGATTGTGAATGCCGGTAACGATTGCGCGTATCTGCCCTGGAGTGGTTTCATAGCGCAGACCTACCAGCGGATGGAACCAGAACTTGTCGCGTGCCGACAAAGTGTCAAGGCTCATATTCGCGATCTGTCCGTTGGGGATGCTGACCAGGGTCCGATCCAGAGTCCGGACGCGCGTGGAACGCAGGCCAATATCCTCAACCGTGCCCACGATTTCCCCCAGTTTCAGAGTATCTCCCACGCGGACAGCTTGGTCGAGGATGAGCGAAATGCCGCCTACAACATTCTCCAGCGTCTTCTGGGCAGCGAGGGCAACTGCAATGCCGCCGACGCCGAGCCCCGCCAATGCAGCGGTGGGGTTTATACCAAAGTGGTGAAGCGTGAACAGCAAACCCCCGAAAAGCACCAGCCCATCCGCTAACCTGCGAGTGAGGCGCACTACGGAAGCGGATCCGCTCAGCGCACGGTTCCGCAGTCGTGCGAGAACATAACGCTCGCCCAGACCGTTCGCAAGTAAGAGCAGCCAGACGCAGGCCACGATAGCAATAACCACGGCCAGGGTGGACCAGAATTGCCGCGCCAGGAGCGACAGACCAACTCTCGACAGCAGCCAGCGAATGACCAGGGCGAGAAGCAGCAGGCGCATCGGCGGCGGCAAGAGTCGGGGATTGTCGAGACCGGCATCTCGCCGCAGGTGACGCCGCAACGCACCGGTACCCGAACCCACAAGGCGGCTCAGCCATCCCGTCAGCAGGTAGAGCACCGGCATACCCACAAGAACTGCCAGCCACTCGAAGAGTGGAATGGTTGCCAGTCGCGTGTTCACCAAGAATTCCGGGAGAATCTTCTCCACCGGCGGTGTGCTCAGTTCCTGGAAAACACCGGGAATCGAGTCGAGGGTTCTTCGGGAAAAGAGCCAGACTCGTCCGGCCTTTCCACGATCGACGCGTTCGAGCACGATGTCGAGATCACCGTTAGCCGTGCTAATTGTCCCCACTAAGTCTTCATCGGGGCTGAACTGGTCCGGGAGGGAACCTTCGGGCTTGTCGCTGAGCTCATTGAGCCGAGCAGGAAGCCGGCGGTCCAGCACAACCGCGAGTTGGCGCGCCAGAGCCTCCGCATCGGCTCCACGGAGAGGAGTATTCAAATACAGCGCAGCGATCTGCGCGTTGCCTTTTCGTGCTGCGCTGAGAAAGCCGAGAACCGTGCCCCGTGGAGTACCACGGCCCAGAGTATCGGTAGGAATCTCGGCTTTGGTCTCAGTGGAAGGAGCTTTGGGACCACTAAGCTGAGACCATAGCGCAGAGGAAAAAAACAACGCCAGCGAAAATACAAACACGGCGCAACGTAAACGCTTTCGGCCCGTATCTACCACCTTTGTCTGATTGTGCTCCGTACCTGTGGCACGGGCAGCGGTGCCAAACACCCCCAGAATACATCATCCAGACCGCGCCGCCGTTGGCGCGGAAGGAACCTAAGCCACATGGTCCCAGGAGGCGTAAACTCTGACAACTGACAAAACTGCCAGTTGCCCGCTGGAGAACCCCTGTTTGCGCTGTAAGGGCTTGTCCTCTCAGATCATTGCGGGGCTTCTCTTGTGCGGTTGAGGCGATGAGTACAAAAACGGTGACGACTTCCGACAATCGAAGGTGAGATTCTGGATCGTGCGAGCGTGCAGCCCTCCCTCCCAAGCAACTAGGCCTTGCCACGGAAGAACCCCGCGTCCGGCGCGGCGGTCGGCTTCAACAGACAGGAATAAGCGATTCCAGCCAAGCAGGAGCATGAACCCCCACTAACCAGAGACTGTTTCTCAGCAGTCTCAAGGCGGAGGCGACCCCATCGAAAATTGGGCCAATCCGGTTTTGCCAGTTCCAGGCCTCTAATGATAGCGAGCGATCGCGAAGTCTTTACCCGTCCCTCCTTGCGCGCTGGCAGTCGTTCCTACCACCACAATTGACCCGTCCGCCTGCAGCGCGATCGCCGCACCCATGTCATCGTTGCCGGAAAAATCAGTGACCACCACTCCCCCGTCGAGCCCTAAGTTGGGGCCAAAACTGTTGTCAAACCCGAGGCTGCTACTGAATCGGGTCAGGGCAAAGTCTTGGCCTCCAGTGAGCAGCGTTCCATTTTCGTTGACCGAAATAGTGCCGGCCGTCACGATATCGCCGTCGGGTTGAATGGCGACCCCAGCAGCTCCGACTTCCTCGCTTTGACCAACATTAATGCCGTTTAGGAACAGGAAAGGGCTCGTGGCCACCGCCACGATTCCGCCCTCCTGGTTAACGCGCGCCAGCGTGATTTCGCGTCTAACCCGTCCGCTGAGCGAGATATAGCTATCGCCCGCCACCACGATGTCGCCACTCGGCAGCATGGCAATCGCATGGGCTTGGCCATACGCAATGATGCCCGTCATGCCGGCGCTGCCAAAGCTGGTATCGGGGCTGCCATCGGGGTTGAAGCGAGCTACGGCGAGGTTTTGTCCCGTCGTTGTGGGCCCAAGAGAGGGGTTCCCCGGTGGAGTCATGACAGTTCCTGCGACTACGATCTTCCCATCCAGTTGGACGGCAACCGCGTTGGCACCTCCTGCACTCGTGCCGGCTGGATAATTGCTGGCGATGACAAAACCGCTGGCACCGAAGCTGCCGTCCAATTTGCCGTTGCTGTTATAACGGGCCAGAAGAAAGTTGCCCCCTCCGTCGTTTCCCACCACGATGATCTTGCCGTCGCTCTGGATCGCGATCCCGTTCGCAACGTCGCTTCCGCCCATGAAGGTGTTGGCTGCCTTGCCATTGTTACCAAACTGAGCGTCCAGAGTCCCATTTTTGCTGTAGCGGGCGAGAGCAAACTCAGTCCCTGTGCCCTGCTGCGGATTTGTCGTCGTCCCCACCACTACGATCATTCCATCGGGCTGAACAGCAACCCCGGTCGCGGCGTCATTGGAGCCGAAAAAGTCGGTCGCTACCTTGCCATTTCGATTAACACCGAAGCCGGTGTCCAGACTACCGTCCGGGCGATAACGTGCGAGGGCGAAGTCTGTACCGACCTGACCCTTCGGGTTGGACGTGCTTCCCACCGCGATAATCTTGCCGTCGCTCTGAATGGCGACCCCAGCAGCGGAGTCGTCGCCGCCGAAGAAGTCTGTGGTCACTTTACCGCCAGAGCCGAAGGTAGGATCGAGATCGCCTTGTGGCACATTCACTAAAGTTGTGCGGAATCCGGGCGCCAGGTCTGGGGCCAGATCCCAGGTCGTGGCATTGTCCCCAAACAGGCGTATACCAAGACTGTAGCTGCTGCCCGAAAGCCCCAAGTACTGCTCGGCCACCGCAAGTTCGAGTTGTGTACCTGATACACCGACGCTTAACGGTGTCACCCTACTCCAGCTCCAGTCTTTGCCGGCGCCCGTGTAGCGGTAGAGGGTGCTGCCCTGAATGAGGTACTCTGCACCTATACCGCCAGGCAATCCGACGAATCCGGTGTTGGGATTGTTATCGGTATCGATGAGCAGGTTGTAGCGCGATCCGTTGTTGGTCAAATCAATGGGCCCTACCGTCGTATAGCTTATGTAAAGTGTCCCGTTCTGTCGCAAGGCCTGTACTTCGACCCAGTCGACCGTATCCCCGGATGCATCACCGGCGGGGTCGGTGCCGAGGGGCGTCACGCCGGACCAGCCCGTGAGGTCGCCGTTCAGGACGATCCGGTCCCGGGGATAAGCGAATCCTGCGAGGTCGTTGCGGGCAAAATCGCTGATCGTATCGTTGTTGCCCACCAGCATGATCTTGATCCGGCTTGAGGCCGTCATGCCTATGGTTGCGCCGGGAATCTGCATCTCGAGACGATTGCCGCTGATTGCGTAAGTTGCACTGCCCAGGGAACTCCAGGCCCAGGTCGTGCCGTTACCCGTGTAGCGATAAATCGTCCCTCCCTCAACCAGGTATTCCGCTCCAAACTTATACTCGGATTTCGACCCGCGATAGCCAGTAGTTGGATTCGAATCGATATCCAGGAACACGCCATAACGCCACGCATTGTTGTTGAAATCGATGTTTTTCTGCGTTTGATAGCTGATCATCAGATTGCCGTTTTCAAACCTCGCCCACAGAGTCAGCCAATCAACTACATCGTTTGGGCCCACGTCGCCTGCAGCATCGGTGCCCACGATGTCAAACGTACTCCAGTCAGAAAAGTTGCCATCGATGGTGATGGGCGTTTGGGCATTCGCAATCCCTGGAAGCAAAAGTCCGACCACGACCGCCCAAAACATCCATCGGAGGAGACCGATCTGCTTTCGGACGGCCGAGCGGTCGGTAGGGCGGGCTATTGTAGTTGTCAATGCAAGCTTGGAGACATTTTGAAGACCGTCCGGGTGCATGCTATTGCCCTCCAAAATACGTGCGAATGCGGACTGATTAATTTGCAGGGGAGGGACTTAGAACCCAGTACTTAGAACCGATGCCGAGCTGTCCTGCAAGGAGATGGGGAGGGCCGCAGTTGGCTGTCGTCTGACCTTCGATCTTTATCGAAAGCGCGCCTGACGAGCAGAGCGGGAGAGGAATGGAGCGTACGAATTATCCATAGCCGCGTAGGAGTTGTCAAGGCGCAGCGCCTTGATCCGCCTTGATGCCTGGTCAGAGGTTATCCCTTTTATCGTTCTCGATGTTCCAACGGAGCTCCAAGGTCCGATCGTCGCCCACCGGCCAGGCAGTTGCTGCCTGGGCGTCTGGGAGAAATCCGCATGGTCCACCATAGGCTCAACACTTCGCAATCACCCGCCAGCTGGGTGCCCAAACATGAGGCCGTCGTTTTGACGCGCGATGGGAACAGCAGGAGGGTAAAATCAAGCAGGGTCGGTTGAGCCTGTCGGCGTGCCTGAACTCGGGTGAGCTATCAATAATGCATGACAGGATCACTCCTAGCTTCTGCGCCGGCTGAAAGAAAGGTTTCCAAGGAGTGTTAATCGCCGCCGATTTACCCAGATCGTGGTCGATGTGTCTGACCACTCCCTGGTGGGTTCCCATCAACCGTCGTTCGGACAAGGAGATGGTGAACCGCAGCATTTAACTCTTTCTTCTTTCCGGAGCGCCTGGGGCGGCTGCTCTGACCAGAGGAGGAAATGGAACTCGAGGTGGATGGCTATTCGGGTTGGAAGGCGGACGAAAGACCGATCCGTTTTCGACTTTGGGGGCACCAGTACCTGGTCGAGAAGGTGCTGGACCAGTGGTACGGCCCCGGCGATGACTACTACAAGGTTCGCGCCGATGACGGCAATCTCTATATTCTGCGGCGCCAAAGGTCGAATCCCGAGGGGACCTGGCATCTGGTGTCATTCCGGCAACAGCCCCGAGAAACTTGAATGGGAACCGTCTGCTAATCCTGCCAACCCAGAATTTCCCCCCAAGACCAACTGGATCGAGCGACAGCGCATTTAGCTGTCGTCACTTTACGCGTGTCCAAGTGCTGTCGCGTTTGTACTCGGTCATTTGCTGGCCGATCTCAGCAGTTTTGTCGCCAAGGTCTTTTTGGAAGATCACACCGGTCTGGTTGACGATGAAGCTCATGACACCGCTCGAGCGGTAGTCTGCGGGATAGGCAAGGAAACCGAAGCCACCCGGGTTCTTCAGCATGCGGTAATAGTAACCATGATAAGGAGTGCGGCTACTGGAAGTGTCATATCCTTCGGCGTTGGCTTGGGCGAGCAGTGGACCGGCAGGGCTTGGCTTGTCGCCTTCCGCAACCTCCCAATAGAGTCCATTCTGTTTGTCCGGGTCACTGGCGACCCGCGGAGCGTATGCCCCGGCAGGTTGTCCGTCGTGCCCGGACGAAGCGTACTCATGCTGGGCAGAGACGACACCTTTGCAGACATCGATCGCAGCCAGCTCGTTATGACCGATGCGGCGATAGAGGATTTCTTCTTTTCCGGCAGCTCCATCCCAGTACCACTTGCCATTGGCCTCGATGAGCGGAATGGGAACAGGCCAATCCTGTTTGCCGACGTTGAGGATCAGCCGGTGAGGGCCGCTCTCGACAAGAGAGTGTTTGGCTTGGTAGTCGGCCACGAACTTATCGCGGGTGTTCTTGTCTGCGACTTCATCCCCGGAGGAGATCATCTGCTCGCTACCAGGACCGAGGATCGCTTGCAGCTCCGCAGAATCGCCATCCCGCGCCGCATTGATAAAGGCGTCCACGGCCTCCTGGGATGAGGCGAAAGTCTTCTGTCCCTGCGCTTGGGCACGAGCGTGTTGAGCAGTGAGAACGGCGAGGCCAATGATGGCCACGAGGGCAGCGGATTTTGTGAAACTGACGAAAGCAAGTTTCATGACTCTCCTTGAGGTTTCTGGGATCTGTTTTCGATCCCTGGTCTCGGATAGAGCGGGTGCAATCGCGGTTAGCGGATCAGCGTCCGCGGTGCATACCGGCACCTCTACCCGAAGCGCCCAAGCTGGAGCGCCCCCGACTACTGGCTTCACGCTCCGATCTGCCACTTCCCGCATTCCCGCCACCGAAGGCTCCTCCGCCCGTGTTGGCGCGATTCTCGTAGCTAGATGAAGCGGGGCGGGTGGCCGGAAGGGAAGACGACGCGGGACGCGCTGCGTTCGACGGGGCACCGTATCCTCGATCGCCGCCGCGCTTCATGTTGGGTTCCGGCGCGGGCCGACCTGCCATGTTGCTCGCCCCAGCGTTGCCCATGTTCGAGCGATTGGCAGCCATGTTCACTGTGCCCGGGTTACCTGCGTTCGGGCGATTCGCAGCCGTCTGGTTGTTGCCGCGATTACCGTACTGCTCGTTGCGTGGGATGGCGTTCGCCATGGCCGCACCAGGCTTCTCTCCCTGTGTGGCGCTCGGCCGAGCGCCTTGGTACGTGGTTTGACCTTTCCAACTGGGCTGGTTGCTTTGTGCCAGGCGTGGATTAGCGGTACCACCACCCTCATATCCCGGACGGCTATACGTACCAGCATTCTGATTGTTGAATCGGTTGTAGTAGTTGTTGTTCACATTTACGTTTACGTTGCGGTTGTACTGATTCCATCGATAGGCTGCAGGTGGATTGTAGCCGTAGACAGGGCGGTATCCAGGATAGACCGGCGGGCGATAGGGTGGCGGGTAGTACGGCCGCCCACCGTAATACACTCCGCCGTATCCCCAAGCTGGATAGGGATAGTAATTGTCGTTATGGATGGCACTCCCCACGGCCATACCGACGCCGAATGAGAGCAGGCCGATGGCGACAGCCGCGCCTGTGCTCACGCCCGATTTCTCTTCCGTCGTAGTGGTCGTGGTGGTGGCGGGGGCCGCGGCTGGAGCGGGCGTGTTGTAGATCGTGACCGGATTGTACTGAGGCACGTATACGACTTTGGGATCGGTGGGCTGGATCTGGACGTACTGCTGGCCGTTGTCAGTCTGGGCGGCCACGGTCATCTGCGGGCTGGACTGCAGGTTGCCCATTTGCTGGGCCTGGGTGCGTTTGCGCTGCACCGCATCCATGACCCCTTTCTGATCCGACTTGAAAGCCTCTCCCAGCTGACGGGTCCAGTCCATTTGCTGGCACATGTTGTCGACCACCTGCGGGAACATTGCCAGGTATTGCGCGCTCGCGCTGAATCCGGCCTGCTTGGCTGCGTTGGTCGCCGCGTCGCCCTGCAGGTTCTGGTTCTGCAGCAGCCAGTTGCCAAGGTCCAGTACTTCCTGTGGGTTGGCCGCGGTCGTCAGGACTTGCGCCAACAGTTGGTCGGGGTAAAGGGCGATGGGAGCCACTAGGTCGTCAACGCTCATTTGCTGCGCAGGGGGCGCCTGGGATGAGCTCGGGCTCTGGGGCGTCGCACCCTCACGGGACGAAGTGGACTTGCAGCCGTTCGTGAGGCCCGCAAAGGATAAGACCAAGACCAACAGGAGAGCAGTGGAATCCCGCAGGACGAGCTTCATGACGTACTCCTTAGGCGGGCAAGGCCCCAACGCTAGGGTGAAATTGGACACCCGAGAGCTGGGGGAAGTCAACTCCGAGAGCACATGCGCTGGGATGTGCTCTGAGGGAGCTATTCCACCGTCTCGCTCGCCCACTTCCGCTGCGTGGAATTAGCCGCCCGCGTCCCTGCCGCTCCCCTTCCTTGTCTCGGCGACCCTCCGTGCCCTTCCCATTTTGGAACTAGGCTCGCAGATTCTTTTTGACAATCTCCGTCCACCACGACAATGAATCGTTTTAATAGAGGAACTTTATGGTTTTCTGAAATGTCGAGCTCTCAGGGGGTATTTTTATGACCCGCTTCCCTGCCCGAATCTATTCCGGATCTCTTCGCCCGCGGGCGAGGTCCGCCGCCTCCACCCTGCTGTTGCTTCTCCTGCTGCACGCCTGGCTTGCCCCTCCTCATGCCACCGCTCAGCTTTATTCCGGATCCGTCTCAGGCACGGTCACAGATGCTACCGGCGCGGTCATCGCGACCGCCAAGGTCACCATGGCCGACGAGGACAAGGGCTACATCTTCAGCGCCAACACGGATGGCGCTGGACGATACATCTTTCGCGATGTGCTGCCCGGCCGCTACACCCTGTCGGTGGAGGCTCGCGGCTTCCAGAGCTCTCGCCAAGCCGGACTTCTCCTGGCCGTCAATCAAAATGCTGCCGTCGACGTCACCCTCAAGGTCGGCAGCTCCACCGAGGTCGTCCAGGTCCAGGGCGAAGGCGTTCAGTTGGGCACGGAAGACGCTGTCACCGGCCAGGTCGTCGACCGGAGATTCGTCAACGATCTACCGCTCATCGACCGCAACTTCAATGACCTCGCTTTTCTTGCCCCAGGCATCACCGAGGTCGATACCCAGTGCCCGGGCTGCACCGCCACCAACTTCATCTCCAACGGCAGCCGCAATTCCACCGCCGACATCCTGCTCGACGGCGTTACCTCCTCCAACTTCGAGCAGAACAGCGGCATCCTGGCTGCCACCTACACTCCGTCGGTCGACGCAGTGGAGGAGTTCAAAGTCCAGCAGTCCAACTTCAGCGCGGAGTATGGCTTCTCCGGCGCCACCGTGCTCAACGTCATCACCCGTTCCGGCACCAACGCCTTCCACGGCTCCGCCTACGACTTCGTTCGCAACCAGGAGTTCGATGCCAATGACTGGTTCAACAACTACTATGGTGTCCCCCGGGCGCCGCTGCGCCGCAATAATTTCGGGGCTACGTTCGGCGGCCCCATTTGGAAAGACCACACCTTCTTCTTCGTCGACTACGATGGCCTTCGCGAGCGCAGCTTTTCCTCGTCCAGTGCCGGCGTTCCCACGGCGGCGGAACGAGCGGGAAATTTCGGGGAGCTCTGCACCCTGCGCGGCGACAGCTTCGATGGCAATGGAATCTGCAGCGACCCGGTCGGCCAGATCTACGATCCCTTTTCGGGACCGTCCGGCCGCACCCCCATCCCCAACAACGATCTCTCCACCTATCAGAATGGTGCCCTGATCGACCCCGTTGCCCAGAAACTGATGCAGCTCTACCCTCAACCTACCAACCCCGCGACCAGTTACAGCGGTCTCACCAATAACTGGTTTGGCTCCGGCACTAACAGCACCACCAACGATCAGTTCGACGTCAAGATTGACCACCGCTTCAGCGAACGTAATCTGCTCAGCGGCAAGTATTCCCAGCAATTCAACAAGTCTCACGCCTTTAATTGCTTCGGGAATCAAGCCGATCCCTGCACGACGGGAACCGTGGACTCGACCGCGCACCTGTTTGCCCTGAACGAAACCTACACCTTCAACCCCCAGCTCCTGCTGAACGTCTCCTTCGGCTTCACCCGCGGCGCCACCAACGAGCCGGGCATTGTCAGCGACTTCCCTAGCATCGATCCCGTCGCCGACCTAGGGCTCCCCGCCTACATGACCGTCTCCGGCTATCGCCAATACCCGGCCATCAGCCTCATCGGCTACACCCAGGCCAATCCCAGCGCCAGCATCGGCAACCAGACCTACAGCATCATCCGCGAAGGCCAGCAGACCTACCAGTTACTGGGCGTCCTCAGCTGGGTACGCGGAGCCCACGAACTCAAGTTCGGCGGGGAGTTCCGCATCCACCAGATCAACTTCACCCAGCCGGGCTATCCCGGGGGCGCGTTCGCCTTCGATAACAGCGCCACCTCCTCCGATACCACGGGCAGCACTGGCGGCGACGCCATGGCCAGCTTCCTCATGGGCGTGGGCCCCATGAGCGCCGCCCAGCCCGCCATGTGTAACACTCTCAACGTCGCTTGCAACTACGAAGTCCCCAACGCCGTCAGCACCGAGAATTTCCAGTACGCCACTTTCCTTCAGGATAACTACCGCATCAATCCCAAACTTACCCTCAATCTCGGCCTGCGTTACGAAATCTCGCTGCCCCGCACCGAACGCTACAATCGCATGAACTGGCTCAATCCCAACCTGGTCAGCCCGCTCAACGGTGGCAGCATCAGCTACCAGGATCCGATCACCCTGCAGGCCGTGACCCGCACCTTGGATGGGGGCGAGGTCTTCGCCAACCCCGGCCATCGCTGGAACTACGATCCCGACTTCCGCGACATTCAGCCCCGCTTCGGCTTCTCCTATCAGCTGGCGCGCAGCATCGTGATGCGCGGCGGCTACGGCATCTACTTTTCCACCCCGCGTTCCGGTGCTGCCGGCACCGGCCCCTGGGGTTATCAGGGATATGACCAGCAGACCACCTGGATTCCCACCCTCAACAACCAGGGCAATTTGCCCGGCGCCCGTCTGAGCGACCCATTCCCTGGCACCGGACCCAAGCTGCCTCCGGGCAACTCGCTCGGGGCACTCAACGATATCGGTTTTGCCGCCGTCGGCCCTATCCCCAAGATGAGTCTCCGTACCCCCTATGAGCAGAGCTGGAGTTTCGGCTTCCAGAAACAGCTGCCCTGGAAAATGGTCGGGGACGCCAGTTACATCGGAAAGAAAGGCACTCGCCTCTACTGGGGCGGTTTCCGTGAGCAGGACCGCCTCGGGCCTTTTGTCGACCAGATGAGTCCCAGCGACATCGCCAACCTCACCAACCAGGTGGCCAATCCTTTCCAGGGCATCATCACTGATCCGCTCAGTGGTCTATCCGGGCCCACGGTCCCGGCCTATCAGCTCCTGTTGCCTTATCCCCAGTTCACCAACTTCGCCAGCGATTCTCCTCCACAGGCCTCTTCCATCTTCCACGCCTTGCAACTACGCCTGGAAAAGTCGTTCGCCCAGGGTTTGCAGTTCCTGGCGACTTACACTTACTCGAAATCCATTGACTACTCTTCGACCACCGACGACAGCATTGCCTGGCTCGGCGGCGGAATCAACTACGGCACCCTGCCCGTCCAGGATCCCAACAACCTGGCCGCGGAACGCGCCGTTTCCACCTGGGACATCCCTCACGTCTTCCAGATCAGCTATGTCTACGCCTTGCCCTTCGGTCGTGGTCGCCGATTCGCCAACAACATGAACCCGGTACTCGAGGCCTTCGTCGGAGGCTGGCAGACCAACGGCATCATCCGCATCAACAGTGGCCGTCCCATCATCCCCAACCTGCTCGGCCCTACTCCCGTCCCTACCTACGCCCAGCGTCCCAACTGGACCGGAACTCTCCGCAAGGGCAACACCGTGCAGGATTGGGTCAATACCAACACCCCAATCGGCTATTTCGCCGATCCCCAGGACCTGAGCATTCCCGATCCCTACACCTATGGCAGCGCTCCCCGGACGATTACTGCGGTCCGCCAGCCTGGAGCCAACAACGCCACGCTTTCCGTCTTCAAGCAATTCTCTCTCGATCGTGTGCGGGAAAGCATGAAGCTCGAATTTCGCCTCGAGGCCTTCAACGCCTTCAACCACCCCCAGTTCAACGGCCCCGACTCGGCGCCCGACTCTCCCACATACGGCAAGATCACCAGCCTGGCCAATGCCACCCGCGAAGTGCAGATGGCGCTGAAGCTGTATTTTTGATAGGGGAAACCGCGTCAACCTGATCACCACCTCTACTGCTGGTTCCCTTCGCAGGCTAGGGGATGTTGATGATGGAGCTGCAGTCTGAGGCTGCAGCTGCCCATGCCACAGTCAGCATTCCAAGGCTTCTTGGCTTCCGCTTGACTATAATTTATGACCATGATCTACTAAGTAAGATGGAGGAGATTTCCATTTCCGAGTTCAAGGCGAAATGCCTGGCCCTGCTCGAAGGGGTCCGCAAGACCAAAAAGCCCCTTCGTGTGACGCGCTTCGGCAAGCCCGTGGCTGAGATCGTCCCACCCTCGCCCGAGGCCGGACCCGACGAATGGATCGGGTCAATGAAAGATACCTTGAAAATTCTAGGTGACATTGTGTCTCCGGTGATCAACGAGAAAGATATTGAGGCGTTGCGCGATTGAAACTGCTCCTCGATACGCACGTCTGGCTGTGGGCTTTGGGCGAACCGTCACGGCTTAGCCGCCGGGTTCGAGAGGAGATGAGAAAGCCCGAGAACGAACTGTGGCTCTCTCCAGTCTCGACGTGGGAGGCGTTGTTGCTTAACGCCCGGGGCCGAATTCGTCTTCCGGGGAACCTCGCGGATTGGCTCGCCAAATCTACCGCACCCCTGCGGGAGGCGCCGTTCACCCACGAGATTGTTCTGCTTGCGCAACAGCTCCCCCTACCGCATCGCGATCCCGCTGACCGCTTTCTGGCCGCGACCGCTCAGCTCCTGGATTTGACGCTGGTCACGGCAGACGACAAGCTGCTCGGTTTGGGAACTATTCGCACTATGAAAAATTGACACACCGCAGACTCAGGTGTGAAAGAAACGGAACTGGGGGGGTCGCGTATTGTTTCAGCTGTGGGGGTTCTTATGAAGAGCGCGTTTCGGCTTCTAGCTGCTTCTGTGCTGCTCACATCGGTGGGGTTCTGCCAGACCGCAGAAGAAACCACGGAGCTCGAACATCAGAAATTTGAGACCAACCTGGCCAGTGGCTCGAACCTCCGTTTGCACCTGCACGATGGAGATTTCCGTGTTGTGGGCTGCGATTCGAATAAGATTTCCGTTCACGTGGAGGCAAGAGCGTTGACCAGGCGAAGAATATCAAGATTCAGTTGAAGCGTTCGGAAGGGGCCGTCGATCTGAAGCTCTCCCATGTGCCAAAGAATGAACTGCAGATGGCGATCGAAGTCCCGAGATCGACAAACCTGTATGCGCGGATGCGAGGCGGGGACCTCTTCGTGGAGGGCGTGGTGGGAGACAAGGATCTCGAGCTCACGGGTGGCGATTTGACCATTCAGGTGGGAAGTGGGGAAGACTACGCCCACGTCGATCTCTCTGCGAGGTTCGGAGACGTGAACGGTACCCAGTTCGGCACTCCCAAAGGCTGGCTGGGGAATTCTGTCTGTAAAGACGGCAAAGGAAAATATCGGCTTCACGCCCATGTCATGGCTGGCGATCTGGCACTCAAATCCTGAATCATTCGCCCGAAGGCGGCGATGACCCGCCCCCAAGACAATGAAAGGTCAGAGTCAAGTCTCCCACGCGGTCTTCCTGGACGGAAGCGTGCGTGGCTCCCCGCTCCCCGGTGAAAGGACAGGAACGAGCGGTGGCACTGAACTATCGGGTGCTATGGACCCGCCAGTCCAATCGAGACCATCGTCCGCGGCGAGCAGGGCGGCCAAGGAGCGGAAGGAGCGACTCAGTTCCGGGCTGCTCTGACCAGCGATCGGCTTTCCCTTGTCGATCGCCGGCGCGATCAACTTGTAGTCGTTAGGCAACTTCCAGAGAATCTGGCAGCCGGTGACCTTCTCCACATCCCCTTCGGTAAAGCCCGGTGCTTTCTTGTAGCGGTTCAGTACAAGGCGGACCTGGTTGCGGCGGACTACGTCCTCGAGGAACGTGCGAATGAGTCTGGCGCTCCAGAGAGAAACTACGTCCATTTGCCCCACCAGCAACACCTTATTGGAGAGGTCCGCGAGCAGTTTGGTAGTGTTATCGATTCGGCTCGAGCAATCCACGACCACGTAGCGATATTCGCCGACCAGCAGCTCGAACAGCCGGGCCAGTTCAGCTGTCGAAGCCACGGTCGCGTTCGGCAGCTGTGACCCGGCCAGCAGGTTCAGGCCGTCGTCGGCGGCTGTCATCAACCCATCAAGCAGGCTAGCGTCCATGCGGTGTAGGTTCTGCAGCGCGTCCAAAACGAAGAATCTGGGCTGCAGGTTCAGATGGACTGCGGCATGACCGATTAGAGCGAAGTCGATGAGTGCCGTCTGGCCATGGTTCCGCTGCAGCGCCACCGCCGTGTTCACGGCCACCGTGGTGGCGCCCGTGCCCCCTTTTGCGTTAATGATCGTGAACACCCGTGCCTTACGTGTGCGTCCCCGCTTTTTCGTGCGCGCCGCCGAAAAGCGCGCGAAGGCGTCGAGCAAATCCTTATCGCCGCTCCGACGATCGACATACTCGCAGGCTCCGGCCCGCATCGCGTCCACGATGGTCGACGCAATGTTGGTCTCGCCTATGGCGAAGATTGCAATCTCGCTGGTGGTGGCCTCGATGAGTTCGATCCCAGCCAGTGCACGCTGGAGATTCTCGGCGTGCACATCGACAACCACGACTTGGGCGCGCTGGTCCTGAATCCGGCGGATAATCGGATCCGTGGTGCTTACCGGAAACCCGAGATGGCTGAGTACAACCCTGGCCACTCGTGTCGCTTCCAAGCGGTTCCGGATAGCAACTTCCTGCTCCCGGTCTTCGGTCAGTATGACAACCGCTATGCCATGCCAAGCTGCAGTCTCGTCTCGATCGCCGGAACTGTGCATGGTTGGACAAGCCTCCTTCGAGTCAAGGCCCCAACATCCCACAACTCTCAGCCGGGATGCTCTTCGAACGCGGAGGTGGAAACCGCAACTTGTATCTCTAATTCTCAGCCCTGTCAAGATGGAGAAGGGTCTTCTCGGTGGGAGGAAGTCAGGCGCCCGAAGTTCGCCTTCGTTGGGATTCTGAGTAGGTTCGGGACGCCAGTCCCTGCGCTTCGTTCAGTGCATGCCGTATGCCGTCGAATCCGCCAAGCCGTTTCGAGCCCTTGGTCCTTTTATTGCGGCTGTGTTGACTACACGCCGAGCACAGCGAGCGGGTTGCCCGATTCCGACCTGTTTACGAACCCGGCTCCAACCACCGTCCACGAAGATACCTGGCTCCTGCGAGCGGATTACCGCATCAACGACAAGACCATGCTCTATGGAAGAGCTCAGCGCGACATCAGCCTGGTCAGCGGCACGAACGGTGCCGCCGTTCCCTTCGATCTGATCCAGACCATCAACCATCCCGCGAATTACTTCATCGCTCTCCAGCGGACGTTCTCTCCCCGGGTGCCGAACGAGACCAAGGTCTTCATAAACCGCGCCCCTTTCATCAATCCCCAGGTGGGTCCGCTGGACTACGCGGTTCATACCCATGACTGGGTCACCATCAACAACCACAATGCAGATCACGAAATTGGTACGACCCTCGGCGTCATCGACAACCTGACCTGGGTCCGGGGCTCTTCAAGACCGGACTGGAAATTCGGCGGATCCGTTTAAGTCAGGGCAAGACAGCGGACAACACTGTTCTTTACCGACAACTCGGGTACGGCCAACACCGCCTTTGTGACGGCCACGCTTTATCAGATTCAGTACACGGCTCCGTGGTGCTGCCATGGATTTCGGCGCACTTTGCGCCGGACGACCTGTTTCAGAGCAAGGAAGTGAACTATCACTACCTGCTGGTCGAAGTGGATCGCGGCAAGCTGCAGGTCACAATGAAGCGCTTGGAATTGCGGAGGTAAGACGACCTGGAACCAGCCCGACACACTAAGCTTAGTGGTTCCCGCCGCGGGGGGGGCCATGCGGGCAGATAGGTGCACCACGCAAAGCGGGATTGGAATGAGGGATCCCACCGGCGCAGAGCCGGCACCGAGTTGGGCGGTAGATTGGGGAGGGGTCGATAGTCTGCGATTAACTGCACTAGGGCAGCTTGGAGTACTCTGCCTTCGCTTCCTTCAGGATGGGGATATCAGGGTCGGCGTCTTTCCACAGGGCAAAGAAATCCTGATAGGCGGTCCGGGCACTGGCGGAGTCGCGGTTCGCGGCACGCGCCCTTGCCAGACCGAGGTGTGCCAAAGGTGCCAATGGGCAAACGTTCATCAGCCCGCGATGGTCGAGCATTTTCTGGAACTCGGTTGCGGCTGCATTCCCCTGGCGGCTGGCGAGGTACGCCTGGCCGCGGGCGTAGACCGCGTCCATACAGAACTGAGCTTCGTAGGGGGCAGTCGTCTGAAGGAGCTCGAGGGCAGCGGCCGCGTTGCCGCGATTCAGTTCGACCACGGCACGGATGGTAGGAAGGTAGTATGAGCTGATGAGAAGGTTTTTCGGGTAGCGAGTAGCGAGATCGGCGGCCACCGTCTGGGCGCGCATGGCATCGCCGGCCCAGGCGAACGCCAGACCGGCGGGCGGTTGCACATTCAGGCCGGAAGTGATGGCCAGGGCGGCGGCAGCCCCCTGACGGGCTTGCTCACGATTGCCGAAATAGCCCTCGAACAGGGCGGCGACTGCCTGCCAAGTGGCGCTGGGCTCCTTCAAACTGTTCCTTTGAGCTGACTCCACAGCACGGCGGAACAATTCCCGCGCTTTGGTCAGGTGCCCGGCGGATGCCTGCACATTGGCCTCGACGGCTAAGACGAAGTTCTCGGAACCGGCTTGGCTCGCCCCAAGGGTGAACTGCCGCTCCATTTCAGCGATGTCGCCACGAAGGTACGCCAGCTGGGCAAGCAAAACGTGCTGCGCTGCATCATCGAACCCGCGGGCTTGCCCCTGTTCGACGACTGCCTTGGCCTCGTCGAAGCGATCCAAAGTCAAATAGTCGAACCCCAGATTCTCGTAAGTCAGGACATTGTTGGGTTCGAGTCGCAGGGCTTCCTGAAATTCGGCCAGGGCTTTGTCATGCTGGCCCATATTGGAATCGTGTTCGAAGCCTAGCAAGGAGTAAGGCAGATAGTCGCGGGGATAGGTCTGCTTCCAGAGCTCAAGAACCTGCAGTACCTGCTCGGTGTCTCCGGTGACTTCCTGGTGGTAGTGCGAGGCGATGTAGAATTTTTCCCGTTCGCTGACCCGCTCCCGCAGCTCATAGGCCTTGGTGGTAGCGGCGGCGGCTTGATCGCTTGCTCCCAGGTTGGAATAGATCACTCCCACCCGAGCATGAGCCATGGCGAAGTTGGGGTCGAGTTCTACGGCGTGCTGGAAGAGCGGAAGGGCTTGCACGTCGCCCTTCTCCCCACGGGTCTTCATGCCCAGGCTGTACGCTTTGAGTGCTTCGAGGGAAGGTGTAGTGACCTGCTCGACGGGGGTGTCAAATTTCTGAATGGAGGCGAGCGACTCGCCCAAGTTTTCGCGCAAGGCGGTGGCCGCCTTGCCAAGAGCCTGCAGAACGTGCTCCCGACTGTCGGCTTCGGTTTGCTGGCTGCCCAGGGAGTCTCCGGTCGTGCAATTCACAGCTTTCAGACCAACTACGTAACGGCTGCCAAGGCTGGAGATGCTTCCGGTCAGCATGGCCTTGCACTGCGCGCGCTGGCAGACTTCACGGGCGACATCCTGGGTGAGGCGCTCGCTGGTGGACCGGCCCATCAGGCGCAGCGTCTCGCGAACCCTCTGGTCGGGCAGGATGTTCAGGAACGGCGACTGCTCGAGCTGCGTGGTGAGAGCCTGCTTAAGGGTATCGTCGAAGACTGACTCGCCGGTGGTGTTGGTGAAGTCGGAGAGGACAATGGTGTCCTTTTCGGTCAGGGCTTGGCTTTTGCGGGTACGAAGGAAAAGGCCGGCACCCACCAGGACAGCAGCCAATACCAAGGCAACAGGAACCACGATCTTCCACCGGCGGCTTTCCTTTGGCTCGGTGGCGACTGCCTGCACGGAAGACACAGCGCGGTTCTTGCTCGAAGACTCGCGTCCCCCCGGCGGCGCCGCCGCGGTCGCTTCCTCTTTTTCTTCTGTGTTTGCTGCGCTGGCTCGGCCCGACTCGGTCTCTCGTTTCAGCCGCTTGAGATCGGTCCGTATGTCGGCAGCGTGCTGGTAACGGAGCTCGCGGTCTTTCTCCAGCGCCTTATTGATGATACGTTCCAGATCGCTGGGCAGATCGGGATTGAGCCGCACCGGAGCCACCGGCGATTTGTGCAGAATCGAATCGAACAAGAGGGCTGTCGTTTCCCCCCGAAATGGCAGAGTGCCGGTCGCCATTTCATACAGCACCGCCCCGAAGGAAAACAGATCCGTACGCGCGTCCAGCTCCTTCCCTTTCGCTTGCTCGGGTGACATGTAGGCGACTGTTCCCAAGGTAGAGCCAGGACTGGTCAAGTGCTCGATGTTCATCGCGGTCGCCTGGGCCGTAACCGCGGCTGGTTCCGCAGACGCGCTAACCATGGGGGCGACTTTGGCAAGTCCGAAATCGAGAACCTTGCTGTGCCCGCGTTTGGTCACAAAGATATTCGCAGGCTTGATGTCCCGATGTACGATTCCCGCACCATGGGCAGCGTCCAGGGCATCAGCAATCTGAATTCCGAGCGAGAGTAGGGTCTCCAGTTCCAGCGGCCGATTCCCGATAACATGCTTCAGCGTTGCACCGTCGAGGAACTCCATGACGATGAACGCCTCTCTATCCTGCTCACCAATGTCATAAATCGTGCAGATGTTGGGGTGGTTGAGGGCGGAGGCCGCTTTGGCTTCACGCCGGAATCGTTCCAGGGTCTGGGGATCTCGGGCAAGACCTTCGGGCAGGAACTTCAGGGCTACAAACCGATCGAGACGTGTGTCCTGGGCTTTATAAACCACACCCATCCCTCCGCCGCCCAGTTTCTCGACAATACGGTAGTGCGAAATAATCTGGCCGATCATGACCGAGCATCCGAACTCAGGCAATGTTATGGATGTGGCAAAGGCGAAGTCAATGAATCTTCGGTGCTCACCCGATTACGGCCCATCCGTCTGTCGGTACCGAATCCAACGGAAGGTTCTGCGACACGCTCAATTCGCGGCTCAGATGACCCAGCGACTCACAGCGATACAATGACCCGTCCGCGCCGAACTGGATGCTCTGCAAGTTCGTGAGCCCGAGCAATTTCTGCGAGTGGAATTCGTTCCGCGATTTCGAAACCCGACCACCCCGCCTCAAGCGCAGCGTTCAAATCGCGCGCCGCCGAGCTCTTGGCCTGCGACGGGAAGTCGTCGCTACCCAGAAAGAACAGCCGAATGTTCTTAAACACCATTGGCCAGAATGGAATCTTTGGGGTCCCGATGTCAGTCGCGTAGGTGGCGATGGACCCACCCATTTTCAAGAATTCGAGATCGGCCTCGATGTTCGCTGCAAAGGCCACTTCGACGATGTGGTCGATTCCTTTGGGAGCGAGTGCAGTCAGGCGCGCTTTAAATTCCTGATCGTTGCGAACCACTTCGTGAGCCCCAGCGTTCCTCGCGGTTTCCTCTTCCGCAGATGACCGCACCGTCCCAATGACAGAGGCCCCGGCACGACGCGCCAGTTGCACGGCGCAGAGGCCCACGGCCCCTGCCGCCCCCTGCACCAACACGGTGCGCCCGGCTACGTCGCCGGCCACATGGACGGCTCGGTGGGCGGTTATGCCGGGGATACCGAGACATGCGCCCTGCTCCATCGTCACCTTCTTGGGCAGAGGAACAATCTTCTCCACCGGGACCACGGTGAACTCGGCCGCCGTACCGAACGGTCGATACGATTGAGCTCCATAACACCACACTGACCGCCCCAGCCATTCAGAAGAAACACCGTCGCCCAGTTGATCCACGCTTCCCGCGCCATCGCTATGAGGAATGACCCGAGGATACGGCATGCCGTAGCCAAAGGCGTCTTGGCGCTTCTTAATATCACCCGGATTGATGCCGGACGCAGCGATACGAATCCGGACTTCGCCTGCGGCAGGCATCGGGTCCGGCATCTCCCCCACCGTAAGCACCTCTCGAGCCGTCCCCTGCTTCTCATACCACGCTGCCCTCATATAGCAGTCCTCACCTTCGCAGAGCATCGATTTTAGTCAGGCGCTCCTACCATTGAGCTGGAGGCAATCCAGCTGCTGTCACAGCCCCGATTTTTCGGATCGCAAGCTTTCTACTGCTCACAGCAGGTTCAACTCGTAATCCATCGGAATTATGATGTTCGTGACGCCTACAAACCGTTGCGCGCGCTCGATGGCCAGCGAGCCTTGCGGCCTCACCTTGGCAAGAAGTTCGGCGTGGCTCTCGAACCGCTGTTCGGCATGGAAAGTCCGACGCTGCCGAATGCCGAAACGCGTCATGACCGCGGAACTGCGGGAGACTTTGTTCTCTTCCGCACCGTAGTAAATCCATTCCGAGCCGGGTGAGTGGTCATACACCACGATGTCAGGCGCTCGTGATTTGGCATGGATTAGCGCCTTCTCAGGATCGTCCATCTCGTGCAGACAAAACTCGAAATAGACCACATCCCCATGCAAAGTGACGTCCTCGAAACTGGTGCCGACTACCTCCACCGAATCCTGTAAACCTCGTGCCACAATATTCGCCCGCAGCTCCTGCAGCGCGTCGACGTCCTTATCGATGGCGATCAACTTCTTGGTCCGAGTGGCAGGGTCAAGCAGCTGCCTCCCTGCCGCTCCAATGAAAAGCACCACTTTGCCTGCAAAGTCGTAAAAAAGGCGCAGGTTCTCCGTGAGCTTCGCGTAATCCGTTGCCAAGTGAGACACCTCCAAGACTTTTGGGACTACAACTCAACTGCCTTGGTATGGCCCAAGGCACTGATGATCCCTCCGCGATCCAGTTCGACCGGCCGATCGAAGTTCATAACCGGGAGGCCGCTCGTCACAGCCCGGGAACATCGAAGCCTTGCGGGGAAAATCCTGCGACAGTTGCGGATCTGACCACAACGTAAACGAATGCCTGCCCAGCCACAGGCCTCGTGAAATACTTGTGTACTTCCGAAGGTCCAAGGACTAGACTTGCCCGCATCCTACCAATTCTAAGGGAGCTTTCAGTCCAGTTGTCGGGAACCCACTGGGGAATTTCACAGCGGAGGCCCAAAGATGAGAGCGACCGCCTGCGCGGTGTTTTCTGTTGGGTCGGCGTGTGTCTGCCCGCTGCAAGCACAACAGGATTCGAACGAACGAGCTCCCCTTGAGCGGGAAATCGTCGCAAACAAGAAACAGCGAAGGGGCTTTGGTGCCGTCGTTTCCCAAAGGGTAGTTCTCAGCTGCTGCTCGCTTTGTCGTTTGTTAAGTATTTGGAGCATATCAACGCATCCCAGGAAAAATGCGGAGAAGGAAAAACCGTAATTCAAGATTGCACCCAAGAATCCATTAGGAGGCTTTTAGTGATGGATCGCTCTTACCGCAGCACACCCCTGCCGAAGACTGAGCTGATGAGCGCTTCGTTTCTCGTCCTCGCCTGCTGCTTCGCGCTTCTCTGTTCCGCGCAGGCCCAAACCTACCAAACCTACTACGTGGCCAAAACGGGCAGCGACTCCAATAGTGGTAGTGCGAGCGCGCCTTGGCTCACCATCGGTCATGCAGCGGCGGTAGCGCAGGCGGGTAGCACCGTTTACGTGGGAGCCGGAACCTATAACGAGAGCGTACAGTTCGCCAATTCGGGAACGCCCTCGGCTCCCATCGTGTTTAATGGACAGGGTGTGGCCATCGTGGATGGGACGGGTGTGGCCTGCTGCACCACGCCCAGCTTCGCGACCAGCACTGCCTTTCTCTGCTGCAGCACCCAGGGGCTGTTCGAAATCGGTGCCGCGGCGGGTGTGGGCTACCTGACCATCGAAGGGTTCACCATTCAAAACTATAAGACTTCGAGTAAAACGAATGTTCCCCTAGGCATCCTGATTGCCGGCAGCGGCAGCGGGATCAACATTTTGAACAATACTGTGCAAAATATTCAAACTACAGCGGGAAAGCGTGGCAACGCCTACGCTATCGGCGTTTTCGGCATCAGCGCCACTCCTCTCAGCGTGACGGTCAGTGGCAACACGGTCACCGGCTGTCTAACCGGGCAAAGCGAAACGACCACCTTCAATGGCAACGTCCAAGACTTTGTCGTCTCCAATAACGCCATTTACAACAACGACAACATTGGCATCGATGCCGTTGGTTTCGAAGGAGTCGGTCCAACCGGCTACGATCAGGCAATGAATGGAGATGTCTATGGCAACGTCATCTACAACAACAGCGCCTACAGGAATCCGGGTGAAGGCAACCAGTATGATGAGGATGGGCTTTATTGCGATGGCTGCACCGGGGTCACGTTCGAGCGCAACACGCTTTACGGCAACGATCTGAATATCGAAGCCGCCAGCGAAATTGCGGGGAAGGTTTCCAGCAACGTGATCATCCGCAATAACCTTGCCTACGGGGCAAATTCCGCCGGCATATCCGTGGGTGGCTATGCCAGGTCCGGGACGGGCGGAAGCGCCAACATCACCATCGTGAACAACAGCCTGTACGATAACGACACCCAGAAAACGGGTAGCGGAGAGTTCCAGATCCAGTACCGCGCCACTGGTATTCTGTTCGAGAACAACATTGTCTACGCCGGCGCCCAGGGTCTGTTCATGCACGGCTTCGTTTCGGGAAGCGGGGTCACCGCCAATTACAACGATTACTACACGAGCAGCTCGACTACGACCTTTGAGTTGAACAACAAAACCTATTCTTCGTTCGCCTCCTACCAAGCGGCGACTGGTCAGGATCAGGATTCGGTGTTCGCGAATCCCGATTACCTCACGACACCAACTTGCACCTCGACCAGGTACAGTAGTCCCCCCACCCCGATCACGACTTGCACGCCGACGCCGAACTTTGACATCCCGACCAGTTCGCCGGCCGAGAACACGGGCAACGCCAGCCTGTGTTCGGCGGATTTCGGCACAGTGGATTTCAATGGCAATCCACGTGTCAATGCCAACGGGCAAATCAACATGGGAGCCTTTGAACAGTAGGTCGCTCACCGGGCACACAGTTCTCCTGCCTGCCCTCGTTGTTTGCCTCTGACTTGAAGGATACTATCCATGCCGTTCAAGAGTTGGGTATGTCTGCTGCTCGGCAGCTTGACCTACGGGCAAGCTGCACAATCGCCTCCACCTTCAGCCACTGGAGCAAATGCGGGACAACCTTCCACCTTAGCCCAAGAGACCTACGAGGTAAGAGTCGGCCCCGATGATCCGGTGATTACGGTGAACGGTTTCTGCACCGATCCAGCCCAACCGGCCAGCGCCTGCAAAACCGTGGTCACTCGTGCACAATTCGAAGCGCTCACCGAAGCGCTGCAACCTGGAATGTCTCTGTCCCTCCGTCTCAATGTGGCAAACGCTTATGCGCGCAATCTAAGAATGTCCGCTGCAGCGGAGAAGCGGGGTCTCGATAAGACACCCGCCTTCAAAGAAGAGATGCGCTATGCGCGTATGCAACTGCTCGCGCAGGACCTGAGCCGGGCTCTGCAGGCAGATGCCAATAACATCTCCGACGCAGATCTCGCAGACTATTACAAGCAGAATGAATCCGCCTTCGAGCAAGCTACCGTTGCCCGGATCTTTGTCCCACACGCAAGGCGAATCCGAGCGGCAGACAAGGAGCATGAAGACGCAGAAAAGAAGGCGGCTGAAGACGCGATGACCAAACTCGCCGCTGATCTCCGAATCCGCGCTGCGAATGGTGAGGACCCCGACAAGTTGCAAATACAGGCCTACGGTGAAGCGGGTCTGACAGAGACCGCTCCCAACACGAAGATGGAGAAGGTGCGTCGCACCACGCTGCCTCCGCAGCATGAGTCGGCCCTGGACCTCAAACCCGGAGAAGTTTCCCAGGTCTTCTCCGATCCGGCCGGCGCACACTTCATCTACAAAATGATGAGCAAAGAAACCTTAACGTTGGACGAGGTAAGAACGGAGCTCCGCACTGCAATTTCCAGGCAGCGCTATCACGACAGCATGAAAAGTTTTCAGAGTGACGTCGTTTTTAGCGACGCTTACTTTAACCCGCCCGGGAAAAGGACCGCTCCGCCAGAGCGAAATCGAGGAGAACGGAGAAGAATGCCGTCTGCCGAAAGCAACCAGGGGCAAAACTGATGAAAGTCCTCCGCCAGGGGGCAGCGATCCGTGCTGCATGAAATAGGTTCTAACCAGCCGCTCCTCAAGGCCATGGCAGATGGCCGCGCAGCCCTGATGGTCCAGCAAGGCGATTTGACATCAGCCCTGATAGGTCACAAGCAGGTCATAGTCGAGTTACAGGGCCCACGCAAGCCCACAGCCGGGAGGACCGGGGCCTAAGCTTTTATGGATTCTCGACGCTGCGGAACGTCCGACCCAACGCCTTCAACTCGCCTCACATCGGAAAATGCGCTATAAGCGTAAAATCAGCGGGAAAGGGGACTTCGGCAGCTTCCGAACATTTGTGTGCGCGTCTGCTGCCAAAGGTGAGAAAACTATGACCCATGTTTCATGGCCCAGGTTGGTCGCTGCGTTATTATTCAGCTCTGCTGCTTACTTCGTTTGGGGTGGCACTGTAGCGGCAAGCCGTCCGTCTGACTCGGTCGGGGTGGAACTCGATCACCTTATCCCACGAGAGAAATGGGAAGGAATCGGCCTGAACAAACTCACGGTCCCGGAGCAACAGACATTGGCCAACGAGATTACGGGTCTACTTGGGGCCGCGCGATCTACGGAGACCGCCTCTTCTGCTGAGAAAGACAGGAGTCAATGGCGCAAGTTACAAAGACACATGACAAAGGAGGACGTAAGGAGGCTGCTTGGGGAACCCATGAGGATCTCTGTTACTCGGTTCTATGAAGCATGGGACTACGCGGGTGGAAGTATCACATTCGATGGGAAGGGCCGCGTTGATTCCTGGAGCGAGCTGTAGATCGTGGTGCTGCTTGTGTCGCAAAGGAAATGGACACTGGAGGCTTCTTTCTATTCTGCGGCTTGTTGTTTACCGCATTTCCAACCAAACTGTCAGCGAGAAGGTTCACGGCCACAAGGGCCACTCTAACGCTAGAACGCTTTGAGCTTGTATTCGTCGTCCCTTGTGATGTGGTACTGTTTTGCCAAGCTATTGTGATATCTGCGCAAGGCTGGATCGTCGCAAATGGCCCTTCCCAGCGTCCAGCCCTTATTCAAAAACCGAGTTACGAATCCGTTCGCTTCGCCGCTTAAAGCTCCATTGTTTTCCAACTGATCGATGATCGGGTCCAGCATGTGATTCCCGACCAGATTCCCGTTGTCGCCCTTCGACTCATGCGGCTCCATCCTCCACTTCCTTAACCTCTCTGCTGGGGGTCGCGTGGAGAAGTAATCTTTACCAGGGCCATCTGTTAGACCTCGCTCCCACGACTTGGAACCAGGATAGTTCGCTGCCAGATCGTCAAACAGTTCCTGTCCTTCAAACTTGTCTACTAACCTGAACACGCTGTCCACAGAGGTATGTCCCCTTTTTCATGAGCCAGATAAATGTCGGCTCCGTACGCCGTAAGAGGCTCCAGACAGAGTCTTACGCTGCCAACGATGGCGCCTTGAACCAGCCGTTGAACGCACCACCACTCTCCCAGTGAGAGTACAAACCTCTTCGGACAAGCGAACTGCGCTCGCCATCCCAGTTCGTGCTCTACGACCGTGTCCCACAAGTAGACCTCGCCGTGGATTTCAGAGAAGAAAAAGGGCATGCCCCCTAATTCGTCTGCGCTCTTGGCGGCATAGATGCCACAGGAACAATCCTGGTGTGGAGGCTGGTGGCAGTTATGAGAGGTAAACCGACATCTGGTCGTTAGCGGCTGAGCTGGGGGCCAACTCTCGCCGTTGAGCGATACCAATCTGGAGCCATCCCAGAGCCAGAAACGATAGCCGATGATCGGCACAACGTAGTCTGGAATGTTCATACGGTAGCTGCGGATTCCCCGGCCAGCGCGTCCATAGGCAGCTCAAGCGGATCGACGGCGATGGTGCGGAACGGCTACCCGAGTGGATAGCCAGTCTCGTGCTTGCTCATCGCTCATACGTTGGCCGGCACCGACTCGGGCTCGGGTTGGAGTGGTTCAGGGTAAGACTCAGGCTCGGCTTCCGGGTCGTTCACCGGCAGCTCAAGCGGTTCCACAATGATGGTTCGGAGCGGTTCTCCGATATTCATGGTGCACTCCTTCGCAGGTGGAGAGAGCAACTGTTATCCCTAATTCCCCGCCCTGTCAAGAAGCCATACGTTTAGTTTCTTCTAACATCTCACGAAGTGCTTCAGTGCGCCTTCTCCTGAAACGGTTGAAAGCGGCCTGGAGGTCATCCCTGCCCTCCCGCTTTAGGTACTCATTCGCCCACATGCCGGACGGCAGATGCAGCAGGGTATCTCGGTCTGATCTGACGAAAATGGCTATATCTTTACTCGCGAAACGAACGAGACCGACGACGTAATTGGAGAGTCTGATGTTCTCCGCTCTTAGGTCGACGACTACCACCTTGACACCGGAATCCTTAATGAGGGCAGTAATTCGATCAAGTGCGTTTGTGGACAATCGGGTGTCCGTGAATACGATTTCGGCTGCGTGCCTCACCTCCACGCCGTTCTGGAGCAGGACGTGTCGACGCGGGTCCTCCGTCAGAAAGGCGATCGGAACGGTAGCTACAATCTCGCCAGTGGCGCCTTTCCGCATGCAGTCCAGCCCAGCCGAGTCATAGCCTGTCCCCTTCGCCCAAAGAATCTGCCGTTTCCCGTCATCGATGAAGGTGTCCACGCCATAAACGAGTAAGGCCTGCAGGAAGGACTGTGCTTCCCTCGTCCCGGTGGGAATGATTTGAAGAGGCACGATGATGCTCTTGGGGTAAGCAAATTGCGCTCGCCATCCTAGTTGGTGCTCCACGACTGTGCCCCACAGGTAAACCTCGCCATAAATCCTGAAATTTGCGTACCCGATCGCCCGCAACTGGGCAAGACTCTTGGCGGCGTATATGCCGCAATGACAACGTTTGTCGGGAGGCTGGTGGCGGTTAAGAAAGGTAAGGCGGCACCTCGCTGTCAGCGGTTGCCCTGGATACCACGACTCCCCGTTGAGCGATCTAAGGTGGGAACCATCCAACTGCCAGGCTCGATAGGCAACGATTGGTACAACGTAGTCTGGAACTCCGTGTGGCGCACCTGGCACCACCTCAGATTTCGGTCCCATCGATCCCGGCATTCCGATTCTGAAGAGCCTTGCGAGACGATGCCGTCCTTTAATGAGTGCGGCGACCGCCATCGCGACCAACGCGATAGGAAGAACGATGATCAACCTGACCGCAATCGCGGTCATGGCAGCTATAGACGACTTGCGGTGATTACGGAGTCCCTCGAAGAACGCTTCGATCGATGTGGCAGCCAAAGCGGCGGCGAGAAGAGAACCAGCGGTTACGATCACGCCGATGATTGGCAAGAGGTCCGGAATGTTCATGCGGTGGCCGAGACCGGCTCCGAGTCGTGCGCGGGTTCTAGGGGTTCGTGTACAGGTTCGGGCTCGGCTACCGGCGGGTCCACAGGCCGCTCAAGCGCTTCGAGGATGATGGTTGGCAGCGGTTCCCCGATGTCCATTTGCCGCACTCCTTTCGGAGGTGGAGAGAAACTCTTTATCCCGAATTTCCTGCCCTGTCAAGAAGCCATTCTGGGGAAAATCGGCTAGGGTAGCGGAATCCCAGCGCCGTCTACCCTGGAAGTTGCACCTCCACTTACTCCGCGTTCCTCGCGGTCCAGCAGCTCCTGTTCCTCCTCCAGCTCACTGGACAGTAAGATGCTTTCAGCAGAAACCATGGTGCATAGGTTGGCCCGGGTAGGGCTTCGAAGGTTTCGTTCGCCTGGACGTGCTTGGGATAGAACATCTCAGGGTCGCCATACATGGTGGTGCTTGAGAAGTCCCGCAACTGGCAAGAGCCAAGGCTTGTGTTCCTTGGGACTCAAGCCCGGGTAGTAGTATTCGCGGAGAACATAGATTATGCCGTCGTGATCGACGCCGGCGATCAGGGCCACCGTCGGGAGGACTTGCAATCGGTAGTTCTTTCACCACCGGCAACCCTGCCTTCCTATACAGCTGGCGCCCGTTGACTTGCAGTGGCGTGCCGCCTACCATGACCGGACGGCATGATCGGCGAGACCATTTCGCACTACCGCATCATCGAGAAGCTGGGTGGAGGCGGAATGGGAGTGGTCTACAAGGCCGAAGACACACGCCTGCGCCGTTTCGTGGCTCTGAAGTTCCTGCCCGAGGAAGTGGCCAACGACCCCCAAGCTCTGGAGCGGTTTCGCCGTGAGGCACAGGCGGCGTCGGCCCTCAACCATCCCAACATCTGCACCATCTACGATATCGGTGAAGACCAGGATCGCCACTACATCGTAATGGAGTACCTCGAAGGTACGACGCTGAAGTACCGCATCGAGGGAAAGCCCGTCTCGGTGGAGCAGGTGGTGGAGCTGGCGGCTCAGATCGCGGACGCGCTGGATGTGGCCCACACCGCGGGAATTGTCCATCGCGACCTGAAGCCGGCGAACCTGTTTCTGACCAAACGCGGACAAGCAAAGATTCTCGATTTCGGGTTGGCCAAAGTAGCCGCACGATCGCAGCCACTGGAGCAGGCTGGAGTAACTCAGGCGACGGCGGCCGTCGATCCCGCTAATCTCACCAGCCCCGGCAGCACCGTGGGCACGGTGGCTTACATGTCACCAGAACAGGCTCGGGGTGAAGAACTCGACGCACGTACCGACCTGTTTTCCTTTGGCACCGTGCTTTACGAGATGGCAACCGGGCGGCAGCCCTTTTCCGGTAACACTTCAGCCGTGATCTTCGATGCGATCTTGAACCGCGCGCCCACGGCGCCAGTGCGACTCAATCCCGAAATACCGGCCGAGCTGGAGCGGATCATCAACAAGGCGCTGGAGAAAGATTGCGATCTGCGTTACCAGGTCGCAGCGGAAATGCGCGCTGACCTTAAGCGTTTGAAGCGGGCGCTCGATTCGGGAAAGAGTTCGGCAGCGGGTGCTGCTGTGCCGGAGATGACGTCATCCACAGAGCAAGCCCGGGTGGCGCGGGCGTTTTCCTCTGCACCGGTTCCGGCTGCGTCCCCGATCTCCGGTGTGGCCTCGTCGGCTGCGGTTTTGCAGGCTGACTCCCCTGTCGCATTACCGGCCGCCTCCCCAGCCCCCTCCGCACGAAAATATTGGCTTGCAGCTGCCGCCGTTGTCGTGCTGGTCTCGACCCTTGCAGCTGGGATTTGGTACCTGCGCGCCCGCTCAGGCACAACGCAAATCGAATCCATCGCCGTGATTCCTTTCGCCAACTCGGGCGGCAATGCCGACACCGATTTCCTAAGCGACGGCCTTACCGAATCCTTGATCAGCAGCCTTACTCACGTTCCTCAGTTGAAAGTGAAATCCCGAAACTCGGTCTTCCGCTACAAGGGCAAAGAAGTGGACGTCCAGAAGGCCGGAAAGGAGTTGACGGTGGACGCCCTTCTGACAGGCAGGGTGGTCCAACGCGGGGACACCATTCAGGTGAGTGCCGATCTTACCAATGTTCGGGACAACACGGAAATCTGGGGCGAACAGTATGAACGCAAGGCCTCGGATATCGTCTCACTCCAGCAGCAAATTGCGGGCGACATCGCGGAGAAGCTGCGCTCAAGATTGAGCGGAGCCGAGAAACAACAAGTCACGAAGCAGGGTACACAAAATCCGGATGCTTATCAGCTTTATGTGAAAGGCCGCTACTACTGGAACAAGCGCACGGCCGCCGACATCAAGACTGCAATCTCCTACTTCAATCAGGCCATCGATAAGGATCCGGGCTACGCGCTGGCGTATTCCGGACTCGCGGATGCTTATGGCGTTCTGCCCAGTTATGGCGGCGATCCTAATGACGCCTTCCCCAAGTCGAATGCTGAGGCCGAAAGGGCGCTGGAACTCGATCCCACTCTCGCTCGTCCCCACACGGTGCTGGCCAGCAACAAGACCGAGTATGGCTGGGATTTTTCTGGTGGCGAGGCCGACTACCGAAAGGCCATTGCGCTCGATCCCAGCGACGCTACCGCCCATCAGTGGTTTTCCCTGGATCTCTCCGCGATCGGCGGGCGGGAGCAGGAGGCGCTCGAGGAAGCCAACCGCGCCTATCAGCTCGATCCGCTCTCGCCGATCATGAGCGTCGCGCAAGCCGCGGCTTATGCCTCCGCCCGTCAGTATGAGAAGGCGATTGAGATATGCAAGAGAATCATTGCCGACAATCCGACCTTTGGCAGAGCGCACGTTGTCATGGCATCCCAGTATTGGGCGCAGCACAAATATTCCGAGGCCATTCAAGAATGGAAAATCGGGACTCAATTGGAAGGTGACAAGAATTACATCGAGGCCGTCGACGCCATGGATACGGGCTTCCATTCTGGCGGCAGGTCAGGTGCTCTGCGTGGGGCGATCGAGGTTTTACTCAGGCAACGAAACGCCAAGGTCGGTTACGTTTCTGCGTACGGAATTGCATCGACCTACGCCGACCTGGGCGACAATGCGCGTGCCTTCGAGTGGCTTGACACCGCATATCAGGAACGGGACGGCGGGCTGGTCGGCATCCGCACCGACCCCACGTTCGACTCGGTGCGTTCCGATCCCCGTTATGCCGAACTCATTCGCAAAATCGGCCTGCCGCAGTAATGGCGCAAACGATCAACCTGCCTCCGTGTGGCCGGCTATCGGGATGTTGAGGCTGCGAGCGCTTCTCTTTCGAAAAGGTCTGCAACCGACCGTGTTATGCGGCCACTTCCTTGTCGCCGCCTTCTTGGGGGAACAGATAAGGGAAATAAGGGTTGTAAGCAATCTGTTTCCGACGACTTAGGTGTGTTTGCACTGCGGTTTCACGGGATTCATGGATCACTCTTACACGCATAACGCCGCTGACTTATATCCGGCCGGGTGACAAGCCTCATGTTACCCTGAGCGCCTCCTACACCTTGGTCGGTAATCTTATAGGATCTTTTCGTCAGTCTTTCTTGCTGTGTGTCGGGATCTATCCGGCCTTCGGAATGGGTCCACAATCTGCGCCCGCCATGCTCATCTGGCTCGGCTCGACACAGTCGAAAGCGACTGGAGCAGGAACCGCTAACCGGCGGGCTGAGGGGAGAGAACTCTCTGGCCGTCGATGCGTTATTGCATACAGAACGAGTTCGACTCGGTTTGAGACTCCCAGCTTGTCGTAAATGCGTAAGAGAGACTTCTTCACGGTATTCTCCCTGACGCCCAGCTGCTGCCCAATCTCACGGTTGCCAATCCCTTCCGCAACGAGATTGACCACCTGCTCCTCGCGCGCGGTCAGAAGATTCTCTCCTTTCGCATTGACCACCCGTGAGGAAGGAGTTGAGCGGAGTGCCTCGATCATGTAGCCCATCTGCTCGGTGTTGACCCAGAATTGACCCTGGTGAACCATTGATATACAGCGGCAAAGAGCACGGAACGGTTGGTGCGCCCGACAAAACAATCCGCGGGCTCCAGCGCGCATGGCGTTGACGACGAGATGACTATCATAACTGTCTAATAAGAGCACGAGGCCAATACGCGGATAAGAGCTGTGCAGACTACGCAGCGTGCTTATCAAATGATCGTGATCGGCGGGACCGTCGCCGAGGAGTACGATATCGGCTGGGGCGGACCGCAAGCTCTCCAGGCAGTCGGAGACCTTACTACCGCAGCACGTGACCTTCATACCCGGCTGCCGGCGAAGGGCACTGCACAGTAGCTGTGACTGAGTCTGATTGGAATCCGCTACCAGAACGAAAATCGGGGCCCGAGTCGCTTCAGAAGGAACCGACATACATCCTCCTGAGCAAATCGTGAGGGGGCTGGCGCAAGCATTCTAAATCGGCAAATGGAAAATCACCACGAATTTTCTTAAATCGTGTAAGTCCCAAATTGAGACGATGACAAATCCGCCAAGGCGAATCCCAAATTGAGACAGGGAGCAAGTCCACTAAGACACTTCTAAATTTGAGAACAGTAAGTTCTCTAATTGAGAATCGCCAAGTATCTCGAGTCCTCTCGCATCTCTTTCTCCACGGACAGCGCAGCGTTGCGTGTCCACTTTCGGCTACTGCCCTTGGGCTCCGGTAGGCGACGTGTGGGTTGAGCTTCATCCCCTGCCGTACTCCACGACAGGGACGTCGGAGGCGAAGGAGTGCACATTTGGGGATGCACTTTGTTGGTCTTGTGACGGTCGTGCTCTCGGACTAGGTTGGGCCGACACTGTCCGAGAGAGTCACGCATGGAGTCACGGCAGGACAAACGTTATCAGTTGAAAGCCCATGTGACGTTCTCTTGGGAAGGCGCAGCAGGCCGTAAGAACTCCGGGGAAGGCCACACACGCAATATCAGCCCAGTCGGCGTTTTCGTGGTGACCCACGACCGACTGCCTGCAGGAACCCCGGTCCAACTGGAAGTCTCTCTGCCCTCTCCGCACGAGAGGCGCTCAGGCGTCAGATTGCAAACCCATGGAAAAGTGATTCGCACCGAAGAAAAAGGCTTCGCTGCCGTTGCGGACATGGGCTTCGCCATCCAGCTCCCGAAACCCGGACCGCAGAGCACTCGGTCGGCAGCGGGGGGGAAGACGGCGGCACCACGCCCGAGGAGAGCAGCGAACACACGGACACCCAAGTCGAACTAGTTTCGTAAAATTCAATGTAAGTAGTTATTGTTCAATAACTTACAAGGAAATCAACCTCGAAGTGACGGGGCGAAGCTGCATCTGGGGGACTATGTCACAGCTGACTTCCGTAGATGAACCAAGTTGTCGGGCAGACAACAGTACCCACGGGCAGGCACTCTGGTACGCAGGATACACCGCCGCCCGGCACGAAAAGCGAATCGCGGAACATCTCGGGCGAAGGGGTGTGGAACATTTCCTTCCCCTTTACGAAACCATCCACCGCTGGAACAACGGTCGCCATCGGGTCGAGTTGCCACTTTTTCCCAGCTACATATTTGTGCGCATCGCGCTGCGCGATCGGTTGTGCGTGCTGGAAGTGCCCGGATTTGTGCGGCTGGTCGCGTTCGGTACGCTGCCTTGTCCGTTGCCCGAGACCGATATCAACAAGCTGAAGGTCGCTCTGAGCACAGGGACTCGGGCCGAACCTTACCCCTACCTGAATGCGGGAACATTTGTGGAGATTCGGAACGGTCCACTGCAGGGGATGACCGGAATCCTACTTCGTCGGCAACACAAATATCGGGTTGTGATTTCCGTCGATTTGATCATGCGTTCGATGGTGGTCGAGGTGGATGCGAGCGACGTGGCTCCGGTACCAAGAAGTCCGAGTCTGAGGGGCGCGCAAAACGCAGCCGACCATAAGATGACCGCTCAGCATGGCAGTCTATTCGCGGCTATATGATGGCTTAAGCTCAATGACTGAATCCAGTTCTGACAACCTTGCAGGGACAACTCCATCGCATGCGGCGAGAGTTCTGGTTGCTATAATCAGGATCTTCATGGTTCTGGGAATCAACCGGCGCCAATTCATCCGCGGGGTGGCCGCAATTGGTGCTGCCGGTGCGGTTGGGGTTGGCGCAGAGGCACTTATCGTTGGTGCGCGTGATTTAGTAGTCGAGAGGATTGAGATTCAATCGACGAAAATTCCTCGCGCCTTCGACGGTTTCACGATCGCACAGCTCAGCGATTTCCATTATGACCCTTATTTCAGCGGACCAGTTATTCAGGCCGCCGTATCCAAAACCAATGACCTAAGACCTGACGTGGTGATACTCACAGGGGACTATGTCACTGAAAGAGAAGTTCACAGGGGCAGGCGCGATCCGCACGGCGCCTCTGCGGCCCTGCCCTGCGCGAAGCTGCTTTCCGGATTGCAATCAGACATGGGAACAGTTGCAGTGCTCGGTAATCATGACTTTTTCACAGACCCCGATGTGGTCCTTGCTGCGCTGCAAACCCACGGTTTACGCGTCCTGCGCAACGAAGCGATGCCATTAGAGCGGGCGGGTGGACGCGTCTGGCTCGCCGGAGTTGACGATGTCTTGGGTGGCGGCGATGATTTGGACGGTACCCTGAACGGCATTCCCGACCATGAGTTCGTTATTCTTCTGGCTCACGAGCCTGATTTCGCTGATCGCGCCAGCACCAGGCGGGTGGATCTTCAACTCTCTGGTCATTCCCATGGTGGACAGATTTGCCCGCCCTTGGTTGGCCCTCTCTACCTACCCGAATTAGGTCGAAAATATCCTCGGGGGTTGCACAGAATCAGAGGGCTCACGCTTTATACAAACCGTGGCATTGGTACAATTGTAATTCCAGCAAGACTTAACGCTCCGCCAGAGATAACTCTTCTTACACTGAGAACTGCATAGAACTCTCGTGCGCGGCACGCTGAGTCGTTCCAAAGGTCTCCATCCCTCTAAGTCGAGCGTCAACCTATGTCGAGCCTAAGGTGGCTTCAAGCACAATCCGTCTACAAAACGTATTTCAATCTGCGGCGAAATCCGTTCGAAATTACTCCGGATCCCTATTTCCTCTGTCGAACGGAGAGGCACAACGAGACGCTGGCTATGCTCTACTACGGTGTTACCCAACACAAGGGTTTCGTCGTCATGACGGGCGACATGGGCACCGGCAAAACGCTCTTAGTCCATTGTCTGATAGAAATCTTGAACACGCAGAGAATTCCCTACGCTTATGTATTCAACACCCGCCTTTCGCCGCTTGGGTTTCTTCAATATGTAGTTGGAGACTTGGGGCTCTCCAGTTCCGCGAAAGACAAGAGCCGGCTACTCCTAGATCTTGGCAGCTATCTGGTGGCCTGTCACCAAAAGGGGCTCACTACGGTTCTTGTCGTTGACGAAGCTCACCATCTTTCTAGCGAGGTTCTGGAGGAGATTCGGCTCTTGACCAATCTGGAGACCGCCCAACAAAAATTGCTGCAAATCGTTCTTGCAGGTCAGCCTGAGCTCGAGCAAAAGCTGGAATTGCCACAACTGCGGCAACTGAAACAGAGGATCACTGTGCGGTCCCGGCTGGCGCCTTTGAACCGACAAGAAACCAAGGCGTATATCGAACATCGATTGGAACTTGCCTCTGCCGAACGCCAAACCTATGCCCTTTTCAGCCCCGAAGCCATAGACCGAGTCTACCTTTATTCCCAGGGAGTTCCACGAGTGATCAACACGCTGTGCGAGAACGCATTGATTACGGCAGTCGCAGAGAGAGACCGCTTCGTGACCAGGGAAAGCGTCGATAAGGTTGCCGTAGGATTCCGCCTGCCTCAGCAACATGCCAATAGGTCTGAGAGCGCCCGTAACGACGAACTCGTTCAAGCGGTCACGACTTTGCTACAAATTCATCAACGGCTGCAAAGCACGCATCAGGGTCAACGGATGTTTCCCCCGTCGCTGGGAGCGCACAAGCATGAGTCGGATTTTTGATCCCCTACAAAGGCCTGAGGCGGAGCGTTCTGGCCTCAGCGCCTGGAACTTGTCTTCCGTTGCCGACAAGCCGCTGAAAGACTCCGGGACTTATGAGCGTGCCGAAACCACACTCTGTACGACCGTTCTCTGCCCCTCGTGCCGGTCCTCTGTACCGGAGAACAATCTTTTTTGTTCGAAGTGCGATGTGTTTCTGGGTGCCGTAGTGAGGAAAGGCGAGTGCAAGGATGATTGCGAAAAACAGAGGTGCGTTCGGATTCCTGAACCTCGGAGGACCTGGATCGGCGTTCTCTGGCTCCACATCCGGCGCCCGATGATCCTCGGCTCAGCGGCGTTTCTGGCGATTTTCCTCTGTCTACTCCTCGCCGTTTTCCTCCAGCGGCTCGGGCACTAACTAACGAGCATAAAACGGCATGACCATCGCTTCGCAGGTTCCGCCCGCGCGATCTCAACTATTGGGCTATCCCGTCGACAGTCTGGACATCGACGAAGCAGTACGTCGAGTGGGTACTTTTATCAAGACTGGCGGTTTTCATCACGTGGTCGCAATTAACGCCAACAAGCTCTGGCTTGCAGAAAAGTGTCCTGAGCTCCGGAAAATTCTCTGGAACGCCGACTTGATTGTCCCCGAATATGCCGTAGTGTGGGCCTCTCGCCAGCTGCGGAAACCTTTGAAAGGACACGTCGGGGGTGTCATGCTGCTCAAGGCGTTGATGCCCTACTTGGAGAAAGAACGAGTGCCTGCTTTCTTCTTGGGCGCCAAGACGAACGTGCTGGAGCAGATGAAGATACAGCTCCGGGCTTCACATCCTCAACTCGTGATGGCAGGCCTGCGCTCCGGATATTTCGACCCAGATCAGGAACAAGGGATTGTCCAGCAGATCAACCATTCCGGAGCGGAAGTCTTGTTCGTTGCCATGGGAACTCCTCGCCAGGAGCTCTGGGTTGAGCGGCATCGTCAGAGTTTGGGCGTCAAAGTGGTCATGGGAGTGGGCGGCAGTTTCGACGTGCTGGCCGGGATTAAGAAGGATGCACCGCAATGGGTACGACACGGCGGAGAGTGGCTTTACCGGCTTGTCCAGGATCCGCGGAATCTTTGGAAACGGTATCTGACGACGAATCCGTGGTTTGTCTATCGCGTCTTTCGAGAGCGCATCCTCCCTCACCAGGCTCCTGGGCGGTGAACGACGTGAAGCACGAAGCGACAGCGATGGATTATCCGGAGTTCGCATCTTTCGCGCGTCGAGGGAAGCGCGCTGTTGATCTTGCACTCGGCACAATCCTGCTGATTTTCGTGAGTCCGTTGATGCTAGGGATCGGACTGGTGATATGGATCTGCGAAGGTCGGCCCCTCCTCTACCAATGGAAGGTTGTGGGGCAATACGGCAAGCCGATCCTCAGCTGGAAATTCCGCACGATGGCGCACGACGCCGATCTGCGCAAATCCGAACTGCTGAAACATAACGAAATGCGGGGGCCGGTTTTCAAGATGCGCGAAGATCCCCGGATTACTGCGACTGGCCGTTGGTTGCGTAAGTACAGCTTGGACGAACTGCCGCAGTTGTGGTCAGTAGTGCTGGGAGATATGAGTCTGGTAGGTCCTCGTCCGCCTTTGGTGGCCGAGTACGAGAAATACGAGTTCTGGCAGAAGCGGAAGTTGGCAGTGGTTCCAGGGCTCACTTGCTTGTGGCAAGTGCAGGGTCGCTCTGACATTACCGATTTTGATGACTGGGTTCGGATGGACCTGGACTACATTGATAACTGGTCGCTAATGCTGGATTTCAAGATTCTGCTGCAAACAGCTTCCGCCGTGCTCCGCGGAAAAGGCGCTTACTAGCGCGCAACCTCTGTCTGAAAAGAAAACCATATGCGAGCCCTAGTGACAGGAGGGGCGGGCTTCATCGGATCGCATCTCGTCGATGCTTTCCTGCGTAAGGGATATGATGTCCGTATCCTCGATTCGCTCGATCCTCGGGTTCATTCCTACCGAACACCCACCTACGTACCGAAAGAGGCAGAATTCATCAGGGGCAGCGTCACCGATCGTGCCACCTGGGAGCGGGCGTTGGACGGAGTCGATGTCGTTTCCCATCAGGCCGCCTATCAGGACTACATGCTGGACTTCTCCCGGTTCCTGCTCGTGAACTCCGTGAGCACGGCTCTCCTCTATGAAGTTCTGGTCGAGCGTGGATGGCGACCACGCAAGGTGATCATTGCCTCGTCTCAGGCCGTTTATGGCGAGGGCCAGTACGCCTGCCCGATGCACGGTTTCTTCCTCGGCAGGAATCGCACTCCCGAGCAGATGAAATCGGCCGATTGGGAGGTGCGTTGCCCACAGTGTGGCGAACCTTCCACGGCCAAGTGGATGGAAGAACCACACACAAATCCTTGCAATCCATACGGAGTGTCCAAGCTTTCAGGAGAACAAGCGGCTGTGGGACTTGGCCGTCTCCACCGGATTCCCACGGTCGCGCTACGCTATTCCATCACCCAAGGCCCACGACAGTCGCTGTTCAACCAGTACTCAGGCATTCTGCGCATCTTTACGACACGAGCTCTCGCTGGCGAACCCCTGTTGATCTACGAGGACGGGCGCCAGACCAGGGACTTCGTTCACATAGATGATGTTGTCGACGCCAATTTCTGTGTGCTGGATAGCGACACCGCTGATTTCGAAAGTTTCAACGTTGGAGGCGGAACTCCCACGTCCATTGCCCAGTACGCCGAGTTGATCGTCAGCAAACTTGGCGGTGGCATTCGTATCATGATTCCGGGACAATACCGCTTGGGTGACAATCGCCACAGCATTTCCAGCATCGCAAAGCTGCAGACGTTGGGCTGGCGTCCAAAACATAATCTTCCGCAAATCCTCGATGACTTCTTTTCCTGGGTAGATCAAATCGGTGGTATCCCGGCGAACATCCCGGATGCCTATCGTGACATGCTGGATCGAGGCGTGATTCAGGCTGCACGCTGAACCGGCATTTCCGTACGGTCTTCTCTTTCCGGTTCGGCTGTCAGTCTAGTGTGAAATCGTAAGTGCTGGGAGCCTGTACCAGACAGCATCATCTTGATCTTTCAAGGAGTCCGCGTGAGCAGATGGTTTGGGCGACAAAAGAAGATGGTCGACATTCGCAGTACGCCGCTGCCCAATAACGCCGCCGGATATTTCGCCGAGTTGGCCAGAGTGTTGCACCACCTCCCGTACGAAACCATCGATCAAATTACCGCTCGATTGGCGCGTGCCTACGAAGAGAATCGGACTGTTTTCCTGTTCGGCAATGGGGGAAGCGCTGCGCTCGCCTCTCACTCGGCTTGCGACTTAGGCAAGGGGACAGTGATGAGTGGCAAGCGGCGGTTTCGGGTGCTAGCACTCACCGATAACATAGCGCTGATGACAGCCTGGGCAAATGATGCACGCTACGAAGACATTTTCGCCGAGCAACTGCTGAATTTCGTGCAGAAGGATGACATTGTGCTCGCCATCAGTGGCAGCGGCAATTCTCCTAACGTCCTGAATGGTCTCAAGGTCGGAAGGCAAGCCGGGGCATACACGATTGGCCTCGCCGGATGCCAGGGTGGAAAGATGAAGGCTCTCTGCGACCTCTGTCTGATTGTTCCTTCTGATAACATGCAGTTCATTGAAGACCTGCACACCTGCATAACGCATTCCATATTCACGGTGTTGCGGAACATCATCAAAATCAGCCAGCCCTCACTGCCGGCCGTCGAACGAATTGCGGCGCACAGGCTGGAACCCTGTCCGTCCGCCCCGACCATTATTTCCCGGCCGGGCGTCGCGGAAGCGTAACTTTCTTTCCCGCAAGTGATTGGGGTTCTCCTTCTCTTGCCTATAGCTAGGAAACCATGAGTCGGCGCTGGCTCAGTGTAACCGTCTTTTCTCTCGATACGGTGTGGCTGCTGTTGGCACTTGGGCTTAGCTACGCTCTTCGCTACAGGGAAGTGCGCTTCCATCCGCCCGCCTTTTATGGACTGCTGATGTTCACCAGCGTTGGTGCTTGGACAATGTTGTTTCGCACCATGCGACTGGACGGCTTCGATGGTGGCTGGCGGATGGCGACCCTGGTCGGCAGAGCCGCTTGCGCAATTGGTTTGCTGATGGCATTTGTCCTTACGATCGCGTACCTTGACCGGCTCGACTACTCCCGTTTGCTCCTTAGCTACTTCGGCGTACTGTTGTTTGGCGGCTTCCTGTTGATCCGCATCGGCGTCTACTATTTTCTGCGAGGACAATATCGACGAGGCCTGACTCGGAAAGTCGTCTTGGTCGGGAATGACCGGGTCGCCCGCGAGGTCGCCTTTAAGATCCGGCGCCACCCAGAATTATTGTATGAGCTGGTAGGCACACTTTATCCGAACAGTGACGGTTCCCTAGACGCGGGTGCGGCTGTGCAACTGAGCGCGGCGCTGAGTTCCATCGATGTCCTGGCGGCTCTCAATCAGCATCGCATCGACGAACTCATCGTGCTCGAGCAGTCACCCGACCTGGAGTTTCAGAGTTTCGTCAGCCGTTGCCGTGATCAGGGCATTCATGTCAGCGTACTTCCGCGCGGATATGAGCTGTACACATCGAAACTGAAGCTCGTCGAAATCGATGGACTGCCGCTTATCTCGCTCGAGAATCCGTCCAAGTCTCCGCTGGCCACGGCCGTGAAACGCGCCACCGATCTAGTCTTTGCCCTGCTTCTGCTCGTGCCGGCTGCGATCATCGCCGGCGTGGCGGCTCTGCTTCTCATCGCTCACAAGAGAAAGGCCTTTCGCCGGGAAATTCGGGTCGGCAAAAATGGCCGGAGGTTTGACATGTACCGGCTCGACATTGATCACGAAAGCAGCGGCGGTCCAGGATACGAGCAGGTGTTGCGAGACCTGAGCATCTCCGAACTGCCTCAATTGCTGAACGTCCTTCGCGGTGAGATGAGTCTCGTAGGCCCGCGCCCCGAGTCGCCCGATCGGGTGAAGCATTACTCAGAGTGGCAGCGCGAACGTCTCAAGGCCATACCCGGAATGACCGGCCTCGCCCAGGTTAACGGTTTGCGCGAGCAGCATCCCTCGGAAGAGAAGACGAGGTTTGACCTGCAGTACATTTTGGAATGGTCGCCCTTTGAAGACTGGAGCCTGCTCCTACAAACGGTAGGGACCTTGCTGGCGAGGTGTTTCCGGCCGAACCGACGAGCCACCGTCATCCCCATGCCTTCGGCTCCTCATGATCTCATTCGTTTCGCTGGAACCGATTCCGTCCCAGGAGTAGCCCATGCTGATCGTGCGTAGTCCGGTTCGGATCAGTTTCGGGGGCGGTGGTACCGATTTGCCAGCTTACTACGAAGAACACGGTGGTGTAATTCTCAGCACTACCATCAATAAGTATTTCTACACGATCCTCTCCCAGCGCAACGATGGCAATATCCAGATTATCTCCTCAGACTTGCGTGTCATGGAGAACTGCGATGCTTTGGAAAAGCTGCCCGTGAAGGGAAGCAAGCTGGAACTTCCGTTCGCAGTCCTCCAGACCCTGGGTCATCGTGTTTCCGTGAACCTATTTCTTGCTTCCGAGATTCCACCCGGTACGGGCCTCGGTTCTTCCGCAACCGTGTGCGTAAACCTCCTCAAAGCCCTCTCGACCTACCTGCGGTTCCCGATGTCGAAGTATGAGCTGGCTGAGCGTGCGTTCTGCATCGCGCATGATGTTCTCGGCAAGCCGGTCGGCAAACAGGACGAGTATGCGGCTGCCTTTGGCGGCCTGAACTTCATAACCATCGCCACCGATGGAACGACCAGCGTCGAACCGTTGAATATTCCCGCCAGCATCAAGCGGGAGCTGCAGCATAACCTCATGCTGTTCTTTACCGGAGCAGCCCATGACTCCTGGTCCATTCTGCGTGCGCAGGAGAACTCGAGTAAGGGAGAAAGTGTGGAGTCGCTCCATCAAATCCGGCACCTGGCACATAACATGCGTCGCGCGTTGATCGCGGGTGAGCTGAATCACTTCGGCCGATTCCTGGACGAGGCGTGGCTAACGAAAAAATCCCTGAGCAGTAAAATCTCCAACCGCATGATCGACGAACTGTATGCGCTGGCGAAAGCTAAGGGTGCGCTGGGCGGCAAGATTGCCGGCGCCGGCGGAGGTGGTTTCCTGCTTCTATACTGCGAGCCGCCTTACCAGGCAGCGGTGCGTGAGGCTTTTGCGCAGAGGAACGTCCCGGAACTGAGATTTGAGTTCGAATCCGACGGAGCCCAAGTCGTTACCAACGATCCTTTCCTCGATGGAGATGGCGAATCTGGCTTGCGCTGGACCTTCATGTTGAGTGATCTGTATCGCGCAAACCGCCCCGCAGTGCTGGCACCGCGGGAGCCGCAGACCGCTGCATGAAAGCGTTCTTGTTAGCTGCGGGAAACGGTACGCGCTTGAGGCCGCTGACGAATGCCAAGCCCAAGTGCCTGCTACCCATAAGAGGCCGGCCTCTCCTGGCCATCTGGCTCGAACTTTGCAGGCGTTCCGGCATCACCGACGTACTCCTGAATGTTCACGCCCACGCGAAATTGGTTCGGGAGTTCGTTTCACAGGCACAGAGCCGTACCCGCATAACCGTGTTCGAGGAGCCCGATCTGCTGGGCAGCAGCGGCACAATCGGCGCCAATCGCAAATGGGTTTCCAACGAACCCTATTTCTGGGTCCTATATGCCGATGTCCTTACTAACGCAGCTCTGATGCCTATGCTGGAGTTCCATCAGGCACGGAACCCGGCAGTCACGATCGGCGTGTACCGGGTCCCAGATCCCAAGCGCTGCGGCATCGTCACCATCGACGGCGAGCACCGGGTTACAGATTTCGTGGAAAAGCCACTGAACCCGTCTGGCAATCTCGCCTTCTCCGGCGTGCTGATCGGTACTCAGGCGATGCTTAAGGCAATTCCGGACGCTGTGCCTGCGGACTTGGGGCACGATGTTTTGCCTCGGCTGACAGGGCAGATGTCCGCCTATGAAATCCCCGAGTTCTTGATGGATATAGGCACCCTGGAAAATTACAAACAAGCACAGGCTACTTGGCCTGACCTCTCTTAAGCCGACAATGTTCGCCGCAATGATTTTCGACAGGGATGGAGTGCTTGCCTACACTCATCCCGTCCATCGCCGCGTGTGGCGGCAGCTCCTGCTAAACCGCAGCTCCTGCGCCGGCAAAGTTGGCCGGAATGAAATATCTGGCGCTTGCCGAGGGGGAACGCGCCGTCCGACTCCTGAGCCAAGGCGCGGATGACCTGGTGCCCAGCCTGGCGGGGCTCTCCATCAGTACCCTTCAGGATTTGCTTGAGGCATCACCAACTCCGGCAAATCTTCCAGTTGCAGGCTTGTAAATCCCGAGTCGCCGGGTTCCAGCCGTCCGAGGTACACCAATATGTGTGGGATAGTCGGCGCACTATCATTCAAAGGAAGTCGATTCTCCATTAGCGAAAGATACATTACCGCGATGCGAGAAACCATGACCCATCGCGGGCCGGACGGAGCCGGGACTTGGGTATCGGATGATTGCCGCGTAGGCCTGGGGCACAGGAGGCTGTCCATCATTGACCTCTCCGACTGTGCTGCGCAGCCCATGGGCAACGAAGACGGCTCGTTATGGGTCGTCTTTAACGGGGAAATCTACAACCACGCCGAGCTTCGTGCCGAACTCGTCGCCCTGGGCGGCCATCGCTGGAAGACTGATCACTCCGATACCGAGGTCATCCTCCATGGCTTTGAGCAATGGGGCATTGATTGCGTCCAAAAATTTCGCGGGATGTTTGCCATCGCACTCTGGGACGCCCGTACACGTCAGCTTTGGCTCATCCGTGACCGCATCGGTATCAAGCCCCTCTGCTATAGCATCCATCACGGTCGCGTTACCTTCGCATCCGAGATCAAGGCACTACTACGGGACCCCGACCAGAAGCGTGCCGTCAACGAGGAGTCCTTCTATCACTATCTTTCGTTCCTCGCAACGCCGGCTCCCGATACTCTTTTTCAAGGCATTCACAAGCTTGCCGCCGGCACATGGCTGCGGATTACCGAGGACGGCTCTGTTCAGCAGCGTCGCTACTGGGATGTTTGGGATCACACCCAGCCCCTCCTAGACGTTCCTGAAGAGGAGATCACCGAGCGCCTTCTGGCCGAGCTGCGAACTGCGGTAAAACTCAGAAAAGTCAGCGACGTACCTGTTGGAGTCTTTCTGTCGGGTGGAATCGATTCGAGCACGAACGCAGCCCTGTTCTCCGAAGCTGAAACCAGTGCCGTGAAAACCTTCTCTATCGGTTACAAGGGAGAGTACCGCAGCTACAAAAGCGAGCTGCACTACGCACGGCGAATGGCAGAAGAGGTCAACGCCGAGTATTCCGAGCGAATTCTCGAAGAGGGTGATCTGCTGGATTTCTTACCCGAGATGATTCGCTTGCAGGACGAGCCAATTGCAGATTTCGTGTGTGTGCCCGTCTATTACGTCTCCAAACTGGCTCGCGATCGTGGGGTCATTGTTTGCCAAGTCGGAGAAGGTTCAGACGAGTTGTTCTGGGGCTATCGCCACTGGAAGACACTGTTGCGGCTGCAGCAGTGCAGCGATTTGCCCGTCCCATTGAAGTTCAAGCAGATCGTGTTAGGCGCCCTAAAGCTGGTTGGCGCCGAGCGGACTCGGCCCTACGAATATCTACGACGCGCCGTGCTTGAGCAGCCCGTGTTCTGGGGAGGAGCAGAGGCGTTCACGGAGACGCAAAAGAGACGCCTACTTTCACCTCGGCTCCGTCACAAGTTCTCGGATCTTTCCTCCTGGCAGGTACTTCAGCCGATTCGCGAACGTTTCGAGAGCAAAGCCTGGCAGAAATCCGCTCTGCATTGGATGACTTACCTCGACTTGAATTTTCGTCTTCCTGAACTGCTGCTCATGCGTGTGGACAAAATGGCCATGGGTGTCGGGGTCGAGGGACGCGTGCCCTTCCTCGACCACAAATTTGTAGAGCTGGCACTCAGCATTCCGCAGGCCGTGAAGACACGCCGAGGCGTCTCCAAGTACATTCTCAAGAAAGCCGTTCGCGGACTTATCCCAGACGAGCTCATCGACCGCAAGAAGCAGGGGTTCAGCCTTCCTCACGAGTGGTTCGGCATGGGAGTAGGAACATACGCTGCCCGAGAACTTGCCGACTTTTGTGAGCATACTGACTACTTTGACCGGGAACAGGTATCACGAATTCTCAAGCGCGGAAGCGCTTCTGGTTCCTGGTGCTTGCTCAACTTTGCCTTGTGGTGGAGAGAATACATAGCGGACACGCCGCGCGTTGAGCGTTTTCCGGTTTCCACACGTTCGATTCCGTCGTTTCGCGAGCAGGCGCGGTAGTGGGTCGCCAACCTGGACGGCTCCACAGGGGCTTATTCATCCAGAGACCTCATAGACTTCACTACGGGATGGGATTGATCATGGTGGCTGGGGTACTTCTTGTATTTGTGCCCAAGGTATGGATCGGAGCTGCTCTGGGTGCCGTTGTAGCCGGCGCCATAGTCCTGTTTACCGTGGCCGAAGCCATACGCGGTCGCGGGGACTGGCTGGTACTGATTTGGGTACTGATCTTCCCTTTGGGCTACTACTACTTAACCTTTCCCAGCGAGAGGTCAATCTTCACTCTGGATCGCGCCGTAATCGGTGTCCTGATCGTGGCCTTAGCCTTTCGAACGGGCGGTTTAGGCATGCCGTTGCCCCAAGAGATCACGCAGGCGGGCATTGCTTGGACTGTGTTCGTCGTGGCGGTGCTCCTCTCCCTTCGGCAGGCAGAAAACCCCCTGGGAAAAATCAAGGAACTCCTGGATGTTTTCGTCTTTCCCGGGGTTCTTGCCTGGTACGTGATCCGAAACGTTTCTCTAAGACGCCACCTGTCGAGACTCCATGGGTTGACCTGCTTGATGGGGATCTACGTGGCGGGGATCGGTGTGGTCGAGTTCGAGACGGGGCAAGACCTGATGCCCGCTCACTCGGGTGTTTTCCTGGTTGAAGCAACTGGCTTGAACCGGGTGAATGGACCGTTCGCGACTAATAATTCATTCGCTCTGATTGGCCTCGTCACCTTGTTGTTTCTCGTGTTTCTCCGTCGTTCCATCGCGAACCAAATGCCGGGCTGGCAGAGAATTCTGCACTGGGGGGGCATCTCCGCTGCACTGGCAACGGCTGTCATGCCTCTTTTCCGCTCCGTCCTGATAACGATGGCGCTGATTGTGCTGCTCGAGTTTTACAAGACAAAGAAAGCCAGTCTCCGATTCTTGGTGCTCGCCGTCCTGATAGGTGGCATGGTGGTCTTGCTTTGGTTCAAGAAAACCGCTCCCGACATATTCGAATATCGAGTCACCAATCCTTCTGATATCTATGCACGCATCGCTCAACAGAAGCAGACTCTCGAAATGTTCTTGGCTAATCCTATCAATGGTGTGGGCTGGGGCAATTACATCGATGCGGCTTACAGCTTCTCGGATGTGAGCTATAAGAATGTCTATTCCGTCGGCTCGGCCCACAACACCTTGGGTGCTCTTCTTGCGGAGACTGGCGCATTGGGTTTTATGCCGTTCATGGCGGCGCAGTTTTTGTTAGTCCGCTTCTTCTGGCGCTTGCGCCGGCATGGTACCCGGGACACGGTGTTGGCCTCCAACTTTTGTGCCTATGTCTTTCTCGCATACTGGATCACGGGTATGAGCCTGACAAGCGGCTACTACTCAGATCTCAACATGTGGTACATGTTTGTTGTCGCGGTGCTTTGCAAGTATGCGCTAACGGACCTTCCCCAGGCGCAGGCCACAAATTTCGCAGACCGCCGAACCTTCGTCTTTTCTGGTACATCGAGAGCTGCCCCAGTCGCTCGCATATGAGCAAGTCTCAAGTCATCTACCTTCACGTCTGGACCGGAGCCGCCCATCAGGCGCGAGCCGTCGTCGAACGGCACTTTCCCGGTGCTGCTATCGCGGAGCTCTCGCATCAGGAACTGCGAGCAGGAGGCTGGAAGGGCCAGCTTCGTGGTCTGCGGAAGCTGCGTGGGAAGGCGCTGGTCGTCTTCTTCGAAAGCCTGAAGGAAGCCCCGCAATTGCAGCTGGTCATATGGTCAGGGTTGATCCATCGCTGCAAGCAAACCGTGATTGCTGATGGCCTGGGAAATTGCCAGACCTATCGGCGCTGGGACTGGACCTGGCTTTTCCCCAAACTGTTGATCAGCGCATTCCTCGATGCCTCCACGCTACTGATTTCTCTGCTTCTTCTCGGTTTGTGGAAAGCTCGGGCACGTCCGCTGCCCTTGTCTCGAGAATCGGGTGAGAGTTCTTTGGTGGCGTACGTTTTTCCCTACCCTCTGGTGAAGCAGGTAGCCGGTGGTGCCATGAGCCATATCCGCGGGGTGTTGGGTGGCATCGCCGACAATGGGGCGGCTTGCGAAATTTTCTCCGGCACTCCCCTGCCCGTAGAAGCTTTCCCGATTCATGAGATTCCCGCGAGACGCAAATTCTTCCTTTTCTGGGAGACGAATATGCTGTCCTACAGCGTGCGTTTTGCGTGGCAGGTGAGACGGATGCTGGGGAAATGTCGACCCACGCTGGTTTACCAGCGACACGGACGATTCACCGTGGCAGGAGCTTTGCTGTCACGCTGGATCAATGCCCCTTTGGTCTTGGAATATAACGCTTCCGAGCTCTGGATGGCCGACTATTGGGATCCCACGCGATTTCGGACATGGCTGCGTCTTTGTGAAGAAGTCAGCGTGCGATGTGCTTCTCTGATTGTGGTTGTGTCTGATCCAATCCGTAACGAACTGCTGCAGCGCGGAATTCCTGAGCATCGTATTCTGGTCAATCCCAATGCTGTGGATCCTGATCACTTCCGCCCGGGATGCGGTGGCGAGCAAGTCCGACAACAGTTGGGCATAGGTCACGATGAAATCGTTGTGGGCTTTGTCGGTTCCTTCAGCTACTGGCACGGCATTCCGATCTTGCAGCAGGCAATACGAGAAATGTTTCGCGGTGCTGCGGAAAACAAGACCAAAGTTCTGCTGGTCGGCACCGGCCCCTTACAGGCAGAAATGCGCACCTATTTGCAGGATCAGGAAGAATCGAAAAGAGTCATTTTTACGGGTATGGTGCCGCATCATCAGGTTGCGGCATATCTCGACGCTGCCGATATCCTGCTTTCCCCACACGTTCGTCTACCCGATAACCGTCCATTTTTCGGATCTCCTACCAAACTGTTTGAGTACATGGCCATGGGCAAGGCCATCGTCGCAAGTCGATTGGATCAATTAGCCGAAGTCCTCCACCACAACGATACGGCACTACTGGTCAGCCCAGGCGACGTGCAGCAGTTGGTAGGGGCGATTCGCCTGCTTTCTCGGGATGAGGATTTGCGGCAAAGGCTAGGTCGTCGCGCCCGCGAAGTTGCCATAGCGCAACACACCTGGCGCCAAAACGCCACCCGTGTGCTGGCGCTTACCTAGCATTTAGCTAGGACCCGCGCGTCCGCTCCGAAAACCGAGCTGCGCGCCGCCACAGACCCGTGGCGAAAAGGACGGTGGCAAGCTAGTGACAGGCCAAGCTACGGAAATTCCGACGTTGCCCGCGCAAGAGTTGACAGCCTCTGTGGGGAAGAAACCGTCCAGGCTGCGACGCTTGCAAGACTACATAGATTCGGCTCGGGATTCCGACTTTCTGCATAAGGTCCTTGAAACCTATGCGACGCAGATCAGTCTGATCGGAATTGGTCTCATCACCACGGTGGCCGTCGCCCGGGCACTTGGACCCGAAGGCCGCGGTCTCTACGCGGTGGCAACCGCGGTGGGTGCCCTGGGAGTGCAGTTCGGTAATTTTGGACTTCCTGCATCGAACACGTACTACCTATCCCAAAATCGCACTTTGTTGCCGCGGCTCTTGGGAAACTCTCTGCTGGTGAGCGCGGTCGTTGGCGGACTAGGATCGCAGGCGGCCTGGCTTGTGTTTTCCGCACATCCTGAACTCTCGCCAGTGCATGGAACGCTGCTTAAGCTTGGCTTGGCGTGGTTTCCACTTGGGCTGTGCTTCTTGCTCCTACAGCGTCTGAACCTTGGGCTCTACGAAGTTCGCGCTTACAACAAGATTGAAGTCATTAATCGTGGTTGCGCGCTCGCACTGATTGGAATCGTAATCTTGTCCCGCAGAATCAGTCCAGAGATGGTTATCACCGCCAACCTATTGGCTTTGGCCGTCGGTTGCGGCTGGGCCCTGCGGAGCATGCGGCCCTACCTTTCAAGCTTTCCCCGGCCGTCGTGGAGACTGTTGCAACAGCATTTCGGTCTCGGGGTGAAAGCTTATTTCATCACGGCCTTGAGTTTCCTCCACATGCGTATCGCTTTGCTCATGATCAAGTACCTACTGGGGCCGCAGCAGGCCGGCTATTACTCGGTGGCGTCCAGCCTCAGCGATTACATCCTCATGCTTCCAAGCGTGATCGCTCTGATTCTTTTTCCTAAGCTTTCAGCCGTAATCTCATTCCCTGAGAAGTTATGTCAAGCCAAGAAGGCTGTCTGGGGCACCGCACTTGCTCTGGTTCCCTTGCTGATCTTGGCTGTCATTCTGGTCAAACCAGCAATTCGCCTGCTCTTCGGCCGCGCCTTCATGCCTGCGACCGACGCCTTTGTTTGGCTGATCCCGGGCATCTTTACCCTGGGAATTGAAGTTGCAAGTGTTCAGTTCCTGAACAGCGTGGGGTATCCGAGAATACTCATCGGCGTCTGGGTGTCAACCGTCGCTGTGGATGTGCTGCTGAACCTGTGGGCGATCCCCCACCTGGGAATCAGCGGTGCTGCCCTGGTCACATCGATCTCGAACACGGTTGCGCTGATCGGAGTCTTGCTGGTCATTCGACACCAGGTTTCCGCCCAACCGCTGGAGGTTCCCACCGTCGCCTAGCCCACTGAGCGGATCCGCTCTGCCTGGCCAAGCTACCATGAAGCCCCTATCCCACGTTCTCAAGCCGCAGTCACCGGTTTTGCTGGCCCGCGAATTGGTCTGGCGCGCACGCAAGAAATGGAACCGTGCCCGCTTACTGAAATTAACCGACGAGCAGCCCAAGCTTGCGCTTCATTACTTCGGGTATCACAAGTTCCAGGCTGCCGACTTTGCGGAGCAGACCCGAACCTGCGTCATCCAATTCGCCGACGAAATCTGCCGCGGCCGTTTCCCATTTCTCGGCTACGGCACGGTGGACTTAGGATTCCCCCCTCCCTGGAATCGTGACTTCATGGGTGACGCAGACTGGCCACAGATTCCCATTTCGCTTCAGGCTTGCATTCGTCACGATGGCTCCGACGTAAAAGTTCCCTACGAGCTGTCGCGCCTTCAGTTCTTGCCGGTGTTGGCCAAGGCGCATCGGCTGACTGGAGAAGAGCGTTACCGCCAATCAGCGCGCAACCTGCTTTCCGACTGGATTATCCAAAACCCAGTAGGCGTCGGGGTCAATTGGACCGTGGCCATGGAAGCCGCGTTACGGGCAATGAGCATTTGCTTCTTGCTCGACCTGCTTTGGCCGATCCACCCAGCCGAACAGCGATGGCTGCAACAGGTCACGCACTCCTTGTGGCAACACCTGGTGTACATCGAAGCGCACAATGAGTTTTCCCACCTGGTCCGAAGCAATCATTACCTCAGCAACCTCGTTGGCTTGTACTGCCTCTCGGTGTTCCTGGAGGGCAAGGGAATGCTGGCGAGGCGGCGCCTGTACCGATGGCATATCGAACGCGAGATTCTCCACCAGGTTTACGAGGATGGCGGAGATCACGAGTCCTCCACCGGATATCACGTGCTAGTTACTCAGATGTTTACCGCCGCGATGTTGTTGATGCGCGCGCAGGGCATGGGTCCCTCTCCGCAATATTCCACACGGCTGCATGCGATGTATCGCCTTGTCGCCGAGTTGAGCAATGACGATGGCGAATTGCCGATGATGGGAGACTGCGATGACGGCCGCGTAGAGCTTCTTGTCGATGACCTGCAGCAGATGCTCACACTGCCGGTCGAAAAGAGAACGTCGCTTCGTGTCCCCAATCTTGTTGGCCTAGGCTCCGCTCTCTTCGGCGAGACCCAAGGAAGGTTCGAGGACGCGAAATGGTATGGGCTGAACCTCAAGCTGCGAGGGGATACAAGTCCGGCTCGCAGCCAAGTCGCCGTTTTTCCTCAGTCGGGATTGGCGGTTGCCCGTAGTGGCACGACCGAGGTCTTGTTTTGCGCCATGCCCAACGGAATCCACGGTAAGGGAAGCCATACTCATAACGACAAGCTGAGTATTGTGCTGCGCGTTGCCGGTCAGGAACTGCTTTGTGACTCCGGGACGTGCTGCTACACGCGAGACGCCTCCACGCGCAACCGTTTCCGCATCACGGCCGCGCACAACACGATCATGGTGGACAATCGGGAGCAGAACAAAATCCTGTTTGACTCAAGCGCGCTCTTTATCATGGCGGATGACGCTGAGGTCAGCCCCATCGAACGGGTGTCAACTGACCGGGAGCCCGCGTTGCGCGCCTCCCACTTCGGATACCGAAACATCGGTGTCACGCACTCACGCACCCTTCGATTGCCGGAGGCGAGAGTGGCCATCCTGGAGGATGTGCTGACCGGAGGCGGCAAGCACACTCTCGAGGCAAACTTCCATGTTCATCCGGCATGGGAAATAGTTTCCTTACATAGCCGTGGAAGGTCAGTTCATTGCCAGGTCAACGGCCATCGTCGTGTGCATCTCGAATTCACCGCTCCAACCGATCTGCAAGCCGAAAAGCTTGCAACTCAGATCAGCCGCACCTTCGGTAGTGCGATTTCCGCTTCGAAAATCCGTTTGTCGGCAGAAGCCGCACTGCCGTTCACGCTGACAACTCGGATCAGCTGGCAATAACCCGTCATGAAACTCTCGTCAGACTCGAAAATGCCAAACCCACCGCTGTATGGCGTGCGCGGCGAATCCATTGTCTGCTTCGCCGGGGAAGATTGGTGGTATCATCACCCACACTCCAAGAACCATATTCTCAAGCGTTTGGCGAAGGAGAATCGTGTTCTGTTCGTCAATTCGATCACGATGGGCCTGCCATCGTTATCGAATCCCGATTTCTTTCGGAAGATCCGCCAGAAGCTGGGAAGCCTGCTCCGGTGGCTGCGCAAGGTTCCGGAGGGACTTTACGTCTTTACTCCCGTCTCGCTTCCTTTTTACGGCTCTCCCGGCCTGCGAACGCTGAACCAGATACTGCTCATCCTGCAACTCCGCCTGGTAATGCTACTTTGCAACATGCAGAAACCGATCGTGTGGGCTGCCATTCCCTCGGCAGCGGATGTCGTGGACTACCTCGGCGCCAAGATGGTGATTTATCAAGTTTCCGACAAGTATGACGCGAACGAAGACAGTGCACTGTCGCAGAACATCATTCGCGAGATGGATGGGCGACTCAAACAGCGTGCTGCTGTGGTCATGTACTCCGGCCGCAAGCTCTACGAAGAGTCGGAGGTCCCTCATCGGTACTTTCTTGAGCAGGCCGTCGATTTTGAGCACTTCGCCACGGAGGCGCCAGAAGCCCCCGAAGTCAAGGACATTCCGCATCCGATCCTTGGCTATTTCGGGTTATTGGATTACGTGATGGACCTGCCCCTTGTCGAAGAGGTGGCTAGGATACGGCCCGAGTGGCATTGGCTGTTTATCGGAAGGAAGTCGAACCTGGTGCATATCTCGGCCGACAATGTGCACTTTACGGGACCCGTTCCATACGCAGTCCTCCCACGGTTCTTGCGGCACATTGACGTGTGTGTCCTGCCTTGGCGCAAAGGCCACACGTTCACCAGCTATGGCAGCGCGATCAAGGTTCGGGAATATCTCGCCAGCGGAAAACCGGTCGTGATTTCCCCCCTTTACGAGTACCAAGATACGCCCGGAATCAGGACCTACCAGTCGCCGCAGCAGTTTATCGCTGCCGTCGAAGACGCGCTCCAAAACGACAGCGAGGCGAACCGGTGCCTCCGGCAGGCGGCGGTGCGAAATTGCACTTGGGAGGACCGCGCCCAGCAACTCGGTGAAATGCTACGCGCCTTGTTACAGGCCCCCCAGGCCAAGTACTGTCGCGTGCGGTCCCGGCACCGGCAAGCAAAAGCGAGCACTCCGAGTCCTTGTCAGGGGACGGAAACCCAACCGTAGCGGCCCGTTGGCATGATTCTCTTGCGGTGGGCTTAACCTAGCCAGGAGATAGATTAAGAATGCTAGCAATTCTTGAAAACCTTCGCTCCGGCGAGATCCACACTTGCGAAGTGCCGCCTCCGGAACTGCGCCCCGGCGGCATTCTGGTGAAAACGGCCTTCTCTGCCATCAGTGCTGGCACCGAACGTGCACATCGGGAACAAGCGGAGAAGTCTCTCATCGGCAAGGCAATGGCGCGTCCAGAACTAGTGCGCCAGGTGATTGACCATGCCAAGAAGCAGGGAATCCGGTCGGTCTATGAACGCGTGCAGACCCGCTTGAATACACTCTCACCGCTTGGCTACAGCTGTGCGGGCACTGTGCTGGCGGTAGGTGAGGGGGTGTCCGAATTCCAGACTGGCGATCGCGTGGCCTGTGCCGGCGTTGGTTACGCAAATCATTGCGAGATTAATTTCGTTCCGAGAAATCTGGCGGTTCGTGTTCCGGAGAAGGTTTCTCTCGAGAATGCATGCCTCACCACGATCGGTGCCATTGCTGTGCAAGGCCTCCGCCAAAGTGGCGCGAACTTTGGGGAAACCGTCGCTGTCATTGGAGCCGGCCTGGTCGGAGTACTGACGATTCAACTGGCGAAAGCAGCCGGTTGCCGGGTCATTGCCATCGACCTCGACGCGGAAAGAGCCCAGCGCAGTCTGTCGATGGGTGCCGACCTGGGACTGTGCTCCGCCTCAAATCACATTCCTGAAGCCATCGCAGAATATTCTCGGCATGGGGCCGACGTTGCCATCATCACCGCCGCGACGCCTTCTAACGCGCCAATCGAATTGGCCGCCATGATTCTCCGTGATCGCGGACGTATTGTCATCGTCGGCGATGTGGGACTAAGCGTTTCGCGCCATAACGTCTATCACAAAGAGTTGTCCATCACGCTTTCTCGCTCCTATGGACCCGGTCGGTACGATCCCCAGTATGAGCAGAAAGGGGTCGACTATCCCATCGGTTATGTGCGCTGGACGGAAAAACGGAACATGGAAGCCTTCCTCACGCTGTTGGCAGCCGGCGCCCTGAAGCTCGCACCGCTGGTCCAGTGCTGTTATTCCGTGCAAGAGGGCAATCGTGCGTACGATGAAATCAAGTCGGGTGCTTACACGGTCCTGATTAAATATCCGCCGACCTTCCCCGAACCCACGCTCTCGAAGGCGCTGGTCGCGCCGGTTGCCAAGAAGCTGGGTCCGAAGGAGATGGTCAACATCGGTTGCATAGGTGCCGGGAGCTTTGCACAGAGTGTCATTTTCCCTGTAGTACGCGGCACCAAGGGAGCCGTTCTGCGCTCAGTCGCAACCGCGTCCGGGGTCGCCACGGAGACGGCGCGGCGCACCTTCGGTTTCATCAAGGCGCAGAGTTCCTCTGACCTGATCCAGGATCCGGAAAACGACGCTGTTTTCGTTCTGTCTCGTCACGACAGTCACGCCCACTACGTGGTCCGTGCGCTGTCTCAGCATAAGCCGGTCTTCGTGGAAAAACCCTTGGCTATCGCTGAGGAGCAGCTAGAAGAAATACGCAGCGCTGCCCAGACTGAAAGGGAACAGGGTTACGCCCCCTTCGTAATGGTGGGTTTCAACCGGCGTTTCGCTTCGCTGACGCGGGAGCTCCGCCGTTTCTTTGCCGGACGCAAAGAACCAATGATGGTCCACGTGAGGATCAACGCCGGCTACCTGCCTCTGGATCACTGGACGCAACGCAAGGAAGACGGCGGACGCATCCTGGGCGAGCTGTGCCACTTCATCGACTGGTCCCGTTCCGTCACCGACTCCCCCATCCAGCAGGTCAGTGCCTACGCCTTGCCCGATGGATCACGCTACAACCGCGACAATGTCTTGGTAACCCTGGTCTTCCAGGACTCTTCGTTGGCCAATCTGTTGTACGTCGCCAATGGGGACAAGTCGGTTTCCAAAGAGTACATGGAAGTTTTCTGTCAGGGGCGTGTTGCGCGTCTCCATGACTTCCGTTCGCTCGAGCTGTCGCGTGACGGAAAAACCCGCAGCCTCAAATCCTCCGGCGACAAGGGCCATCAGCGCGAGATTGAGCTTACCCTGGCAGCCATTCGGCAGGAAACCGAATCCCCGATTGCCTTTGAGGAGGTCATCGAGATTTCGCAAGCCACTCTGGCCGTCGTGAGGTCCATTGAGTCCGGGCAGCCGGTCAAGTTGCATAAGCAAGAGGAAGCACGGCTGCGCCAGGCATAGGGCAAACTCCAGTCATGAACCCAGTCTCGCAAATCACGGCGATCCCGCAATCAGCCGACGCCTGGCTGGCGAGCGCTCGCCCCAGCAGAATTGCTCTTGCCGTTCGCAAACTCCAGAACTGGATCGAGGTGCGCGACTATGCCGGATATGACCCGTATGACATTCTGAACTCCCCTTTGTTGTCGGAACTGGGGTCACGTTCTCGCGCCGCCAGTTGGGGTCTCATTCAGGTTGGGAAACGGTTTGCCGGAGACCCGCTTCGCGCCCGGCTACGCGTGCCTCCCAGCAGGAACCCGAAAGCACTGGGATTGATGCTGGCTGGATACTGCGATCAGTTTCGGTCGGGCGCAGACTGTTTGACTCAGATGCAGAGTTTGAAATCCCGACTGCGATGTTTGCGCAGTCCTTACGAGGAAGAGTTTTGCTGGGGATATGATTGGAATTTCGTATCTCTTCGTGGCCCTGTTTTGCCGGCATTCCAACCCAATGCCATCGCCACTGTCTTCTGCGGCCGGGCGCTGCTGGATTTGGCACAGGCTACGGGAGACGAAGAAGCTCTCGAGATGGCGGCTTCAGCCGGACGCTTCATCGTCACCCGGCTTGATCGGTCTGTCGATACTGCCACTAGTCTCTGCTTTAGCTATACGCCCTGGCAAAAGACACAAATCTACAACAGCAGCGCGCTGGCGGCCGCTTTCCTCGCGCGCTTGGGGTCGAAGATCGAAAAATCTGAATACCTGCACCTGGCAAGACGTGCGATGCACTATCTGGTTGCTGAACAGCAGAGCTCTGGGTCGTGGTTCTATGGTGCTGGGCGTATGCAGCGCTGGATTGACGGTTTTCACACCGGCTACAACCTGGAAGCCTTGCTTGCCTATCGCCGTATCGCCGCCGACACCAGCGTGGACTCGGCGGTTCGCCGCGGGTTGAAGTTCTATCAGAATCACCTCTTTGATACCGACGGAGCACCCAAATACCTGCATAATTCTCGCTACCCGATCGACATTCATTGCTGCTCACAGGCGATCCTGACGTTCGCTGCGTTTGCCATGGAAGATAGCGCTGCGCGAGAGAAGGCCCTGCAGGTCGCCGATTGGACCCTGGACAACATGTGTGCCCCCGAGGGGTGTTTCTACTACCAAGCTCACCGCTGGGGCCGAAATCGGACCGCCTATATGCGCTGGGGGCAGGCATGGATGTTTCGAGCGCTCACCCGGCTCGAGGCATTGCTGCTTGACAGAAATGTAGTCGCCCCTCGCCCGAAAGTGGCAGATTAGTTGGCTGGTCAGCGTTGTTTACAGTCGACCCCGAGGGCCGCGGCCGGGAGAAGGTTCGCGGCAGAGAGATGATGTGGTAGCCGTGCAAAACAGAGCGCTGGTCCGAACGCACAAGCATGGGTTGCATTCTGAAACACCGGTGTGGGAGCTGCCGGGCGCTGTGGTAGGAGAGAGCATGTTCTCCGTGCAGCCGGGCGAACCGGCTGTGATGGAGTACTTGCGAATCTTATATCGGCGACGCTGGACCGTCTTGGCCGTGATCGCCGCTTCTGCGGCTCTGGCCATGGTCTACTCTTTGACCACAACCCCTTTGTATAAGGCCGCCGGCCGCATTTGGGTCGAAAAACAAGATCCAAACGCCTTAGGGTTCAAAGCGGATCGCGGGGTTTGGACCGACGATGCCGAATACAACATGGAGCTCGATGCCCAGGAAAAGATCCTGGCCAGCGACACCCTGGTTCTGCGAACCCTGCGAACCTTGAAAGTTGGTCCCACGACTCCCGCTGCATTGGTCGAGGGGGCTCAGCCCCAACCTATGTCGAAGGCAGAACGGGCTCTTCTGCGCGAATTGCAGGGCCGTCTGGAGGTTTCACGGCTTGCTCACACGCCGCTCATCGAAGTTCGTTTCGCGAGCCCCGACCCACAGTACTCCGCACGCTTCGTTAACGCTCTCGTGCAGGGCTATATCGAACAGAATTTCAGCGTGCGGTATCGGTCTGCCCAACAAGTCTCAGCTTTTCTCGCCAAGGAATTGGCCGACCTGAAGGTCAAGGTCGAAAACTCACAGGCCGAGTTGGCAAAGTTTCAGCAAAAGGTCGGCATTCTTGGCACGGATAACAAGCAAAACATCGTCATGCAGAAGTTGGACGACCTCAATCGCGAGCTAACCCAGGCACAAGAAGACCGGATGCAAAAGGATGCTGTCTACCGGGCAACTCTCTCCGTTGACCCCGAGCTTCTTCCCGGGGTATCGGACAGCCAAGTCATCAAGGACTTGAAAAACGAGCGGGCGCGAGTCGCGGATAGCTACGCGCAAGCCACCGCTCAGATGGGCACGGCTCACCCTCAAGTGAAACAACTGCAGAACCAATTGGATCAGGTGGATGCCGCCCTGAAGACTGAGTATCAGAAGATCGCGGAGCGGCATGCCAAAGCATACTTCATTGCCAAGCAGCGCGAGGATATGCTTACTCAGGCACTGGAGCAGCAGAAACAGGCCGCCAACAACCTGAATGAGAGCTCGATTGAGTACGGCATCTTGAAGCACGAAGCGGAATCGAATCAGGCTCTGTATGACGGGCTCTCCCAACGCTTGAAAGAAGCAGGCGTATCGGCCGGTCTTCAATCTGGCAATGTGCGGGTTGTAGATCCGGCTCAGGTTCCCGCGTCCCCGTCTACGCCCAATGTTCCTTTGAACTTAGCGCTTGCTGTGTTCCTGGGCTGCATGGGCGGAAGTACGCTGGCTTTTGTTAGCCAGCGGATGGATAAGCGCTTTCGTTCTCCGCACGAAGTTGAGAGCTTCAGTTCTCTGCCGATAATTGGCACGGTTCCGCGAATTCCTCTTCCTGGCAGGAATGGGCTCTCGAAGTTGTCGAGGAGCTTGTCTGCAGGCGATGGTGCAGAGCAGGGCGTGATCATTCAAGCACGGCCTAGAGTAGAACTTCTGGAGAGTTATCGCGCGCTGCGCTCTTCGATTCTCATGTCCTCCTCGGGAACCGCGCCGCAAGTCCTCATGGTGACCAGCGCCCTCCCATCCGAGGGCAAGACCACAACCAGCATCAACTGCGCGGTGGTGCTGGCACAGGCCGGCGCACGCGTACTCCTGGTGGACGCCGACTTGAGAGCGCCTCGCATTCACCGTGTGCTTGGATTGCGGGCCACTTGTGGATTGAGCTCTTTGCTCGACGAAGCTGCCGGAGACGACGACCGAGATGCCATCGTACAGTATGCCAATGTGCCGAACCTGTTTGTTTTGCCGGCAGGACCGTTAACCAGTGAACCCTCCCGGCTTCTGGATGCGAAGATCGTAAAGAAGAAGGTTGCTGATTGGCGGAAGGTGTTCACTCACATCGTCATTGATACCGCGCCGGTGCTGGCGTGCAGCGACTCGCTCGTCCTATCGGCTGCCGTGGACTCGGTTTTACTGATTACCCTCGCCGGATACACGCCCAAGGCCGCGCTCCTCCGCGCCCGCGATCTGCTGATGAACGTCAATGCCAAAATGGTTGGCATTGTAGTGAACGGAGTGGAACTCGGTTCCCCCGAATTCTCCTGCTATCGCTACTACGCCCAGAATTACGGACACAAACCTAAGAAAGGATTCCCGAACTCGGGGCCGGATTGAGGAACCGATTGGGGAGGCAGGTCATGAAGCCAATTCATCACGGGAGCTCGATGAAGTGCTCCCTGGCTGCCATGCTGTTTTTGTCGGTGAGCTCCATGTGGCCGCAGTCCAGCGGCTCTGGCACGCAAGAAGCCGTGCACGCCATCCAGGCAGGTCAGCAACAACGACCTCCGACCGAAGCCAAAATGGCGGGGCCAGAGGTGCTCATCGGCTCGGGAGATCTCCTCGAAATTAGTCTCTTCGGCACACAAGACTTCCATCAGGAAACGCGAGTTAACCCCGCAGGAGATGTGGTGCTTCCCTTGATCGGTTCCGTACATGTCTCCGGACTAACTCCGGAAGCAGTCGAGACGGACATCCATGCCAAACTTGTGAGAGGAAACTTCTACAAGGACCCACAGGTGTCCGTACTGGTCAAAGAGTACGCCACGGAGGGCATTTACGTCCTCGGAGAGGTGCAGAAGCCAGGTTTCTACTCGATTCTGAAGGCGACCACGCTCCTGCAAGCGATCGCCCTTGCCGGTGGCACGACGCCCAAGGCTGGCCGGTCCGCGACCATCACCAATCCCAATCGTGACCCACGCCAAGTCGTGGCCGACCTGCCCCATGAGGAAGGTGCCAACACAAATGACCCCGGTATGATCGCTGGAGATACGGTGGTTGTTTCCAAAGCCGGTATCGTGTATGTCATAGGCGATGTGCGTGTCCCTAGCGGCATCATCATGGACAAGCAAAACTTGACCGTGCTTCAGGCGATTGCCTTGGCTCAGGGAGCGACGTCGAACGCAGCGCTCGATAATGCCAAGTTGATTCGTCGTACGGCTCAGGGCCCACAGGAACAGCCGCTGCCCTTGAAAAAAATGTTGGCTGCCAAGGCACCGGACGTCAAAGTGCAGCCGGACGACATCGTTTTCATACCCCATAGCACTGCCTCAGCGTTCTCCAAACGTGGACTCGAAGCGATCGTGCAGGCCGCCACCGGTGTAGCCATGTATACGCACTACTAGTTATGGTGAGATAAAGACTCAGGAGCCGTCACTCGTCTTATGCACATACTTCACGTCGTCGGTGCTCGACCTAACTTTATGAAGGCGGCGCCCGTCCTTTGCGGCGTGCACGGTCGAAACGGAACCCGGCAGACTCTGGTTCACACCGGCCAGCACTATGACAACAACATGTCCGACGTTTTCTTCGAACAGCTGCAGTTGCCACGGCCCGACTTGAACCTCGCCGTGGGCTCGGGAAGCCAGGCAAGACAAACCGCGGAGATCATGGTTCGCTTCGAAGCTGTCGTGCTGGAGCGAAAGCCCGACCTGGTCGTGGTGTATGGTGACGTTAACTCCACGGTGGCTGCGGCCCTGGTTTGCTCCAAGCTCATGATCCCGGTGGCTCACGTGGAAGCCGGCCTGCGCTCCTTCGATCGCGCCATGCCGGAAGAGATCAATCGCCTTCTGACTGATCAGATTTCGGATCTGCTCTTCACTCCATCCCAGGACGGAGATGAAAATCTTGTCCGTGAGGGCATCGTAAAGCAGAAGATTCATCTGGTCGGGAACGTGATGATCGATACGCTGATTCGTCTCTTGGAGAAAGCTGAGCACTGCGCTCCTCCCCATGTACCCGAGCGATACGTTCTGGTCACGCTCCATCGGCCGTCCAACGTGGATGATCTCGAAGCCCTCCAGCTGATACTCGAGGCCTTGGCGGAAATAGGTCGGGATGTTGCCGTAGTCTTCCCAGTTCATCCCAGAACTCGTCAGCGCTTGGGCCAGCTCGGCATCGATCTGAGGATATTCCACCTGCTAGAGCCTCTGCCGTATCTCGAGTTTCTCGCCTTGCAGCGACGCGCTTCCGCTGTCATTACCGACTCGGGTGGTATCCAGGAAGAAACCACATATCTGGGCATCCCTTGCATCACTCTTCGGGAAAACACCGAGCGTCCGATCACGGTTGCGCTGGGAACCAACGTCGTCGTGGGCCGAGACATGACCCGGCTTCGCGACCACCTGAACCGCGCCGTCAGCGGGCAATGGAAACGCGGTCGCGTCCCCCCCTTGTGGGATGGGCACGCCGGTCGACGGATTGCCAATATTTTGAGTTGAGCAACACACCGTTTGCAAAGATTCGTCTCTCTGCTCACTACCGCTACGCAGCCCTCCCTTCAGGTGTAAGCCAGAGCGATGCGAGCACACAGAGCACCAGGAAAGTGGTGAATCAGATGACTGAAGCCGTCGTCGTCGAATCCAAACGCCACATTCTGACGGTTGGCTTGGACGACTACTATCATGCCGACGCGCTCAGGGGGAGCGTCCATCCCAGCCAGTGGTATCGGTTCGAGTCGCGCCTGGAGCAGAACACACTCAAGGTGCTTGCCCTTCTGGACCGCTTCCATACGCATGCCACGTTCTTCGTGATGGGATGGGTGGCCGAGCGGTGTCCGGAAATCGTCCGCGAAGTTGCCCTCCGGGGTCATGAAATTGCCAACCAGGGGTACTTTCATCGCAGCGTACGCGAGATGAGTCCAGCCGAGTTCCGAGACGATCTGGCTCGCTCGCGTGACGCAGTAGAAGCCGCTAGCGGTCTGAAAGTCCTGGGCAATCGTTGCGCACGCACGCTCACCCGTCCTGAAGACCTCTGGTGTTTGGACGTGCTTGCCACAGAAGGCTATGTTTACGATTCCAGTCTTCTGCCCATATTCCGTTCTTTCCACTCACAGCCATGGCGCCGTTTCGTCCATCGTCATCAGGTCGGCGACAAACAACTCTGGGAATTCCCGTTCTCGACCTGGAAATGTCTCGGGCATGCTCTCCCCATCGCCGGCGGCAACTATTTCCGTCAGATTCCGCACGACCTCATCAAGAGCCGAGTGGACTACTGGAACCGAACCTATACCGCCCCGTTTGTAATGTACTTCCATGTTTGGGAAGTCGACGACAAGCAGCCAAGAATCAACGTAGCATCCACGCTTACCAGGATTCGGCATTATCGGAATCTCGGGAAAACAAGCTGGGTTGTGCAGAACTATCTTGAAAGTTATAAGTTTGGGGCCGTGGCTGAATATCTCGATGTTCCCTCGCAGTTGCCGGCAGCGGCCGCCGCACGGCGAACGATTCCGGAAATCAACAACCAAATTGAGTCGCGAGCATCAGTAAGTGTGGACTTACCGCTGGCGCCCAAAATCCCAGTTACTATTGTTGTCCCGTTCTACAATGAAGAGGCGGTGCTGGAATATTTTGTCAATACCCTCGATGGTCTAGAAGCTGACCTGGGAAAGAAGTATGACCTGCAGTTCATCTTCGTCGATGACGGGAGTGACGACAGCACTTTACTGCGGCTCCGGGAATTCTTCGGTCATCGCAAGCACTGCAAGATCCTAAGCCATCTCTCGAATCGCGGAGTTGCGGCCTCCATTTTGACTGGCATACGTCATTCTCAAACAGAGATTGTCTGCTCCATGGATTGTGATTGCACTTACGATCCGCATGGCCTCGAGCAGCTGATCCCTGCATTGACCGATGGCGTAGACATGGTGACCGCCTCGCCCTATCACCCGAAGGGAACCGTGCTCAATGTTCCAGCATGGCGACTGTGCCTTTCGAAGGCGGCCTCATTCTTATATCGCCGCATTCTGCATCACAAGCTACATACCTACACCAGCTGTTTCCGGGTGTACCGGCAGAGCGCAGTGGCCGACTTACCTGTAAGGGAAGGCGGCTTCCTGGGTGTTGCCGAGTTACTCGGCAGGCTCGACTTGCGCGGCTCCACGATCCGCGAATGTCCAGCCACCTTGGAAGTGCGCGTACTGGGCACTTCGAAGATGAAGGTGGCGCGCACGGTTATTGGGCACCTGAAATTGCTGGCGATGCTGTTTTACCTCAGGGTTACCTCCCCCGTAGTAGTATTTGCTCCCCCGAAAGAATCGAGAACCCCCAGTTCTGATCCCCATTTCGTCCGGCACCGGACGTCCGCTTAGCAACTGTTCAAGCACGCATCCCTATGGATCGCTCGGATGGCAATTATCGGCAGGCCGACTCTGAGCCGGCATGGAAGCTTGCCGTGTTCAAGCATGGGGCGCAGCGCAAGAAAATTTTGACCCTGTTCGGCACGCGACCAGAAGCGATTAAACTGGCGCCGGTGATTCAGCAACTTGAGCAGAGCAAGGATTGCTTCCAAACCGTCAACGTGACTTCTGCTCAGCACACGGATCTTCTCTATCCGTTTGTCAATCTGTTCCGCATACGGATCGACTACGACCTGCGTATCATGCGAGAGCGCCAGACACCCAGTCATGTCTGCGCTCGAGTTTTGCAGTTGCTGGATCCCATCCTTGATGGCGAGCGACCGGACCTTATTCTCATCCAGGGCGACACCACTACGGCCATGGCTGGTGCTCTGGCAGGATTTCATCGCCGTATTCCCGTTGGTCACGTGGAAGCCGGGCTCAGATCGGGGAACGACTATAGTCCCTATCCCGAGGAGATGAACCGCAAACTTATCAGCCGTCTGGCGAAGTATCACTTCGCCGCCACCGCCCGAAATCGCGATACGCTCCTGGCGGAGAGAGTTCCGGCCGAAAACGTATTTCTCACCGGGAATCCTGTAGTGGACATCCTTCAAACCGTGGTTCGTCGCCATATTGTTCCGAACGATATGCAGCGATTGCTCGAAAGCACAGCAGGTGGCAAGCGTATTGTGATCACCACGCATCGCCGCGAATCGTTGGGCAGCATGATGGCGCGGAACCTCACAGCGATCTCGGCATTCGTCAGTCGGCATGAGGACGTTGTTGTACTCTTCCCGGTGCACCCGAACCCGAACGTCGTTCGTGTCGCGCAGAAAATCTTCAAGGGGCAGCCGAGAGTGCACCTACTCCCACCGCTTGGCTACGAGCCTTTCATCATGCTGCTGGAAAACAGTTGGCTGATCGTCTCCGACTCGGGCGGGGTTCAGGAAGAAGCGACCTCGCTGCACAAGCCTCTGTTGATTATCCGTGAAAACACCGAGCGTCCCGAAGCGGTCGAGGCCGGGGTCGCCCGCCTGGTGGGCGGCCGCCCAGAAACATTGGCCGCTATGCTGGAGGAAGTCTATCGCGAGGGAACTTGGATTGAGGAAGTGAAGAAGATCGAAAATCCGTTTGGTCGCGGTGATGCCGGGGAGCAGATTGTGAATTTAATCGGTTTTCTGTTGGGGTGCCAGCCAAGCAGGCGGCATTGGCCAGAAGCCAAGGATGCCGAGGCAGCGCGAACACGCAATGATAGGAGGAATGAACTGATATGAGTACCGTAGTTGCGCCGAAGTTGTTAACTCTGCCCTCAGACCAGGACGCCTCCGGGCGGACTCTCGGTCAGGAAGAAATGGCCGCGCTAGCGGAGGCCATTCATAGCGGAACGCTGACCAGTACCAAGGGAAGCTTTGTCAAGAAACTCGAACATGACTTTGCGGCTTTGCTGGGTGTTCAACACGCCTATGCTTGCGCTTCCGGGACGGCGGCCGTGCACATCGCGATTGCCGCCCTCGACCCTGAACCGGGCGATGAAATCGTCACCAGCTCCATCACCGACATGGGTGCCTTGACTCCGATCCTGTACCAGGGCGCGGTGCCAGCTTTCGCCGAAGTCGATCCGCACACTTGCAACCTGACCGCCGACACCATCGAGCCGTGCCTCAGCCAGCGCACCAAGGCGATCATCGTTACCCACCTCTTTGGTAATCCCTGCCAGATGAGCGAGATCATCGAGCTTGCAAATGCGCGCGGCATTCCCGTCATCGAGGATTGTGCGCAGGCTTTTCTCGCCGAGCACGGCGGAAAGATGGTTGGAACCATCAGCTCAATCGGAGCTTTCAGCCTGCAGCAGGGTAAGCACATCACCACCGGTGAGGGGGGCCTGGTCTGCACCAACGACGACGCTCTTGCTCGGCGCATGTTTCTGTTCATCAACAAGGCCTGGGGCTATGGTGACCCGAAACCAGATCACTATTTTCTCGCCCTCAATTACCGCATGAGTGAGATCCAGGGTGCCGTGGCCGTGGCACAATTGCCAAAACTGAAAGATGTCGTCACTGCACGTATCGCGGCCGCGAACAAACTTACTGCGTGTCTGCGGGGATTGCGCGGCATACAGCCACCCCTTGTCCATCCTGGGGCCAAGCATACCTACTGGAAATATTGCCTCCAAGTCGATAGCAAGCAGGTTCCTGGTGGAGCCGTGGCCCTGGCAGGTGAATTGAAGAAGTGGCAGATCGCGTGCGCGCCCCGCTACATCCAGAAGCCGGCTTTCATGTGTCAAATCTTTCGTGAGCAGCGTACCTTTGGCAACAGTCACTTCCCCTTCAGCTTGGCTCGCCCTGCAGTGCTCAACTACGATCCATCCCACTTTCCCATGACGATGGCCGCTTTGAACAACGTTTTAGTCCTGCCCTGGAACGAAAAATATGAAGACGAACACATCGAATACATCGCTACTTCCATCCATGATGCACTCCATCAACTGCAGTACCGGTAATGGCAATCGTGAAAAGCTGAAGTTTGGCATTGTCGGTGCCGGCAGCATAGCGCAAGCTTATGTGCGTGCCTTCGAGGGCTGCCACGAGGCCTGCTTGACAGCTGTGGCCGACGTGCGTCCAGAAGCGGCGCAGGCCATCGCCCAACCTCTGCAATGCAGAGCCTACGATTCCCATTTGCGCATGTGCAGCGGCGAAGCTCTCGATGCCGTCATCGTCTGCACCCCTCCAGCCACTCACCCGGAGATCTGTGTGGATCTGCTGCGGAGCCACGTCCACGTTCTCTGTGAGAAGCCTCTGAGTATCAGCTCAGAGAGCGCGAGGCTCATGATCGATGCGGCACATCAGGCCGACAGAATCTTGACCATGGCTTCCAAGTTTCGCTACGTAGCGGATGTGGCCAAGGCGCGGAGGGTCATGTTATCGGGCGTCATAGGAGAGGTCATTCTCTTCGAAAATGCCTTCACCTCCCGCGTGGACATGTCCTCGCGCTGGAATGCCGACCCTAAAATGAGTGGGGGTGGAGTGCTGATAGACAATGGTACACACTCCGTCGATCTCATGCGCTACTTCCTCGGTCCCCTGATCGACGTCGATGTAGTCGAGGGAAAACGCAGTCAGGGTCTTGCCGTCGAGGAGACCGTACGCATCTTCGTTAGAAGTATGAGCGGTATCATCGGGAACATCGATCTCTCCTGGAGCATTAGCAAGGAAAGCGCCAGCTATATCGACATTTACGGATCGGAGGGCATGATTTCCGTGGGATGGAAGGAATCCAAATACCGGCTCTACTCCAATAATCAGTGGGTGGTGTTCGGTAAGGGGTACGACAAAGTCCAAGCCTTCCGCAACCAGATCGAGAACTTCGCTCGTTCTCTTTGCGGGCTAGAGCCCCTTCTCATCACCGAGGTGGATGCCGCCGCCTCTGTCCAGGTGATCGAGTCTGCGTACGCCGCTTTGCGTCGCCATCGCTGGACTCCGATCGCCCTCAATATCGCCGGCCACAGCCAAAACCAATGTATGCAACCGGCAGGTTCCGCAGCATGAGCACCGCTGCCGCAAAGAACGATGTTTACGTCCACCCTTCTGCGCTGATCGAGGAAGGTGTGCAGATCGGATCCGGAAGTTCGATCTGGGATAACGTTCACATTCGTCGTGGAGCCCACATTGGAAAGGAGTGCATCGTCGGCGAGAAAAGCTACATTGCCTATGATGTACAGATTGGAAATCGCGTAAAAATCAACGCCTTTGTTTACATCTGTGCCGCCGTGACCATCGAAGACGGTGTCATGATTAGCGCGGGTACGGTTTTTACCAACGACCGCTTTCCGCGTGCTACGACTTCTGACTTGCGCAAATTAAGGCCGTCCGCACCCGACCAACACACGCTTCCAACTTTGGTGAGGGAAGGGGCGACCATTGGCGCACAATGTACCATCGGCAACGACTTGACCATCGGACGCTTCGCCATGGTCGGCATGGGCTCCGTGATCACAAAATCGGTTCCTGACTTCCAATTGGTCGTCGGAAGTCCCGCTCACCCCATGGGATGGGTGTGCCGTTGTGGCGAGCCTATCTGCCGCTTCAAGGGCGAAGTTGCACTGCACGCGTTGCAGCTGGACTGCCCTAAGTGCAAGCTATCTTATCTGATAAACCACAGCACCGTGACCGAATTAGCTCCCCCTCGCTGAGGCTACTGGAGAGAATGCAAACCGAGAAGCAGCACTGGGCTATACTGGGCGGTGGTTTCCTGGGAATGACACTCGCGCTGCGTCTCTCCAGGCAGTGCAAGCGCGTCACCTTGTTTGAAAGCGCTCCCTATCTGGGTGGCCTCGCGAGCGTGTGGAAATTGGGCGACGTGGTATGGGATCGTCACTACCATGTCACTTTGCTTTCTGATGCCCACCTCCGTTCGCTCTTGAGAGAACTGGGATTGGAACAGGAAATCGAATGGGTCCAGACTCGGACAGGTTTCTATACCAATTCCCAGCACTACTCGATGTCCAATGCTCTGGAGTTTCTCCGATTTCCTCCGTTAACCCTGATCGATAAATTGCGGTTGGGCGCAACCATCTTATACGCGTCCCGGCTGCGGCAGTGGAAAACATTGGAGCACATAAGCGTAAGTGATTGGTTGCGTCGTTGGTCGGGGGAGCATACGTTCCGTACAATCTGGCTGCCACTGCTGCGTGCGAAACTGGGAGAGAACTACAAAAAAGCGTCCGCTGCGTTTATCTGGGCCATTCTTGCGCGTATGTATGCGGCCCGCCGGGCCGGGATGAAGAAAGAGATGTTCGGCTACGTGCCGGGAGGGTACGCAACCGTTCTGGCTCACCTCGGGACTTTGCTGGCAAAGGAAGGCGTGACCCTCCGTCTGGGAGAACCGGTACGGAAGGTCGAATCGATTTCCCAGGGCGCCGTTTCCGTCACCTTGGAGAACGGAACCAAAGAAGTCTTTGACCATGCCGTCCTGACGTTGGCTTCTCCTCTTGCAGCCCACATGTGTCCAGATCTGTCGCCCGAAGAAACCCGCTGCCTGCAGAACTTCGAATATCAGGGCATTATCTGCGCGTCGCTGTTATTGAAAAAGCAGCTCTCCCCGTACTACATCACGAATATCACCGACGCAAAGGTGCCCTTTACCGCGCTGATCGACATGTCTGCACTGGTAGACCGCAAATACCTTGGAGGACACGGATTAGTCTATCTTCCCAAATACATTCCTTCCAACTCGCCCGACTTCGACTTGTCGGATGAGACCATCGAGGAACATTTCCTTAAGGGCTTAAGCATTATGTATCCACAATTCCAGCGAGGTGATCTGTTGGCTTTCCGTGTTTCTCGAGTGCGCTACCTGTTGCCAATTCCCACCATCGGCTACTCGGATCACGTGCCCTCTATATCGACCAGCGTCCCGGGTCTCCATATCCTGAATTCGACGCAGATCGTCAACGGAACGTTGAACGTAAACGAAACCATCCAATTAGCCGAAACGGCCGCCGCCCGCTTCGCACGTTTCCCCGCGAGGGCAGGCGTGGAGTCAACCGCAGATGAATGCAAGCAAGCCCATCGGCAGCCTGTCGCTTGATCTCGACAACAAGTGGTCGTACATGAAAACCCATGGCGACCCTGGCTGGGAATCTTTCCCGTCCTACCTGGACATCCTTGTACCTCGTGTACTCAAGTTTCTTGCCGACCGTAACCTCACGATCACCTTCTTTGTTGTGGGACAGGATGCCGCGCTAGCCCGCAATCACAATGCGCTGCGCGCCATTGCTGCTGCTGGACATGAACTCGGGAATCACTCGTTCACGCACGAGCCATGGCTACACTTGTTCAGCAAAGAGCGTATTGAGCAAGAAATTGCGCAGACGGAAGAAGCCATCGAAGCACTCACGGCCTCCCGGCCCCTCGGATTTCGCGGCCCTGGCTTTAGCTTCTCCGACAACACTCTGCGTGTCCTCATAGAGCGTGGATACCTTTACGATGCTTCTTGTCTGCCGACCTGGATAGGCCCACTTGCCCGGGCTTATTACTTTATGACCAGCAAATTTGGAAAAGACGAGTCCAAAAAAAGAAAAGCGCTGTTTGGCTCTGTCAAGGACTGCTTGGCACCACTAGGACAACATCAGCTTAAATGTGGGTCGGATCAGCTTTTGGAGATTCCGGTCACAACCATGCCCTGGTTCCGAATTCCCATTCACGCCAGTTATATCCTTTATCTCGCTACCTTTTCTCGCAGGCTGGCATTGTTCTACTTTCGCTTCGCTTTAGCACTTTGCCGGTTGACTGCGGTGCAGCCTTCCCTTCTCCTGCATCCATTGGACTTTCTCGGATGCGACGATACCTCGGAATTGGCGTTTTTCCCCGCCATGAAACTGGGCAGCGAACCGAAGCTCAGGATCATGTCGGAAATCGTGGGCATCTATTGTTCCACCTACTCTGTCCTCTCGATGAGAGAGCACGCTGACAGACTCTTAAGAAAGGGTGAGCTGTCATCCGTTAACGCGAGGCAGCCACGTGCCGTGCTATGAGCTTCACCACAACCCTTATGAGTGCCCTGTTGACCCGAAAAACGTGCTCCGCAACCCGGGTGGCGGACCGATGTGGTAATCGGTGAGTTCGTTCTCATGACCCGCGCACAAACGCAAGATGGGTATGAACTAGGGGCAGGTAGTCGTCGCGTGTTTAACGGTTAGGGAAGAGAGCTTGCCTGAGGTTTTGTCGCACATTTCTTATGTCAAGAGTTCTTTTACTTAAGATCGTTTTGCTGTGTGCGGTTGCCATGGGTTCGATTTCATTACTGCCCGCCGAGACGCAATATGTGTCTCCCTCAGACACCCACCCCTGCGGCACCTTCTCGGATTATCTGATTCCAAACCCGGTAGCTGGGAACTCCGCTTATCCGCGGCCTCCCCTGCTGGTAGATCTTATGGCCAGTCGCTACCGCGATTTGCTCTGGGTTACCGCCGGGTACCGGCTGACGGGCGTGCCTTTCATCGCTCATGATGGAAAAAAGTTGTTTCTGGTTGCGCCCGGAGATGATCCTGGTCTCTACTACATTGTCCCGTGGATGTCGCGTGCATTGCATCTCAGCCTCGAAGCCAGCATCGACCTGTTCTTGATTTCGGCACTGGGGCTTGGCTTTGTAATTAGTTTTGTGGGGTGTATGTTGGTCCTCGGAACAACGGGTGCAAGGGTATATGCTTCTCTTGCGCTATTGTGTCTGACGGCCATAGCTTACCGAGTCGGGGACGTATACGTTGTTGAATTTGCCACGACCGTTGCTCTCCTGCCTTGGGTACTTTACGTGATTGGCCGCGATACCGGTAAGTATCGGCTTTTCCAGTTCTTTGCCTTCGGTGTCGGCCTGGTTGGTGGGATCGTTAGCCTCATTCGGTTCGGATCCGCTCCTCCCGTACTTGCGGTACTCGCAATTCTGCTCCTGGTCGGCGTTCAGGCCACCCTAGGCAAAAGAACTCTATTGGTTGCTACTCTGCTGGCTGGTTTTCTGATTCCCCGTTTGGCTCTGCGCCATGTTCTAAACGGTGGTGAAACGTTTTTGCAGCAGCGTGTTGCCGGATACAGGCAGCGAGATAGCCGGTACGTGCTTGGACATTTTGCATACGAGGGCTTGGGTTTCTTGAGCAATCCGTATGTGCCAGGAGGGGTCTGCGACGAGGTCGCCAAGGACAAGGTCCGTGCGATGGCGGGAAGCTGCGTCTACATGTCTTCCGAATACAATCGGATCTTGCGACACGAGGTTATATCCATCGCACGGCAGCATCCCGCACTTGTTGCTTTCACGATCTTTGCCAAATTGGGGGTCGTTGCTGGCCTGATCGCGATTTTTGCAAACATAGGCTTGCTCGCCGCATTGCGGTATCCCAAGTCGTGGAAGCTCGAGCTGGCGTTCTGGACGGCCTTCGCGATCTGCGCAGCGCCGCTGGTTCTAATGGCTCCGCTTCCCATGTACTGCCTTGGGCTGATATCCCTGGCCGTGATGTACGGAATCGTCAGCTTCGATCATTGCCTTACGACAAGGAAGCAGTGCCGGCCGCTTTTGCGCACATACCATGACAATGGCGTTCATGTCTTCGTCGGTCACCCATAATCTACAGCACGACAGCACCTGCAGTTCGGGGTTCCCAGCACCGTACCTTGTCGGGCCGTCCAGAGCATAGAACTCAATGAGGCTCTCGTGCGGTAAATTCAGTTCAAAGTGACGGGAAAACCGATGACGACAGCATCAGCTGTTTCCATTCCTGATGTCGGAACCATCCGCGTCGAACCATACCGGGAGGTCTGTCTGGTTCCGCTATTTCGTACGGTATGGCAGATGCCACTCCGCTTCACTCTGCTGTCTCTTGTACTCCTGGTTCCCTGCTTGTGGCAGCCCCATATTGCCGCGGGAGACCTTGCCAGCCACGCTTACAATGCTTGGCTCGTGCAACTGATTCACGCGAGAAAAGCCTCCGGTCTATACCTAACGTCCCCATCGACCAATGTCTTATTCGATTATTTGCTGGATGGATTAACGCCTGCCATAGGGGCGGAAGGAGCCCAACGCGCAGCCGTAGCCGTAGCGGTTTTAATGTTTTTTTGGTCGGCGTTTGCTTTAACCTCGGTGATCACAAAACGGTTGCCGTGGGTGGTGACGCCTATGCTCGCCATTCTGGCTTACGGGACGGTCTTCAACATGGGCCTTTTCAACTACTATGTGGGAGGCGCCTTATCGCTTGCCGCGTTGGCTGTTCTGTGGAACGCAACGTTCTGGGACGTGGCGATCGCCCTTCTGCTCTTGGTGCTGGCGTGGTTGGCACAGCCGCTTCCCGTGCTGTGGGCGATCGCGATATTTGTATACGTAAGCGTCGCCCGCGCGCGTGGTCCACGCTTTCGCTTGGTGCTGCCCGCAGCCTGTATTGGCGCACTGTGGCTCGGTAGGCAATTCCTGTTGCGCTATTGGGTTGCGAGCTGGGACTGGCGCCAAGGTATGCATGCGACCGGAGCCGATCAATCATACATGTTTGGTTCTCATTACCGCCTGATCTCGCTCGCGGTCGCAGTGGTCTGGGCGGCTGTGTTTCTGCACCTGGCTCGGGAGCAGGGGTGGATTGCGCTGCTGCGTTCGATTCCTGCCCAGGTGTACGTTCTCTGCGTTCTCGGGTGCCTCCTTTTGCCTTATACGATTCTTTTCCCCTGGTACAAGGCGGCCTTTGGGGGCGTTCCCGAGCGTGTTGCCTGGCTAGCGGCAGTCTTTATGTGTGCTCTGGTTGTTCAGGTGAAGACGGCAAGGCGATATGGCTTGGTATTCAGTGTGATCGCAATTGTCTATTTCCTTTTCCTCTATTCCGACGCACGCGCGATTAACCAGCTGGAACACCGAGTCGATACACTCATCTCAACGTTGCCACCGGATCAGCGAGTTATCGGGCAGCTCCGGTATCCCGCCAGCTCTGGCTTCGATGAAAGCATGCTTCTGGATCGAGCTTGCATTGGAAAATGCTTCAGCTTTGGCAACTACGAAGCTGCCACTGAGCAGTTCCGCGTGCATGCCAGTCCGGGGAACTCGATTGTCGCGTGGGCCACAGGCAGCTCTCCCAGTCAGAACCGTGCTGTTTCGAAAGCACAGCAGTTCTTCGCCAGCCAGCCGGAAGGTACGCTTTACTTCATTCATCGGTGCGGCAATGTTGTCACGGAGGTCTGCATGCAGAGGTTAACCGCTCGGGATCTCGACGCTCTGACCAAATAGTCTTTAGGGAGTGAGCGATTCACGAATCTGAACATCCTTGCCAGCTGTGAAACCCTGGAATCTATTGTTCTTCACGATAGCATGGGTTCCAAAAATAACGAGTCCCTGTGACGCTAAACCGGTGTCATTGCTGATCGTAGCATTCGCGATCCGGAAGCGGGGATACGGCTACGATCGAAGGCAGTTTCGGCCATGACTTTACTCTGATGTCGCCCCATCCGCAAAATCAGGGATGTTGTCCGTACGTCCAGAAGATTATCGATCCCGTGACAGACCACGCCCCGTGATGGTGAGAGCGACGAAGCTGTTCCGGCCACCAACTTTTAGTATCGTGCAGTCGCCTGATCCATGGATCGCTGCATTGCTGGTACGGACCTCGAGCCCGGCCGTGATCAGATAGGTTCCGCAAGGCAGGTAAACCGTTGCGCCGTTGACACCTCCGGCCTTGAAGGTGCGTTGCAAAGCGGCCGTATCATCGGTGACACCATCTCCGCGGACAACGTAATCGCGCACAGCAACGCCCTTTTTTTCTGAAGGGCGGAATTCCTGAACCTGCAGCAGCAGGACGACAGGGATGACCGCGGAGCAGCCGAAGGATAGAACTCCCCGATTCGAACGGATGTACATGCATTTGGGATTCTAGGCTTCTCGACCCGTAACGTAAACTGCCCACTCCACATGGGTAGCCATGTCCGATACGGGAGTGGGATCCGCTAGGGATAAGCTTGATGCATTTAGCTGGAAGAGGTAGGTTGTGACTGCGCCAGCCGAAGATGTTGTAAGCTTCCATTCCAAACAGGCCGGTGACTGGACTGGAAAGTATTCGACTCCGACTTTTTCGGTTCGCTTCGACGTCCTAGAGAGTCTGTTGCAGGACCACCGTCTCGCTGGACAATGTTGGCTGGACGCGGGGTGCGGGACGGGCACTCTGACTCGTTGGCTCGCAGAAAGGCAAGGATGCCGTGTCCTCGGTGTGGATGCGTCAGCCGAGATGATTCGGCATTGTGAAGCAACTCCCGGGACAGAGTTCCGCGTTGTTAAAGACATTTGCGAGTTAGAGTTTGCAGACGGCGAATTTGACGGCGTCCTATGCTCGAGTGTACTTGAATACCTCGACTCGCCCCGGAACGCTCTTTGCGAATTGCGGCGCGTCATAAATGGAGACGGACTACTGGTCGCGTCCGTACCCAATTCCCATTTCTGGACGCGCTTGAATCTGTTGGCAACTTACTGGGTAACAAAACTTCTCGGCTGCAAAAGGCAGTTCTCTTTTCTCGATCATTCTAAATGGTCCTATTCTCTCGAAGCCTTCGCTGAGCTCCTGCGAACGTGTGGCTTCGTTGCCGTGGGACACCGTAAGTACGGTGAATGTCGTTTCCGAAAGTTTGGTCTTAAGGGCGAGGGCTCGATGATCATGTTTCTGGCAAAGCCGGTTCCACGTAGGGATGGATTGTGAGGACAACCTTCCAGAGATATTTTACTTAGGCGGCTTGCCACACTCAGGCCGCAGGATACGGGGAGTCAAACCTGGTGGGCGAAAAAGGAAATGTAAAAGAGACCATCCGGCGATTCGAACCGAATACACCGGGTGAGGCAGGGCGTCGGCACTGGCTTCCGCGCTCGATCTTGCGACCAGAAGGGCGGATACGGTCTCCCATCGCTGCCGTATTCTGCGGTCGTCCTCTATTAATGGACGACTGCGGCCAATCCTGTCGGAGGGACCGGAGGTCCGCCGCCAGCGCTACCGCTGCCACATGTCCCCCCAGGTAGGTTGCTGCTGAAGCCGTTGAGCGTGCTGCCGGAGCCAACGTTGCCACTTCCTGAGACGGAGATTCCCGCGGAGAGCCCGCTGCCGGCTAGGAAAATATTCGAGTTGATGCATCCGTTGTTGCCGGTCAAGGAGATGCCAGTTGCTCCTGGGCCACCTATCGTGGCGTTATGAACGTACGTACTGGCGCTTGCCAGATGGAGCACATCGTCAGCAGAGTTTGAACTCCGCCAGGTTCCGCCGTTGATCGTAGTGTTTGAGTCCTGAAAGCTTCCGAGAGCGGACTGACCCTGCCCGAACGCCCAGCCACCGTTTCCAGTCACTGTGCAATTGTTAAAGGTATTGAACTGGTTGTAGTTTCCAAAGGTATTGATCCCTTTGCCCTGCGCGCCTCCCGGTCCATTGTTGGTGATCGAGCAGTCGTTGAAGGTATTGTGCGAGGCATAGTATTCGAGCGAAAGTCCGTTGTAGGTGGGATCGCCGTTTCGCTCGGTGAGACTGTTCCAGGTCGAATAGGCCTCGGCGTTGGCTTTGACCGCACGCGCCTGAGTGGTTCCAGTGGCATCCACGGTCAAGTTCCCAATCGTCGAGTCCGCTCCGCCGCCGATGAAAAATCCGAAGCCATGTAGATTAAGACTCGAAAGAGTCACTCCGTTGATTTGGTCGTGGCCGTGGAGCTGGATATTGAAAGCCGAACCATTTCCCCCGCCATTTCCTCCCCCATGATTCACCGAGACCGAGCTCCAAGAGTTGTTGTAGCCCTCACTTTCATTGACCGCCGACCCGGTGAAGTTCTGGACTGTGAGGTTCTTCAGGGCACAATCTACTACAGTTTGCAGGGACAAACCGACCTGCACTGTTCCCGAACCATCGAAAGTGAGGTCGTGAATGGAACAGCCGGAGACCACATTCAGAAGTTTGCGAACATTGGCACCGTTTGCCGTGTTGAATGCAAAGTGAAGACCTGGGGTGGTCTGCACCGAAGTATCAATTGCAGCGGTGCTGCCGCTGGCGGACGCAACCTTAAGCACTTCACCCCGGCATGGTCCGGCGCTGTCGCAAGTGCTGGGATCGGTATTGGCACTGGCGCCGTCTATTCCGCCTTCTTGCAGGTTCACATAGTCTCCCGCCCCGACTCCTCCAAGCGCGGACAAGTTAGCCGCAAAGGTTGTGCTCAATTCAGCAGCGTCTGCCGTCAATCCAGTGGCAGAACTGGTTCCTCCCCCTCCCACCAGAAACAGGGTTCCGCCGCTGAATGATCCCCGGATCGTCACACGACCGCCGGAGCAGCCCGTGGCACCGTCCACCGTCGAATTCTGCGCAGTGATCCGCAACAGAGAACTCACTTTGTAGATGCCAGCGCTTCCGCAGGGAAAGAACAACTCATCGCCGCTGCCCATGGCGGCTATGGCACTCTGAATTGCAGATGTATCATCGTGGGAACCGTCCCCGGTTGCGCCAAAGCTCGTGACATCACGGACCGTGGCAAAACCGGAGCACGACAGCAGAGAGACCAGAACCAGGGCACGTAGGATGCAGGTGCCAGTCTTACGCGAGCGAATGGAAATCACACCGACCTCTTTTATGCCGCACTGGTGTCTGTGCGGCGGGGGATTTTGCTTCTAGACAGATCTATGCTTGGCTGCACTATTTTGGAGTACGGCGCCCGGAGTTGGGGAGATCCCGGAAGGACACGGTCCCGTGGTATGGCATGAAGGTCCGCCGGGTTACTCGGTCAATGCACAGGGCGCCACCCTTCGTTGGGATCTGTCCCAAAGCATTGAACCATTGAGAGTGCGGAGAGCGGACTTTGAAGTACCTGAGCCTAGAGCCGCCACGATGCTCACAGTGACCTCGGGGGCGCTCGGCTTGAGACGTTTCCCTCAAGGGCAGCAGAGCAACCCGTCGAACCATTGATCTGGAACGAACTCCTCTTCCCTTTTTCCCTTCTTACGTAGCATCTCCCGCCTGACGTCTGCAGCAACCCTCCGCAATGCAAGACAGTTCCCTCCATCCGAACGCAGCCTAGAGTCTTCCATAGCTTGAGGGCAGTGCCTCAGAAGGCAGGAGGCACGAGCCCTGGGTTGCGATCCCGACGGCACGTCAACCGGTCGAAAGCGAGCCCCGACGGGGAGCAGTTCCGGCATCGGAACGCCGCGGTTTGGGGGGGCGGTATCGGCATCCTTCCCACCCGCCCCGCCCAAAAAGCCCTGGAAGAAGGGCGCACATCGGGAAACGAGCCCACCATTTTTCAGGGAGTCGGAATTGTCGTCTGTACCTGGTTCGAATAACCACTCTCACTGCCGCTGCTGTCCACCGCAGTGACCACGTAGTAGTAGGTGTCACCAGCCACCACGGTGTTGTCGATGTAGGTGGTGGTCGCATCCGTCGCAGAGTTGATCCTGACGTATGGACCTCCGGACTGAGCGCCGCGATAGACGTTGTACCCGGCGACCGTCGACCTGTCGGCGCTCCAGGACAGGCCGACACTGTGCTGCGGAGCACTTGTACCGTTTCCGGCGGCAGAAACAGTCAGCGGGTTGGTGGCGTTGCTGGCAAAGGAGATAACCCCGGACGCGGCACCAGTTGCTGCCGGATGAAAGGTCAGGGTGAACGATGCGTTCTGTCCCGGGGCTAAAGTTAAAGGAAACGACAGGCCGCTTAGCAAGAACTCCGCGCTGTTCGATGCGGCCGAGGTTACAGTAACGCTGCCAGTACTGGCGGTCAGAGTTCCCATCTGGCTTTCGCTCGCGCCCACGGCGACGCTCCCAAAGCTCATGGTCGTAGGCGTGAGAGAGAGCTGCCCCGGGCCCGAACTTGTGCCTGACAAGGACACACTCAAGGTAGGGTTCGAGGCATTCGAACTCACGGTCAAGCTCCCGCTGGCACTACCAGAGGATTGCGGGGCAAAGGTGACGGTGAGCGTGAGACTCTGACCCACCGACAGCGTGCTCGGCAAATTCAGCACGCCTAGCCTAAAGCCCGCCCCGCTGGATGTGATCTGCGAGATCGTGACACTCGATCCTCCCGAGTTTGTCAGCGTTTCCGATTGTGCCTGGCTACCTCCGGCCTGTAGGCCGCCGAACGCGAGACTGGGTGGATTGGCCGTAAGCACGCCGGGCGTTACACCGGTGGCGGAGAGGGGCAGATTGAGCGTTGGATTGGTTGCGTTGCTGCTGATCGAGAGGGTGCCGCTGGCCGCTCCGCTCGCCACCGGAGAAAAGACTACGCTGAAGCTCGCGCTCTGGCCGGCGGCCAGGGTAACGGGCAGAGCCAGACCGCTTATGCGGAAGCCTGTTCCGCTCGCCGAGGCCCGGGAGACGGTTACGCTCGTGGCGCTGCCATTCATGAGAGTTACCATCTGCGACTGCTGGCTTCCCACTTGAACGGAGCCCAGATTCAAACTTGCAGGGTTGGCACTGAGGGAACCGGCGGCTAGCCCCGTGCCGGTAAGCGGTACGTCGAGCGTAGAACTACCGGTCATGAAAGTGATGTTTCCGGAAACGGTCGCGCTGCTCTGAGGTGCGAAGGTCACAGAGTAGCTCGCGGTCTGGCCGGTCGCCAGGGTCAGCGGCAGGCTGATCCCGCTCAGGCTGAAGCCCGTTCCCGTGATGAGTGCCTGCGAGATGGTTAGACTCGACCCTCCGGTATTGGTCAGTGTTGCCGGCTGTTTCTGGCTGGTGCCGGCCGCAACGTTGCCGAAGGTCACGCTAGCTGGAGTGGAACTGAGTTGCCCCGCCATCACGGCGGTTCCGGAAAGAGGCAGACTCAGTACTCCGTTCGATGCGTTGCTGGTGAAATTGATCGTCCCAGTCACCGTACCGCTGGCTTTGGGAGCGAAGGTTACCAAGAAGTTCGCCGAGGCGCCCGCTCCCAGAGCCAAGGGCAGACTGAGCCCCGCGAGGCTGAAGCTAGCTCCGGTCACTGTGGCCTGCGAGAGGCTGATGCTCGCGCCGCCTGTGTTGGTCAAGGTTACGGCTTGCGGCTGGCTTGAGCCCACGTGCACACCGCTGAAGGTCAAGACTGCCGGGGACAGAACGAGTTGACCCTGGGACGCCCCTGACGCTGCCGCGGACACCGAAATCCCCGACACGGCCAGGTCGACCTGAAGCTTGCTACTGCCACTGGCGACAAAGGAAATGTTGCCGGCGGGCCTTCCTGCCGCCAGCGGTTTGAAACTGATCGCAACCGTGGCATGCTGGCCGGGAGCAAGGGTCAGGGGAAGAGAGGGCGAAGACACCTGAAAATCCTGAATGGAAGTCTGCAGGGACAGAGTGACCGCGATGGACGAACTGTTGGTGATTACGTCAGTGAGGTTTTTGCTGGCGCCGACCCGTACCGTGCCGAAATCCAAGCTGGAATTGGCAAACCACACCGAACTGTTCTGCGAGCTGCCAGATCCACTCCCAGGAACTGCTGCACAACCGAGCATCACTGTGATGAAAACGAGCAGAGAAAAGACAATTGCGATCCGCCTCGAAGGCGAAAGCAGACCCATCCACACCTCTAAGAAAGCCGTATTCGCGAGCATACGGCGGGGGATTTGTTGCCCGCACCATCGCGGCAAAGGAACGTTTGGCCTAAGCTGAGCGACGTGTGCGCTGCGCAGCCCGGTCATTATTGGGTTGGGGCCAAGGGTTAAGGTAGATGCCAGAAGGACATGGCGGGTCCGCTCACATGTTCAACCCCCTGGACATGACCAAGCTGGGCGTGTTTCTCAGAGAATAGGGGAAAGGGGCAGGCAGGAGGGTCCCCCAATCCAGCAACCGATTGACGGCCTACTTTCTTTGGCCGGAGCGTTCTCAGGGGGGAGCACCGTGGTCGGCTGCACGCCCGCGGTTCTCTGATCGAGTACTTTTGGCGTAGCTTTTTCCGCACCAGGTACAGGTTTACCAGCGCACAGGTGGCCAACCGTCGACTTCCAGACAGCAGCGCTCGAGGAGATCGCAGCGGGCCGGCGCGATGCCCCCGTGCACTACTCAGACTGTCCTAAGGTAATCTGGCGAAGACCCGCGTAGCCGCCGAGAATCACAGCACCAGCTCCCCAACTTGGCATCTCGACTGTCCTGGTCGGGGACTGAAAAGCACCAACATTCCCCCGCTGTGCGCCATTGCGCACATGCAATAGGTGTGAACTGTGACGGGCTCCCGCTTGGCAAGGTATTGGGCTCTTTTCCTCTTCGTTTCGGTTTCTCTAGGTTTTCTTCCGCCAAAAGCACACTCGCAACAAATCGCCGTTGCGCCAACTGCCCTGGGCTTCGGCAATGTGCTTCTCGGGAGCAGTCAAACGCAAGCAGTCAACATCACCAACACCGGAAACGTTAGCCTTAGCGTTTCCAAGGTGGGCGTGAGCGGAACCGGTTATGCCGTCAACGGACTGGCCTATCCGTTCACTCTCTCTCCCGGGCAGAGTGCGCGTCTGAACGTTACCTTCACTCCCCCCACGGTCGGTAGCGAGAGTGGCTCGGTGTCAGTCAGCGCTTCGACACAAACCTGGAAGCACCCTCGCAGGTGGAGAAACGCTTCCTCCACAACGACCACCGTTGCCAACGTGGCATTGTCCGGCTCCGGAATCTCAGCTCCAGGTCAGATCGCAGCCTCGCCGGCAAGTCTGAGTTTTGGGAATCTCCCGCCGGGAGGCTCCCAGACTTTGACCGAGACACTCAGCAACACCGGCACAACCAGTGTCACTGTCTCGCAAGCCAGCATGTCCAGTGGCGCGTTCACGATGAGCGGCTTGTCACTGCCTACGAGCCTTGGCGCAGGGCATAGCCTGACGTTCAGCGTCCTCTTCACGCCCGCTGTTTCTGGTTCGGTTTCCGGCACTCTCGCAATTTTCTCCAACGCCTCTAACCCGCAGCTCAACATCGCGCTGGCAGGAAGCGGGAACACACCCGGGCAGTTAAGGCTCATGCCCACAGGATTGAGTTTCGGCAGCGTCAGCACGGGATCCAGTACGTCCCTGACCGGCACGCTGAGCGCGACGGGTTCGTCGGTCACGATCTCCTCGGCCACGAGCACAAGCCCAGAATTCGTTCTCAGCGGAATCTCGTTCCCCGCTACCCTCGCCGTCGGCCAATCGGCTCCGTTCACCGTGACCTTCTTGCCGCAAGCCTCCGGCGCTGTGGCTGCCAACCTTTCCTTCGTGAGCAATGCCACGAATTCTCCGGCTCTGGAGTCGCTGAGCGGAAGCGGAGCGGCTCCGGTTGCGCACAGCGTCAACCTTTCCTGGAATGCAAGCACCAGCTCGGGCGTGGTGGGATATAACGTGTACCGAGCTGGAGTGTCCGGTGGGCCCTACGCACAGCTGACCTCTATGGACACCAACTCCGACTACACGGACAGCGCAGTCAGTTCCGGGCAGACGTATTTCTACGTGGTGACTGCCGTGGAGTCCACCGGTGCCGAGAGCGCCTACTCCAACCAGGTTCAAGTCCTGGTGCCCACGCCATAGCGAAGTTCGTTAGCCGTGCTATCCGGCACAAAGCCCGGTTTGGCGAAGTGGTTCCGCAGTCAGTACTCCGCTGCCGAGAACCGATCTCCTATACAGCCGGTTCCGTTGACTTGCTGTGGCGTCCCGCCTGCCATGACCGGACGGCATGATCGGCCGCGTTCGCCGACCGGCTGCTCGGGTAGAAGAGATTGTCAGAAACAAGAAGGTCATCGAGAACAAAGTGGGTTTGCGGAGAGTGCGAGCTGCACTCTCCGCTTTTGAGGCTTTCGGTCGGCGTGGACTCAGAGGCCACACTTGCCACTGACGCCAGGTGAGGACAAGCTGGTTGGTGCCTGGCTCTGGTTTACGGTAACAATCTCGTCGATGAGTATGCTAAAGCTCTGTGCTCCGCTCTGGCCTTTGAATTTCAGCACCAGTGGAAACGTGTAGGTGTGGCCGGCGGAGGTTTGTGTCGTGAAAGCTCCGAGGGCTGCACCTGTCTCCTGATAACGGTTGCCGTTGATGTCGCTGAACACGGCTGGCGCGTAGTAAGCGGAAACCAGCGCACCTCCGTTAGCACCTGCAACGACCACAGCCGTGACCGTGGCGTTGCCATTTTCCACCGCGCCAGTGCATGGGTTATTTATCACCTGGGAAAAGGTGAGAGTGAGGCTACCCCCGGAATCGGCGGCTGCCACCGGGCTTACCGCCATCAAAAGGCAGCCCGCCAAAGCGGCGGCGCAGCGCACGAGTCTTCCTACTCCTTGCTTCATTCGCATGCACAAATTCTCCTCGAAGGATAGATTGGAGCAGCACCAGGGGGAGGGTATTCTTGGCGAAAGCCGAGTCATGCTAGTCCAATTCGGGTGAGGCATGCAAGCCGGAGCAATCTTATCGGGAAGACCTGCCCGAGTGGACGTTGCTTGATCGCAAACGAGTGCTGCGCAAGATCGTGTCGGGGCACGGATCCCACCTCCGGGCTCCGATCCTGCGTGAATCAAGCTTGCCCGTAGGCACGCTTTGTTGTCCGTAGGTGGAGGTCAATCAGCAAAACGATTCTTGCATTCGTTCAACGTGAATTTGTGAATTCGACACGAAATACATAGGCATATTTCCCGACCGGCTGCTCGGGCAGGTGGAGATGCAGGCCATCGTCACCTTGCTCGAACGATACATTCGCTGCCGAACCCAAGAGTTGAATCGATTTCACACGGCTGCCAGCCTCGTTAGCGGGGGATAGCGCATGAATAATCGCTTCGTGTTTTCTCGGCCATCCTAATTCAATTGCATACAAAACGCCGTCCTTTTCAGTAAAGCGGAAGTCTTCGGCGGTATAAGGAGCCGACTCGGTATCGTGGAATGAACCGGCAGCGGCCTTAGTCGGACCTTCGCCAAATTGTTTCCAGGGGCGAGTTCCATATATTCCTTCTCCATTCGCGTTCAGCCACGCTCCAACTTCCAGAAGTATCTTTTGCACTTCCTCAGGGATTGTTCCGTCGGAACGGGGTCCGATGTTAAGCAGCAGATTTCCATTCTTGCTAACAATGTCCACCAGCTCATGAATAATGAATTCCGGGGTCTTGAACGTGTCGTTTTGGATGTATCCCCAGGACTTGTTGCTGATAGAGGTATCCGTCTGCCATGGAAGGGAGCGGATTTCAGCCAGTTGCCCGCGCTCCACGTCAAGAACAGCAGAGTGTTCTGCCATCGCGAAGTCTTTGTAGTTGATGACGCCAGGTTTGCCGGAGTATCCGGTTGAGGCGTTGTAGTAGAAGGCCGCGAAACGAGCAACAGCCTCGCGGATCGAAGGTTGCCCGATCCACCAATCAAAGTACATCACATCTGGATGGTACTTCTCTACGATCTCGGCTGAACGGGCAAGCCAGTCCTCGGTCCAGGCAGACGAAACAAAGGTAAAATCGTTCCCCAACGGACTACCGTCGTGATTCGCCAACCAGGTGTGGGCAGGCCCGTAGAAAGCAGCATAGTGCGCATCGTTGACGTCGGATTTAATTGCCCGACCACGGTCGAAGAAGAAATCGTGCTCAACGCGATGAGAAGAAGCGCCCAGATATAAACCTTCTGCCCGTACTGCCTTTGCGATGGCCCCGACCAAATCGCGGCGAGGGCCCATTTTTGCTGCTGTCCAATCCGACAGGCCACAGTCATACATCGCGAATCCGTCATGATGTTCAAACACGGGGACTACGTACTTCGCTCCGGCTGCCTTAAAAAGGTGAGCCCAAGCCGGCGGATCGAAGTGCTCCGCTTTGAACATGGGGATGAAGTCCTTATATCCAAACTTGTCTAGCGGGCCGTAGGTAGCGATGTGGTGCCTATACTCCTCGGAATCGGCCCTATACAGATTCCTGGGGTACCACTCGTTACCGAATGCGGGAACAGAGTAGACGCCCCAGTGGATGAAAATTCCGAACTTCGCATCCCGGTACCACTCAGGAACTCGGTATTTCTGCAGTGACTGCCAGTCGGGGCGAAATGGACCCTGTTGAATGGTGCCGTCTACCCGTTTCAGAATCGCAGAACGCTCAGAGTCGTACTTGCCACTTGCCTGCTTCCAGACTTGGTCTAGGAGCGCTGGGTTATCCGATGCCGTGGGAGCATCAGGGTCCGTATCGGGGAACACACCTGCTGAGTGCAATAAGAGCAGGCCCAAAACCAGCGATGTCGACTTTAGAAGTTTCATGACGATTACCAACTTGGAAGATTTAATCAGGCTGCCGGCGCATCCACCGGCAGCTCAACCGGCTCGACGACGATGGGTCGCAGCAGTTCCCCGATGTGCATGACGCGCATCCTTCTTTTCGATGTGTGGAGGAGGAGAGCGAGGAGAGAGTAACTTGTATCTCTAATTACCGTCCGTGTCAAGACGGCTGTACGCGATTCTGGGCGTCTTCTGGTTCCCGCGTGCCGCTACCTGCGCAACAGTCTCTCGAATACATCGGGTTGAAGGAGATCAAGAGAGGGCACAACGACATCGGCATCCAGATGTCTGCCGGTGTGATTGACCCCGATGCTTCGCATTCCGGCTCTACGTGCTCCTTCGATTCCAGCGGGCGCGTCTTCAACAACCACGCATCTCGCGGGCGGCGCACCGACTTTTGCAGCCGCAGTTAAGTAGACCTCAGGATCCGGCTTTCCCTTGCTGACGTCTTCGGCCGACACAATCGCCTGAAAACAGTGAGCCGCACTTATGGCGTCGAGCACTACCTCGACGTTTAGGCGCGGTGCGGCTGAGGCGATGGCCTGCAGCCATTGCTCGTCGTGGAGCCGCTGGATCCAGTGCGCAACACCGGGTAGAGGCGAGATTCCAACCTTCCGGACCAGGTCCCGGTACCGTTTCTCCTTGGCGTCCCCAATCTTCTCGATCAGTTCCGGAGTCGCTGTCGCCCCCAGCCATCCGGAGATGATCGTATCGTTGCGCTGCCCAAACGAAGAGAGAAACTGCTCGCGGGTGATGCTGTGACCCTGACCTGCCATGGTCTCTTGCCAGGCGATCCAGTGCAGCTCCTCCGAATCGATCAGCGTCCCGTCCATGTCCCAAAGTACTGCTCGATGCTTGCCCACAATTAAAGTTCTCCTTCTACTGACAACCTCTCTGGGCTTCTCAACAGGGAGGATGCGCAAGTCAGTTTTTTCTACTGGGCCGAGAGATCTGCAGTCATTATATTTGCGAGATGTGAGAACCGTGCTGGCCCGGTCTCTATTCTCATCATTCTCATCGTCCCTAAAGTGCGGATTTCACGTGCTGAATCGACACCATGTACTAACGACAACTTGAGGAACTGGGCTTAACAAGGTTATAAGGTGAGTACGGAATCGCAGAAAATCTGGGGTTAAGCGTCAGCCCCGCTCAGTTGAGCGTCAGCCCGCTCCCATCTTGTCTCTGGCTGAGGTTCTAGCAAAGTGCGAAACGTGTACGAATTGTTAAGAGAGAAAGAATCCGCTATGGAGCAGCTCCGCCGAGAGGTCGCGGCACTGCGCTCAGTGACTTCTTTGCTAACTGACGGATCGGATGCGAGCTCGAAGATTACGGGGCCGCCAGGCATTTGCAGGGAGGATGGCACTGAGACGGTCAGCCCACTAGGAGACGCGCTACATACGGTAGCGATGCTTCGTCCCGACGAGATCGACGAGTATCTCGTTAAACTCCGGGCTCGGCGAATCGAAGCCGCAGAAAGCGACTTCAGGAGATCAAAAACAATCTCCGGACAATTGAGACATGTCGCGGCATCGTGGCTGAGTGCCATGCGGTCATGATCCAGTGCACTGGATCAGCTGCGCGATAATCTAACCCGCCGTCCTGAACGCCGTTCAGGAGAGACAAAGCTTCCTTAAGCTCGTCAGCAGCGCTTACGGGTGATGACGGAGAGCGATTGGTCCGAGAACCTGCCGCGCTGGCCCTATTCGACACTGCCATCAACCACGTCGCCGAGCTTTGACCGGTAACCGGCTGCGACCGCCCGCCCCCCGACCCTGACATGCCACGGCGCCGCTCCGGTGGTTGCTTGTCCACATCATCGCGGAAACGTGGAATCCTCCGGCAATCAGAAGAGCCGGTCACTAGGAGTAAGCGTGCCTTTCATCGCCCCAGCAACGATGCTTCAATTGTGAACCGTGACGGCTGCCGTGGACGATATGCGAGCCTGCGGTTGGCGATGGCACTCGTGACTTTCATGCAAAAGCGGGGTAGCTTCGTCGGACTACAGTGCCCGGGTCGCGTTGCTTCCCTGCTTCAGGCAGGTTAGGGAGCTGCTTCTGAGGCGGAGCAACGGCGACAGTGCGGCGCGCGATACTGGCACCGTTGCGCGCTTCTTACGCCCGCCTGCGCGTGGGGGTTAAGGGGAAGTTGTGTCTCTAGGGCCACCGTAGCGGGCAAATCCTCGCATTCCCATCCGAGCGCAATTGAGGGATCCGGCCGGCCGCCGGCCGACCGCTTAGTAAATTCACGTAAAGCTGTGCAAAGAATTGTAGTAGTGCGTACGAAAGGACGACTTCCGGATTAAGATGCGCTGCGTAACTGAAGAACTGGTGGCCGAGCCGCAGAGAAGTATCGCCAAGACGATACTTTGATAAGAAATCGAGTTCTTCAACAGACTGGGAAGTCGCTCTTCTCAAGCGTGGAGCAAGTCTTCAGTTTTTCCGCGGCCTGCTGGGGGAGTCGGGACGGATCGTGCGCATGTGCAAGGTGGCTTGGTACGGGGGAATGCTGGTAAGCGTGGTTTTTGGCGGGATCACCGCTAGCGGGCAACAGAATGTGGGCGGGCCGCCGATGGTCGGGGCGCACCGGCACCAGCGGCCCTGGATTGTGCTGGGCGGGCCGAGCCCAGCGAGCCGGGTCGAGGAGGATGACGATGCGAAACGGTTCGAGCGAGTAATGGCCGATCAGGCAACGAGCGAGCAGGCCGGAGCTTACCGTTCGATGGTGAAAACGACCACGGAGGCAATGCAACAGATGCAGAGCCTGCAGGGGCGGCTCGAGAAGCGACGCAGCACTGCGGAGATCGTTGACAACGGACGCGCGCTGCATGAGCTGCTGAACAGCATAGGCTATCAGAACAAACGATTTGTGGAGGAGCTTACCAAACAGCAGCGTGTTGGGTTGAAAAACGTCGTGCTGAAATTGGAGAAAGCGGAGGCGGATCTGGCGAGGGAGGCAAACCTGCTGGATCAGAGGATGGAAGAAGTGAATCTCGATGTCACGCAACTGGGGTTTTCGGCGAAGAGCCTGAATCAGGCGCTCCGAACTTTTCATGAGCAGCAGATGGAGCTAGGCGATGACATGGGGATCGTAATAGAAGGAGATGGGCGGGATCTCAGCTTCGAGCTTGCGCCAGTGAAGAATTCGGTCGCGATCGGCGATCAGGCGGTGATGATCACACTTAGTGGAACGCTTTCGAAGATTGCGGCCGACGGGGGTGGAAGTGTATTTGAGCTGAGACTGACGGCGGATCTCTCGGACCTGCAACAGAACATGACGAATATCTTACGGTCGAAGCTGAACCACGGGGAGGGCTGTGGCGAGCGGATTGAAGTGCAGCAGGCAGCGTTGAGCGCGAAGGAGCCGGGGAGTTTAGCGCTGACCCAGCTGCACTATGAGTGGTGGTCGTGCCATCCAGGGGGAGGAGAGAATTTGATGGCCGAGAGCGCGGGCACGGTCGAGGTGAAGCTGACACCAGTGGTGGAGCAGGGGAATGGACTTCGGTTGGTGTCGGAGCTGGGGCGAGTGGACGCCGACGGAATGCTTCGCGAGCAGTTGCGGTCAGGCACACTGGCCGAGAAATTGCGGGACGAGGTGACCGAGGCGCTGCTGCCGGCAGTGCAGGCAATGATGTCGTTCAAGACGACGCTCCCGGCCGCGGCGCAAGACGATGCCACGCTGCAAAAGGCGGAGTTCCGGGAAGCTAGCGGCTTGCAAGCTGTGCTGGGCGGGAGAGTAAGGATCCCGGACCAAGAGGTGAAGCTACTGGCCAGTCAACTGAAGGGTTACGCGCGCCCTACCCAATAGGTGCGGGTGGAGGTTGCCATTGCCATTGGCTCCGTCACCCTTGGGAACAGGCTCGAAATCACGTCCGGTGCCACCACCGTTGACGTTCGGCACGTATGTCGTTGGAGCATAACATGTCCCCTTCTGTTCCTCTTAGAGAGCCTGGCGAGATGGTATGTGCCAGGCATGGGACTAAGCGCAAGGTTTTGAGTGTTCAGCTAGCTTTTGCGTTTGGCCTGCTTATGCAGCTTCGGTGTTTTCCCAAGCGCTCCTGAACGCGCGCTAGGCATACAGAGCGTCCTCAAGAGCTTCTTTTTCTTCACGAGTTCCAGCCGTGTAGAAGAGTGCTCGAGCACGCGCCAGAACCGCTTGCTCTGCCTTGGACTCTTCTGCAGGATAGCGTTCTTGTTTGTGTCGAGAATGGCGGCCCGGTACAGGGCCTTCCAATCCTCACGATCAGGGCTGGGGGGAAATGGTGCCTCCATGATTCAACTCCAACGGGGTATTAGCCATATCCTGATTCCCTTGCCTCCAGATTTCAGATCAAGAATACAGATGTCGTAGACCGGTTTGGGTGATAGCCGGGTGTCTTGAATGGAGGGATGCTTTCTAGGCCGGAGACCGAACAAACTCCAGTGGACGAAACTAAGAGATATTCGGCACCTCTCTCTGGTATGCAGGGTGCATGGGTTCTGGTTAGCTGCGCCAGATTATTCCGGCACGTTCGCGGCGACTACTGTATGTTGATCATGTCAATCGGCGCGGGGATACCTTCCGCGCCGTGTTTGTGACGGTGACTTGCGAGGGATCGTTGCCAAGTGAAAGCGCGGGGCGTACATTTCGGACGAGGACCGCATGTCTTGGTTGAAGATCAAGAATGGTCACTATAGCCAGGCCCTTGGGCGCGAAAGGCTCTTCGAGAAGCGTTCTGCGTAATTGAGGTGGTTGGCCTGCACGAGAGTGCCGCATCTTAGGAGGGAAGGATGGCGGCGTGCTTTACTCCGCAGAATGGGATTGCGGCAAGTGTGGACTGCGACTCAGAGGGTTCTTCAAAGAGACGGACGTTTTTGGCGCCTCACTTCGTAGACCACGCGGTTGATTGCCCGGGATGTGGGGAAACATCGGAAGACTTGGTAGCAAAGCCTTACCGCCTGGATAAGCAGATTGCCAAACACAAATGGGAAACCGTCTGGGAGAAGATGGTTTAAGAGGTGGAACCCTAACCGCAGCAGATCAGAGGTTGACGATGCCAACGTACAAAGGCATCCGTTGCGTCAAATGTGACAGCGTAATTCTCGCCCACATGCCCTGGGTGCAAGTTCCTCCGTCCGGGGACATGAGTCTTCGCAAACTCGACTGTCCAGAATGCCGGCAGACCACTGTCACCATGATCGCGGCCGGGGGACTCAAGAAATATTCGATGCCGGAAGCCGCCTACGAACGTGGATATGCAAAGAAGGGAGAATGGCAGGAGGGCTGACTTGGCTGGAGACACGCAGCGGGTTGTTGGACAGCAGTAGTAGTCCCTTGGACCGTTTCACGTGTGCCCCGCCGACGCGGGAATCCCAGCAGCACGGCGACGGAGCGGCTTAGCGTAACCTCTCGAGTTCGCATCCAGCTCGACCCTGTTGGTGCGGTAAGGACCGTGATGCAATTCGTACCAGAAGCAGCGAAGCAGATCATTGTTGCACCCTTACTTCATCATGGTATAGATCACAATGCCCTTTATACTTCCTTCCATCGATCTCCTCTACGAACATGCCTGTACTACGACGAATATTGAGAAAATGTTTTCCTCCCATCGTCGATTCTATCAATTCTATTCTGCTGTCATTAACATTCACACTACAAATCGTCACCTCCCAAGTAGAGCAGTTGCTATAAAACGTTTGCGATGATGGTGGAGGAGGATTCTGATCTATCTCGTAAGATATCCAACCATACGTATCCGAACCGTGTGGGTCGAACTGTCGGGCAGTGTCTAGATTTGTCCAATTGATGTATGGATTAGATGATAATTGTTGGTGTTCTATACCATCCTGAAAAAATATGAGGCCAAATCTGCCCTTTGATCTCAACCCATATTTGTCCAAGACCCACTGTCTCGGGGTATCCCAAGAGATGATGAGAAACCGATTGTCAGTCGAAACAAAGCAAACATATGCGTCATTCTTGAGCCTATCGACTATTTGTGCATCGTGACGGGAAAGCATATTTTCAAACGTAGTGCGAGATTCCTGTCCCATCATGGCATTCACCAGGAGAGACAACAACATTGCCGTTAGAAGTGAATAACGATTCATAGATTCTGCTCGCATTCTCTTAGGGCACACGCGGTCTCAGCTACTGCCCTGCGGGAACGTAGACACTGTTGGGCGCCACTAATTCGGCGTTGGAAACTTCGGTTGCGAGCCGCACGCGCCGCATGCCGGCTTTCTTCTCCGGTTTGGCCAGGAATGTCAGTAAGTACTGACGGGTCAGCCGTTGCGCTAGATCATTCAGGTACGGCACGAAAGCTACGGGCGGGCCATAGAAGCCGATGTAATACCCCTCGCCTCCTGTTTCCTCCACTAACTGGGAGAGATAATACTGCCCCCAGTAGGCGCTCCAGTAGCTGTGGCCGAAGTGACCCACACCTGGAGTGTAGATGGCAAAGACCATAACGCCGGCGCGTTGGGCTTGTTCGATGACCTCGGACACGTAGGGATCGTCCGAGCCGTTTCCGTAGTAGCGATCGAGGCCGTCTGTGGCCATCAAGACTTCCCGGCGCGGGCTGCCTTCAGGCCAGCGCTTGATGAGGTCGCCCAAAGAGAAATACGGGCTGCCATTTACGCCGGGAACTCCCAGAGGAAGGCGCAGCGCCTTGGAAGACAGCGCATGGTCAGTGGTAAGATCCTGGGCGATTTGTGCGATACCATTTTGCATGTAGGCGATGCCGATCCGAGTGGTCGTGGGCTGGGTGTTGATGAACTGGCGGATGTCCTCGAGTTGTGAGCCCAGGCTAAGGGTCGAGGCATCGTCAAGCAGGATGAACAGATCCAGTCCGGCACGATCGCCTTGCGCAGCGACCCAATCGGTGACGGTGTCGCGATCCCGTCCTTCAAACACCATCACGTCCGCCTTGTCAATCACAGGCATCTGCGCGCCGTGACGAGTTTCGACAGTGACAACCATGTGTACTGGAACGCCGGGCAGAGACGAAACCTGTTGCGCCGTGGCGATACCAGCCAGGCCCGCACAAGCCACGACTGCAGAAACCAGGCGAAAAACGAATCTGAAATTCATAAGCCTCCATTCCGTGACGGTGAGCAGGCGTCCCCGGTCAAGCCTCCTCCTTCATCTCCAGCTCCCAGGAGGCATTCTGCAGATCCTCAATTTGCTCCTTTAGCCTCTCGATGTCATGTTGTAGCAGTTTGACGTGTCGGTCGGACATGGACAGCAGGTGCTCCAACTGCTCAATTTCCACATCCCGGTCATGCCAACCTGCTTGATAGGCTCCATGCAGAGCCTGTACGCCGCACACCGGGTCCGCGGCGACTGGGACTCCACTTGCCTCACCTTCTCAACAACCTTCTCAACCGGTGCCTTTTTCTCCTCCAGTCGGTTCCGGCAATGCATGGTTGCCCGCAGGAGTACGAGTTGGCAGGAGTGGCATTTTGTCATTGGTCGCCTGCAGCCTTTGACATGCCACAGCAGATCCGACGCAACCATTACTGAATAACGTTTGACAAGTTCAGCGAAGGATGCGGCTTCGCCCCGATTCATCGTCTTTCCTCTACGCAGTGTTGAGGCAGGGGGTCTGGGGGCCCGGCATTTGGAGCGATCGAGTGTACTCCGTGCTCCCGAACCTGCCAATAGCCCAGAAGCGTTGCCCCAGAAGCGTTGGAAAATGCCGGGCCCCGGAAGGTCACCTCCACGCCCAAGAAGCCCCATCCGCTCGTGATCGCCTTCGTCCCAGACGACAGCGTTCTGGAATAGCCGGCAACCCTGGCCCGCGCGAGTACCCGTCCGTTACGTTCCCTACACACCGACGTAACTTCGAGTTCTTCCCGATCAGCGATAGCATTCCCCAAGCATTCCGTTCGCCCGTTGATGGATTGCGTTCCGGAGGTCCATCCATGCAGAAATTGTGCCGAACCCTGCTACTCTGCTCCGCCACCGTGGCCTCGTTCGCCTGGCTCGCGGACGCGCAGGATGCGCAAGACGTGCCTTCATTGGGCGATGTCGCGCGTCAGGCCCGCCAGCAGAAACAGAAAGATACCCAGAATAAGGACACGCAGGCGAAGAAGCCCAAAGTCATGAACGATGACAACATCGTCCGCTCCTTGCCCGACGAGACGGCCAACACGTCCGGCAACGATCACGCGGCAGACCCAGCAGCGCTCGCCGCAGCTCCGAGCGGAAAGCTCTCCGCCGACGAGTGGAAGTCCCGCATCGAGACCCAGCGCGATGCTGTCACTTCCCTGCAGCACAACATCGACCAGCTCGACAAATCCATCCAGTTTGCTCCCGGCAACTGTGTCGCCGGCTGCGTGGAGTGGAATAAGCACCAGAAGGAAAAGCAGCAGGAAGTCGAGAATATGAAAGAGCAGCTGAAGGCTCAGCAGAAAGCCCTCGAAGACATGCAGGAAGCCGCTCGCCAGCAAGGCTACGGCAGCTCTGTCACCGATCCGTAGTCAATTCGATCAGTTTGCCCGCCGCCCGAGGCCCCCTAAGCCTCGGGCAACCGCGCGACCCTGCGCTATCACTATAGGGCATCCGGTTACTCCCAAAGTAGAATTGGCACATGAAGCCCGCGCAGCTCAAACCACTCATCCCACCCGAACTTCTCAACCAAATCGACATGCGGGTCGGCACGATTCTATCCGTGAACGATGTTGCTGATTCTGAAAAGTTGGTCGCACTCGAAGTCAACTTCGGCGACCACAAGCGCACGGTGCTTGTCGGAATGAAAAGAGAGCGTGCCGACCCTCGCGAAATTCAAGGCAAGCAAGCTCTGTTTGTTGTAAATCTTACGCCAAGGAAAATGGCAGGAATGGTTTCCGAAGGCATGCTATTCGACATCGGCCACTTGGATGGAATCACTCCGGTGCTGGCGATCCCCGAAGCGCATGTGCCGGACGGAACCAGAGCAGGATAGTTCTCACCCACGCTCCTCCTTAATCGGGCAATGACCGGATCACGAATACGCGATGGGCGTTTTATTGCCTTGCCACTGATCGTTCCAAACTCACCGAGAAAACGGTTTCGGAACGTAGGAGAAATCGACGAGGCCGTCGCGGTAGTCGATTTTGACGTCGAGGTAGTGCAGCACCGCAAAACCCAGGATGCCGGAAACTTCTGTACCAAACCTGTCGCTCATGTGAGTAAGGTCGAAGGTGACCAGGTCAAGATTCTCTTGCCTCACATGGCCGAAGAGGAGAGTAACCTTGTCGGCACTATAGACTTTCTTCACGGAACCACTGATGCCTTTTATGGTGGTGGAAGAATCGCCGTGGACCTTGGTGATTTCACTGGCTGCAGCGGGCGTGATCTGGTTCATGGCCGCGCCGCTGTCAAGGAGAAAGAGTCTGGCGGAGGAGTTAGCGGGACCGATGGAAGTGGGCACCAGCAAGGCATGTCCGAAGCGGAAGACTACAGCGTAGGATTTCATTTCTGGGGCGATGTAACGATCGTAGGGTCCGGAGCGGGTGGGAGCGGCGGCGGGCTTCGACGCAGTCGTAGCGGAAGGCTGGGATTCAGATTCCCCGTCTTTTTCGTCGGCATCCTCTTCATTGGTCTTCAGAGCAAGGGGCGCAGCGGTTTCGGCGGGCCGCTTAGGCAGTTGGCGCAAACGCAGGGTCTCGTTAGGAAAGTCGAGATCCACGAGGAAGCCGGAGAAGACGTCAGGCCCGATCAGGCCATCCTCGCCAACCACCGAGCGCGCTTCGATGACCTGCACGGGACAGTTCTGAAATTCCAAGTCTCCGACTTTTAGGGAATTGGCGAGAGCCATGTAGCCGGACTTATTGCCTTTGTCGCCGATGCCATCAAATTCAACGGAAGACAAGCGGGTGACGCCAGCCTTCTCAGCGAGGCTGCGATTGATCATGATCCCTGAGGCACCGGTATCGAGCAGAAGCTTAGATTTTTCATTATTAACAGTGACGGCAAGGCCGTAGCCGCGTATGTGATTGGGATCGATGAGCAACCGGACGAGTGGTGTTTCGGTGGTTTCGGTCTTACCGATGAGGTGGCATGTGCCGCGAGGATCTTTCTGGCGAGCGATCAGATATTCCAGGTAGTGGCGCATCGCGGTGCGGGTTTCTTCGTCTTCGTTGTTTTCGCCGTCCAAATACTCCTGGAGAAACTTGATGCGTTCGGAGAGGCTGAGTTTGCCAACCCAGACACGGCGAATCTCGGGATCGGCGGGATCGAGTTGATGCGCCTTCTCGATCATGTCCTGGCCGCTCTTGTACATGGAAACGGCCCAGCGAACCCGGGCGAGCCCCAGGTAGGCACGAGCTTCTGGGTGCCCGGAATTGATGACGGTGACCCATTCCTGCTCTGCGGCACTGATCTTGCCTTGGCGAAACTCCACTTCGCCGAGAGCGACGTGGAGGGACGGCCCTTCGGCGAGTTGCAGACCTTGCTTCACGGTTTCATCGGCCTGCGCCACGTCTTTCTTCTTGAGGTAGGCGCGGGCCATCCCTGCATAGGCATCCGAGGACTTTGGATTCTCTTGGAGAATCTGCTGATATTTCTGAATGGCGGCGTCGAACTCTCCTTTGCGGTAGAAAGCCAAGGCGTCGGCGAGGGGACCTGCGGGTGGGGCGCCAGCCGGTAGTGGGGCGGCGGCAGGCGATGACTGGGGACTAGGGGGCGCGGCAGGGGCAGCGGATTGCGCGCTGATGGCAAAGAATTGGGAAGCGATGAAAGCAACAAACAGTGTTACACGCAGGGTTTGAAGCATATTCAGTTCCTTCACTTTGACATACTGGAACCGCGACTCTTGGCTGCGCCACACACGCGATTGGCCCTCCGAACACCACGCCCGGTTACGAAGTGGGTTTTCCTGCCGCCTGGATCTCACGGGCCCGGTTTATCAGCTTTTTCAGTTTGCCCTCAACCGAAGGATCACCGATGCGTTGATCCTGCAGGACACCATCGGCATCGATCGTGAAAGTATTCGGGATGGCTCGGACGTCAAACAGCCTAGCGATTGGCCCAGTAAAGCCGCCATCGCGATACTGAGGCCAGGTCATCTCGTTCTTCACGATAAAATTCCTCCATTTCTGCTCGTCGTCGTCCAGGCTTACACTCAACACAACTAGCGGCTGGCCCTCAAACTTCTTGACAATCTGCCGCATGTGCGGCAGCGCCTCGCGGCAGGGGGCACACCACGTCGCCCAGAAATCGATTAGCACGACTTTGCCTTTGAGTTCGTCCATGGAGATACGTTGGCCGTCGGTCGTAGTAACGGTGAATGCCGGCACCATCCTGGCGCGGGCCAGCTCCGGCTCCTCGATGTAGCGCTGTGCCCTTTGCCGGCGTGGGTCGTCCGCCGGCCTTGCCTCGACGAATTGCTCGAAGCGAGCTTTAGCGGCGTGATCCTGGTTCAGGCGGGCCAGCGCCTGACCATCGGCGAATATCGCATCAGGAAAATTGGGAGCCGATACCAGCGCCTTAGAAAATTCGTCGTGCGCACGCTCGAGGAGTTCGCTTTTCCTTTTCTGTATGCCTTCGTTGTAGTAGACGATGCCGAGTTGGTAGTGGGCGAGGGCGACATCCTTGTCGCCGTTCGCTTGGGCCAGGAGTTCCTCCGCCCCCGTCTCGGCGGTCTTCCAGTCACCCAATTCAACGCCGTATTTGACCATCTTCTGCTGGCAGGGCGTGCAGTGCCCGCCATCCTGCTTGTCGGCTTTCTTGAAGCCATCGAGAGCAGCGCCGACCATGTGCTGGCGCAGGTTGCTTTCGGCGTCTTTGTAGGTTTTCTGCGCCTGTTCGTTGATCGGATGCTCAGCTTGATCCTGGGCCAGCGACGAAGCGACGAGCCCAGCGAGGAACACTATCCTGATCGCGTGTCGCATACCACCTCTCTCGACCGGTGTGAGGCCAGACATCTACCGGAGCCCTGAGCCATGACCCGGGCTGAGCCACAGGACAGATCCCAGCAGGGCAAGGAGTGCCAGGAAATAGACAGTTGTTACTCGGCCCGGTTGAGAAGGAAAGTCCTTCGTAAAGAGCCGGTAGGTCGCCCCCGCGGCTACCAGGAAGAACAAATTCTGACCAAGCAACAACCACAGGCCCAGTCCCGCCGTGATGAGAACCAGGCGCTCGGCCTTGCTCATGGCACTTGCGGCCTGGCCGCCATCGAGCACCCAGACCGGAATCAGGTTGAGGATATTGAGCCAGGCGCTCGCTCTCGCTAACGCTCCCCAGACCGGCTCGGCAGTGTTCCGCCAGATCAGGAGACAGGCAATCGTGGCTAGTAACCCGGCAAACGGACCCGCCAGGGCGATAGCGGCACGCGTCTCGAGTGGCACGCCCAGCGCTTGCCAACGCACATACGCACCCAGCCCGGGTAGGAAGACAGGCATGTCCGCTGGGAGGCCGCGGCGCTTAACGTCGATCAGATGTCCAAGTTCATGAATGAGGATTAATACGGCAAAGCCGATGCCGAAAGACGGGCCGTACAGACTCCAATAAATACCCATGAAGGCCGCAAAGCTCAGCAAAAATTTCAATTTGAACACCGCGCCGAACAGCGCCTTGCTTTTAACGAGCAGGACCGCGATTGGGCCGACGGGACCTAAGCGTTGGGCCCACTTGTTGTCCGGTTTGGGGACGCGGCCGGTTTTGGTGGTTTGTTCAAGTCCTTGCGTGTGCTGCTCGATCCAGTCCGCCTGCTTGGAATGCGGTGGCAACAGTAGCAGAGCCTGCGTCCATAGCTCGCGAGCCTCAGCCAGACGCTGCTGCCCTTCGAACTGTCCTGCCTGAGCGGATAGACGGTGGAGCTCTTCGCCGTGAACCAGAGTCCGGCAGTGCGGGCAAGCTAGCTCTCCGGGGCTGAGCTGCTGCCCGCATTGGCGGCAGAGGGCAGGCACTAAGCTATCTGGCAAGGCCATGCAGCGTCCTTGAACTACGAGCTTACAGATTGATTCGCAAATGGACCTGAGATCTCGGGAATCTTCGCCGCGGTCAGTCGCCAGGCAATTTGAACTCCCACGAACAGAATGATTAGGCCGATGATCCCGTGCATAGGATCCTGCAGCTCTAAGAAGGGCGAAGCTAATCCGATCAGAGCGAGCATACCGAGAGCCGCCATAGCGGCGCCGGTGCTGATACGAGGGCGTTGTCCCTGAGGGCCTTGTTGTTTTCCGTCGGCGATGCTCTGATGCTGCTGCACCGACGAATGCTTGGGCGCCATGGAGATGAAAATAGGAATGGCGGACAGCGAAACTGCGCAATAGGTCAGCAGAACAGCCGCGACTTGATACCGCCGTCCGCCGATTCCACGAGAGCCTGCCATCATCGCCTTGCCGACGAGGTATCCAACGGCCAAAGACAGATAGCCGATTGTCCAACCGGTCATGATTACGACACTGGAATAAAGCACCAAACCGAGGACCGCTGCACCGCAGCCGAAGAGCACAGCACGCACGTAAGCTGGGTGCGTATCCTTAGGCAAGCTAGACCGAACCTGGGCTGCACAAGTGGGGCAGAACAAGGCGCCATTGACTTGGTAGTAGGAATCGGCAATCGGCTGACTGCACTCGGCGCAACCCTCTGAGCCGGATTCTCCTAAATACTCGGCTTTGTCAAATTGCGGAGTGACGGCCGTCCCATTCCCAAACGTGATGGTTGACGATCGTTTCTGTTGGAGTGATTGACTCGGTGAGACGATTGGTCGAAGCCTTGCCCCACAGGTCTTGCAAAAGATCAATTCAACATCGGCAGGAGCAGCACATTGCGGGCAGAGACCCGGGTTCATCGTGGCCTATGGGATCGACTTCCAGTCGTGCCGAATCTTGCTCTTGAAATACAAGGAAGTCAAGTTACGACGGCGTGGCCGGCGTGGCCCGAGCCGAGCCCCCATTCCGGGCGTCCCAGCCATCTCCACCTCGGCCGTGTCAAAAGCTTGGGGTCGAAGGTTTCCTGGCTCAAGCTCCGGTTCCGGGGAGTTTGGTCAGGCGAATACCGCTCTGGGCTGTATTGGGTTGCGTTTGGGTTGAACAATTTTGCGCACAAAATGGAGCGATACGGGTAGTGTTTTCAGTTGCTTAGGTTTCGTAGAAGCCAACCCATGAGTTAGCGGGAGCCGTGGAGACGCCTTCAGTCAGCACTTAGTCAGCGATTGGCCGGTGCGGCCAGCGGATTACCACGGTTACGCTGTGCGCGTACAGCTGAAAAGTCTTGCACCCGTCCGAATGTCGCAGCAAAGCTTGCACGGTTTTCGGATCCGTTTTGCTGCGCACAGGAACGACGGAAGTGAAGGGCGTAGATTGTGGAACCCAAAGCGGCGGGGATCATCTTGTACAATCTCACCGTTTTCATCGAGGGGCGACGAGAGAATGCCTGTTTTCGCGGCCGCTAGGCGAACATAGCATTTCACGAGCATGTTCGAAACGCGCGGCTCCTTACCTTCGAGCTTCCAGGAGGGGAAAACCCAATCCGTCGGCTTCGAGTAGGGCGTCTCGTGCTATCCGAAAGGCCGAACTGCCAGACCTTCAGTTGCCCATTCCCCAGCGGGGGAGCAGGAACCGCTCCCTGCCGCTGCCAATTCCAGCAGTTGCCGCGGCCGAAGGCAGAGAAACTCCGCCGCCCGGTTTGCGTCAAGAGCGTGGAAAGTTAGGTGTCGCCCCCCCGAGTCCCCATGCACTAACTGGATGGTTAGCGATTCCAAGCCGATGGGATAGAGATTTGGGAGGTCAGGCAGCCAAAGGGCGCATCGCGGGTGTTGGGGTCGTGTCTCTAATCCCTTTTGGAGTATGCACTTCCACAAATTCGGGCACCTCGGTGAATGTAATCTGAGCCTTTGGCAGGCTGTTTGCCCTTCCTAGGAAGCAACGGCAGGTGATGTGGGTTTCTCAGGAAAGCCGCCCCTCCCTTTCCGAAAAATTGAAGGAGGAGATATGAAAAGGCTAGCTCTATCTGCGATCGTTTTGGGCGTGATGCTGACAACGGCAGCCGCCTATGCACAGACTGCCACGCTGCGGGTCAGTGTGCCCTTCAATTTCGTGATCGGCAACCAGAGTTTCCCGGCAGGTACGTACGACTTTCAGAGATTGCTGGGCACACCAAAGGCGACTGATGTAATCGGCATGGTTGCGGTACGCCGGGTGGACGCATACGGGTACAAGGTGATCGTCACGCACCTGGAAGCTGCCAAAGCGCAGGGGGATTCGAGGTTGATCTTCCAGCGTGCTGCCGGCCAGCGTTACTTGTCGGAACTTTGCATAGCGGGCGACCGTTTAAGGCAGAAGTTCGCCTCGTCGCTTCCCACCGCGGCCGAGGTCGCGAACAGCCCTGAGTCGTCCGAGGAAATTCTGGCACAACTGCTCGTGCCACGCAGCAGGCGGTGAGCGCAAGCCTGTCGAAACGGTCCTTTGTGCTCACAACATCGCGAGGGAACACCTCCGAGTCACTGCGCATGCCACTCGGAATGCGGGCGACCAGCGGGAACATACGAGAGGCACAGCGTCGAAGTGCCTGTCGAGTGGAACGTGTTCCAGAGATGACCGCCGGTACAAGACCAGCGGTGTTCCTTGCGGGGGAACCAGCTACACAGCCGTTTCGAGGCACAGCCCGAGTACTGGCAGGGTGGAGCGTAACTGTGAATGGGGTGGGGATCGCCGTGCCGGTAATCGGCGGCGAAGTTCGTTGCATGCGTTCGTGGTGTTGGCCTGCACATTGCGCCGGAACGATGCCGGTGGTCTCAAGAAACAAATGCGATGACACTGATTACGTTGCTGGCATAATGTTTGGCTCATGAGCTCACGCCGTCTTTCGCATTACGTCTTGCCGGCACTATTCCTGGTAATGGTGTCCGGTGCCTTTGCGCAGGACTTTAAGAAGCAGGTTATCTACCAGATCATCACTGATCGCTTTGTGAACGGCACTACGGCCAATGACAACCCGCCACAAAGCACCGGATTGTTCGATGCAACCAAGACCAACTGGCTCCTTTATTGGGGCGGCGATTTCACCGGTATCCAGCAGAAGTTGGGTTATCTAAAAGGTATGGGCGTAACGGCGATTTGGGTCTCACCGCCAGTGGATAACGTAAACCTGAAGATTCTCGATGAGCAAGGCAATCCCACTTCGCCATACCACGGTTACAGCGCGCGCGACTTCAAGCGGATTGAGGAGCACTACGGCGACACGGCCAACCTCTGGACCGAGTTCGACAACCTAGTTGCGGCTGCACACCAGAATGGGATCAAGATCATCGTTGACTTCGCTGCAAACCACACTAGCCCGGAGAAAAAAGGCGAAAAGGGAGCGCTGTACGATAATGGGACGCTTCTCGCGGCCTATGACAATGATCCACAGGGCATCTTCCACCACACTTCCGACCTGACGGGCGCCGACTATGAAGATCGTTATAAGGTTCAGTACTACAGCCTCTTGTCACTTGCGGACCTGAACCAGGAGAATCCCACGGTTGACTCTTACCTCAAATCCGCACTGCGCCAGCTACAGCAACACGGTGTGGATGCCTTCAGGATGGACGCGGTGAAACATGTGACCTGGGGATGGGAATACAGTGAGGTGAACTCGATCTTCAGCGATGGCCCCAGCTTTGTCTTCGGGGAGTGGATGGGCGGTCGCGATGACTCGCTGTATCACGACGCCTACAAATTCGCCAACACGAGCGGCATGTCGCTGCTCGATTATCCCCTCTACTACGCGATCACCGATGTGTTCGCCAAGAACAGCCCGTTTCCTGAGATCGACAACACACTATCCGCGGAGAGTCGCGAATTTAGTTGGCCAAATGACCTCGTCACTTTCATCGACAACCATGACAAGCCTCGTCTCCTCAGTATCAGCAACAACCCCGCGCGCCTGGATGAGGCAACCGTGTTCTTGCTAACCTGCCGAGGCATTCCGGTCATCTACTACGGCGACGAGCAGTACCTGCACAATGACACGAATAACGGAACAGAAAACGGCGGCGACCCCTATAACCGCCCCTGGATGTCGGCATTCGATACCACCACCACCGGCTACAAGCTGGTGGGCAAACTCGCTGGCCTGCGGCAGACCAACGCAGCGTTAGGATACGGCAGCATGCAGCAGCGATGGATCAGTAACGACGTGTACATATACGAACGTAAATTTTTCGATGACTTGGTACTGACGGCTATCAACAAGAGTGACACCACTTCCTATAGCATAGGTGGGCTGTTCACGGCGCTGCCGGCAGGCATGTATTCGGACTATCTCGGCGGGCTCATAGGCGGCTTCAGCATCGCGGTAAATGACGGGCATGGGAACAATCCGGTCACCACTTTCACGCTGCCGGCGCATACGGTCGCAGTATGGCAGAGTACGGCGGCTGCCACATCACCCGAGGCTGGCTCACTCGGGCCGACTGTGGGCCAGACAGGAATGAAAGTCACAATTGCCGGGAAAGGCTTGGGCGCTACACCTGGCGTGGTTCTATTCGGTCTCACACCTGCGACGATCCATTCGTGGTCCGACACCACCGTTACGTTCGACGTGCCGCCGGTGAGCAGCGGAAGGTACAACGTACAATTGAAAACTTCACTGGGAGCCACAGCGAACACACTTTCGTTTACCGTGCTCACGGCCAAGCTCATCCCGGTGACCTTCACGGTGAAGAATGCTATTCCGACTAATTTTGGTGACAATATTTTTCTGACCGGGAGCACCGTTGAACTGGGCGGTTGGGGCACGACTTTCGACACCGCGGTCGGGCCGATGCTCACCCCGAATTATCCCGACTGGTTTATCAATGCCTCAGTGCCAGGCGGAAGCACGATCCAGTTTAAGTTCATCAGGATTGCCGCCAATGGCGACGTCACCTGGGAGGGCGGTGCGAACCACACCTACACAGTCCCAACGAGCGGTACTGGGTTCGTGAATGTGAGTTGGCAGAAGTAACCGCGTCGTCATTGTGCGATGTGCGACACTGAGGACGCGGTGTCTGCGTTCCCGTGCCGCGTCCCGGCTTTAATCTTGCAAGCGACAGAATACTCCCAGTGCATCGCCGACCCTCTGCTCTTGGAATCCCATGTCTAGCAGCATGTCGGAGTGCCCTCTTTTGGCGAAGCGATTAAATATACGACAGATGCTAACTCTGGATTTCGCGTTCTCCAACACGGTGCGGGCCGTGGCTGGCGGCAGGTAATACACTGAGTCAATCATCAATAGGGCGTAGGGCGTGAATCCGAGCGCGGAGCGCATGTTGCCAATTCTCCACTCGCCTTGCGGGCAGCGCGTCTTTGCGACGGTCAAGGCTGCATCGGACAGGTCAATGCCAATATAGCGGCCCACCCAGCCACGCCGAAACACCTCTTGAGCGAAGACTCCGGTCCCGCATCCCAATTCAACTATGGTTGCGCCGCTGGGTACGTGATCCAGTACAAGGGAAGCACAAACAGGGCAGGGCTCAACTTTTACGGCAAGGTGCTGCCATTCATAGTTCCACGCGAATTTCTGAAGAATAGGCACATTTACGCGCCTCGCTACCGCCCGAAGTTTTTTCAGTGGCGATCTCATTTTGACTAAGTATCGGTTCGCCAGCACGACTACCCGCGGATATTCACGAGTACGCCCATCATATCCAAAGAAACGCAAAACCAAGGGGGCGACAAAACGTGCGGCGATGCAAGGGCCGCCTCTTCTTAGGCTGTCGGCGAGGGCGTCGGAACGCAGGTGCACGACCGTCTTGGCCCATTGATCCTCACAGCGTCGCCCCATCGGCTTGTCCTGCATGGCCAAGTAGCCCACCGCTCCGAAGAACCGTGAATCCACGTAAAAGCCAAGAGAGCGGATTAAGGCCGAACCTAACCGGAGACCACCACAGCGATGCCGATGTTCTAGCTGGAGGTATGATGATACCAGAGAAGATTGACTCTGATTTCCTAGTAGAACCCACTAACTCGAGAAGTCAGACTCGATAGCAACCTCACGGCCCCTTATTGCAACACGCGGCTCGCAGGGGAGTTGCACTTCCCTGCTCAACTTCGACGGGTTTGCCCCAGCCCGGTCGTGCAGCTGATTTTGACCACCCCACGGAGCCCTCACGGCGGTCGCGGAAAGACTGGGGTAACGCTGGCAAGGCTCAATAACGAACGCTCCCGAACCCCCACCCACATCGAGCAGCCTTCCGAAATCCCAGCCGGAATAGAGCCTCCGGTGGAACATGCTGACAACGCCGCCAGAATGGTAGCGTGCCAGTGGGAAAAGCTGTCCTGCTTCTCGGCCGCACTGCCGGCCGCAACTGGCCGGCGGGCCGAAGTTCTGCTTTAAAACCAAATTGGTAATGACACTACCTGTTGGCGGGTTGGGAACCCCTCCGTTGAAGTGTGGCGACAGCTGTGCCATAGTGGCCGCATGAGGTGCATCGCAGTTGGGATTCTTCTGGTAGTTGCGTTCTCACTGGCAGAGGAACCTAGGGTCATCGACACAGTCAAATTGGGGTCCTCGCAAACGGTAGACCTCAAGGACGGCAAAGGCAGCGTCAAGCTCATCTCGATGATGGGCCGATCTGCGAGGTATGTCCTGAAGGGCAACGAGGGCGAGCAGAACCCAGAGATCAGTGAGGAATACTTTCTTGTTCCGGCTCCCGCTCGGGTTTATGAATGCGAGAACGTTGCCATGATTCCCCGCTACAAATCGCCGCCCGGTCCATCCCATTATCGCGGCGTCTATTGCCTGGTAGGCACTTATCCTAAGGATTAGCAGTGGCCGATGCAAGATCCTCAGGTCAGGTCCGCGGCAACGTGCATTGGACGCACAGCGGCCAGGAAAGCGATTCCCGCACCACCCGACCTCCGAGTACAAGGCTTTAGAAACCGTCTAGTGCAACCATTCAGGCATTCCAGCGGTGAGTCTGGACCAAGGATGCAGCCATCGGATTCATTTTCCCGAACCCCAGCCTCACTTACCAGTTATTCCGAACCGTATAAAGTCCAAACTTATCAATACCTTGAAGTTGGACGCTGCGCATGGCAGGGAGACACGCACGGCTCAATAGGCCGCACGCCTAGTGTTCTCCTCTCCGCAAACATTTGCACTTTCTCCCGTCGGTAGTATCGGCTCTCGGGGTGTCCCCCTTCCATCACAACCGTTAGATAGCTGGATGCTTGGTGCGAGCACTCTTTATAATTACAGCCCCCCAGCCGGACGCAAAGGGTGACGACCAATGCTCAAGCGTCACATCGTGCCAGTATGTCGTAACCTGAGGCGTCTCCACAGCATGAACTGAGAGAGCTAAGGGATGGAACTGGAAATGTCTTTGTACCGCTGGGCCATCGTTGTCCGAGACCAATCTGGCCGTCGGCATTTTCTCGGCAGTGGCGAGGCAGCCCTCTTCAAGACAAAGCAGGAAGCGGAGTTGGCTCTCGCTCGCGACAATCTCCCTGGTCGAGTAGTGCTGGTATTCCTTACCATAACGGAGGTCTTGCCCGATAAGCCGGTCAGACCCGATGAATACACACTGCTTTTGCCTCGTGAGCACAGATTGCTTGCGGAGGGCCTGCGTAAGCAAATGGAGAATGAATACAGAAAGTCAGGCCTCTCTTGGGAGGACTTCGATAAAAGGGCAGATGCGGACCTACGCGCCACGATCAGGGGGTTGCGAGATAGCGGACCTTTACAGTAACTGCATTCCCAGCCAGTCATTTACCAACTTCTGTTGGGGAATCGAAGGCGGCGAATTGCGGAGAAAACTGAAAGCGGTCCTGCGAGATGCGGTCTTCGGCTTTGCGGCGCTACTAACCTTCATCGCAACCGTTGTCCACCTGGTGGCGATGTGGGTTTGGGACAAGATTCGTGGAAGATAACTGCCTCTGAGCCCTGTTTGCATCAACAAACTCCTCGCATAGGGGCGTTGGCCTTTGCTATGCTCTGAGTCGCAAGCCACGCTTCAAGCTCAACTGCTGCTGGCAAATTGCCGTGAAACCTGTCGCAGTACCTCTCGCTTTGGCCTTTGTAGCTGTTACATGGGCACAGTCCAATTCGCCGCGCCCCACGCGCCAGGTTTCAAAGTCGCAGTCCACCAGTCCAGCAAAAAAGCAGCTTTCCCCGAAAGAACAGTTGTGGTGCACGGTATTAAACTCGGCTCTCAGCGGGGCAGCCGAAGCAGAACCTCCGATGCGGAGTTACCTTCTGGATGCAGTTGCGGGCGGTCTTAGCAGATGTGACCCGGGAAGAGTGCGCACGGTGCTCGTAGATTCGTTTACTGCTACTTTGGCAATGCCTGAAAATCAGGAAGAGATCAACCAGAGAGTGCAGTTGTTCGCCTCGGATGACCGACTGGACCAGGTGACGATGGAAGCACTCTACAACTTGGAAACAAAGCGAAGACTGCAAGAGTTTGCGTTGACGGACCTCCTCATCGTTGACGAAGCGAAAGTCGAGTCGCTGTTACCACAAGCCGAACCTGACGTAAGAGCCAATCTCTTGATTTGGATGATTTCCCGTGCAACGACTGGCAAGAGGCTCGACCGGGCAGTGGAACTATTGAACCGGGTACCCCCCAAAGAAAACTTTCCATACGGAGAAGCGACTCAGCTCATGCTTGCACTGCCCGCCGAGCGGGACACAGACAAGCAGGAGATTTTCCGGCTTGCCATGGCGGCCGACCGCCAACAGCAATCGGTCGCCATTGGCGGCGATGACTTCGCCAGTATGATTGTGCGTTTCTGGCAGCATCTTCACCGTGCGCTCGTCTTGGCTGCGATTCACCAGGTACTCGATGCGGCGGAGTCGCGCGAAGGTAGCGGCGTCACTCTCAATACTACGTCCGGAACCGTGGGCTTCACTCGCCAGCTCGACTATCGCCTCTTTGAGCTGTTGCCGATTCTTAAGCAGCTGGATAACGATGAGGCCGACAAGCTACTGAAGGACTCGCAACAGGCCCAGTTCCAATTGAAGCAGTTTCCGAGTGGCCTTCAGTCGATCGATCCCACGATCAGGGACACACCAGCAAAAGAGGGTGAGAGACAAGAAATCGGGGGCTCGTGGGGACCTCCGGATAAGATAGATCAGATTTCGCAAGCCACCAAAGCCCAAGTGGAAGAAATTGAGCGCACGGCCGAGAGCAATCCCCGGCAGGCGATGGCTACAGCGGCTACTCTGCCCGAGTCGGTGGGCCCGGCTTGGCGGGTAGAATTTCCCCGCAGCCAAGCCTATCTGGGGATCGCTCGAACGCTCATGACGAAGAATCATTCCGCCGCAAAGGATGCTTTGGAGCAAATGGCGGAATCTCTCGAGCACACGCCCCATCTGTACCGCGCGATGGATAATTGGGTCGAGGGAATCGCGATATCGAAAAAAATGGACGAGGTGGACCTTGCTCTTAAACTGTTTCGATCAGGAATGGAACAGGCGGACAAATTGAGAAGCGACGATGCTGATCCCGATGACCCCAACATAGGCCTCAAGGGCTGGTGGCCCTCCGTTTCTGCCTATTGGCGGCTTGTATTGGCTGTGTCGCAATTCTCGCCTCAAACAGCACTGGAGCAGGTTCGGGAGATTAAAGACCCAGAGATTTTGCTGCTGCTTGAGGTTAGGCTCGCCAACCGGAGTCTTGGTGCGCGTGAGGATCACTGCACAACCATGGTTCACAAAAAGCTGTCGCGCGACAGTTGGAGCGAGGAGCGCCGACTTGAAGAATGACGGGCCGCTCAAAACCGATCCTCAGCAGAGACCGAGCTGGCAAGGCTGAAACTGCTAATCCCCGACCTGTATAACAAGCATGCAGAGCTGGAACAGGAAGGATTGATCGATCGTAAAGAAATGGCGGAACTTGAGAGAAAGTGCGGTCGCACGATCGAACAACTCATATTCCGTAAGTCGCTCAAAGAGGTCTTCCCGGACGGGATCATAGCCTCGCGCTTACAGGTGGGGCTTCGCCAGCTGCCAAGATCCTGACAGACCGCGCCGAGGATGGAGTGCAGTCGCTAGGCTGCTTAACTTCGGCGGGGCATCTCCAGCGGGCATTTTCGGATTCTCAATCTGTAAGAGGATCGCGTCCGGCGCGGTCGCCCCGGCTTTGTTTTACAGCTGCTTTCGCGCCCCTGCATATGCGCGTGAGGGCGGGGGGAGGGGCAACAGCAGCGGTAAGCAGAGGGAGTGTGTCACATGAGATACGCTTGGTTGCTGTTCGTGCTCTCGTGTTCGGTGGGACTGAGGGCGCAGAATGCGCTCCCGCCGGGAACGGTCCTTCCCGTCCGGCTGGAGACAGGGTTGAATGCGAAGAAAAGCAAGGTCGGGCAGGCGGTGAAAGCACGGGTGATGCAGGATGTGCCGGGAACCTCGATACGAACTGGCGCGCAGTTGCTCGGTCACTTGGTCGCGGTGACGCCGGCAGCAGGAGTAGAAGCACGAATCGCTCTGCGTTTCGACACGGTGAAGGCGAAGAAGCAGCGTTTCGCGATGTCAACCGAGCTGCGCGCGCTGGCTTCGCTGATGGAAGTGGAGGATGCGCAGATTCCGAAGACGGGGCCGGACCGGGGCACGTCACAGAGCGCTTGGACCACCGAGCAGATCGGTGGAGATGTAGTGTACCGGGGAGGGGGTCCGGTGGCGCAAGGACTGGAGGTTGTGGGGACGCCTGTCCCACCGGACGGAGTGCTGGGGAAGATGCGCAACGATCCGGGGTCGCCTTGCCGAGCGGGAGTGGATCACAATGCTCAGCCCCAGGCGCTCTGGTTGTTCGCCACCGATGCATGCGGCGTGTATGGCTACCCAGACGTGAGGATCGCCCACGCTGGGCGGACGGATCCGGTGGGTGAGATCGTGCTGGTTTCGACGCAAGGAAACCTGGCAATCGAGCGCGGCAGTGGCTGGCTGCTGAGAGTCGGTGGCAGGTGAGTAGGATTACTTCGGCTTACGGCAGTGAGCGGGAGCAGGAAGGCATCCCGCCTTATCACTGACCGGCCGTCGCCGGCAAGCTATCCGATTACGATTTCCATCATATCGTAAGATGCAAGTCTGGTCCTTGGTACCTGGTACCCACGAGGAGGCGGCTCTGTCTGTTTCGCGAAGAGACTACATGCTGGCCACCGGCCGGCAAGCGGCGAACCGGCTGCAGTTGCTGGATGAGATCTTCGGGCCAGAGTCACACGAGGTCCTCAAGCGGGCGGGCCTGGCGCCGGGAATGCGCGTGACGGAGGTCGGCTGTGGCACCGGCTTGGTCGCGCTATGGATGGCACGCGTCGTGGGTACGAACGGATTCGTCGCAGCGGTCGACCTCAGCAGCGAGCAGATGCTTGTGGCCCGGAGAGACGCGGCCGAGGCCGGCTTGAGGAACATTTCTTTTCACGTGGCGGGCGCATACGATACCGGACTGCAGCGGGATGGGTTTGACCTGGTGTATTCGCGCTTCCTGATGTGCCATCTTGCCGAACCGGCCAGGGCACTGGCAGAAATGCGTGCTTTGCTCAAACCCGGAGGCATTCTAGTTTGTGAGGACCATGACGATGGTGGCATCTTCACCGAACCACCCACGTGGGCGTACAAGCGGCTGGTTGAGATCAGTGAAGCCGTCAACAAGAGCCGCGGGCTCGACTCGTACGTGGGGCTTAAGCTACCTCGATTGGTTCACCAAGCGGGGTTCGCAACCCCTGAGGTTTTGGTCAGACAGGTCGTGGTCCTCCGTGGACCGGCCAAGAGTTTCTGGGAGATCACGCTACGGGAAGCGACGCCGGCGATTCTGTCCGCGGGCGCATCGACGTCAGAGGAACTGGAGCGAATCTGTACCGAGATGCAGATGATAGCTCAGGACGATTCGACCCTGCTACTGCTGGCGCGAGTGAGTCAGGTCTGGGCACGGAAATGACTGGAAATTCGGGGGTCTAGCCCGGCGCCGGCGTGACTTAGTCCGGATCTTATCGACCCTATCAGGCACGCTGGCTTATCCTCGCATTTTTCGCAAACATTTCCGTGATAGTGTAGCTTCTAATGATGGCCTACGGCTTTGTAGGCGCTTGATTCTCTTCCAACCGTACATTTGATCGACTTAGCCACCGGGGCCGCTGTTCCCAAGCGCTCACCACAGGTTCGTGATCCAAGTCACTGTGCGGTGGCCGCTGCTGTGGTAGTGATACGTTACCAACGCCATCGAGAATCGCAGGGCCAACAGGTTTCTTTGGTAGACCCTGTTGGTAAGACTAAGGGGAGCTTCGACATAGAGGAGAGAAACGATGAAGCGCAATCTAACGTTAGTCATGGCCGTCGTGGGAGCATTGAGTCTCGCGGCAAGCGCGGGAACGATAAGCGGAAAAGTCTCAGGCGTGAACGGCGAGTCCGTAGTCTACCTGGAAGGCATTCCCGGAAAGACGTTCCCTGCCCCGACGGAGAGGCCCGTGATTGATCAAAAGAGGATTATGTTTCGGCCCCACATTACGGTGGTGCAGCAGGGCACGACAGTGGACTTTTTGAACAGCGACCCGGTTGCGCACAACGTGTACTGGTCCGCGATCAGCGGGAACAAGAAGCTGGGACACAACCTCGGTACATGGCCCCAGGGTCAAACCCGCAGCTTCAAGTTTGACGATGTTGGCGTGGTGCCGCTGCTCTGCATCGCGCATCCAGAAATGGCCGGCTACCTGATCGTGACCCCCACTCCATACCACGCCATCACTGACAAGGATGGCAATTATAAGATCGCAAATGTTCCCGATGGCCAGTACACGGTAGTAGCTTGGCATGAGGGCGCGAAGGACTCGTCCAAACTGGTTACCGTAGCGGGTAATACGAAAGCCGATTTTACGATGAGCAAATAAGCGACGATTGACATGTATCAGGAGAGCAAACGCTACTAGTTTCAGGAATCCGCATTGAGGCATCTTGCGGCAGTGGACTAGGCACAGACTGACGATCTTCTCTTACAAGGTGGACCCAAGCGTTAGGGAGAATATCCTGCGCACACGATCTCGCAGGCACAATTAACGCAAAGAAGTATGACCGCGCACAGGAGCTGTTAAGCCGGGTGCCGCTAGAGGCGTTTCCTACGGCGAAGCCACTGACATGATGCTCCAGTTGCCGCCGTACCGCGAGGACTGCAGGCCAGAACGCAGCAGTCGGTGCCCAGGAGGAAAGCAATGGGAAGTCGGCGGAGAATCGGCCAACGAGCAGAGCTAGAACTCCTACTGCGGGCCGAGTGTCGACGGTGGTACCTCAAGGTTCGCTACACCCAGGAAATGCACCCCAGATTGCACACCTTTCGCTGATGTTGCCCTCGGAGCAAGGCAACAGTTTGCCGTAGCCAATCTGCCGACTGACAAAAAGGTGATCTGGAAAGTCTCCGGAACAGGCTGTTCGGGAACCGCGTGTGGCACAATCAAGGCGGATGGCCTCTACACGGCGCCGGTCAAGGCACCCAGTCCTCCTGCCGTGACGGTAACAGCCGCGGTGGCGGATGCTCCTAGCAAAGCTGCTTTTGCTTTAGTCACCATCTTGCCGTCCAGTTCTAAATGACTGTCTTTTCCTCGACCGTAACCTAGAGCGAAACCGCGAGCTTTTAAACAGTGAGCTCAATGGCTTTGCTGAGCAAGGCCACGCCTCCTCTGCCTCGGCTTGCCCAGGGCCAACTGACCCGTCCATTCGTGTCCCAAAAAATTGGTGCTCCAAGTGGCACAAGAGCAAGCCCAAGGGAATGAGTCAGATGTCCAGCCCTGAAAAGGCTGCGCTCTACCATTGTTCTATCGCTGCGTTCCATCCCAGCAAATCTGTCGCGATGCGAGCCATTCCGCAGAGGCACGAAAACACACCGAAGCCCAGCATTTCCGTTTGACCATTGTGAGCCTAATCAGTAGCTGGGAACATCAGTTCATCATGATTACAGCGCGGAAGCGGACCTTACCCTCGGCAACTCGGTCGTACGCCTTGCCGATGTCATCCAGTTTGTAGGTTTCTGCGACGACCTTAACTTTGCCCTTTGCGGCGTAGTCGAGAGCTTCATAGAGATACTCAACACCGTTCTGCATCGACCCAATCAGGCGCACTCGTCTAAACATCAATTCGGGAGTGTAGTTCAATGGCTCGTGGCCGACACCCATGAGAATAATCCGGCCGTCGGGACGCATGCCCTTTGCAGCCTCGGCGGTGGCGGCCCAGGAGTTGGAGGTCGCCAGCAACACATCCGCGCCGCCGGCAGCCATTAGTTGCTCCCCGTTTTCGACAACTTCGTCAGCGCCCAGCTCGCGAATCATCTTCTCCTTGTCCTTGGATTGGGTCACAGCGATGGTTTCAAAGCCAGAGGCTTTGGAGTATTGCAGCGCCAAATGTCCCAGTCCACCAATGCCGACGACGGCGACGCGCTCGTGCGGCTTGGGATCGGCCAATCGCAGCCCGCTCCAGACAGTGTAGCCGGCGCAGAAGATCGGAGCGGCTTGCTCGTAGCTCAGAGCCTCGGGAATCGGCACGGCGGCGTCGGCATACGCCAGCATGTACTCAGCATGACCGCCGTGCAGCCCAATCCCGGTGGAAATCGCGCTCTGGCACAGCTCTTTTTTGCCGCGCAGACACCACTCGCAGCGTCCACAGCCTTTTTGCACCCAACCCACCCCAACGCGGTCACCCACTTTGCGCGAAGTCACTCCGGGACCGATTTCAACAATCTCGCCCACCGGCTCGTGGCCGAGGATGCGGGGAAACTGGAGGGGGATTAGGCCATGGGTGAGGTGCACATCCGTATAACAAAAGCCGCTGGCATGAATCTTGATGACAACCTCATTGGGTCCTGCTTTGGGCGTGTCCCATTGCTTTACTTCCCACTTGGCATTAACGGCGGGTACGACTGCAGCTTTCATGAGAGTGAATACTCCTGGAATTGCTGCGACTTTCGGACGATCACCCATATGGATGCGATGCGGCTCCTTCAAGAACGCAAATCATATGGATCCGTGAGAGAGACAAGTCTTACGCCCTATTTCTCGATCGGATTAGAGGATGGTTTGGGCAGAGGTTGCGGCCAACGGCTACAAGGCAGCGGGTGCGTCACTGCCTGCGGCGAGCTCTCGCAATTCCATTTTCTCAATGCGAAATTCGGCGTGACCACACTCCAAACAGACCAGAAGGCTTGGAAATGTCAAGACGGGCGGATTATTGAGTCCGGGAAGGTGGATGCTGATTTCGCTCTGAAACGCACCCCGATTGTCTGACTGGCACGACCTGCAGGGCATCTCAATCTCCTTGTTGGGCTTGATTTTCGGCTGACTAAAGCTAGAGTACGAGGCTGTCCTGAGACGTTTCACCGACCAGCGGAAGCTGCATTCGTGCCCCTCTTGCTGCTACTGGCGGTGGACGGCTTACCATCTCTCAGCTGCTCGAGGAATCGATTCCAGATCTCATCGCCCTTTGGGTCGCTATCGATCACGCTACCAGCGGTGAAATTCTCCACCTCTTTGAACAGCCGGGCGAGGAGCATGCTGGCGATCTCATCGTGATCCATCATGGTGCATTCCGCAACAGCCTAGCAGCGATATCACCCCAAGACTATAATCACTAGGGCAATGGCCATCTAA
>Ga0187779_10000007_pt1 | contig 177478 bp, 156 predicted proteins | sample 1015_Q2_SP10_10__FD_132435 | JGI IMG/M metagenome (GOLD analysis project Ga0187779, IMG submission 132435) | Tropical peat soil microbial communities from peatlands in Department of Meta, Colombia - 1015_Q2_SP10_10_MG | ecosystem: Environmental > Terrestrial > Soil > Wetlands > Peat | place...
AAACTTCACCGCGATTGACGAAGTATCGTGACTGGAAACAGAAGGGGCGATTCACAGCGAATCGCCCCTTTTCATTCGCGAACCGGATTAAGAACGACCTATACCTCAGCGAGCACCAGTTCCTTCGGTTCTTCCAATTTTGCGGAGGGCCAGCTCTTCAGCTCCGGCATAACGTGCTTGACGAAGCAGGCGATGTTGCGCTGCACTTCCGCGGACGGCATGCCCCCGAAATTCAGGTTCGGCATCACGCCCTGCATGTCGGTGAGCCGCTTATAGCCTTCGTATTTTTCGAGCACCTGCTGCGGAGTGCCCCAGGCCATCAGTTCGATGTAGTCGTCGACGGCCTTCTGCTGCCCGATCTCGTTGAGGTACTTGCTCATCTCCGCGTAGCGCTCGTACCCCTTGATCGACTCGAAATGCTTTCCGAGCATTTCGTAATGCTCGAGCGCCGTGGAGTAGTTCGCGGCCAAGTATTTGCGCGCAAGCTCCTCGGCACGATCCTTGCTCTCATCGACAAACACGAAACCCGAGCAGAACGGCTTGGGCGGCTTGACATTCGGGTGAAACTGCTTCCACAACGCGTGATAGCGCTCCAGGTCCGCAGTGACAAGCTTCCACGCCTTCTGGATGATCACCAGCATACCGAGGCCGAGCTTCGCTACCACCGGCACAGAATCCTGCGAAGCAGCGGCCGCAAACGATCGGCCCTTGAACGATTTGAACGGCCGCGGACGAATCTCGCGGCGGGGCTGCTTCACCGTCTCACCGCCCTCGATGAAGCCCGTCTCGAGCGCGTCCAGCACGAGTTTCGCGTATTCGTCGAAGCGTTGCCGTCCTTCGTTTTGGTCTATGCGCAATCCCTCGAACTCGCGCCGCGCCAGGCCTCGCCCGAATCCCAGAATAAAACGCCCGTCCGACACATGATCGAGCAGCGATATCTGCTCTGCCAGCCGCACCGGGTCGTGCCAGGGCACAACGATCACCATCGACCCGATTTTCACGCGCTTCGTGCGCCCCGCGATGAACGAGAGCACCTGGCACGGGTCAGGACTGATCGAATAATCGTCGAAGTGGTGCTCGGTCACCCAGACCGACTCGAATCCCAGCTCCTCCGCGCGGACGCAATTCCCAAGTTCTTCGCGCATGTACTGCCGGTCGGAGTATCCACCCAAGTGTTGAAAACCCGCCCCGTAACCTACATGCATATGCTGTGCCTCCTCCGGCCAGCTTGGCGACCGAGACTCGCGCCGCGTTGCGTTGACAACAATCTACCGAGTAGCTGAACTATATCACAAGGCACGTCATTGGACCATCAGCGCAACGGGCGGCCGTTGTACAATTTCGATGTTTTCGAAGACATCGCGGAGGTTTGGTCGGCTGATGGCAACCGATGCGCAGTATTTCGTAGCGGTTGTGGGCGGGGCGGTTTCTGGGTCGGTCGCGGCCGAGATACTCGCGAACCACGGAATTCGAGTGGCTGTCTTCGAGCAGAACAAGAGGCCGTATGGAAAGATCGAAGACGGTTTGCCACGATGGCACGTAACAGCGCAAACAGGAATACGAGAAGATTGACGCGCGGCTCAAGAAACCGGGCGTGCGCTTTGTTCCCTCAACGAAACTCGGCCGCGACATCGATTTTCAAGATCTCTGCACGAACTGGGGATTTTCGGCCGTTATTCTGGCTAATGGTGCGTGGCGCGACCGCGATTTGGGTGTGCCGGGAGCCGAACAATTCGTCGACAAGGGCTTGGTCTATCAAAATCCTTTCATCTATTGGTACAACCACAAGAACGAAGAGAATTACGACGGCCCGCGCTACGAAACTCCGGACGAAGCCGTTGTTGTCGGCGGCGGACTGGCTTCGATCGACGTCGTCAAAGTGCTACAGCTCGAGAACTACGAACGCGCGCTTCGAGCGCGCGGCGTTCAGACCGACATGCACGAGCTGGAAAAGGGAATCCCAGCGGTCTGCAAGGCGCACGGAGTCGATCCGCAGAGTCTGGGCGTGCGAGGGTGTCTGTTGATCTATCGCCGTCGCGAGGAGGATATGCCGCTCGCGCAGCCGCCCGATAACGCGACTCCAGAACAAATCGCCAAGACGGAACAGGTTCGCCAGAAGATGCTCCGCCTCGCACGGGACAAATATCTGTTTCGCGTTCAGGATCGCAGACTGACGACAGGGCTTGTCGTCGAAGATGGGCGGCTAAGAGGACTGCGAGTCACGGAAACCAAAATCGAAGGGCGCAAAGCGGAGCCGATTCCAGGAACCGAACATGAACTGCGAGCGCCGCTCGTGATTTCATCGATCGGGTCCGTGCCGGAAATCCTCCCTGGCATTGCGATGAAGGGTGAGTACTACACGTTCACCGACGAAGACTTACCGCGATACGCGGGCAACGATCGTGTGTTTGGCGTAGGGAATGTCGTGACGGGGCAAGGTAATATTCGAGTGTCGCTGGTCCACAGCCAGAAAGTGATGAACCACTTGATCGAGAGCTACATGAACAGCCCAATGGGAAACTCCGGCGGATCGCGCGCAGGCGAATCGCGCGGCGCGGCTCAAGCTCACGCGGTGCGAGAGGGATTGCACTCTCTACCAGCTTTGACGTCAGGCGAGGTTGAGGCGCTCGAACGGCGCATTCGCGCAATCCAAGAGCGCGTCGGATTCACGTCCGACTACGATTCCTGGATCGCAAAGGTGACGCCGCCCGATCTCGAGTAGATTTTGTTCGGTGTGACTACTGCTGTGGCGGCTGCTGCATCATACCCATGGGGTTAAATGGCTGGGGCGAGCCGACGATCTTGTCCTTCGCATCGGTGATGGTCTTCGTCAGTACCATCGTGGCATCCTTGCCCTGGTGTTTCACGACTCCAAAGGGTGCGACTTTCGAGCTGACCCACGTGTCGCCCGATCCGTCCTTGGCGCGGAAGTGCTCGCAGGTGAAGGTCCCGGCCGGTACGGTTACTGACTCACTCCCCAAATCTTCAGAGCTTGTGCGGATATCCGCTGCAATGCTCTGGCTGTTGGTAGTGGTCATGTTCTTCATCATCTGCTGGGGCATTTCCATCGGAGGACGCCCGGGCAACTGCATAATGACGCGCGAGGCCGTCGCTTCACCAACTGAGGTCAACATCTTCATGATGACCCTGCCTGAACCACCGTTGGTTGTGAACTCCATCCAATAGGCGTCCTTGCCGTTGACCGTTTCTTTGCCAACGATCGCGTACTCGACGTCACTCTTGCGGCCATCCGTGTTTGTGATCTCATATGTCGCGCCCGTCCCAACTACCGGGCTGAATATCCCATGCGGCATGGGAGACTGGCGCATGCCCATCCCCAGCTGCGCGGTGGCTGTGCCGGCCATGAGCAACAGCAACGCGGCGATCGCTACCGATCTTCCATTTCTCATCCTTCCCCCTGTGACGAATTCGGCCAAGCGGCCGGAAATTTTCGACCATTCTAGACGAGGGACACACAACGGTCCACGCGCTGGACCGTGGGATGTGCGCCTGGGGAACTAGTTCAATTCACGAAACGTAATGAGCCGGACGTCGGCTTCCTTTACGGCACGCTTCGCTTCAGCCGACAAGAGCGCTTCCATCTCAGTTTGGCGCTGACGCTGGAGGCGCGAGCCCGTGGCAGCGAGATCGGCGTCGCAGATGCCCGGATGAAGCATGATTTCCGTGCGTCCCTCGGGAAGTGCGTCAATTAGTTCGCAGAGAGCGGCGGCGCTGAGCCGTCCGGTCGCCGCAAGTCCTAGAAAATGCTCTGGGAAGCGGAGACCGTACCGCCCTGAGATCGCTCTGAATTCCCATCCCACCGAGAGCACGGCGGCGGAGGCGGCCAGATCACCAATTCGACTCGCCCGATCACGGCGGGCTGATCTCCATGAATCAGAGAAACGCTCCACCGGGTTGCGGATCCGGCTTATGCCCAGGTCGTGGGCAACCCGGACGACTACGCCCATCACCCTTGGGTGGACGTGCGTGTGCTTATGGGTATCGACGTGAGTCGGCTCAATACCCGCCTGACGGATTTTCTCAATTTGGGCTCGCAGTTCCGTTTCGATATCGACCGCGCGGATTCGTCCCGAGCTGACTCTGGCGACAAATTCGCCGAGAGACTTGGGCAATCGGCCGTCGCTCGACGCAAGAGATGGAATTTTTTCTGGGGACGTGACGGAGACGCCGCCCGTCAGCACCAGATGACACCCGATTCCCAATTTCGGATTGGCTTTGGCGCGCTCGACGGCGTCGTCGAAGGCTGGAGCGTTGGCCATCAGCGTCGCGCTGGTCAGAATTCCTTCGCGATGGCAACGGATGATTCCTTCATTGACTCCGCGCGTCAAGCCGAAATCGTCGGCGTTGAGAATTACTTGCTTCATCTAGGTTGGTCGCCAAGTCTAAGCAGAAAGAAATGTTATCACGTTGGGGATAAGAAATTTCGAGCGAGCGCCGCGCGAGCGAGCGGAAGTTTTCTCGCTCGTGGCGAGCAATTTGTTCGCCATCGATTGCGATTGCTGCGTGATAAATATGAATGCATCGTGAGAGTTTTCAACAATTCTGTTGAAAAGCGTGTGGAAAAGGCTCGCGAATGAATCGAAACCTCGCGCCATTGCGAGGCTTAATCCTATTTGCACAAAGTCTGTGCAAGTGACGCCGGGCGTGGAACGAGATCGGTGCTGAAGAGAGGACTTGTGAACGGGAATTAGTACCAGTGAGGCGGCGGAACGAGTTTGATAGTGATGGCTTCTTCGTCTTTGTCGACGTCGTACCACTTGCCATAAGTGTGCCAACCGCTAGCAATTACCTGAATCAGAATTTTCCCCTGTGGAATCTCTGGAATTTTCACCGAGCCGTCTTGGTTCGTCTTGAAATTCATTTCCGCAAGCTTGTCCTTATGCAGGAATCCGCCTGATTCGTAGAAACGAACGTAGACGCTGGCGTTGGCGATCGGTTTGTCGGTGTCCGAAGTGACCCGAATCTTGAGCTTCGTCGTCGCCGGCTCGGCCGACTTGCCGCCGTTCTTGTCGGTTGAGCCTTGATGATCTTGGGAATTGGAAGACGAGGAGTCGCTCGACTGAGCGCGGCCTGCGCCGGCACGGCACAAAGCCAAAGTGATTAGAAAAGCCCATGCGAACACATGCTTGAGGCGCTTTTGGTGCGTCCAGGACTGCATGATCTTCCTTTTACAGCATCGAACCTCGGTCCTCAAGTACTTCGCGCGCTCGGACGAGGCATGAAACGGCTCGGGTGTACTTCACTTGCCTGACGCCACAGATTCCGAGACCGATTTGAGATAGGGACGAGAACCGCGTTCGATCGGCAGTGCGATAATTTCGGGAACCTCGTAGCTGTGAAGGCGGCGAATCTGGCGCTCGAGGGCCGGAAACTTCCGGCGCGAGGTTTTTAGAATCATAAGGAACTCTTTCGCCGACTCGACTTTGCTCTTCCAGCGATAGATCGACTGCACCGGAGCTTGCAGAATGTTGACGCAGGCGGCCTGTCGCCTGTTGACCACAGCGCGGGCGATCTTCGAAGCTTCCTGCAGCGATGCGCACGTCACGAACACAAGGATCTTGTCCGTCATTTAGGGTTTACTCTTCGGATTCTCGCTACCATGATTCGCCGGTACGTGAGGCTTGCGCGACAAGATACAATACCGGTCCGTGACTAGCCAAGCGATCTGCTTCGGAACGAGAGTTTGCCGGGCATCGAGTCAAGCACAATGACCCTCGGAGACGGGTTGGAATTGATTCTGGACGATGATACATGGCTGTTGATGCGCGCCTCGGGGAGTGAGCCGGTCATGCGAATCTATGCTGAATCTGTCAGGTTGGTGGAATTGCGGGAGCCCGCCGGTGAGGCACGAGGGTGGGTCGTTTAATGAATGAGCAGCGCGTGACATTTGCTGAACAGATGCGCGAGTTCCTTCGCCGCAACATGAGCTTTTTCCTAGCCGGTGGGCTCGTGCTGCTACTGATCCAAGATGTTTTGGGCACTCACGGCGTACTCGCAATGCGCCGCGCCCAAAAGGAGGCCGCGCGGGTGCAGCAGGAGATCGACCGTGTCAATAACGAGAACCGTCAACTGCAGGACCACGTCAAGGCGCTGAAGTCAGATCCACAGGCGATCGAGCGCATTGCGCGCGAAGAGATAGGGCTTGCGCGGCCGGGCGAAATAATCTTCAAGATTCCGCCGAAGCCGGCCGACCCTTCCGGCAGCGCGACGACGCCGCAGCCACCTCAAGCGACTCCTCAACCCTAGCCCGCCTGGGCGGTACCCAGCGCTTGCCTCAGACGTGCCAGAAATTGGGCACCTCGTCCTTTCGAGCGCGTCCGCACCGAAGCCAGCACTACCATCGCAGTGAAGATCACCAGCAGGCCGAGGGTCGCTCGGGGAATGGTCTGAGCGCGCTTAGGAAGGATCGAGAATCGTCCGTACACGAATTCGATGTGCACCCAATAGACCAGCAACGAGGCCTGGCCCATCGCGATCAAAGGACTAAAGCCGACTTGGCCGAGTCCCCACCGGCACCAGGCGTACACAGCGCACATAATCGCGAGCAGAATTCCGACGCGTGCGAGGAAGAAATTCGGGCTGGTGTGCCAGTAGTCGTAGACGGCGTAGAGCTGCACGGGAAGCGCGTCAAGCCACCGCGAAAGAAAAAAGAGCACGACCCCGCCCGCGCCGCAGATCGCGAGCGCCGCTGCCGGGTTCTTCGTCGACCAATCGCTGAACAGCAGGAATCCAACGGCGAGGCCAGCAAACGCGAGCGCCGTCCAGGGAAAAATTGGAAACAGCCACGGCTGCGGGACGTTGAACGTGTGCACGCCATTTATGTATGACTCGAGATACCACGGCAACCAGTGGGGACGCCACGTGGTCCACAGCGGCGGCGTGGCCATGGCGATCGCAAGGGCGACGGCCGCGGCGAGAATGGTGTTGGCAGCGCGGGTTGGCGTGAGACGGCAAGCGGCTCCCATGAAGACCAGCGATAGCCCAATGATGTTCAACACGTCCACGCGAAGTAGATCGGTCCATGGCGCCCACGGCTGACCAAGCAAGAATTCCTGAATGCGAAACAGCAAGCCGAGCCCGAAGATTTCCCCGCCACGCCGAATGATCGTGAACGCGACCTGATTCTGCGCTACGCCCTTACGGCGCAACCGATCCGTCACGAGCGCGCACGAAATTCCCGCGAGGAATAGAAAGAGCGGCGCCGGGAGCGTGCCGCCGAGATGCGACCAGCGAAGAAAGGACGTTTGCCTTGCCGCACCGCCAAGCCAGGAGTCGTAGCAGTGCGTCTGAAACATCACCAAGCAGGCGAGCCCGCGCATCCAGTCGATATAGGCGAGCCGTTGTTTTCCGGAATCGGCCATGCGGTTGGTTGGCCACAGAATCGCCGACACCGGAAATCAAATCAAGTTCTTATCGGCGCGCGTGTGTTGTTCGCTAGAATCGCATTCGATGACCGCGGATTCCAGATCGTGGAGGATGACGCTGCCGACGGCTGTGATCGTGTGGGCAGCACTGATTGCGCTGGCGGGTGCGCTGGGAACTTGGCTCGGGTACGGAGGGCGGCGATTCGCAATCGCGCTCATAGTGGCGGCCGTGCTTCTCGCGTCTGAATTTCTCGTCGCTGCGCCGAGCGTGCTCGAATTCGCGCGCCAATCGTTGGGCGGGCGCGGAGCGCTTTTGGCGCCGCTTGTGCCGCTGCTCGCAGTCGTCCTCTATTCGATCGGAGTCGGCGGAGATCCGCTGATGGCAATTGCAGGCGCGGCGTACGCCGTCGTTCCTGCATTGCTCATGGCCACCAGCGCCGGGAAGCCGCCGGGCACCTGGGAAGATTACCTTGCAGCGGCCGTGCTCTGGCTTCCCGTCCAATTCCACTGGATGTACCGGCTGTTTCCCTACCCTCCGCCGCTGACACACACGCTCTCGATTCTGTTGGCACTCAGCACGGGCTCCGCCGCGTTTGTACTGGTGCGCCGCATGGAGGGCATCGGTTACGCGATCGAGTGGCGGCGTGGCTTCGCGTGGAATTTCGGGTTTCACTTCGTCGTCTACGCAGCGATTGCAATTTTTCTCGGACTGCGTATCGGCTTTCTGACGTTTGCTCCATCGCTAACGCGCGGGCCGTCTCTGCCCATTACAGTGCTGGGCATTCTCTTCTTTACGGCTTGGCCAGAGGAGTTTCTCTTTCGAGGGATCTTGCAGAACCTAATTTCGCGGACCTTCAAAAACGATTGGGCTGGACTGATGGTCGCGTCGGTAGTCTTCGGGCTCTCGCACCTGCACCACGCACCGTATCCGAATTGGAAGTACGTGCTGATGGCGACCATCGCAGGACTGTTTTACGGTCGCGCGTGGATGAAGACTCGCTCGCTGGTGCCGGGGACACTCGTACACGCCGCCGTCGATATCTCCTGGCACATTCTTTTTCGGTAGTGCAGCAGCGGAGACGGATTGCTCGGTCGCGTAATTTTGTGACTTTTGATGCCGGTGGGCGGACTACGAGGCTACTAACGAAATTTTAGTTCCGAACAGGCGAACGACTCAAGCTGATTCTTTTCAGCGAAAAATCGTCCAAGGTAAGGCACTGTTCAGCGAACGACGCCCGCGATCGGGCTGGAAGCCGTGGCGTAAAGCTTCTTTTCGATTCGGCCTGCCAGGTACGCTTTTCGTCCCGCTTCGACAGCAGCGCGCATCGCCTCCGCCATTAGCACCGCGTCCTGGGCGCCGGCAATGGCCGTATTCATGAGCACACCGTCAGCGCCAAGCTCCATTGCAATTGCGGCGTCAGAAGCCGTTCCCACTCCAGCATCGACGATCATCGGCACTTCAGTGATGCGTTCCCGCAGGATGCGCAGATTGGCGAGATTTTGAATTCCCAGGCCCGAACCGATAGGGGCAGCCAGCGGCATGACAGCCGATGCACCTGCATCGATCAGCTTGCGTGCGACAATCAGATCGTCGTTGGTGTAGGGCAAGACGATGAAGCCTTCTTTGACCAGCGTCCTGGTCGCCTGAATCAATTGCTCGGTATCCGGGAAAAGAGTTTGTTCATCTCCGATCACTTCGAGCTTGACCCATTCCGAAAGTCCGACCTCGTGCCCCAGCCGGGCTGTGCGAATCGCTTCGTCGGCTGAGTAGCATCCCGCCGTATTCGGAAGGATGAACATCTTCTGACGGTCGATGTAGTCGAGCAGCGATTCCTTCGTGCGGTCGGTCAAATTGACGCGCCGGACGGCAACGGTCACCATATCCGCGCCCGAAGCGGCGTGCGCGCGAGCCATTTCCTGAAAGCTGCGATATTTCCCTGTACCAACGATGAGGCGCGATTTGAAAGCTCGCCCCGCAATTATTAGTTGATCGTTCATCATGAAATCTCCGAATCCATTGTACCGCTTAAGCCGCTATCCGGAATTCCGGGCGACCTAGACTATATTTCCTGCTCGATGCGGTGTGGGTGCGGCTCTTCGACATCGGCGTAGAGTCGCGCGACTACGTCCGCATAGCGCTGCTCGATCACGCGGCGCTTCATTTTAAGCGTGTAGGTTAGCTCGCCGTTCTTGTAAGTAAAATCATTCTCGAGCAGCGCAAACCGTTTCGGTTTTTCGTACTGCGCAAAAGCACTTGTCAGCCGCTCGATCTCCCGTGACAGCAGGTCGCGCACCCAGGAATCCGCGACCATTTGCGAGGGCGTGGTCAATTCACGGCCGGCCTTACGCGCAGCCGCTTCGATCGCCGCAAAGTTCGGGACGATGAGAACCGACACGAATTTTCGCCTGTCGCCGACGACCATCGCGTTCAAAATAAAGAGCGATGTCTTCAGCGAGTTCTCGATGGGCGCGGGAGCGACAAATTTTCCACCGGCGGTCTTCAGCAGCTCTTTCTTGCGGTCCGTGATGATGAGATAACCGTCTTCGTCGAGTCGCCCGATGTCGCCCGTACAAAACCAGCCGTCCTTCGTAAGGACCTCCCGAGTTTCTTCCGGCTTGTTGTAGTAGCCGCGCATGACGCACGGTCCCTTGACGAGAATCTCACCGTCCTCGGCGATGCGGACCTGTACACCTTTGATTGGGCGTCCCACTGTTCCAACTTTGTTCGCTTTTGGAGAATTGGCTGCCACGACAGGTGAAGTCTCGGTGAGGCCGTAGCCCTGATACACAGGAAGTCCAACCGACCAGAAGAATTCCGCAAGCTCCGGTGCGAGCGGCGCGCCACCCGAGCTGAACATCCGGATTCGCCCTCCTACTCCCTGCCGGATTTTCGAGTAAACGATGGAATTCGCGATGTGCCAGCGGAGCTTCAATCCGATCGACGCATGCTTGCCGTACGCACGCCATGGCACCGCCTCTTCGGCGATTCGAATTGCGGCGTCGAAGATCTTTCGCTTGAGTCCCGGTTCCTGGTGACCTTTTTCAATAATATTCGCGTAGATTTTCTCGTAGAACCGCGGCACCGCGGCCATCGTCGTCGGTTTGACTTCGAGAAGCGCTTGCGCCACCGTCTCCATCTGCTCGACGTACGCGATTACGACGCCGCGGAAGAAATAGCCATAGTCGATCGTTCGTTCATAGACATGCGCGAGCGGCAAGAGCGCCATCGCGAGGTCGGAGGGCTCCATTTCGAAATCGGCGCTGAAGCCGAAGGCGTTCGACGCAAGATTCGCGTGGGTTAGCATCACGCCTTTCGGCTCGCCCGTCGTGCCCGAGGTGTAGATGATTGTTGCGAGCTGGTCTTCGGTGACCTTCGCGGCTGCGAGTTTGTAAGCAGCAATCTCGGCTTCACCGGCGTTGGCGATCAGCGAGTCGTAACTCAACAATTCGCCGCGGAAATCGGCTGGCAGCATCGCCGAAATCACGTGTTCAAGCGCGGGCAAGTCCTTTCGGCATTCCTGAATCATCCGCGCCTGGCTCTCACCGGCCGTAACGACGACCCGTGCACCTGAGTCGTTCAGAATATAGGTCAGCCGCTCCGCCGACTCGTGAAAATAGACCGGTACCGTGACGCCGCCGAGTCCTTGAATCGCCAAATCGGCGACGTGCCACTCCGGGCAGTTTGGAGCGAACACGCCGACGCGGTCGCCGGCGCGCACTCCCAGTTCGCTGAGCGCTTTGGCGAGCCCGGCAACGCGCCGAATCATCTCCTTCGCTGAAATCGGCCGCCATCCGGATGACGTGCGATACATCTGCGCGCAAGCATCCCCGCGGCTAGCCAGCGCTTCCAGAACACACTTCGGGATGGAAGGGGAATCGGTCGCCATCGAAGTCACTCTAGCCCAACCGCTGCTCGGCGTCCAATGTGGCGTGTGAATCTGGCGCCGCGATGCGATAAGATTCGGGCCGGAGGCTCCTCCATGGCCAAGCTCGTCACGGACGAAGCGACCGCCTACCAACCTGTGCGCGCGCCGCGCGGCAACTCTCTTTCTTGCAAAAGCTGGCAACAGGAGGGTGCACTGCGCATGCTGATGAACAACCTCGATCCCGAGGTTGCAGAGAAGCCTGAGGAACTGATCATCTATGGCGGTCGCGGCAAAGCCGCGCGCAATTGGAAGTGCTATCACGCAATCGTTGCTTCGCTACGCGCACTGGAAAATGACGAGACGTTGCTCGTTCAATCGGGTAAGCCTGTCGGCATCTTTCGAACGCATACCTACGCGCCGCGTGTGCTGATAGCCAATTCCAACCTCGTAGGACATTGGAGCGACTGGGAACACTTCGACGAACTAGACCGTGCCGGACTGATGATGTACGGCCAGATGACTGCAGGCAGTTGGATTTACATCGGCACACAGGGAATCCTGCAGGGCACTTACGAGACGTTTGCGGCCGCAGGACGAAGGCATTTCCGCGGCGATCTTGCCGGCAAACTCATCGCCAGCGGCGGCATGGGCGGGATGGGTGGCGCACAGCCTCTGGCAGCCACTCTCAATGGCGCCGCGTTTCTCGGTATCGACGTCGATCCGGAACGAATCAAGCGCCGCGTCAAGACGGGCTATTGCGATGTGATGGTCAACGATCTCGACGAAGCTTTGCGGATTCTGAAGAACGCCGTACGCAAGCGCGAAGCCACATCGGTCGGGCTTGTCGGCAATTGTGCGGATGTAGTTCCCGAGCTTGCGCGCCGTGGCGTCGTGCCCGATCTTCTGACCGATCAAACGAGCGCTCACGATCCCGTCGGGGGATACATTCCGCAAGGGCTCGATGTCGCGCAGGCCGCGGAGCTTCGGAAATCCGATCCCGTCACGTATCGCAAGCGCGCGCTTGAATCGATCGGCAAACACGTCGAAGGCATGCTGGCGCTCCAAGAACTCGGCGCCGTGACTTTCGACTACGGCAACAACATCCGCACTTTCGCGTACGAACAAGGTGTGAAGAACGCTTACGACTTTCCCGGCTTCGTGCCGGCCTTTATTCGCCCGCTATTTTGCGAGGGCCGCGGGCCGTTCCGATGGGCTGCGCTTTCGGGCGAGCCCTCGGACATTTACCGCACAGATAAATTGGTCACAGAGATGTTCCCACACGACGAAATTCTCTGCCGTTGGATCGCATTGGCGCAAAAGCGCGTGCGCTTCCAGGGACTGCCCGCACGGATTTGCTGGCTCGGCTACGGCGAGCGCGAAAAGTTCGGGCTTGCTCTGAATGACCTCGTCGCGCGCGGAGAATTGAGAGCACCGATCGTGATCGGCCGGGACCACCTCGATTGCGGATCGGTGGCGTCGCCATATCGGGAAACGGAGGGAATGCGCGACGGATCGGACGCCGTTGCCGACTGGCCGCTTCTCAATGCCCTGCTCAACACTGCGAGCGGTGCGAGTTGGGTCTCGATCCACAACGGCGGCGGAGTTGGAATCGGCTATTCGTTGCACGCCGGCCAAGTTCTGGTCGCTGACGGCACGAAAGAAATGGCTCCGCGCATCGAGCGCGTCCTTACCAACGATCCCGGCATCGGAGTCGCGCGCCATGTGGACGCGGGTTATGCTGAAGCCATCGAATTCGGCCGAAAATCCGGAGTGAAAATCCCAAATTTCTAGCCAATCGGCTAGCGGTAGCGATTCGCGCCGTCCCGCGCTAGTATCGGCTCTCGTGTCCGATTGGTTGATCACCGGCTGCTCGCAACTGCTTACTTTGCGCGGTTCCGTGCCGCGGCGCGGTCGGGCTTTGCGTGATCTCGGCGTCATTTCAGATGGCGCGGTCTTGGTTCGCGACGATCGCATTATCGCGGTCGGGACGCAGCGCAGGGTCGAGCGCATTCGCCACGCCCGGCGCGCCGAAAAGATTGACCTCGGGGGGCGCGTCGTCCTTCCCGGTTTCGTCGATTCCCACACACACCTGATTTTTCCCGCGAGCCGCGCCGATGAGTATGAGCAGCGCATCTCCGGGAAAAACTACGAACAGATTGCGCGAGCGGGAGGGGGCATTCGCGCAACCGTGGAAAGTTTGCGCCGAACGTCGGCCCGGAATCTATCGGATCGCTCCATCGTTCACCTTCGCGAGTTCGCCGCGCACGGCACCACGACTCTCGAGGCCAAAAGCGGTTACGGGCTCGACTGGAAAAACGAATTGAAGATTCTCACGGTGCTCCAGCAGTTGCATCAAGAGCAGCCACTCGACATCTTTCAAACATTTCTGGGCGCCCACGTTGTGCCACAGGAGTTTCACAACAGGCCGAATTCATTCGTCGACTTGCTGGTACGCGGCTGGATTCCGGCGGTCGCCATGGCGGGGCTGGCTGAGTTTTGCGATGTCTACTGCGATCGGGGCGCTTTCACTCTGCAGCAGGCGCGGCGGATACTCGCGGCGGGACGCGCCTGCGGACTTGTCCCACGCATCCACGCCGAGCAGCTAAGCCACACGGGCGCTGCACGCCTTGCCATCGAGATGCAAGCAGCCAGCGCCGATCACCTCGACAAAATCGATCGCGGGGATATTCGCGCGCTTTCAGCGTCAAACGTGGTTTGCACGCTTCTGCCAGGCTGTTCGTTTCATCTCGGCACGGGCCGCTACGCTCCCGCGCGGGCCTTGATCGACGCAGGCGCCGTCGTCGCGCTCGCCACCGATTTCAATCCGGGCACGAGTCCGACCGTCAGCATGCCGATGATCCTTTCTCTCGCGTGCACTCAGATGCGGATGACCCCAGGCGAAGCGATTGCCGCCGCCACGATCAATCCCGCATATTCGCTGCGTCAGCACGGCCGCGTCGGGTCGCTTGAAGTTGGCAAGTATGCGGACCTTGCTGCGTTCGACGTGGCCGACTACCGCGAAATCCCTTATTATTTTGGCGTGAACCTCTGCAGCTGGACCATGAAGCGCGGCGCTGTGATCCACTCCCGAAACCACTAATCCATGCGACAGATTGTTGAGTGCGTTCCCAATTTTTCCGAGGGGCGCGACGCGCGCAAGATCGACGCCATTGTCGACGCGATTCGCTCGGTCCCGGGCGTGCACGTCCTCGACCGCACAAGCGACGCGGATCACAATCGCAGTGTCATCACGATGGCGGGTGAGCCGGAAGCGGTCCGAGATGCGGCCGTACGCGCCGTCGGCAAAGCCGCGGAACTGATCGACTTGACCCATCAGACCGGCGCGCATCCGCGCATCGGGGCAACGGATGTGGTTCCGTTCGTTCCCATCGAGGGCGTCACGCTCGATGATTGCGTCGCTGTTGCGAAGCGCGCGGCGCGGGAAATCTGGGAGCGATTTCGTATTCCCGTCTATCTCTATGAAGCTGCAGCGCAGCGGCCTGATCGCAAGAATCTGGAGAATATCCGCCGCGGGCAGTTCGAGGGCTTGCGTGAGGAGGTCCTCCATAATCGGGAGCGTGCTCCAGACATTGGAGACGCGCGATTGCATCCGACGGCCGGTGCAACCATCGTAGGCGCACGAAAATTTCTCATCGCGTATAACATCAATCTGGATACTACGGACGTCGAAATCGCAAAAGCCATCGCGAAGAAGGTCCGCTCTTCGAGCGGCGGCTTGCCTTGCGTGAAAGCTATGGGTGTCGATCTGCGGGCCCGCAACCTCGCACAAGTTTCGATGAATTTGACGGACTTTGAGACCACGCCGGTCCATCGCGCATTCGAAGAAGTGAAGCGGGAAGCGCGCAGCCGCGGCGTCGGAATCGTCGGCAGCGAAATCATCGGCCTGATTCCAAGGCGGGCGATAGAGGCGACTGCGGACTACTACCTCAAGATCGAAAACTTTTCGCCGTCGATGGTGTTAGAGAATCGTCTGGAGGAATCGCTTCGCGCGACCCGGGAACAAGGGCAGCAAGAGCTTGCAGTGGTCGTGCGTCCGCTTCTTGATTCGATTGCGAATCCTGCGCCGGCTCCCGGCGGCGGCTCCGTGGCTGCGATTGCGGGCGCCTTGGCCGCCAGCCTCGGGCAAATGGTCGCCGGCTTATCGCGCGAGAAAAAATCGCTCGCCGTGCACGCCGGCCGGCTTGACGCGGCGGTGAGCGAATTTCAGGCAGCTTCGAGAACACTTGCGGAAGCAGCAGACCGGGACGCGGCAGCGTTCAACGGCGTAATGTCTGCATACAAGATGCCGAAAGAAACTGCCGGCGATGCGCGCCGACGGGATGAGGCAGTTCAGCACGCGCTGATGACAGCGACAGAGGTGCCTCTCGATGTTGCGCGCAATGCGGCAATACTGTTTGAAAAGCTCGGGCAACTGGAAACGATGTCCAGTCCGTCTATGTTGTCAGATGTCCGCGTGGGGCGAATGATGGCGGCGGCCGCCGCGCGTGGAGCCCTGGAAAACGTGGAGATCAATCTAAAGTCGATCAGCGATGCGGGCTTCGTGAAGCGAACTCGCGACGAAGCTCGTACGTTGGCTTCACGAATCTCCGAAAGCATCGCGTCTGCTAGCCGATAACATATCTGCTAGAGTATTTGTTGACCCCTAAGGAAAGAACACATGAGAAAGTCAATCGGTCGTTTCGGCACAAACTTCGCATTGACAGCCATTCTGCTACTGGCGGTCCTCGCGGGCGCGCCGCAGCGGAGCTATGCCGGCTCGCTGAGCCCGTCCGTGATTGGGATGTTTCCAAAACAGGTCGGAGAGTTCGCCTACGCCGATCTCAAAGCCGCGCGCCAATTCTCGTGGTTCTCGCAGTTGAGAGAGCAATTGCTGCCCAGCCGTTTCCGGCAATTTGAACAGTTTCTCGCGTCCGCGGGCGTGGATTCCAATACGCAAGTGGACGAACTGGCCTGGGGTGCCATCGGCGAAGCGAAAGGAACAAGCGAAGAGGTGGTTGGCGTAGCGCTCGGTTCCTTTGACCCAAATTCGACGGAAGCACGTTTCAAGCAGCAGAAACTGCCGATGAACGACGTGCATGGCTATCACCTCTACGCCTTTGGCAGCGGCACGGGTCCAGGCGACATATTCTTCATGTTTATCGACACGAACACCGCCGCATTTGGTTACCGGAAGGCGCTAGAAGAATTGATCGATGTCCGCACAGGCGCCGCCGATAGCCTGCTCACGAATGACAAGCTTTATCCGCTGATCAACGAGGCAAACGGCAGCGGCGTGATATGGAGCGTTCTGGATCAGAACTACGCGCATCTGGCCATGCATCAATTGATTCCGCAGGCCGGTCAGTTTCCGCAAGCTGCCGCGATCATCAATCGCATCAGCGCCATGATGATCAGCGCCGAGGCGGATCGCGGCATCGACGCCCACTTTCAGGCCGTCTGTGCTTCAACCGACGACGCCAATTTGATGGCCGCCGCGCTTCAGGCCGGACTCATGTATCGGCGTTACGAGGAATCGCAGGGGAATCCCAATCTGGCCGGGGCGCTCGGCCAAGTCACCGTGACCCCGAGCGGGGACCGACTGAAGGTCGACGCTCCGGTAACCCAAGATCAGTTGATGGGTTTGATTAAGAGCCGAGCACTAGCTGTATCGATGTAGACCCGGGAAAACAGCAGTGCTGGTTGCACTTGCCTCAGCGCCGCAATGAGGCGAGCCTCTACGTGGGGCGACGATCCTCGGACTCCGCGGTTCTCATCTCGCAAGCTTCTCGGCAGTCAGGACAGTAGTACAACCCGTCGACGCATAGACGAATGTTTTCCTGCGACTGACAGAAGCAGCAGTACTTCTCGCAGGTGCATTTGAATTCCGGCTGGTCGCACTGCGAGCAGACGATCGTTGACCCGGCCGCCGCGCTTCCGCTAGCCATTCGATTCATCGAATCCTCTCAGCTCCGAGTTCAAGACGCCCAGGTGACCGGCACCCTTATCGCTTGTCGTTCCGGGCCTTCTCGACCGGCAGCACGCGTTGCGCAGGCGCGGCCGGGGGAGCTACCTCCGCCGCAGCCGTCACGCGAGTTGGAAACGATATCTCGCGCCCGTCAGAGCTCGCTGCGGCAGCCTCTGCCATCGGCTCCGGCGCCGGAGAATCCATCGGCACCAGTGCACCTTCGGCTTCCTTCAAGAACATTAGCGCCGCTTCGCCGTCGCGATAATCGATCGAGATGATGTCGCCGAGTGAAACTTGATTTGTCGCAAGCAGGCTCGCCAACGGGTAGACGACGTGACGCTCAATGGCTCGCTTGAGGTGCCGCGCGCCGTATTTCAGGTCGGTGCCTTCGCGTAGTAAGAAGTCTTTCGCCGGCTGCGCAACACGGAACAGGAATCGCCCCTTTGCCGTCTCGAGCACTCGTTGCTGGACCATACCCAACTCGATTTCTAGGATTTGCTCGAGCTGCTGCGGCCGTAGCGGGTGAAAGACGACAACTTTATCAATGCGGTTCATGAATTCGGGTGCGAACTTCCTTTTCGCGGCTTCTGCCGCCGTCTTCTCGACTTTCTCGTCCAGCCGCGGCTTTGATTCCGGCCGCACAGACGGCGCAAAGCCCATGCCGCCCGTCATCAGCTCCGTGATGTCGCCACCGCCCAAATTAGAGGTCATGAAGATCATCGTCTGTGAGAGGTCCACGCGACGATTGTCGCCCAGCGTCAGCGTCGCTTTGTCGAGAATCCCGAGCAGCAATTGCCAGAGCGCGTCGCTCGCTTTCTCAATTTCATCGAAAAGCAAGAAGCTGATCTTCAGCTTGTCGGTGTGATACTGGGCGAGCGCCTCCTGTGTGATCAGCGGGTGCGTTTCGCGGTGTCCCAGATATCCCGGAGGTGAGCCAATCAGCTTCGCAATTTCGTGCGAGTGCTGAAACTCGGCGCAGTCTACCTTGATGACGGCGCGCGGGTCGCCGAAGAGCACTTCGGCCGTTGCTTCCACGACGCGCGTCTTGCCGGCACCGGTCGGTCCAAGGAACAGCAGGTTCCCCACCGGCCGTCCGGGCGCGTTCAATCCCGCGCGGAAGACTTGATACAAGTCCACTACCGCTTGCACGGCTTGATCCTGCCCGACAATCTTCCGGCGCAGTCCCCCTTCAAAATCCCGCGATTCCACGCTCCGAAGTGTCGGATCGAGTTGTAACGCTTGCGCACCCATGGTCGTGCTCCCCTACCGGAATCCCCTCGCGCTCTGCGACGCACCGCGGTTCGAGCGCTCGAATTGGTCCAGCTTGACGTCGAGCGTCGATCGCAGCAATCGCAGTTGCGTGACCAGTTCCCGGCTTGAATTGGCTCGGTCCGTCAGCAGCAAGAGAGGCGGCGACAGATCGGCCAGATCTGAATTTAGGTTGCGTAGTGAATGCATCAGGCTTTGTACATACGGCGACCGGATGTCGAACAACTCCACCCGGCTGCTTACCCGCTCGCGCAGGTGTGACCAGTCGAGCTCGAGGAACGGATGGTTCCGCGAAACCTTGCGGACCACGTCGTCGGTGATCTGCGGCCGCTCCCCAAGTCTGGCCAGATGCAACTGGCGCACTTTCCCGCGACGGCGCACGTTGTGCACTAGGAAGTAGGTGTTGCCTTTTCGTCGAACGAAAGCCACAACAGTCTCCCTTTCTGGCCGGGTCCCCCGAAACAGAGCGTAGTGTACGGCCCATCCACTACACCGTCAATGGTACGATGCTGCCACGAAGAAAACGTTGCATCGAATCGGTTATTACTCCCGAGGAACGATGTGGAAGGCGATTAACGCGAGAAACAAAGGCGTTGCACCGAGTGCGGCGGGTTTGTTCAAGCAAAACTTGATCGTTACTATTACGATGCTGAATCGAGGCACCGCGTGGCCTGAAAGGCGACAACGAAAATGTCCTGGGATCCGGTATATCGGCTTGTGAAACGAATCCCGCGCGGGCGCGTAACTACCTATGGGGAGGTCGCTCGCGCGCTTCGTCTGCCAGGCGGGGCGCGAGCGGTGGGATACGCCATGGCGGCCACTCCGAATGGCCGCGGCATTCCTTGGCATCGAGTGATCGGTGCGGGCGGGCGGATTCGTGTTCCCGAACGTTACGCTCAGCTTCAGCTCAAGCTACTTCAGACCGAAGGCGTTCAGACGGACGGCCTCGCGATCGATCTCAAACGTTATGGCTGGTCGCCCGCCACAATGAGCCGTTCCAAGCGTAAGGCTGCGAAGAAGCACTGATTCGCGCTGCTTTTCCCGTTGTGATATGGGAGTATTCTTCTTTATTGGCAGAGATTCGTTCCGTGGCCGATCCGATCATCTTCGTCGAAAATCTGTACAAGAACTACGGAGCCGTCGAGGCACTTCGAGGCGTGAGCTTTGCCGTCCAAGAAGGCGAAGTATTCGGCCTGCTGGGACCTAATGGCGCCGGAAAGACCACGACGGTCGAAATTCTCGAAGGCCTCAGGACATCAGACCGCGGGACGGCTCGAGTCTGCGGTCTCGATCCGGAAAGGACCGGCGAGCACTTCAAAGAGCTAATCGGCGCGGTTCTGCAGTCGACTTCCCTTCCCGCCAAATTGCGCGTTCGAGAGGCCCTGGTGCTTTTCGCGAATTTCTACCCGCAACGCGCCGACGTCGATCAGCTCTTGCGCCGATTCCAGCTCGAAGAAAAAAGCAGGGCGTTCTATAGCGAACTATCGGGCGGCCAGAAGCAACGTCTGGCGCTTGCGATGGCTCTGGTGAACGAGCCCAGAGTCGTGTTCCTGGACGAGCCCACCGCCGGACTCGACCCTCAGGTTCGCCGGGAAATCTACGACATCATCGAAGAGTTGAAGCAAAGCAAGAAAACGGTCTTGCTGACGACGCACTACATCGAAGAGGCCGAGCGCCTGTGCGATCGGGTTGCGATTGTCGATCATGGCCGTGTGATCGCGCTCGGCACACCGCGCGAATTGAAACAGAAAGCTGCGGGCAAGACACGTCTCGAGGTTCGCCTCGCGCGACCGGCGGTCAACGGCACGCTCGCTCACCTCGATGGCGTTTCCGACTGCCGCGAATTCGACGGCGCCTATATCCTGCACTCCGCGCGTCCCCCGCAAACAATCGTCGCGCTCGTCAAACAGTTGGAAGCCGAGAACAACGAACTGCAAAGCCTGGAAATGTTTTCGCCCTCGCTCGAAGACGTCTTTATCGAACTCACCGGGCGCAGGTTGAGAGAGTGACATGGGAATACTTAGCCGCACATGGACGCTGACGAAAGTGCGATTGCTCCTAGCGACGCGAAATCGCGCATTTTTCTTTTTCAGTCTTGTCATGCCAATGATTTTCTTGTTCGGGGCCGGAGGGTTCCTGCGGCATGGGCCCAGGCAGTACATTCCCTACGTTCTTGGCGCCGTGCTCACCACGACGGTGATGGGAAGTTTTTGGGGATTGAGCGTGCAGCTTGTTTCGTTTCGCGAGCAAGGGATCCTTCGCCGGTTCCGGATTGCTCCGGTGGGCGCGGGACCGATGTTGGCTTCGAGCATCATATCGAACTACTTCATGGCCATTCCTGTTGTGCTGTTTGAAATCTTCGTGTGTCGCCTGGCTTTTCAGGTCCGGGCATGGGGTAACGTCTGGGCGATCATTCTGCTCATCACAATTGGCTCGGCGGCCTTTTCCGCTCTTGGGCTGATCGTTGCAAGCGTCACCAACACGATGCAGGAAACCCAGATGATCAATAACCTAATCTGGATGGGCCTCATATTCCTTTCGGGAGCGACGATTCCAATCGCCATCTTCCCTCAATGGCTGCAGCGTGTGGCCCTTTTCATTCCGGCGCAGTATCTGGCCACCGGACTCGAATCTGCGACGACTAGCATGGCCACACACACCGAAGTTTTCGAGGATCTCGCGGCGTTGAGCATGGGGCTGCTCGTGGCGTTCGAAATTTCCCGCCGCCTCTTCCGCTGGGAACCCGAAGCCAAAGCGCCTCGAAGCGCCAAGCTATGGGTGTTGGTGGCGCTAGTTCCATTTCTCGTGTTCGGGGCACTGGAAAACGTCTATGGGAACCGCTTGAAGACGGTCAACAGCCATTTCAGCAGGTTGAGCATGATGATGCCGCAGCAATTGCCCTCGCAGCGTTAGAGGGGGGAGTTCCGGCGTCGCGGCACTTACGTTGAATCCAAAGCCCTTTTGGATTCATCGAAATCTTTCACGCCGTGCCACCAGGGAGCGCTCATGAAGGCCATTCGCGTACGAGAATTTGGCGGCCCCGAAGTCCTAAAGCTCGAAGAGGTTCCGAATCTGACGCCGGCTACCGGCCAGGTAGTCGTCAGGATGCGCGCGGTCGGCGTAAATCCTGTCGACACCTACATCCGCTCGGGCGTCTACCCGCGAAAACCAACGCTTCCGTATACTCCGGGCACGGATGGGGCCGGTGCAATCGAGGCCGTCGGCACAGGAGCGACGCGCTTCAAGACCGGACATCGCGTCTACATCGCCGGCAGCTTGACTGGCTCCTACGCCGAGCAGTCTCTTTGCGAAGAGCGGCTCGTGTTTCCACTGCCCGCGCACGTTTCATTCGCGCAGGGGGCTGCGATGCACGTCCCCTATGCGACCGCATTTCGCGCCCTCTTTCATCGCGCGCAAGCGCATGGCGGCGAGACAGTCCTGATTCACGGAGCGAGCGGAGGTGTCGGCATCGGCGCGGTGCAACTCGCCCGCGCCGCGGGGTTGCACGTCGTCGGCACGGTTGGTTCGGACCGCGGCCGACAGCTCGTGGCAGCCGAAGGGGCCCATCAAGTTCTCGATCACAAGTCGCCGAATCATTTCGAAGAGGCGCTCGCAGCCACGGGAGGACGAGGCTACGACGTGATCCTCGAAATGCTCGCCAACGTGAATCTCGGCCGCGACCTTGGAATTCTCGCTCCTCGCGGCCGCGTCGTCGTGATCGGCAACCGCGGCAACGCCGAGATCAACGCGCGCGATATCATGACGCGCGATGGCTCAATCCTGGCGATGAGCCTTTGGAACGCGACGCCCGAGGATCTGCACAGCATCCACTCCGCCCTTGTTGCTGGGCTTGAGAACAAAGCTCTGCGCCCCATCATTGGGCAGGAGATTCCTCTCGCCGAAGCGGCACGCGCGCATGTCGCGGTGATGGAGCCGGGCGCATATGGAAAGATCGTCCTCGTTCCATAGACACCCCCGGAGCGAATCACTTTGATACTCCCTGCCGTCTTTGGCGTACTCATCATCCTTAGCGTTCTTTGGGAAGCGTTCGAGACAGTCGTCCTCCCCCGCCGCGTCGCGCGCCGCTTTCGGATTACCAGATTCGTCTATCGCAGCATGTGGTTCCCCTGGAGAGCAGCCGCGCGCCTGCATAGGTCACCGAAATCTCGCGAGACATTTCTCAGCTACTTCGGCCCGCTATCGATTCTGCTGCTTTTCGCAATCTGGGCCGTCTCGATCATTTTCGGATTCGGCCTGCTTTACTTCAGTTCATCCGGCCAGGACTCTACTCATCCGACGTTCGAAACTTGCCTCTATCTGAGCGGAACCACCATGTTCACGCTCGGCCTCGGCGACGTAATTCCGCACAATTGGTTCGAGCGTTTCCTGGCTGTCGCCGAAAGCGGACTTGGCTTCGGCTTTCTTGCTCTGATCCTCAGCTATCTGCCCGTGATCTATCAGGCGTTCTCGAGGCGTGAGGTGAATATCGTGTTGCTGGATGCTCGCGCCGGCTCGCCGCCGACGGCTGCCGAACTTTTGCGCCGCCACGCTGGGCCGGGCGGCGCCGGCGGGCTGGAGCAGGTTCTCCGCGATTGGGAGCGCTCCTCAGCTGAAATCCTGGAAAGCCACATATCGTACCCGTCCGTCAGCTACTTTCGATCGCAGCACGCCAACGAATCCTGGCTCGCTGCGCTGACCGCTATTCTTGATGCCTGCACGCTTCTGCTGACGAGTGTCGAGAACACCCCTTCAGCGCGTCAGGCCCTGCTCACATTTGCAATGTGCCGCCACACCGCAGTCGATTTGGCGCAGCTTTTCGGCGAAGCTCCTCCGGCACACTCCCCTGATCGGCTGCCGCCGTCGGACCTCGCTCGCCTGCGCGCCACGCTGTCACAGGCTGGCTTCACTTTGCGCGACGATGATGCGTCCCGTGCCAAACTCGCCAAGCTGCGAGCCATGTACGAGCCGTTCTTGCAGGCTCTCGCGCGCTATCTCTACATGGAAGTCCCTCCCTGGATTCTCGCGACTGAAATCGTCGACAACTGGCGCACCAGCGCCTGGGGACGCGTTTCGGGCATCGCGTCATCGGATCGGCCCGAGCTCGACGACCATACAGACTAGCCCTCCCGCGGCAGCCAATTTGGCAGGGAATTTCGCGAAATTCAGCGGAGAGCGCTCCCGAAGCGCGAAATACCGTGTGCTATAATTCCGCTTGCGATCGCCATAACAGCTTTTTATGCGCCTCGGAGACGTACGATGAGCCTCCCCAAAACCGAGAAGATCTGGTTCAACGGCAAATTCATCCCCTGGGATGACGCCAAGATTCACGTGCTCTCGCATGTAGTGAGTTATGGCTCTGCCGTCTTTGAAGGCGTCCGTTGCTACGAGACAGCGCAAGGACCTGCGATTTTCCGGCTGCGCGAGCACATGCAGCGGCTTTTGAATTCTGCCCATATCTATCGCATGGATGTGCCTTTCTCTCTCGACGCACTGTGTCAGGCGAGCCTCAATCTCGTGCGCGAAAACAAGATCGGCGCGTGCTATATCCGTCCGATTGTGCTTCGCGGCTATGGCGACGCAGGCGTCGATCCGCAGAACTGTCCGGTGGACACCTATTTCGCGTGCTGGGAATGGGGAAAGTATTTGGGCGAAGAGGCGCTGCGCAGCGGCGTGGACGTCTGCGTCAGTTCCTGGAACCGCCCCGCGCCGAACACGCTGCCTCAGATGGCCAAGGCTGCCGCGAATTATATGAATTCGCAGCTGATTCGCATGGAAGCAAAGGCCAACGGCTACTCCGAAGGCATCGCGTTCGACGTGAACGGATACGTCAGCGAAGGCTCGGGTGAAAACGTCTTCGTGGTAATGAACGGCACGATCCATACGCCTCCGCTTGCCAACTCCGCGCTACCGGGCATTACGCGCGATTCCATCATGACGCTTTGCCGCGAGCTTGGCTTCCCGGTCGTCGAGCAAATGATCCCGCGCGAGATGCTTTACATCGCGGAGGAAGTCTTTTTCTCCGGCACGGCCGCTGAGATCACACCGATTCGCTCCATCGATCGAGTGAAAATCGGAACGGGCTCGCGCGGCACGGTCGCCAAGAGCATTCAGGAAGAATTCTTCGCGATCACCAGCGGCACTGTGCCGGATCGTCACGGCTGGCTTTCGCCAGTCGGCGTTCCCAGCAGTGCAGCCGTTCGATAGACGCTAGCGAGCTTTACGGGGCTTTTGGACGCGGCACGGGCTCCGCTCCTATCGCAGCGTCGGCTCTTTTGACTCCCCTGTCCGATATTGAGTAGAATCCGCGCGCCCAAGGGGCCATGTACAACCTACCTCAGAAGCTCGCAGCGGAGTTCGTTGGCACCTTCACGCTGACGTTTATCGGCGCCGGCTCGATCTGTGCAGACCAATATCTCACTGCGGGCGGAAAACCAGGCGTGGGGTTGCTCGGTGTCGCCCTCGCTTACGGACTCGCTATGGGCATCATGGTCACTGCTCTGGGACATATTTCCGGCGGCCACTTCAATCCCGCGATTACGATTGGCCTCTGGGTCATGCGGCGACTCGGTACGGTGACTACGATTCTCTACTGGGCCGCTCAACTCGCTGGTGCAGCGGCAGCAGCGTACACACTGAAGATCATCGTACCGGACAGCGTATGGCTGCCGGTCGGGCTGGGCACGCCGGCGCTTGCTCCCGATTTCACTCGCATGCACGGCATGGCTCTCGAGGCCGTCATGACCTTTCTCGTTGTGTTGGTTTTCTTTGCTACAGCCGTGGACGCAGACGGCGCATTCAACAAAATCGCAGGTTTCGCGATCGGTCTGGCGATCACGATGGACGTCCTTGTCGCTGGCCCTCTCACCGGCGCGGCGATGAATCCATCGAGAGCGTTCGGGCCTGCTCTTGCCTCACACCGCTGGGCGAATCAAGGAGTCTACTGGGTCGGACCGCTGTTCGGAGGCATCGTTGCCGCATTCTTGTACGATCGTCTGTTCCTCCGCGAGCAGCCTCCCTCCTGAATCCTCGGGGCTAACCGAATTCGTGCTACGGCCAGGGGACCCTCCAACTGTCCCAAAAGTACAGGTTGCGGCCCTAGAAACCACCACTCCGGTAGTGTTGCGACCCCTTGTGGCGCGGTGCTAGCGTGGCTTGCAGCCACCAAATAGGGGAAGTCTTACTATGGCCGTCAACATTGACGATTTGCTTCGCCGCGCCGTTGAAAACCGCGCATCCGACCTGCATCTGAAGGTCGGCAACCACCCCTATCTGCGCGTAGACGGTTTGCTCAGCGCCGTCACCGAAGTTCCCCGCATTACGCCGGAAGAAATGCTGTCGATGGCCTTCAGCATGATGACCAACCGGCAAAAGCAAAAGTTCAAGGAAACCGCCGAACTCGATATGGCTTATGGCGTGGCCGGACTGGGCCGGTTCCGCGTCAACGTTTTCCAGCAGCGCGGAAACGTCGGCATGGTACTTCGCGTCATCCCGACCAAGATCCGCACGATTGAGGAGCTCGAGCTGCCGCGCATTCTCGCGACGGTCTGCGAGGAGCAGCGCGGCCTGATTCTTTGCACCGGGACAACCGGTTCCGGTAAGTCCACCACGCTCGCCGCGATGATCGACCGCGTCAACTCGCTGCGCGCCGAGCACATCATCACGATCGAAGACCCGATCGAGTATTTGCACCGCGACAAGAAAGGCTTCATCAACCAGCGCGAAGTGGAAGTCGACACTTCATCGTTCTCGACGGCGCTCCGCGCTGCGCTGCGCCAGGACCCGGACGTCATCCTCGTCGGAGAAATGCGCGACCTTGAAACGATCGCCACCGCTCTGCTCGCTGCCGAAACAGGCCACCTGGTTCTCTCGACCTTGCACACCCTTGACGCCACGGAAACGATTCAGCGCATCATCGCGGTGTTTCCGCCGCCCGAGCAGAAACAGATTCGGTTACAGCTCGCTTCAACGCTCAAGGCCGTCATCAGCCAGCGTCTCGTGCGCCGAAGTGACGGCGCCGGCCGCGTCCCAGCCGTCGAAGTCATGATCTCGACCGGCTACATCCGCGATTGCATCATCAATCCCGATAAGACTCGCATGATTCGCGACGCTATCGCGGCGGGCACCAGCCAGTACGGCATGCAGACATTCGATCAGTCGCTCTTCGACCTCTACTCGCGCAATCTCATCACGCTCGAAGAAGCTCTCATGCGCGCCTCGAACCCGGACGATTTCCACCTCCGCGTCCAGGGCATCCGCTCCTCCGCCGACGCCGCTCGCGAAGACATGGAGCGCGCCATGAACGAATTCGAGCGCCTCGGCAAGCATTAGTATCACGCAGAGCGCCTCTGGATGTAGGCGGCCTCTCGCTCTCGTTCCTTACCCCTGTTATGCTTCGCTCGTGCCTTTCCGCACATCGCCTCGCAAACTTGCCACAGAGCAACAGTTGTACACATCCGCGCTTCGCGCGCTGATGCGCCGTGCGCATTCAATTCACGAGATGCACGAATACTTGGAGCGCCGCGCTGATGATAAAGAACTCGTGTCATCGGTCGTCGCGCGCCTCCGCGAACACAATTATCTCGACGACTCCCGTTATGCCCTCGAGTACGCTCGCCAGCACGCGCAATCGCGCCGCCAGGGACGCTTCCGCATCGCCCGCGAACTCCGCGCGCGCGGGGTGCCGGACGGCCACATCGACGCCGCACTCGATAGCGTTTTTGCCGAAACCAGTGAAGCTGCCCTCGTCCGCGCGCGCCTCAAGCGTCGTCTCGCGCACATTCGCGGCACGGTCGACGAGCGCAAGCTCGCCTCGCTCTATCGCAGTCTTCTCGGCGCTGGCTTCTCCGCCGATGTGATACGGGCTGAGCTGAAAGCCGTTACGCGCGGCGAACTTCCCGACCTTCCGGATCCCGTGGACGGCTAACTCAAAGGAGAACCCGATGATAGGACTCGACGATGTCTTCAGTACGATCGCGCTGGGCACCAAGCTGACTCGGGCCGTCATATCGCTGAAAAAGCACATCGACGCGCTTCGTTCCGGCACTGCGCGCGAATATGTGCAGCCGTCAGTCCTCGAGGCGCTCGACCGCCGCACTGCAGAATTGGAGTTGTTAGCAAGTCGTCAGACAGATCGCATCGCCGCTCTGGAGGCCAGCCTCGAAGACGCTTCCGGCGTGGCCGATGCGCTTGCCGAGCGCATGGGCACCGTTTTCTGGCTCACGCTGATGAGCGGCTCAATCGGGCTCATCGCCATCGTGCTCTCGATCATCGCAATCGCCCACGGCCGCTAGCTCGACGCTGAGCGCCCACATTGTAGGCATGTCGTCCCGGGCGCCGGTCCCAAACGATATTTTTCTCGCATTTCGCGCGTAATTATTTCTAGAAGCGTGTTCAACTGAAGAGAGCCAATGCGCAAAGCGATTATTTCCGTGGTCGTCGTAATCCTAGCCGTCGCCGGACTCGCCGTCGTGAGCGTCGCGGGCCGCGTACTTGGCCTGCGCGCCCGGCTCCTCAAGGCTGCTGCGACCGACGAAAGCCATTCCATCGTCGTCGCAGGCTTGACGCGATACTATCTGCTTCACGTCCCGAGCAACCTCGCCTCCGGCAAGCCCGTTCCTCTCGTCCTCGTCTTTCACGGCGGTGGAGGCCACGATTGGAACATGCCCGGCTTCACCCATTTCGACGCGCTTGCCGACGAGCAAGGCTTCCTCGTCGCCTATCCCGATAGCGTCAACGGAAGCTGGAACGACGGTCGAAGCCTCTCGACAGCCGACGATGTCGGGTTTGTTCGCGCGCTCGTCGACGAAGTCTCGCGCTCCCATTCGGTCGATCCAAAGGGCATCTATGCCACAGGCATTTCCAACGGCGGCTTCTTCTCCAATCGGTTGGCCTGCGATCTCGCGGACAAATTCGCCGCCATCGCCTCCGTTGCCGCGACGATGCCGCAGGATCTCGTACCTCTTTGTAAGCCTTCTCGGTCGATCTCCATTCTCTACATTCAGGGAACGAAAGATCCTCTCGTGCCGATCGACGGCGGAAATATCGGCTTCGTTCGCGGGCGCAGCCGCGGCTTGTGCATCTCTCTAAACGATGCTGCGAAGTTCTGGCGCACACGTGACGGGACATCGACCGAGCCGGCCGTCGCGAAATTTTCGGATCGCGTTGACGACGGCACGCACGTCCGCCGCGAAACATGGACCGCAGGAAGAGACAGCACCGAAGTCGTGGTCTATACAATCGAAGGCGGCGGACACACATGGCCTGGCGGCCCGCAGTATCTGCCGGTGCGGCTCGTGGGCAAGGCCAGCCAAAACCTCGATGCCACTCGCACGATCTGGGATTTCTTCCGCTCGCATTCCCTTCGCTAGCACAACGCCGCGTCGGAAACTTGTTTCGAGCTAGGCCAGTCCATGAGACAAAATAGGGCGCACTCGAACCGCTGGAGAGACATGCTTATCAGAGGGGGAACGCAAGATGAAAAATGTCGGTGTTCCAGTTCTTGCTCTCGCGCTTGGACTGACCAGCGTCGCCAGCCGTGCCTTCGCGCAGGCGTCACAATCGGCAGGTGCTGCCTCGTTCAACATTCGACTAGGCGCCGTCGCAGAACTTAAAGAGGCCGAAAATGAATTGGTGAGCCTCGCGCAAGCCATGCCGGCGGACAAATACACGTGGCGCCCTGCCGAGGGCGTACGCTCCGTAGCGGAAGTCTACCTTCACGTGTGCGCGGGAAACTTCGGATTGACGGCGATGGCTGGGGCACCTCCAAAGGCAGGATTCAAATTCCAAGGCTACGAAAAATCGACCACAGAAAAAGCGCAGATTCTCGCTCAATTGAACGATTGCTTCGCGTTTGCGGAAAATGGCATCAGCAACCTTTCCGACGCCGACTTGTCGAAGTCGATCAACTGGCCAGCCTATCCAACGGTGGGTGACCTCATATTGCACATCGTCGCTCACGCTCACGAACATCTGGGCCAGTCGATCGCCTACGCTCGCATGAACGGCATCGTGCCTCCGTGGACCGCCGCCGCGCAACAGCGACGCGCTCAGGGTCAACAGCCGCCCGCTCCCCGTCCGCAGGACTAGGGCGAGGTCGGGCACTTTAGCGGGAGGCCCGGTGTCGAATTCGAAAGACCGCCCCAATGCCTCAGACTCGCCTGGCCGTCATCGGAGGATTCGTTCCGCTCACACTACTCCTTTCAGTCGCACTACTGGGTCAGCCTGCGCCGTCACAATCGACGCCCGCAGAATCCGCCGCGCATCGCAAATTCCTCGAAAGCCTCTCGGCAGCCGCGATGGAGAGAACACACCACCACGTCCGCTACGATCCCGCCTACGTTCGAATCCCCTATCCGGGCGGTGATGTACCGGCTGATACCGGTGTTTGCACCGATGAAGTCATCCGCGCATATCGAGCTCTGGGCATCGACCTGCAAAAGGACGTCCACGAGGACATACTTCACAACTTTTCCGCTTATCCGCGGCACTGGCAGTGGCTCCTCGCAAAACCCGATCCAAATATCGACCATCGTCGCGTTCCCGATCTGATGGTGTTCTTTTCGCGCAAGGGCCAGTCGCTCCCGATCTCCCATCGCGCCGAGGATTATTTTCCGGGCGATCTTGTCACATGGGACCTAGGCGGCGGAATCCCTCATATCGGTATCGTGGTCGATCGCAGATCGCCGCAGTCGGGACGCTACATGATCGTTCACAACATCGGTGCAGGCCCGCAAATGGAAGACGTGCTCTTCGATTGGAAAATTACCGGCCACTACCGCTACTTCGGTGGAGAATAGCTATCGCCCGCCGGCCTTCCCTCGACCTCCACACAGCTGGCAATTCAGAATCTCGATGGGCACTCCGCGAATTTCAAATGATTCGTAATACCTGTGAAACGTTATATTCATCGTCCCGCGAGCTTCTCATCATACGCTCGCGCTCGGAGACTTCAGGTGACCTCGGCCAACCTATCCGAATTGCCGCAGTCCATACAATCCGATGGAATTTGGTTCGGCAACTACCTTTTCTCCGAACCTGAGATCTTGCCCTGCGCAATACCTACGTGTAATTCCGGCTTGTTCGCCATCCTCTTGCCCGACGCCCGGTGTCATCCTCGTTCGTTGCGCGTCCTCTACTTCGGCGAATCGGAGAACATTCCGACACACCTCAGCCCTTGGCATGAAAAATATTGGTCGTGGTGCGAGCGCGGCGGCGGCGCGATGAACCTTCGTGTCGTGTTCCTTGCGATGGAAGGCTCTTCGCCTGACGAACGCCGCGCCGCTCTTTCTAATCTGATCGCGCAATATCAACCGGAGCTCAACACCAACTCCTAAGCATTCCTTGCCGGCATTTGCTTCCTCAGAAATCTCGCCGTTCTCCGTCCCTCCGCGCCTCTGTGGCAAGCCCCGCTTCGATTGCGCGTATAATGAGTAGCACGATCTGAGGGCGCCTTGACCGGCAACGAAATCCGCAAGACATTCCTGAAATTTTTCGAGGAGCGCCACCATCGCGTCGTGCGCAGCTCTTCGCTCGTCCCGACGAACGATCCGACGCTGCTCTTCACCAATGCCGGCATGAACCAGTTCAAGGACGTTTTTCTCGGCCTCGAGCAGCGCGATTACCGCCGCGCCACCTCTTGCCAGAAATGCGTTCGCGCGGGCGGCAAGCACAACGATCTTGAAAACGTCGGATTCACCAATCGCCACCACACTTTTTTCGAGATGCTCGGCAATTTTTCGTTCGGCGACTATTTCAAGGAGCAGGCCATCGTATACGCGATGGAGCTGGTCACCTCGCCCGATTGGTTCGGCATTCCGCTCGAAAAGCTCTATTTCACCGTGTTCGGCGGTGCCGAGGTCGCGCCTGGGACCGCCCAAGGTACAGACGACGAAGCGGCTTCGTTCTGGGCCAAAGTCGGTGCGCCGAGAGACCGCATCATTGCGGTTCCCGGCCTCAAGGAGAATTTCTGGGCCATGGGTGATATGGGCCCCTGCGGACCGTGCAGCGAAATTCACTACGACATGGGCCCCGCCGCCTCCGATCAGGGCCACAAGGACTGCAAGTTTGGCTGCGAGTGCGGCCGTTACGTCGAAATTTGGAATCTCGTCTTCATGCAGTTCAATCGAGACGCTAACGGCAAGTTGAATCCTCTGCCGCGGCCTTCCGTAGACACCGGCATGGGCCTCGAACGGGTCGCCGCCGTGCTCCAGGGCAAGATATCGAATTTCGAGACCGATCTCTTCATGCCTTTGATTCGCAAGGCCGAGGAATTCACGGCAGCGAAATACGGAAAGAATCCGAAGACGGATCCATCTTTCCGCATCGTCGCGGATCACGCGCGCGCCACCACATTTCTGATCGGCGACGGAGTGATGCCGTCGAATGAAGGCCGCGGCTATGTCCTGCGCAAAATCATGCGCCGCGGAATGCGCCACGTGCGTCTGCTTGAGCCGGAAAAGCCATTCTTCACCGACTTGGTTCTCGCCGTCCGCGAATTGATGGCAGATGCCTATCCGGAATTGATGGGCCCGGCTGGTGCGCATATTCAGAAAGTTGTCGCCGAAGAGGAACGGAGGTTCGCGAGGACGGTTGATGCGGGCCTCAAGCGGTTGGAGGAAGAGGTCGCTCCGCTCCTTCAGTTGAAGAAGGATAATCCCGATAGACCTTTCACTTTTCTAGGCGACAGAGCGTTCAAGTTGTATGACACGTACGGTCTACCGATCGATTTTATCGCCGACGTTGTGCACGACTACGGCCTACTCTTGGACGTGGACGGGTTCACTTCGGCAATGACCGTACAGCGGTTGCGCGCAAAGGCATCGTGGACAGGCGTGGGTAAGGATGTCGCCAACCCTGCCTACGCGAAACTCGCGGAAACTTACAAGACCGAGCCGGACTTCTACTTCGGCACGAAAACGCGCGACGCTCGCATCGAAGCCATCATTACCAGGGAAGGGCCGGTCCACGAAATTAGGCCGGGCACCGAGGCTGAAATCGTGCTCGACCGCACTTCGATCTATTCGGAATCTGGCGGCCAGGTCGCCGACACCGGAAGTCTCTACGACAATTCCGAATCGCTAGAAGTCGCCGAAGTTCGCGGCGCGTATTACCCGGTCACCGGCCTCGTCGCGCACCGCATCGTTGCGAAGGAGGATTTGCACGTTGGCGATCGTGTCTCGACCGCCGCCGACCCCGAGCGCCGCGCTCGCAACATGCGAAACCACACGGCCACGCATCTGATGAACGCCGCGCTGCGCAATATCCTCGGCACTCATGTCAAGCAGGCAGGCTCGCTCGTTGCTCCTGATCACCTGCGCTTCGATTTCTCGCACTTCTCCGCGGTCGACCCGAGCGAGATTGCCGAAATCGAAGACCAAGTCAACGAAGAGATCCGCAAGGATCTCGAGATTCGCACCGACATCATGAACATCGACGACGCCCTCGCCTCGGGCGCCCTGGCCTTCTTCGGCGACAAATATCCCGAGGCGAATGTCCGCGTTGTCACGATTCCCGACATTGCATCGCCGCGCGGCTTCTACAGCAAGGAACTCTGCGGCGGCACGCACGCCAGCCGCACGGGCGCAATCGGCGTCTTCAAGATCATGAGCGAACAATCGGCTGCCGCTGGCGTCCGGCGCATTGAAGCCATCTCCGGTGACCAGGCTCTAGCCGACTACCAGCGCGCGCTAAGCACGGTCCGCGTCGCGGCGGGTCTCCTGAATGTCACGGAAGAGCGCCTTATCCCGGCCTTGGAGGCCAAAATTGACCAGCTAAAGGCGCTCGAAAAGCAGCTGGAAGCCCAAAAACGCAAGGCCGCCGGTTCCCGGGCCGAGGGCTTGCTCGACGAAGCACGAGAGGTCAAAGGGGTAAGATTTCTTGCAGTTCACCTGCCCGGTTTGGACCGCACTGCGCTCCGGAATCTTTCGGATTCTCTTCGCCAAAAGCTCGGCTCGGGCGTGATCGTCTTGGCTTCCGCCGAAGACGGCAAAGTCGCTCTAATCACAGCAGTTACGAAGGATCTGATCCCCAGGCTCCACGCCGGCAAGATCGTCCAGGAACTGGCCAAATTCGTGGGCGGTTCCGGGGGCGGAAAGCCCGACTTGGGGGAGGCTGGCGGAAAGGACACATCAGCCATAGAAAAGGCCCTCGGACAGGTGTACCCCCTCCTAGACCGGTTGTTATAATTCCTATCGCGCCAGAATGTTACGCCGCAGGAAGGGCTCCCAGGTCGACGGCTAGTCGAGCCTAGGAGATAGATTCTTGTCCCGGCGGCGATCAAATACGCCAGGTTTTTGTCGTTGGTCAAAACTTAGCCTTCCCCGAAGGGCGGAAGTGAGCCGAATGAGTCATGACCACAGCCAGAGTTGCAGCAGCAATCTTGGCCGCGGTTAGCTGTCTCACACTAGCTGCTCCGAGCCGCGCCCAAATCACAACCTATACCGACGGCGGCGGGAAGCTCGTGTTTGTAAACACCGATTCCCACGCAAAGCGGAGTGGGAGTACTATTAGTTCTCCAGCTCCCTCGCAGGACGCGGTCGAGGCTCCGAAGGAATCGTCTCGATGGCCCGCGCTGCCGCCACCTTCGATGCCCCAAGGTGTCGTGGCGGTGGATGGCGCGTCCCCAGAGGCAACTCCAGTTGAGCCGCCGAAGATCGACGACAGGCTTGAACGCATCATCCGCGAGGCTGCTGAGCGAAACAAGGTCGATCCCGCGCTGGTCAAAGCGGTAATCAGCACGGAGTCAGGGTGGAATCCGCGGGCCGTTTCGAACAGGGGAGCCGTCGGGCTGATGCAGCTCGAACCCTCCACGGCGCAGCGGTTTGGCGTGAACAATTCCTTCGATCCCGTCCAGAACGTGGAGGGCGGGACGAGATATCTCAGGTCGCTGCTCGATCGGTACAACGGCGACCTGACGAAATCGCTCGCCGCGTACAACGCCGGCGAGCGGACCGTCGACGTCAATGGCGGCGTTCCGGCGATTCCGGAAACACAAAGGTACGTACGAAAAGTAACCGATAAGTATTTTCAACCCGGCTCGGGTCGCAACCCGGATCTCTGGAGACCGCCAAAATCTCCGGTGCGACGGGAGGTCGATTCGAATGGCCGGGTCGTTTTCACGAACGAATGAAGCGATTCGAATTTCTGGGGGCGCACTCCGCTGCGAGGTTCCTCGTTTCAGCAGGGACCGCGGTTGCACTCCTGGTGTGCCTGGCGTTCCCCGCTCAAGCTGACCGCAAGTCCGATGCCCGCGAACAGTTCGAGCGCGCCGTCAAAATGCGCACCACCCTCGAAGGTCTTCTCGAGAGAGATCGCGCGCTTGCCGATTACAGGCAGACCATCGCCGCCTATCACAAGGTCTATCTGATTTCCGTGAAGGCGGACGAAGTGACGCCCTCGCTCGTTGCCGAGGCTGAATTGTACGAAGAAATGGGGCACCTCTACGATTCCAAATATTTCCAGTCCGCGATCGATGTCTACAGCTTTCTTCAGAAGCAGTATCCCGGCAGCCGCTATCGCGGCGCGGCCCTCCTCGCTGTCGCGCGAATCCAGAAGGACGATCTGAATAAGTCGGATGACGCTGCCACAACCTACAAGGAGTATTTGAAGCAGTTTCCGCGATCGCAGAACGCCGCTGAAGCGCGAGCAGGCCTGAAAGAAATCGCCTCTGGGCGGTCGCCGGCTACGGACCAGGGCGCAGTGCCCGCGGACGCGAATCCTCACGCGCAGCCGGTCGCGGCCGATCTGCCGCCCGCCGAGAATGGCCAGCGTGTCGAGCCGCGCGTGGGCGACAAAGGCGCGGCCACCGTGAAGGACATCCGATCGTGGAATTCGCAGGATTCCACGCGCATCGTCGTCACGTTCGACGACACGATCAAATACGACGCGGCACGCATCGCCTCTCCCGATCGCATCTATTTCGATCTCTCGAAAGCGAGGCTCAGCCCCAAGCTTTCGAACAAGGCGCTCGACGTTCAAGCCGGGCTGCTTAAATCCGTTCGCGTTGCGCCCAATAAGCCCGGCGTTGTTCGTGTGGTGCTCGATGTCAACGGCGCGAAAGATTATTCCGCGTTTCTGCTATCGAATCCTTATCGGCTCGTAATCGACGTCCATGCACAGGCCACAGCAACGGCGAAGAATGCTGCGAGCTCTGCACCCGCCGCGGATGGCTCGACGAAGCAAACTGACGCCAAAGATGTCGCGCATCCGGCGTCGCCGGTGAGTGAGACCGTCGCCGTCAATTCAGGCGCCGATGCGAAAGTGCCCGCGCCAAAACCAGTCGAAAAGACGCCTGCCGCCGGCGCCAAGACCGTTGCGAAGCTCGCCTCCAAGCCTCCCGCTCCGTCCGGGAACATCGGCAGCGCAGGGAAGACCGCGGCGCTTGCGCCCCCGTCCGAGCCGAAGCCCATGCACGATGGCGACCGCTCGCTCACACGCGCGCTGGGCCTGAAAATCAATCGCATTGTCATCGATCCCGGCCACGGCGGCCACGACACCGGCACAATCGGCCCGCACGGCCTGATGGAAAAAGACCTGTGTCTCGACGTCGCACTGCGGCTCGGTTCTCTGATTCAGCAAAAGCTTCCCGGTGCCGAGGTGATCTACACGCGCCAGGACGATAGCTTCATTCCGCTCGAAGATCGCACCAAGATCGCCAACGATGCCAAGGCCGATCTCTTCATTTCGATCCACGCCAACTCGAGTCATGATCCCTCGGCTCGTGGCGTCGAGACCTATTACTTGAATTTCGCGACGTCGCCTGAATCGATGGAAGTGGCCGCGCGAGAAAACGCGAATTCCCAGGAATCGTTGCATGACTTGCAGGATCTGATCCAGAAGATCGCCCGCAACGAGAAAATCGAAGAATCGAAGGAACTCGCCGGCGACATTCAGGGCACCCTTTCGCAGCGCTTGCAGCTGGTAAACCACAGCGAACGCAATCGCGGCGTCAAGAAGGCCCCGTTCATCGTGCTAATCGGCGCAAACATGCCCTCGGTGCTTTCGGAAATCTCTTTCGTCAGTAATCCGAACGACGAGCGCCTGCTGCGCAAGACCGACCAGCGCCAGCGCATCGCCGATGGCCTCTATCGCGGCATCTCCACCTATCTCGACAGCCTCAACAGCCTGGACAACAATAAGCAGAAACTCGTATCGCAGAACCACTCCCCCGCAGCACATCTCGAGCCGGCAGCAGTGGCGTCGGACGGGAACCCGAAGTAAAATTAAAGCATCCAATTCTCCATGGCCTTTCGCCGATTCAGTGAAATAGTGCTCGCTGCGGTTCTGTTCGCCGCATTTCCAGTCGCAGCGCAGCAGATTCTTCCGCCTTCCGTAGGCCACTGGACGGGTGTCCCCGTTGTCGGTGAGCCATATAGACCGGCGGCAGTTACGGGCGTGATTCCCGTCGCTCCGCCGCAAGTCGTCCTGACAGAGTATGGGTGGAGCGCTACCGAATCGGTCGCCTATTCATCCGGTGCGCCGGGCATCGCCGAGCGGCTGCAGGTCACCGTCTTCAAGATGAAGGATCCCAGCGGCGCGTACGGCCTCTATTCTTTCTTGATCACGCCTGATTTGAAGGCTGCGAACTATGCCGAACATTCGTCGCTATCGGCCGGGCGCGGTCTCATTCTGCTCGGCAACCTTGTGCTCGATATCGAGGGTGCAGACTTAGCGAAACTCGATCCTCAAATCAAATCCCTGGTCGCGGCCGTCCAGCCACACGCACAAACCGGACCGCTGCCCGACCTCTGGCAGCATCTTCCGCCGAAGGGTTTTGTCGCGCGGTCGAACCATTACATCCTCGGGCCGCAAACCCTGAATCAGCTTTTTCCTGTCGCTTTGGGTGATTCGCTCGGCTTCGCGAAGGGCGCCGAGGCCGAACTAGGTCACTACAAACTCGGCGATCATGACGCCGAAGTTCTCATTGCCGACTTTCCGACGCCCGGCATCGCAATGCAGCAGCTCGCCGAACTCCAAAAAAATTTCAACATCAACGGCTCGCGGCCGGATAGCCAAACGCCACCGCTCTACGCGAAGCGCAATCTCACGCTCGTCTCGATCGTGTGCGGCGCACGCACGCAGGCGGAAGCGAATGCTCTGCTCGATCAGGTTCAGTCCGGCACACAACTGACCTGGGACGAACCTACCTTCCAGTTCAAAGAGCCCAGCATCGAGATGATGATCGCAGGCGCGATCGTGGGGACAGGTATCATCTGCGGATTTGCGCTGGTCGCGGGCCTGGCCTTCGGGGGCTTCCGTCTGTTTATGAAACGTCTCTTGCCGGGCAGGGTCTTCGACCGGGGCTCCCAACTGCAAGTTTTGCAGCTCGGGCTTGCCAGTAAGCCCATCAATGCAGAGGACTTCTACGCCTCCGTCGGTACCATCCGCGGGAGCGCCACCGTTGACAAAAATCTGCCTGATCGCATCGCCCTCCGCATATTCCGCTGAAATTGTTCGACTTACGCCACCAACAGAATTTGGGTTTCCCGCTTGACTTCGCTAGTACTGCCCACTAGACTGCGGTCGAGGAAAGGGTTCTGTGGCCATCCGCGCATTGGCCGTAGGGCTTTCTCCCCTTGAAGGCCCCCGACTTGTCGGGGGCCTTCTGATTTAGTGGCGTTTCACTGTGGTTTATCCCACCCGCAGGCGTTGCACGAGCCCCCCACCGCGTCACTCGGCCGCCCGAGACCCATCCCTAAAGATCCTCTTGACATTTGGCGCCCTTGACTGTATATTCTGTCTGTACAGAAATGACAGACACACAGAAAACTCGGCTTTCTCCCGTCGCCCAGAAGTTCATCCTTCACTGGGGCGAGATGGGCACGCGCTGGGGCGTAAACCGCACCGTCGCCCAGGTCCATGCCCTGCTCTTTCTCTCTCAGCGCCCGCTCTCCGCCGAGGAGATCGCCACAACGCTCTCCGTCGCACGCTCCAACGTCAGCACCAGCCTGCGCGAATTGCTCGGCTGGGGCATCGTGCGAGTCGTCCCGGTGCTCGGTGATCGTCGTCAGCACTTCGAGTCGGTGCGTGATGTCTGGGAACTCTTTCGAATTGTCGTGCAGGAGCGTAAGAAGCGCGAACTTGATCCGACGATCCGTATTGTGCGCGAATGCGTCGACGAGGCAGGGAAAGCAGGCCCAAGTGAGGCTTTCGCACATCAGCGCCTCAAAGAATTGCTCGAATTCATCACCACGATGGAAACGCTCTTCATCGAATTCCAGAATCTTTCGCCGGCGGCCGCGCGCGGAATTGCCAAGCTGCGCGGGCAGATTCGCAAGTTGCTGCCAGGTTAAGAATCATACGCCCTGCTGCCGAAGGGCTTTTCTTGATGAAGGCCGATTTCGGTGATTACAGAAATGACTGACGTTCAATCGCGGACGCTGGCAGCGAAGGAGCTCTTATGAATCGCCTCATCTGGCTGATTTGGGCGGCAGGATTTGTCCAGTTGGCCATCCTCGCCGCAAACTTCGTCGTGCCCGGCCATTTGAACTGCCGCGAAAACCTCGCCAAGGTTACGCCGATGATCCGCAGTGTCTTCATTGTCCACTGGACCTACATTCTTCTCATGCTTGCGATTTTTTCGGCTCTTTGTTTCAGATTTGCCCCGGAATTGGCCGGTGGGAGCCGGCTGGGCCATTTCTTGAGCGCCGCAATCGCGATCTTTTGGTTGCCGCGGATTCCAATTCAACTCGTCGTCTACGATCGAGAACTGCGCCGCCAGCACCGCGTAGGCGACGCGGCGATGTTGCTGGCGCTGAGCTTTATCGTCGTGGTATTCGGAGTTGCGGCCCTCGGCGGGAGGATATGAAGCCGTGAGGCGAAACGCCATCACCGGCGCGATTGTCTGGTCCGCTCTTTTTATCGCGGCTGAGACGGGAGCGGTCGATCTCGCCTGGATCGAGCTGCTCTTCTTGCTCGCGCCACTGGTGATTGTGCCGTTGGGACTCTTCCTGACCGAACGCGTGGAGGGCGCGTGGGCTGCTCCTCATCCCGAAGGGGTCGCCAAGACGATTCAGTTGCCGGCGGCGCTGATGGTGATCGTCTCGTTTTTCTTCCAGCCCGGAATTCTCGCCGCGGGATTCGCAACCGCCTGGATTTTGTTTGGTGGCCTGCTCGCCGCGGGAGCTTTTGTGCGAATTGTTCGCGGCGCGGTCCGCAAGCTCGATCTACTGTGCCCGGCCGCGGCGTTCGTCTACTCGCTCATTGGCGCCGCGTGGCTCGTCGCCTCGCGTCTGGGTCTAAACCCGATGGGATTCGAGGAGCCTATCGTGCTCCTCACGGCCGTGCATTTTCACTTCGCGGGATTCGCGGCGGCGCTCCTGGCGCGCTCGCCTGGGAGGGCCGCCGCCGACTCGCGCGCAAGCGGCGTGATGGCCGGCCTTTTCAGAGTCGTGACGGCTGGCGTGCTGATCGGCCCCGGCTTGCTGGCGATCGGATTCGTCGCCGGACCGCGTGTCAAACTCGCGGCTGCTCTGGTCCTTTCACTGAGTGAACTCGGGCTGGCGATCTCTTTTGTTTTCGCGTTGAAAACCGTCGCTCGCTTCAGCGCGCAACTGCATCTGACGATTGCCGCGGCCTCGATCGCGTTTTCGATGGCGCTCGCTGCGGTGTGGGCGATCGGCGAGTATCCCCTGCAACAATTTGTCAATCTGGATCAGATGGAGCGGTTTCACGGGACCGTGAACGCTCTCGGTTTCACGCTGTGCGGCCTGATCGGCTGGATTCTCGCTACTTCGAAGGCAACACAGCAGGCGGGCCAGCCGCAATGAGGGTCGCAATCACAGGCGGCACCGGCTTCGTCGGACGGCATCTTGCAAAAGAGTTGACCGCTCGCGGACATGAGGTCGTGTTGATTGCGCGTGGAATCGACAGGCGCGATCCTTCTGCGTTTGCGATCTCTGGCGCGCAATTCTTCCCTTCTGATTTGTCCAGCGTGACTGAGCTTGCGCGTGCGTTTTCAGCGTGCGGCGCCGTGGCGCATTGCGCGGGAATTAACCGCGAGGTCGGCACACAAACTTATCAACGCGTCCACATTGAAGGCACGCGCAACGTGGTAGAGGCGGCGCGCAGCGCTGGCGTGGGAAAGGTCGCGTTGCTCAGTTTCCTGCGCGCGAGACCCAATTGCGGTTCGGGATACCACGAGTCGAAATGGGCGGCCGAGGAAATCGTCCGCAGCTCTGGCCTCGACTACACGATTTTCAAAGCGGGGGTGATCTACGGCCGCGGCGATCACATGCTCGACCACTTGAGCCACGCGCTCTACACCTTCCCTCTATTCGCACTCGTGGGATTGAAAGACAAACCTGTGCGTCCGCTCGCAGTCGAGGATCTGGCGCGCGTTTTAGCCGCCGCACTGACCGAAGGCAGGCTTTCGCGAAAGACTGTAGCGATCACGGGTCCGGAAGAGATGATGCTCGGCGAAGCGGTACGGCGCGTTGGGCAAGTTATCGGGAGACACCCTCTCTATCTCCGAATTCCGGTGGCCTTCCATCGCTTGATGGCATTTGGCCTCGAGAAGACCATGAAAATTCCGCTCGTTTCGCTCGCGCAGGTGCAGATTCTTTCAGAGGGGCTCGTCGACGCATGGCCTCCGTACGAGGATCTCCCGGCGGATCTGGTTCCCACTACTCGATTCAAATCCGATCAGATTCGTCGCGGCCTTCCGGAGCCGGGACGATTCGGCCTGCGCGACCTGCGATGGTGCGCCTAATGGAACTCGCCGCCGCAAATTTCGGTCCACACGATCTGAAGCGCCCGGCCCAATTCGTGCGTGGGCATGAACTAGTCGGCTGGATTCCGCTCGTCGTCCTGCCCGCGATAGTGTCTCTTTTTCGAGCGCATCTGGCTGCGTGGCAGTTCATGTGGGCGCTGTCGATCGCGATCTTTTTCGGCTGCAAATGGGAGACATGGACCCGCGCCCGGTGCGACGGAGTTTGCGCCAGCTTCGAGCGGAACCTGGGGTACCTGCTGCTCTGGCCCGGAATGGATGCACGTGCGTTTCTGGGCGCTGAAAAAACGGCAACGCCGCCGCGCATCCGGGACTGGCTCGTCGCGTCCGCGAAAACAACATTTGGAGGCGGCATGGTTTGCCTCGCGGCCCGCGAAACGGCGCGCGGGCACACTGATCTTGCGGTGGGTTGGATCGGCATGATTGGGCTCGTTCTAATGCTCCACTTCGGACTCTTCCACCTGATTGCGCTCGCGTGGCAAGCGGCGGGCGTGGCGGCCCGACCCATCATGAGCGCGCCTCTCCGCTCGACGTCGCTGGGCGAATTTTGGGGCAAGCGCTGGAACCTTGGATTCCGGCAGCTCACGCATGGACTCGTGTTTCAGCCAGTGCGCAAACATTTCGGTCTCACAGTCGCGGCTCTCGCGTCGTTTCTCGTTTCGGGGTTGATTCACGATTTCGTAATTTCCTTTCCGGCAGGTGGCGGTTACGGCTTGCCAACGGGTTATTTCCTCTTGCAGGGGATTGGCGTGGTTGTCGAACGATCAAAAGTCGGCGCGCATTTCGGAATCGGACGCGGATTCCCCGGCTCGCTGTTCACACTGCTCTGCACTGCCCTGCCCGCGTTCTGGCTTTTTCATCCGATTTTCGTGAGAAATGTGATGCTTCCGTTTTTCGCGTGGATTGGGAGTCTTTGAGTTAGCTGGGAGGCCCTATGCCATCGTTAGACCAGACGCTCATTATCGTTCCGCCACAGAGCTTGTTCAGCGTGGCGTTGTGGCTCGCTGGAATCGGCCACTTCTGCGTTTTGATCGCCAGCTTTCAAGTTCCAAGCCGCCTTGGTTGGAAAGAAGATCTCGCGAAACTGACGCCGTTCAATCGCAAGCTGATGTGGGTCCACGGCGGATTCGCGATTCTTACAATCATCGCCTTTGGCCTCCTAACTCTCGCTCTCCACAGCGAAATGCTCAACGGCGATCGCGCCGCAATTTTTCTGGCAGCCTTCATCGGCATCTACTGGACAACGCGCCTTGCGGTCGATTTTGCATACTACGAACACAAAGACTGGCCGACCGGGCGCATGTTCGTCGTCGGCCACGCGCTGCTGACCCTGCTCTTCGTGTTCCTGGCGACCACCTATGTGGGACTCTTCGTTTGGAAGGTCTGGCTGAGGTGACGGTGCGCTATTTTCCCACGGCAACCGTCGGCCGCACCGAGTTCAGCACCCGGTCGTAGTAGGCTTCGTAGAGCGGAATGATGTCGTTGGAACAATATCGCCTGCGAGCATTCGCACGAGCCATTTCACCCATCATCCGGCCGCGATCGGGACGCGTCAGAATCTCAAGAGCGTATTTCGCGGCAGTGGCGACGTCGCGCGGCTCGAAGAGATAGCCGTCCACGCCATGCGCGACCACTTCCGGCACTCCGCCCACGTGCGTCGCGATTACTGGCACTTCGCAAGCCATCGCCTCGAGCGCTGCCAGGCCAAACGACTCTTCGTCGCTCGGCAGGAGGAAGAGATCGGCAAGACCGAGCTTGTCCTGCACCGTCAGTTGCTTGCCGAGGAAAAATACGTCTTTCACCAGCTTTTTCTTTCGCACCACGTATTCCGCGGCGCCTCGATCGGGACCGTCGCCGATCATGACCAGCTTCGCAGGAATCTTCTCTCGAACCAGCGCAAATATCTCGATCGCGTCAGTGACGCGCTTGACCGGTCGGAAATTCGATAGGTGCATCAGAATGGGCTCGCCGTTCGGCGCGAACTTCGCGCGGGCCTTCGCGTCGTTCGATCGCTTGTAGAGGTCGCAGTTGACGAAGTTCGGTATCACTTCAATGGGCCGCTTGATCTCGAACTCTCTGATGGTGCGCTCGCGGAGGTAATTCGAAATCGCCGTCACGCCGTCGCTCTGCTCGATTGAAAAGCGCGTGATCGGGAGGTAGCTGCGATCGTTGCCGACCAGCGTGATGTCGGTGCCATGAAGCGTAGTGATGAAAGGCAACTTGCGCGGCGCCGCCATCATGCGCGCAAGCAACGCGCTCACCGAGTGAGGGATGGCGTAATGAACGTGCAAAAGATCGAGCGACGCGCTTTCGGCTACTTCCGCCATTTTCGTGGCGAGCGCCAGCGCGTACGGCGGATGGTCGAACAGCGGATACGTCGTGACTTCGACTTCGTGAAAATAAATTCGTTCGCTCGCGTTATTCAGCCGGATCGGTATCGCGTAGCTGATGAAATGGACTTCGTGGCCGCGCGCGGCGAGTTCAATGCCCAGTTCGGTGGCGACTACGCCCGAGCCGCCGTAGGTTGGGTAACACGTGATTCCGATTCGCATGGTAAGTGGGGCGCAGACTTTTTAGCCCGCGCGATGCAGGCGCGTCACCTGGAGCTTCTGCATGTGCACAGGCAGCCGTTACTGGCCGTTCGGGCCGCCCTGCGCCGCGTCTTCGCTGTCTTTGTACAGATACCGGATCGCGTGCTTGTAAATGAGCAAATTCGGACTGCCGTACCTCGTGAGCTTGATGCAATCCCGGTCGTACCATTCGACAGTGCCGTGCAGTACCTGGCCATCATCGAGCACAACCGCCACCGGCGTTCGCGACTGCATCTGTTTCACGTAATAAAAGTTCTCGGCGAAGGTTTGGTCGGGTGGCGCCGGCTTCTTTCGGGGCGCCGCTGCGGGTTGCGGGGCGGCCTGAGCAGGCCGGGGAACGTATGATTCCTTCGGATCGCTCAAAGCAGGGCGGAATAGCTTGCGGTTTACCATGATTGCTCCTCGGTTTGCTACCTCTTATGACTACGGATGAAAGCCTTCGGTTGCAACTTTTTACTGCGAATTTTTAGGGCGAGCCTGAGGCCTCAGCGAACACTCAGCGAGGCCAATAGGGCGTCCAGACCCAATTGGCGGCCGATGTTGCGGCGCAGCCGGCCTTCGAGTTGGTCGAGGCCGCGCGTTGCTTGCAGAATCCACTCCCCGTCGATCTTCTTGCCCAGGGTCTCCACTTCCCGCCGCAGGTCGGGGTTGCGGGGGAAACTGCTCTTCGGAGCCTGAGAGGATTCCAACAGGTCCGTGAAAAGACTATAAAGCACGTTCAGGACATTTTCAAACGATTCCTGCTCATGCTTGGCGAGCTGAGCGGATGCGCCGAAGACTTCGCCGTTCCTTTCGCCGCTAATGGCGGTCTCAAGCAGGCGCAGCACGCTCTTTCGTAGCCGCGACGACTCTTCCAGATCGAGCGAAAGAGCCGCGCCCGGACTACCGGCGGCCAACTGGGCGGCCAGCTTTCGTTCGGCTGGCTTTCCCTTGTGGTGCTCGGCGAGAAACGACTCGATGTGCTCCGCCGGCACCGGAGCAAAATGAAACTGCAGGCAGCGCGACCGAATGGTCGGCAGCAGCGAATCGGGCGTGGGAGCCAGCAAGATCAGCGTTGCAGACTCGGGAGGCTCTTCCAGGATCTTGAGGAACAAGTCCGCGTCAGTCCAGCGCATCGTGTCCGCGCCATCCAGAATGAAGACGCGCCTCCGGCCTTGCGGCTTGAAATAGGCCGCACGCTGGACCGCACGCAGTTGTCCGACGCGAATCATCGGCCGCGCTACTGGGTTCCGCAGCCGCACCGGATCGGGGACGATCAGCCAGATATCCGGATTCGTTTCGAGGATTAGAGGTGTCCGCTCGACCGCAGCCGCATCCGCGCTCTCGCCCCGCTCGGTGAGACCCGCGCCAATCAGCGGCTGGGGGTCGGAAAGTGGCGCCGTGCTCAGACACGAGCTGCATTCGCCGCAGAAATCGTCCTTGAGGCGCTCACAATTGGCCGCTTGGGCGAACATCCGGGCGAGCGTGTACTTGCCAATGCCGCGAGGGCCGGTAAAAAGCAGCGCGCTCGGCACCCTCTCGCGGCGGAGCATGCCGCGCAGCGCGCTTACGATCCGCTCATTTCCGAGAAACTCGCTGAATCCCATGGATCAGCCTTTCGCCCCGAGCGCGGAAGATAGGCGCGCTTCCACCGCCGCCAAAATCTCTTCGTGAATTTCCGCTGGAGGCCTAAGCGTCCCGGCCGCCGCGTCGAAGCATTCGATTCTCAGCCAATTCGGCTCGCGCGCAAGCTCGTCATACACTTCGGCGGCAGCTTCCAGATGAGCAACATCAGCTTCGTGCAGATCGTGTCGCAGGCTGGTGTAGTCTCGCCCGCTTTTTTGGCCAATTAAGCGATGCGCCTCGGCCACGGGCACGCGCAAATAGACGACAAGGTCTTCTGCAGGCAGTGCATACACGGCGTATTCGAGTTGTTTCAGCCATGCGAGGAATTCGCCGCGCTTCTCGCGGCGCACACGCGCGCCCTGATGTGCAAGATTGGAACCAATGTAGCGGTCGGCGAGCACGGTCTTGCCGGAGGCGAGCGCCGCTTCAATCGCCGGTTTCGATTCGAGGCGGTCTCCTGCGTAGAGCAACGCCGAGAAGTGTGGATCAACCGTCGCAAGCGATCCGAATTCGCCATTCAGGTACCGCGCGACCAGTTTGCCGAAGAAGCCGCTGTAGTTCGGGAAGCTGATCTCCGAGAACGCCAGGCCTCGGCGGGCGAACGCCAGCGTGAGCGCTTCCAGTTGCGTGCGCTTCCCTGAGCCGTCGATCCCCTCGAGCACGATAAATTTTCCGCGGGCAGGCATCGAAGTGGCGATCAGTTTAGCACGGGAAAACGACTGAGACTGGGACGCACTCGCCGCGCCGCGACCCTGGATTCTTTGGCGATTAGACAGAGTCGCGTTTCTTTGTTTCCAATAACCTAGCGCGCGTTCTACTTGCGGATTTTGGCGATTAGAAATCCCGAAACTGCACCGAATCGAAGTCGGCAGATCGCGCGAGGGATTGCTGGCGAGACGGGCGCAATTGTAGTAACCCGCCGCGGCGGGGTGTTTCATTCGCCCTGCATGTGCCCAGTGGTCGCGCATCGTATCTCCCAGGCTCGACTAACCGTCGACCTGGGAGCACTGACTGATCTCCCAGGCTCGACTAACCGTCGACCTGGGAGCCCTTTCCAGTCCACGCTAGCAGGAGAAGAATGGCCGTCAAGCGTGAATCCCTGTGGACTGTGGACAGTTCCCTTTCGCAGTTGAAATTCCGGCGCGTGCTAGAATCGCGCCGGCAGCGATGCAGACCAGTTCGATTGCGGTGAATCTGGAACGTGTGCGCTCGCGAATCGCGCGAGCTTGCGAACGCGCAGGACGCAGCCACGATGAAATCACGATCGTCGCCGTCTCGAAGACTTTTCCACCAGACTTGATCCGCGCGGCGCACGACGCGGGCCTGCGCCACTTCGGCGAAAACCGCGTGCAGGAGTTCGAGACGAAGCACGCGTATGTGAAAGGCTTTGTCGATAGCATCTGGCACTTCGTCGGACACCTGCAGAGCAACAAAGTGCACCGCGCAGTCCATCTTTTCGACCGAATCGATTCGGTCGATAGCATTCACCTGGCCGAAAAACTCGATTCGGCGGCGCTGGCGGCGGATAAGCGGATGCCTCTTTTGATCGAAGTCCGCCTCAGCCGCGAAAGCACGAAGACCGGTGTCGCAGTGGAAGAGCTGCCGGCCCTTGTTGCCGCCGTCAAGCGCTGGCCCTGTCTCGAATTGCGCGGTCTGATGACCATTCCGCCATATTTCGACGATCCTGAGGACGCGCGTCCGTATTTCCGCAAACTGCGCGAGCTGCGTGACGATGTCTGCCAGCGGCTCGGCGTTTCCTTGCCCGTGCTATCCATGGGAATGAGCCACGATTTCGAAGTCGCGATCGAAGAGGGCGCGACTGATATCCGCGTCGGCACGGCGCTGTTTGGAGAGCGATCTAAGCGGTAGTGCAGGGGAAAGCAGATCCCACGTCGTTCGCGGGAGCGGCGGACCTGCTCCCTTCGTTTCTCAGGGCAAGCGGGATGACAATCAAAAGCCGCGGTCCAGTTCTACGAATACCGCACCCAACGCAGCATCTCGGGCAACGTCGGCCGCTTGCCGTACATGAGCACGCCGATGCGATAGACCTTCGCCGAGGCCCAGACCGCGCCCAGAATCGTGCCGAACAACAACACCACCGAGAGCGCCAATTGCCATGCCGGCGGCGTCTGAATCGCGATGCGCAATGGCATCAGAACCGGCGCGAGAAACGGAATCTCGGACAGCACAATTGAAGGCGTGGACGTCGAATCGATCATCACCAGCCAGTAGAATGACATCGCGAAGACGAGTGGCCCCATTGCCAGCCACTGCAGTTGCCCTGCGTCCTGCTCATTCGAGCACGCCGCACCGATCGCCGCGAACATCGACGCGTATAGGAAGTATCCCCCAAAGAAAAAGCAGATCACCGAAAACAGCAACGATGCGGGAATGTGAATCACTGGAAAGGAGCCTCCGCCAAACATCGCGGCCATGAACGCCCCGTAGGTCAGCAGCAGCGAGAGCGAGACAATCCAAATCAGAAACTGTGTGAATGCGACTCCGGCGACACCAAGGATTTTTCCCGCCAAAAGTTGGATCGGCTGCACCGAAGAGACCAGCACTTCCATCGTGCGCGTCGTCTTCTCTTCCAGAACCGACCGCATCGTAACGATGCCGTACATCAGGAGCGACATATAGAGCAGTATCACCAGGCCGACCGCGATGCCGAACGTCTGGCCTCTTTCCACCGACTCTCCTGAAATCGTGACCTTGATGACTTCGAGGTCCGCGCCGCGAACGATCTCGCTGACGTTGTCCACGTTGATACCGCGTGCGCGCAACCGGGCTTCGATCAACGCTTGATTCACGGCGGGCATGACCGCCGCCCTCGCTGCGAAATTGCCGGTATTCTTCATGTGCAACTCGAAGGGCTTGCTCAAATCGCTCGGAATCACAAGATAGGCGTCCAGCTTGCCGGCGTTTATGCTCGCCCGCAATTTCTGTTCGGCGTCCTCAGGATCGGCAGGCCGGTCCAGCGTCTCGGAAATCGCGAACTGATGAACCCCGTTTGCCATAGGCGCACCGAGATTTTGGGAGATGGACGCCGCCGAACCACCGGCATTGTCCACGATCGCAAGCCGGAGGCTTTGATTCGACCCGTGCTTGGAAACAAAGCCGACTAGAACGACTGAAACGATTCCGAGCAGCGGGATAAGAAGCGTCATCACAACGAACGCTTTCGATTTCACGCCGAGGACGTACTCGCGCTTAACGATCAACCAGATTTTATGCATGGCCAGTCTTCTCGATGAAAATGTCGTTGAGCGAAGGTTCGAGCAGCTCGAATCGCATGATTTGCACTCCTGATTGCAGCGCAGCTTTCAAAATCTCCTGCGGATCGGCGCCCGGCTTCAGTTTGGCCTCCACACCGCTGCCAAATCGGTTCACGCTAGCGACCGCCGGGTGACTCAGAAAAGCGTCCGAGCCAGTGAACTCGATCTGCACCGTGTTCTTTCCGTAGGACTGCTTAATTGCGCGCAGGTCGCCATCGAGAACGTTGCGACCCTTGTCGATCAGGCAGATCGAATCGCACATTCTCTCAACCTGCTCCATGCGGTGGGACGAGAGAACGACCGTCGTGCCCCTATCGCGCATTTCCAGCATCACGTCCTTTACTGTCGCGGCATTCACCGGATCGAGGCCTGAGAAAGGCTCATCGAGGATTATGAGGCGGGGCTCATGCAGCACAGCCGAGGTGAACTGCACCTTTTGCTGCATGCCCTTCGAGAGGTCGCGCACTTCCTTATCGGCCCAGTCCTTCAGCTCGAAGCGTTCGAGCCACGCGTCCGCCCGGCGGCGGGCCTCGCCTTCCGGCATTCCACGCAGCGAGGCGAGGAACACGATGACCGCACGAACCTTCATTCGAGGATAGAGGCCGCGCTCCTCGGGCAAATAGCCGATGGCCTCGCGGGTTGTGTCGCTAACCGGCTCGCCGAACACGCGAATCGAGCCCTCGTCCGGGACAAGGATATTCATCACCATGCGGATCGTGCTGGTCTTGCCGGCGCCGTTCGGCCCCAATAGGCCCAGAATGGCGCCCTGGCGCACGCGCAGGCTCACGTCGTTCACGGCCGTCACGCCGTCATACGACTTGGTCACGTTTTCGAGCGAAATAGCGTCCACAGAATGCCTTTCCGGACCGGTTTGACGAATGCTCTCTTCCGCTAACTACGCCTAGTCAGAACAAGATATTACGGGAGCGCTCCGATAAATTTCATTAACACAGTATTTGGCTCTTAGCGGCAGCATCAGTCCGGCAAAGGTTGGCCCGTCGTTTCGAGGCCAAACGGGATCAGGAATAGGCCTACCACAAACGCGATTGCAGTCATGGATACGGGAATGCCGATCGTGTGAAAGTGCGACACGCCTGCGCCGACCAGAAATGTGAAGCCAGCTCCGACGAACCGGCCCACGGATGTCGCGAAGGCGAAGGCGCTGCCGCGGCAGCGCGTGGGGTACTGCTCCGGCAGCCAGAGCGTGTAAACCGCGAAGTTCGCGCCGCCGAGGCCCAGGAAGAACAGCCCGATGAAAAACCATTTGAGCGCGTCCTGTGGCAAATAGAACGCATGCCCGAAGCTGTACGCGATCGAAGCGGCCATCATAACGAAATAGGCGGCGAGCGATTTGCGACGGCCGATGCGTTCGGCGACCCACGCGAGCGGCAGGCAGCCGAGAATTGTGCCCAGAGAGATCACCATCGTCGCGTAGGTGCCGAGCCGCGGGCCGAGCGCTGGCGGCAGATGCTGACGGCCGACGATCTCGGTGACCGCGGTCGGCACGTAGACGGTGCCCGCCCACAACCCGATGATCGAAATCAGCACGTACACTGAATTCAAAAGCGTCCGCCGCAGGAATTCCGGCTGAAATATCGTCGAAAACGGGCTTGAGACTCGCTTCACGTGCGCCTTCCAGCGTTCCGATTCGTGCACGCCGTAGAGAATGAAGCCGACCAGCAGCGCGGGCGCTCCACCGAGCATGAACATCGGGCGCCAGCCGTGCGTCTCGCCGACGAAATGGTTCGCCAGCGCTGCGAGAAAAAACCCGAAATAGTAGCCGGTGTGCATCAGCGCCGCGCCCACTTTGCGGCGCGATTCGGGCCATTCTTCGGCAACGAACGTGCCGCCCATCGCCCATTCGCCGCCGATCCCGACACCCGCCAACAGGCGACAGGCCGCGACTTCCCAAACGTTTTGCCCGAAGCCAGCCAAAAATGTGAAAAGCGAGTAGCACAGTATTGTAAGCATGAGTGTGCGGACGCGGCCGAACTTGTCCGCAATCGGCCCCCACACGAGCGCCATTCCCCATCCGACGAGAAACAGTGCGAACAGCAGCCCGCCGTAGAAGCCGACGTTGCCCGCGGTCGGCGCGATGCCCGATTTCGGCAAGAGTTCGCGCAGCGCCGGGACGAGCACGAGCGCGTAGATGAACGAGTCCATGCCGTCGAGCGCCCATCCGCCCCACGAGGCCCAGAAGCCGCGGATTTGGTTGGGCGTGAGGCGAACCTTTGTTGTCGATGGTGGTGATGACATGGTGGCCGTTGTGGGGCGACGAATTGTACGAATGGCGCGAAACCGTTGCAAGCCAATCCGCGACTCGTCGAAACGGGGAGTCAGGTTGATGATATCGTCGGAGCCTAGGAAGAATCGAGTGGACGTTCAGGAGCGCGGCGGGAGCGTCGTGATTGCGGTGCGGGTAACACCGCGCGCGAGCCGCAATGCGATTGAGGGCGAACACCAAGGCGCGCTCAAGGTGCGGCTCACCGCGCCTCCGGTGGACAATCGCGCGAACGATGCGCTGCGACGACTGCTCGCCGAGCGTTTGAACGTGCCGATATCGGCTGTTAGAATCGTCGCCGGAGAAAAGAGCAGAACGAAGCGCGTGGAGATTGTGGGCGCGACACGCGTGCAAGTCATCTCACTTTTGGCCGAAGAGTAGCGAACCAAGACCGTCAGCATGCCGGACATCAAATCTATTCAAGCAGAATTGCGAGCCAGCAAAATCGACGGCTGGCTTTTCTACGACCACCATCACCGCGACCCGATCGCCAACCACATTCTCGGCCTCGGCGAAAACGGCATGGCCACGCGCCGGTGGTTCTATTTCATTCCGTCGCGCGGCGAGCCGCGGAAGCTCGTGCACCGTATTGAAGCGGGCATGCTTGATTCGCTCGGCGGCCGCAAACACGTCTATTCCGGCTGGGAGGAACTGCACAAGGGCTTGGCAAAGCTACTTTCGGGCAGCCGCAAGATCGCGATGCAGTATTCACCGCAGAACAATATTCCGTACATCGGGCTGGTCGACGCGGGGACTGTCGAGCTGGTGCAAAAGCTGAAGAAGAAAGTTGTCACGTCGGCGGATCTTGTGCAGAAGTTCGAGGCGGCGTGGACGTCGGAGCAGCTGGTCTCTCATCTCGAGGCCGGGAAAATCATCGACAGGATCAGGCAGGCGGCGTTTGAGCGTGCGGCATCGCGCGTCCGCGAGAGCCAGCCGATCACGGAATTCGAGCTACAGCAGTGGATCCTCGAACAGTTTCGCGCGAACGGTCTAAAGACCGCGGAGCCGCCGATCGCTGCCGTGCAACCGAACAGCGGAAACCCGCATTACGAGCCGACCGCACGCGCGTCGCGTCCGATTCGTGCGGGAGATCTGCTGCTGCTCGACATCTGGGCGAAATTGGACCGCCCCGGCAGCGTCTACTACGACATCACGTGGGTCGGTTATCTTGGGAATCGCGTGCCGGACGCGTACGCGAAAATTTTCCGCATCGTGCGCGACGCGCGGGACCGCGCGGTGGAAGTCGTCAGCGATTCCGTCACGCGCGGGCGCCCGATTCACGGCTGGGAAGTCGACAATGCCGCGCGCGAAGTGATTCGCAAGGCTGGCTACGCGAAATATTTCGTCCATCGCACGGGCCACAGCATCGGCCAGGAAGTCCATGGCAACGGCGCCAACATGGACGGACTTGAGACACGCGACGACCGCAAAATCATCCCGCACACCTGTTTTTCGATCGAGCCGGGAATTTATCTGGCCGAGTTCGGCATTCGCAGCGAAGTGAACGTCTACGTCGGCGAGCGCGATGCGCGCGTGACGGGCGGAATCCAACAGGAAATCCTGCCGCTGCTCGCCTGACCGATGGCGACCGAAGCTCCTTTGACCGACGCGCACACAAAGCCAAACCCTGCCGGACCCGCGATCGTAGCGGTCGCCGCGTGGATCGTGCCGGGTTTGGGGCATCTGCTATTGCGACGATGGGGACGTGCGCTCGGATTCTTCCTCGCCACGGCAGGGCTTGCGCTTGGGGGCTACGCGTTACGCGGCGAGGTTTTTTCGCCACGATCGAGCGATCCCTTCGGCGCGCTCGGATTCATCGCAGATGTCGGCTCGGGAGTCTTCTACTTTCTATCTCATCTTTTTGAGACCGCGGGGCCGGAGCTCTCGCGCGCGTCGGGCGACTACGGCACCCGCCTCCTTGCTGCGTCAGGAATCGTGAATCTGCTGGGCGTGATCGACGCGTTCGGAATCGCGCGCGGGCGGAGAGGCTAAGATCTGGCCATGCACGTTCATCTGAGCCATTTCGCGACAATGGCGATTTTTGCGCTGCTGGTGTCGGTGGCCTTCGCGTGCGTGGGACGCCACACCCTCGCTACGCGAATCAAATATGCACTTCTGTCGTTTCTGCTGTTTCTTGCGATCGGTATCGGGGTCGCCTGGCTGATGTACCCACTTTCGCGCTGAGGACGCCGCCAAAAAATAGGGGCGAGTCGGAGACTCGCCCCCTCCCCCCAACAGTTCAACGGTTTCTTGGATCGACGTCTACGCGAGATCCTCCGATCGAACCGGCAGCTTGCGAATTCGCTTGCCGGTCGCTGCGAAGATCGCGTTGCAGACCGCCGGTGCAACGGGCGGAACTGCAGGCTCGCCCATCCCGCGCGGCACTTCCTTGCTCGGGACGATGTAGACCTCCATCTTCGGGCACTCGTTCATGCGCAGCGGTTCGTTCGTGTCGAAGTTCGCCTGCACGACGCGGCCCTTGTCGATGGTGATCTCACCCTTGAGGGTCTGCGTGAGGCCAAAAACCATCGCGCCCATGGCCTGCTGCTCGATGATGCTGGGATTGACCACTTGCCCGCAATCCAGCGCGCAGACTATGCGGTGAACTCTTACGCTGTTGTCCTTGTTGATGGAGATTTCCGCGACTTCGGCAACGAAAGTATCGAAGGCTTCAAGCACCGCAATGCCCCGATAAACGCCCCTCGGGAGCGGCTTGCCCCATCCCGCCTTTTCGGCGGCCATGTTTAGCACTCCCAGATGCCGCGGTTTTTTCGAAAGCAGGTCCCGCCGGAACTCGTACGGGTCCTTCTTCGCCGCCGCCGCGAGCTCGTCAACGAAACTTTCGCTGAAGAACCCGTTTTGCGACGCCCCGACCGATCGCCAAAAGCCCATCGGGATTGGCCCGGGAGTGAGCTGGTAGTCGACGAGGATGTTCGGAATGTCGTAGGCGATATCCTGCACACCCTCGACGCTGCTTGAGTCCATCCCGTTCTTAATCGAGCCGGGGAAGAACCAGTTCATGATCGAGTCGCAAGCCACGCGCGCCGTAAACGCGGTGGGTTTGCCGCTGGCGTCGAGACCTGCGGCCATCTTGATGTACGACGCGGGACGATAGTAGTCGTGCTGCATATCGTCTTCGCGCTTCCACGTGACCTGTACGGGAGCCTTCATCGATTTCGAAAGCTGGCAGGCCTCGATGACAAAGTCCGACCATCCACGGCGGCCGAATCCTCCGCCGAGATAGGTGGTGTGGACAAACGATTTGTCAGGGGTCACTCCAGCGATCCCCGCCGCAATTTGCTGCGACGGCGTCTGGAACTGCGTGGGCGCCCAAATGTCGACGCGATCGGCTTGCACGTCCGCGACGCAGTTCATCGGCTCCATCGTTGCGTGAGCCTGATACGGAGCGCGGTAAACGGCTTCAACCTTTTGAGATGCGCTCGACAACGCTGAAGCTGCGTCGCCTTCCTTGCGAGCGACAACGCCCTCTTTCTGAGAGCGCTCTTCGAATTCTCTGAAGATGCTGGCATTACTCGCGTTGGCGTTCGGACCCTCGTCCCACTTGATATCCAGTGCCTTGCGCGCCTGAAACGCGGTCCAAGTATTGTCCGCCACGACGGCAACGCCCGTCACGACCGGCGGCTGGCCCGTCATGATCGGCACAACGTCTTTCACGCCCGGGATCGCCTTCGCTTTTGTGCCATCGAAGCTCACGACGCTGCCGCCGAAGACCGGGCAATGCTCGACCGAGGCGTGAAGCATCCCTGGCCGCCGAGCGTCGATGCCGAACGTCGCTTTGCCGCACACCTTGTCCGGCGTGTCGAGCCGCTTGGTCGGCTTGCCGACGATCTTGAATTGGCTCGGATCCTTGAGCTTCACGTCCGTTGGCGGAGTCAACTTGCCTGCCGCTTCAGCAACGCTGCCGTAGGTCGCGCGGCGTTTCGTAGCCGTGTGAACAACGGCCCCATTTTCCCCACGGCACTCCGACGCATCGACGCCCCATTTCTGCGCCGCCGCGGCAATGAGCATTTCGCGCGCCGTCGCTCCGGCTTGCCGCATCGGCACCCAGCCCGAATGGACGCTCTGGCTGCCGCCGGTTCCCTGCATGCCGAACGCGGGATCGAAGTACGCTTTGTCGGCCGGCGCAAATTCCCAGTGGATTCTCTTCCAGTCGCATTCGAGCTCTTCGGCTGCAAGCATTGAAAGCGACGTCACGACGCCCTGCCCCATTTCCGACTTGCTGATCAAAATGGTGACTTTGTCTTCCGGGCTCACGTGAATAAATGCATTCAGAACTGCGGGTTCGGTTCCGGCGGCCAGTACTTCCCTGCGCCCAGGCAGATAGAAACCAACGATTAGACCAGTGGCGCCCGCTAGGCTGGTCTTCAGGAAGTTGCGGCGATCGATCGATGTTGTCACGGCGCTCATTCCGCACCTCCTGCCAGAACATCCGCTCGCTCCATCGCGGATTCAGTCTCGCCGCCTGTGTCGGAGCTGGCTGACTTGCTTCCGCCAGCCTGCAGCTTCGCAGCGACTCGAATTGCTTTGCGGATCTGGTTGTAGGTGCCGCAGCGGCAGATGTTGCCGCTCATCGCATCGTCGATTTGCGCGTCGGTTGGGTTCGGCGTCTTGGCGAGAAAAGCGGCAGCCGACATGATCTGGCCCGACTGGCAGTAACCACACTGGGGAACGTCGATTTCCATCCACGCTTTCTGAACGGGATGGCTGTTATCCGCGGAAAGGCCTTCGATGGTGGTTACCTTCTTCCCAGCGAGGCTCGAGACCGGCGTGATGCACGACCGCGTCGCCTCGCCGTTGATGTGGACCGTACAGGCGCCACAAAGCGCCATGCCACATCCGAATTTGGTGCCCGTCATATTCAAGGTGTCGCGCAGAGCCCAGAGCAATGGCATGTCGGGATTGACATCCAACGTCGTGGGCTTGCCGTTCAACGTAAAATGAATCGCCACGAGAATCCTCCCTCAGAATTTTTGGGGATACAATCGCACACAACCGCCTGCATTCTAACTCTTTCTACAAACGGAAACTATGCGAAGTGACCGGCCATCCAACGCCGGAGTCGCACAAGAATGACGAATTGATTCGCTGCGAGCCGCTAGAACCGGGAATTTGTTTCCGCGTTTGACAGTTTTTTCGCCGCGATGCTAGAGTCGATTGGAAGGCCGAGGTAGCTCAGTTGGTAGAGCAGCCGATTCGTAATCGGCAGGTCCCCGGTTCAAGTCCGGGCCTCGGCTCCACTTTCCGTCGGTTCCCCAAATGGCGACCAAGAAAAATGCAAATTCGCCTACAGGCAGCGGTCGGCAGATGCTGCGACATACCGTCGCGACGCTCGCCTATCGGGGCGGCAAGGCTCTTCGCGGCGCGCCTCCCGGATTTTCCGATTTTTGCGTCGGCGATTCGACGCGCACGCCCGGCCAGATCCTCGCTCACATCGGTGATCTGCTCGATTGGGGCTTGTCACTCGCAAAAGGCAAGCAGACGTGGCACAACTCGAATCCGCGATCGTGGGAGGAAGATTCGGAACGCTTTTTCAAAGCGCTCGAGGCTTTCGACAACCAACTGGCATCGAAAACGCTTCTCGGGTGCGCCGCGGAGAAGCTTTTTCAAGGCCCCGTCGCCGACGCCCTAACGCACATCGGCCAGATCGCCATGCTGCGCAGGCTGGCAAGCGCTCCCGTGCGCGCCGAGAATTATTTCCGGGCGGAGATTAAAGCCGGCCGCGTCAGTTCTAGGCAAGCCGCACCGAAGCAGGAATTCGACTAAATTGCAGTTGCCGAATAGACCGCACGCCGTCGCAAATCGGCTTACAAGCCTCTAATGAAGGCCGTGCAGGCCCCCAAATTGCACGTCATCGGAATCAGGGTCGATGAATGTCTGCTCACGCCAATGCCAGCGGCGGCACAGCACTGATAGCCGGCGAGCTAGCGTTCGAAAAGAAAATCAGCGAACTCGAAGGGCGCATCCGCGAATTGGAAGTCCGCCGCTCCGGACCGCCCGATGCTGAATGGCGACCGCTTGCGAGAACCATTGACGCAATTCTGCGCCAGCTGACGCATCGCGTCTTGAAACTCGAAAAGTCCCAGTTACAGCTCAGGAATCTCGTCCTTGCGCAGAACCCTGCCGAGGACGCCGGCCATCTCATCCAGATCGATCAGGCCCTCCGCGCCGCGCATATCCAGCTTGCTGCTCTCAAAAACAGGCTGTGCGATTACGAAGTTGCCGTGCGGACCATAAAAAACCTGAGCGGCCAAGTCGGAGCCACGATTCACGAGCGGCATCAGCCCAAGAGCGCGCCCGGGCCGAGATTCGTTCCCCTCAAAGCCAAGGGCTGCACCGAAGAGGACATGAATTCCGACTGGGCGGCGTTCTGGGCCGGCGAACTCCGTGAGTCGCCGAAATACAAACGCAAGCTGTGGGAGCTTTGTTACGTCTCGCAAGTTCTGTACAACGAAGGGATGCTTCAACAAGGGAAAATGGGGCTCGGCTTTGCCTGCGGCTCCGAACCGCTTCCGAGCCTTTTCGCGAAATACGGAGTTCGTGTGCTGGCTACCGACCTATCGCCCGACCGCGCCGAGGCCAGAGCGTGGATGAATTCCGGACAGCACGTCGCCGGCTTTGAAAATGTTCGCCGTCCCAAAATCTGCCCTGACGCGTCTCGCCTCGCGATGATCCGCGGCGCATATCTCGACATGAATGCGATTCCCGCCGAGCTCGATGGGCAGTTCGACTTTTGCTGGTCCGTTTGCTCGCTCGAGCATCTCGGGAGCATAGCCAATGGACTAAAGTTCATCGCGAACTCGCTTCGTACTCTGAAACCCGGGGGCGTTTCTGTCCACACCGCGGAATTCAATCTGAATGAGGGCAAGACAATTACGGCAGGTCCTACTGTTCTGTTTCAAAGGCACCACTTCGAACAATTGGCCGAACGCCTTCGCGCCGCCGGCTTCCACGTTTACGATTTCGATTTCGATGCAGGGCGCGGAATCGTCGACGGCCTGATCGATCTGCCGCCCTACGATGACGCTTCACCTCTTGCCATCAAATACGCGCATTTGAAGCTGAGCCTCTCCGGCTTCGTCTGCACGTCGTTTAGCTTCGTTGTGAAGAAGCTGGGATGAGAGTCTGGCTGGCTTGATCTCGGGAAATCGAGCAGAAAGAAAAGTGGCCGGGGGCTAGGCTGAGGGACCCGAGCCGCCCGGCCTTTTCTCACCCATCTCCGCAGGGTCTGGGTAAGAACTCGTTACGCGGCGCTTTCGCCGTTACGCATGAACTCGTAGCGCTCGATCGCTGCCGCCACACCTACATCGCCCGAGCCTTCGGGGCTGCTGCGCAGCACGCGCCCCAGGCAGCGAACGCGCACGGGCCCTGCTTGGGTCAGTTCGTGCGGCAGCGTCATCACGATTTCGACGGGTGCACCGCTCTTCAGTCCCTTTGGCAGGTGGAAGTACAGCCCTCGCGAGCTGACTTCTCGTGACTCGGTCGCGGCTTCGCCGACTACGTTTTCGTCGGTCCAGCGGACCGTCAGCGGCAAGCGCATCAGGAAGCGCCGCGATATACGTCGCTCTTTCAATGACACCGGAAAACTCCTCTAGATTTCCCGATCAGATTAGAAGCGCGCGCTCGCCAAACCAATAGAGCGACGGAGCCAATTCTGCGGCGCAAATTTGGTACAAGCGTACTAGGCCGCTTTTGTCTAAGCCTTTTCCGTTGAACCGTTTACGAGGAGACTGGAGGGGAAAGTACTGCCAGATTGGTCAAAAACGCAAGCGGTGTCGGGTATTAAGCCTGATCAATTAGACGGTGGTGAATCGCGTAGAGGGCAAGTTCGAGCCGATCGGAAACGCCGAGTTTGTCGAAGATATTGTGCAGGTGGTTCTTGACGGTCTGTTCGCTGATGAACAGCTTTTCGCCGATTTCGCGGTTTCGGAAGCCCTGGGCCACAAGCTGTACGATCTCCTTCTCGCGATCGCTCAGGAGCGGCTTTTCGCGGCGCTGTCCGGATTCAGACGACTTCTTGAAGGCATCGATTACCTCGGCCGTCATCCGGTTGTCCAGCCAGATTTCACCCTCCGAAACCTTCCGGATACTCTTTAGCAGCAAATCGCTCGCCGACTGCTTCAAAACCACGCCCCGCGCGCCGAGGCGCATCGCGCGGACTACGTCCCGATCATCCTCTGCCGCGGTCAGAACGATGACGCGCGTTTGCGTCGTGTCAAAGTTGACCTCTTCGAGCACGCCAAGCCCGTCTTTTTCCGGCATACGCAGGTCTAGAAGCAGGATATCGGGCTTGAGCTTGCCCAGCATCTTGGTGCATTCAACGCCATTCGAGGCTTCTCCGACGATCTGTACGTCGTCGGCGCCCTCTAGCAGCTTCCGGAGGCCGTCGCGAAAGATCGCGTGGTCGTCCGCAACCAGGATTCGAATGGCCTGTTTCGATTTGCTCATTTCAATTCAAAGGGATTTCGACCGTGAGGCGCGCGCCGTGCCCGGGATTCGATTCGACGGTCAGAGTGCCACCCACGCCCCGCGTCCGTTCCTTGATCGAGATCGGCCCAAGACGCAGGCGATCCAACTCCTCGCTCGTATATCGCCCGGAGAAGCTGAAGCCCCGGCCGTTGTCGTCCACGACGAGAGAGACTTTGGTCTCGTCTTGTTCTAGTTTTACCACGACGTGACTCGCGTCCGCATGCTTTTTTATGTTGTGTAGTGACTCACGATATATCTGGAAAAGTTCGCGGCAAATGCGGTCCGGAATGCGCAAATCACGGTCTTTTATGAATAAATCGACGGCCAATCCGTGTTCCGTGCGGAAACGCTCCGCGAATCCCATCATCAATTCGCGCATATCCGCGCTTTCGACGCGCAACGGCCGGAGATCCGTCACCATCCGCCGCAACTCCTCGCTTTCCTGCTGCACGGTTCTTTGCAACCCCGCGAGCTCGGCGGAGGCCTGTTCCGGCGTTTGCGGAACTTTTTTTCGGAGCACGTCCAGCTGAATCTTCAGGCTAAGCAGCGTCTGGAGAATCCCGTCGTGCAAGTCCCGAGAAATCCGGCTGCGCTCCGCCTCTACCGCGCGCGCTCGCAAGCTGCGCATCAAAAAAATGTTCTCCAGCGGCGGTCCCACGTGCCGAACGAGCTGTTCGAACCACCGCAAGTCGCTAGCGGAGAACCGGCCTTTCTCCGGCGCGGGATTGAAGAGCAGAACGCGTCCCGCTGGCCGACCGCCGGATTCGATCGTTACGGCCAGCAGCGATTTCGCTCCAAACTCCTCGCGGGTCGATTCCGGCGGTGCGGGAATCATCCTGAATGGCTCCCCTGATCTGCGGTCCCAACCGAAGCCGGAGCCTTTGCTTCCGTTCCTGAATTCCCACGCCATGGAGGTTTCAAGCGAGTCGAGCAGGAACGTGTCGGCACGCGAAAGCGCAAGTGTCTCGGGACCGCGGGGGTCACGGTCGCTGGGCTTCACTTTCCAGACGAACAGCCGCTCCAGCTCGTCGTCTTGAAACGCCAGGCACGCTTGCTCGCATCCAAAGGCCACTGCAATTTCGCCGAGCGCCTGGCGAATGGATTCCGTCAGGCCATGATCGAACTGTAACAGGCTCGTGATCCTTTCCAGAAACTGTTGCCGCGCGAGATGTTCCCGCTCGCGGGCTCCGAGGAATCCCATTCCGAGCCCGGAAACAAGCGTTCCCGATCCGATCGCGATCCATCGCCACACGCTTTGCCACGCAACCGGCCCCTCGGCGGCCACGCGAATGACGATTCCGGCGGTCGCAATGCCGACCCAAGCGAACATCGCGCGCGGGTTTCCCCTCGTTGCTACGGCGAAGACCGTGAATGGAAAGAGAAACCAGAACGCCGGCACCGATGGCGTTAAATAGACCAGGACGATCACCACAAGAATGTCCAGCACCAGCGGGATTCGCAGCCGTACGTTACCCGTGAAGCGTTCGACGAGCGCGGCGACCAGCGCCAAAACCAAATACGCAGTCAGAAACGCCAGAGATGAGCGCCGCATCGGCGCGCCCGGCGCTTCCACTAACGCCACAAGCGATAGCGCCGCAATCACGGCGCGAGCCAGCGTGACTTGGCGTTCCAGATAGAGCCGTTCGGTGTTTTCCAGAGGCATCGTGGCGGGTGACTTTCCTTAAAAGTCTAGCAAGCCCGCCAGACCGCGCAATTCAGGCGGTCCGCGCTGTAGTCTTTTGGTAATTGCCGGGCCGGTAGCATCAAAGTCCACACGATCGTTTTCACAAGTGGGGTTGACAACGGGTGCATAATCGTTTGCAAGAACAAGTCGAGGGGGAAGACCGGGGCTTGTCAGAGCGATACACGCGGAGAGAAGTAGGGCGCATCCTGGGAGTAGAACCGAGCCGTCTTCGTTACTGGGAGCGGCTGAGGCTGGTCCGTCCTCGATCCCGCTGGGGTGAACGTTTCTACAGTTTCGGCGATCTCGTCGCGCTCCGCACGCTTCAGCGGCTCACGAACAATCGAATCCCCGCGCGCCGCGTTCGCCGCGCCGTCAGTCTTCTCGAGAAGCAGTTCGGCGGCTCTGCGGCGGCTCTGCAGGAGCTGCGGTTTTTCGAACAGGGTCGCGATGTCCTCATAATACCCCCCGGCGCCGACCGCCCCTTTAATCCGCTAAAGCGGCAGTGGGCGTTTGCGTTCGATTCCAGTGCGGCGTCAGCGAAAGTCCACGCGCTGACCGGCCCGACCGCCGAAGAATGTTTCCGCAAGGCGCTCGACTGCGAGATGCACTCCGAGCTTTTGCCTCAGGCTGTCGAAAGCTACCGGCAGGCTCTTGCGCTCGCGCCTGAATGGATTGACGCGCACATCAATCTCGGCGTCGCACTTTATCAGCTGGGCCGGGTCGAGGAAGCGCGCGCGCAATTCGCCGCCGCCGTGGACCTCGACCCTCTAAGCGGTATCTCGCGTTACAACCTCGGCTGCGTGCTCGAAGAACAGGGACAGATCGACGAAGCCATCGGGCATCTTCGCCGCGCCGCGCGTGCCATGCCCGCGCACGCCGACGTCCATTTCAATCTCGCGCTCGCGTACGAAAAGCGCGGCGAGCGCCGCCTCGCTCGCATGGAGTGGATCACCTACTTGCGCCGCGCGCCCAGCGGCCCGTGGGCGGATCAGGCGCGCGCTCATCTAAAGCAGCTATCGCTTCGCCGCAAGCGCTCCGCGCCGATTCCCTTCCCTCAGCGTCCGTAGCTCGCCGCCGCTGCGGCGTGCTATCATTTTCTCCAGTGGTGAGCGTAGCTCAGCCGGTAGAGCATCGGTCTGTGGAACCGAGGGTCGTGGGTTCAAATCCCATCGCTCACCCCAACTAACTTACGAGATCCACCCCCAGTCGGTTTCCGGTTGGGGTCCACTCGGATCCGAACCGCTAGTCTTGCCAACTGCATTGCGGCGTCGCTTCCCCCACTGCTTGTCTGTCGAAATCACAAATTGCCTTGTCCATCGGCAGTAAGTCGGGATACTGTCCACCCGTTAAGAATTGTTAGCGGTATCGGAGTTGGCAACAATGGCGGAAATTACGAGAAGACGAGTCGGAGAACTTCAGCGGGGTGTCTTCAAGATTCTCATCGAGCATTTGGAAGGCCTACCCGCGAAGGAAGTGATACAACGCATGCAGGAAGTCGTTCCGCCCACCGATTTTGAAAAGAGCGATTACGCGACGCGGCCCGGCGTTCAGCGTTTTAAGAAGATGATTCGTTTTGCGACGATAGGACCCGTCAAGGCGGGCTGGATGATTAAGGATAAGGGTAAGTGGTATGTCACCGAGGAAGGCAAGAAAGCCTACGCAAGATTCCCGGACCCAAACGATTTTCGAATCGAAAATCATCGGCTGTATCACGAATGGCTTGATAAGCAACCGAAAAACCTGCCGGAATCCGGGCTGGACGCAAAGGACGAAACAGCAGCCATTGAAAGTGTCGCTGAATCAGCTAGCGCCCTCGAAGAAGCAGAAGAAAACGCCTGGTCCGAAATCGAGCGGTTCGTCTCAGGAATGAATCCGTACGACTTGCAGAAATTGGTAGCCGCGCTGCTCCGCGCGATGGGTTACCACGTTTCCTGGATTGCCCCGCCTGGGCCAGACAAGGGCATCGATATTCTCGCGCATAACGACCCGTTGGGAACTAGCACTCCGCGAATCAAAGTCCAAGTCAAACGTCGCGCCGACAAAATCAGAGTAGATGACCTTCGCTCATTCATGTCGCTGTTGGGTGAACACGATGTCGGCATCTTTATTTCAACTGGGGGGTTTACTCCCGACGCGGAATCGGAAGCTCGGACCAAGGAAACTCGCAAGCTGACTCTACTCGACCTAGAAAAGTTGGTCGATCTGTGGGTAAAGAACTACGAAAAGATTGAAGAATCTGACAAGCGCCTGCTTCCCCTTAAACCCGTCTACTATCTCGCCCCCAGCGAGTGAGCGAGCTATACTTCCGCCATGCCTCGAAGGACTCAAACTACAAGGGAGTCCATCACCCCCACGCTGACACCGCACCGCGCGCTTGAACTGCTTCGCCAACAACTCGCACAAGCCGATCACGTTCAGAAGCTTCGGTACGACGATGCCGAAGTGACAAAATGGGAGCTCACGACCCAAAATATCCTTCACGGCGCGTTCGGCAAGCCAGACGGCCAGCCGCACGAGAACACAAAAGCGTTTTTGCACGCTGTTGGGGGTTCACTTCACGTAAACATGAGTGATGGAGAACTTCAGGCCTATTTCGCTGAGCAAACTCGAAACCGCAAAGCGGTTTTGGAATCCGTAATCGAACAACTCGAAATTCTTGCGCCGCCCGCTGCTCAAGTGGCCGAAGGCACATATGAATTCCATCCCGCCATTGCTCAGGTTAGCGGGCAGCTATTTCGAGACGGACACTACAAACAGGCGGCCTTGGAAGCCTACATTCGGGTGATTGACGAGGCTAAGGCAAGATCGGGATTGGCGCTGGACGGTGACTCACTCGTGAACCGCGCGTTCGGATGCGAGAACCAAACGCCCGTAATCCAGTTCAATGGCCTTCAGACTGACGCGGAGCGGGACGAGCAGAAAGGGATTATGTTCCTGTTCAAGGGCACTGTAGGACTGCGAAACTCGAAGGCCCACAGCAATCGTCTGTTCAATGATCCCCGACGCGCCCACGAGTACCTGGCCCTCGCAAGCCTTCTGATGCGCCTGTTGGAAATTGCAACGGTCAATCGCCCGTAAACGGTTTCCCGTCTCTTACGAAGCAAAGTGGGCCAAGACTTTGCCGATGGCTTTCCTTCTGAAGAACCGATCCAGTTTGTCGTTCCATCGAAGTTTTTTCCCCTGTCTATTACAACGCGGAAGTTCGTGGTATAGAGATCGAAACTCCGCGAGAAGCGCCTTCTCTAGATAACGCCATGATTTCAAACCAGGGGTAGCGCCACACGATACGACGTATGCATCCATGTTCCGAAAGCCGCGGGTCTCCAATACCTCGCCGGCGCGGTGCGCAATACTGCTTGCGATTCGTTTGGCTCCTTTACTCGTCGTTCCGATGTATACGACTCGAGACTTGCCGTCGCGATACTTGATGGGGCGAGGTCCGACCAAAAGATAGACGATCTTGTTTTTCTTGATGATGCGTCTGTGGACTGTCATCGCAGGCTTGGCACTCAAATGTACTTTCATATGCGGCCAGTCGCTCCTAGAGAAATATGGTATTCCATCCCAACATAATTGACCTTCTGAGTGCCTAGTTTCTAACGTGAAATAACTTCATCTGTTAACCCAAGCTCTGTGGCAGACTTCGGCCCATGCGGATGACTTCGCGAACAATATGGGCACAATTTTCCGTCGCGTGCGCTCTGGCTGGAGCGGTACTGCTCATGGTCATGCCATGGCATCCCCCAGTCGGAGTTTATATTGCCATCCTCGCCCTACTAGGGGTATGCGTGCCCTTGATACGCGGGGAACTCATGTCTCGCGTAGAGAAGGCAATATGGACAGCTATGATGCTTGTCCTCGTTCTACTGGAAATCACTTCTATCTACAAAGAGCAAAGAGAGCATGATGCGGAACAAGCGGAAGCACGCGCATTACAGTTGCAAGGGTTTCAGAACATCGCCAACGGTGTAAATACGACGATCAACGAAAGCCAACAACAGTTCGCCGCCACGATGTCCAACATTCAAAAAGCCATGAATATCGAAACCGGCGGCAACAGTTATTGCTACATAGATTTGGGGAACGTGGGAGACGCAGGGGGCATTATTACGGCGGTTCAACAAGGTGAATTCCCACTGCATGATACCGACGTGCGAATTGTTGACGTGGACAAATGGAACAAACTACCTCAGCCCTTGAACATGGAAGAAATAGGTTCTGCAGAGACCGATCTCAAGATCGGAGAACTTTCGCCCACCTCGGCGAAGATGCTCGGCAACTATAGATTCACATCTGGTGAAAGCCACTCCTTCAACATCTTTTTCTCTGCAACTAACGGATTCTGGACTGAATTCTTGAGAGTTCGGCGTGTAGATGGGAAATGGCTTCAAGCGATCAAGGTATTTCGGCCCGAGAATCTCGGCAATGGCAGAACGAAAAACATACAGCTATTGGTGAAAGTCGATCCGAAATTTCCCCGAACGAAAGGCAAGGTAGATTGGGGGCAATAGAAATGTGTGGCTGGTTCCAACTATTGCGCTCTCAGGTCCTGACATTCGAAGCTGAGCACTATGTAGAAGGATATTTCCTGATCGAGCTAATCGAGACTTAATACTTAGTAGGGGTCCGACTAGGGTCCAAAATAACCAGTTTCCCAGCTGAAAACTGGCTCTGCGATGGGATAAGGGCCACAGATTCAGCGAAACTTAGCAGTTGATTCAATGATTCAAATCCCATCGCTCACCCCAATTTGTCCTCCCACACGAGGCCGCGCCAGATTCTACTGCCGGTCGCAATCGGCGCGGCTGTCTGGGCCCCGTCGAATTCCACTCCAACACCGTAGTCTTACTGACTCCACAGCTCCAGAAACCTTTCAGCCGTTTGGGGCGCGAAACCCGAGTAGTGATTGTTCACGTAGACGAAAATCGTGACGCCCCGAATCTTGATCGGGCGCAGATAATCGACCCAGGTCTTCAAGTCGCGGTTGCGATCGACGACGATTTTGTCCCAGGTCTTCGTGATCTCCTCGATGCCCTTGCGGTCGCCAAGCAGCCGCACGTAGGCGAAGTCTGCGGTTATCAAATCGAGCCGTTCCGTGAATTCCCACGGCCTCGGCACCCAGCTTTGATCGATCAGAGCCATCGCAACGCCGCGCTCGCGGAGCGCGTCCACAAATCGCGCATCGATCCAATTCTTGTTGCGAATCTCGAGAGCGAATTTGTAGCCGCGCGGCAGTTTCGCCAAGAACGGCTTCAAGCGCGCCAGAAATTCCGCCTGCGACTTGAATATCGACCGATTGAAATAGCCGAATTGAAAAACAATCGGGCCCAGTTTCTCTTTCAGCGCGCTGGCAGTATCAAGAAAGTGTGCGAAATCGGAATCGCAATCGACCAGAACCTTTTCGTGCGTAATTTGCTGCGGGACTTTGAGCGCAAACAGAAAGTTGCTCGGCGTCTTCGCGTACCATCCTTTCACCGTCGAAAGCGCGGGCGTGCGATAAAAGGTCGAATCGACTTCTACCGTGTCGAATTTCGTCGCGTAGTAGGTGAGATAATCGGCGGCCTTCATCCCAGCAGGATAGAAAGCAGTTTCCCACCCCGCCGCCGTGAAAGCGCTTGTGCCCACGCGAATCATCTCCGACATGGTCCGACATTCTAGCTCAGCGTGAGCAGGTCGCGCGCTTGTCCGACGGCGCCCGATCGAAGCGCGCGGCACGCGGCAGTTCTCCCAGTAGCGTTGGCGAGTGAAACATGGTATCTATGCCGCAAGCGATGATGCCCCGCGTCTTCGGACGTCTCCTACTTGGACTGGCTCTCGCATGGGGCGTCCCCGCACATGCGCAGGAGACTCCCGCTGCGTCGCAGCAGCCCGCACCTCCTACCGCGCCGATTCCCGAAGTCGTCGTGCCCAATCCGCGCACGCCTTGCGTGCAACCGCCGCCGATTGTGAACTGGCAGGACTATGAAGGCCCCCTCCAAAAGGTCGTCGGCGCAATCGGACGAAGGCTCGACCGCAAATCGGTCCATGCGCCCCACTACAAGCCCGGCGCCGTTATTTGTTCATTGACGCTGAGTGGGAAAGTTCTCCTTTTCGCGGACGACTTGTACGATCCGATCACGTTTCTGAGCGCCGGCTTCGACTCCGGCATCGATCAGGCGGAGGACAATGAACCCAAATTTGGTCAGGGCGCGCAGGGCTACGGCAAGCGATTCGGCTATAATTACGCGCAACAGGCGTCCTCGGAATTCTTTTCGGACGTCGTGTACTCTACGATTTTCAGGGAAGACCCACGCTACTACCGTCAGATTCACGGCAGCGGAAAGAGTCGCTTCTTCCACGCAGTGGAGCACACCGTTGTGGCCAAAAAAGAGGACGGCACCGACGCGTTCAACTTCTGCGAATGGTTTGGCAAGGCCAGCTCGATAGCTTTGAGCCGCGCCTATGCCACGGGAGCGCGACCCGGCTTTGCTCCGGCCGCTGAAGGGTTCGGAATCGGTCTGGCGCAGGATGCCGGCTGGAATGTTTTGCGCGAATTCTGGCCCGAGATCGCGCACAAATTCAAACTGCCCTTCCGCGACCAACACGAGCCAAAGGGCCCGGAATCAGCTCAAACGCCTACATTTTGAAGCGCCGGCTTCGCTCTAATGGAATGTCGCGAGTGGACTTTTCGGCGCATGTGCGCTCAATTTTTGCTCGCGGCGAGCTCCATCGCGGCATTTCTGCGCCGAAGCGATGTCTCTCTTTGGCCAGGCGCTGCATCCAATAGCTTCCGGACAGGCTCTAGGCTGCCGTCGATCGGACCGACTTCGAGGCCCAGAATTTTCGCCACGAGCGGGTACACATCGATATTTTCGAACGGCGCAACCGTCACACCGCGCGAAATATCCGGTCCTGCTGCGTAGAAAATCGCGCGCATCGACTTCATATTGCGCGGGTCGTAGCCGTGCTCTCCTTTCACATCCGGTTGAACGATCTCGGGCGATTCCGTCGCATGCGCGCGGATCATGTACGGACCTGTCGCGATCACCACGGGATCCCCGATTCTCGGGTTGCTGTTGGAATGCAGATAGGCCGGCACATCCGCTCGCTTGTACACGACGAACTTGTCGCTCGCTCCGCGCAGTTGCTGATACGCACGCGCCGCGGCCTCCTCATCTGGCGCGTAGAGCAACGACCCCACCGTGATGAACCGCGAGATGTCCGCGTAATGGTCTAGGTCGATCCAGTTGCCTTCCACCGACTCCATTCCATGGTCGGAAACGACGATTATATCCACCGGCAGCGGCAGCCCTTTCAACTCGGCTCTAAGCTTACCGATTAATGCATCAACATGGTGGACGGCGTCTGCTGTTTGGGGACTGTCAGGGCCGAATTTGTGGCCGCTGTGATCGGGCTCGTAGTAGTACAGCGTGATGAAATGCGGCCGCTCGGCGGCGGGCAGTTTCAACCACTTGATCACCTGCTCGATGCGCTTCTCGTCGGCAACTGTGTTGTCGTAATGCAGGTAATACGATGGGCGCATTCCGTCAATTTCCGCCTCGGAGCCAGGCCAGAAGTAGCATGCGCTCCGCATGCCCTGCTTCTCAGCCAGCACCCATAGTGGCACGCCGCCGTACCAGCTTCCGTCGGTCACGGTGGCGTCCCGCGAGGCGTACTTCTCTTTTCGCGCCGGATCGTAGAAGTTGTTTTCGATGATGCCGTGATGTTCCGGGTAAAGGCCCGTGACGATCGAGAAGTGGTTTGGAAATGTCACCGACGGAAATGATGGAATCATTCCGTCTGGCGCGCTCGCCCCGCTCTTCGCAATCGCCTCCAGGTTCGGCGCGCCGTATTTCGACGCGTAGTCGTAGCGAACGCCGTCGAGCGAAACTAGAATTACGTAGTGTTTCGTGCGCTGAGCCGGCGCGTTCGGCCCGTGATCGACCGTGATGACCTGCGCCGCAAGCGGCAGCCGCAGCGCGATCAACAGCCACGCCACGACAACCGCTCGACCTAGAGACCTATTCAGCCGGAATCGTCGCCGTGCGCGTCCCGGCTTCGGCCGGTCCGCCGAGAGTCTTGGTCTTGCGCTTGCGCACGATGCCGGCTGGAACGTACTCCGCGAACTCTGGCCGGAAAACGCCCACAGGTTCAAGCTGCCCTTCCTCAGCCAGGGCAAACCGCTGGTCGCTTCTGACGCTTGCCTCAGAACTCGAACCGCGCACCGAACTGCAGTTGCCGTGCGAGGTACAATGTGCTGGAAGTCTGGCTTCGGCTTCCAAACGTCGCCGAGGGCACCAAGCAACCGTTCACGTGCCCGGCGCAAGCGCCTACTCCCGGTCCAGAGTATGCGTACGCGGTCGTATTCTTCGCGCTCACGATCGTGCTGTTAAAGAGATTGAACGCGTCGGCCATGAAGTCGAGGTGGTATTTCTCCGCAAAGGTGAAACCCCGGCCGATTCTGAAGTCCACGTCCGTAAAATCAGGAAGATTGAAGGCATTGCGGCGCAACCATGCGGCTCGGCCCCCAGTGGCGCTGGCGAACGTACTCACGACTCCGCCCGTCATGCCGCCGTCAACGGATCCGGGATAGAGAAACGTCGTGCCGATCATCGCGTTGTAGGGCAACCCAGTCGCCGCCGTGACAATCGTCGAAAGAGTCCACCCATCGGCCAGTTGACGTACGACGGCACTCGAGGCGTCCTTGGCATACATCGGTTGCCAGACAATGGTCCCGACGAATCGGTGCCGCTGGTCGAGATCGGAATACGAGTAATCCCGATGGAGGTTGTACGGGTCGAGCACGCCGTCGGTGCCGAAGAAAGTCCCGTTCGTTCCGGTGGTTTCGCCGTCATCGAGGGCTTTGCTGTACGTGTAGTTGAATAGCAGTTCGACGTCGTGGCTCATCGGTTTGCGCAGGGTCAGCACGAGCCCGTTGTACCAGGAGCTCACCACGCTGTACTGGTTTAAGATGATCCCCGTTCCTGCATCGATACGCGCCGTGTAATACGGCACCGTACTTGTCAGCGCGGTCGCACCTGCGGAATTCAGCACGTCGTAAGTCTTCGACGTGACCGAGGGCGCCACATTCGCGTCGTAGCTCGACGGTATGTGCAGGCCGCGCGTCAGAAGGTATGTGAGGGAAACGCTCATTCTTCCGGGCAACTCCCGCTCGATCGCTACTTCCCCTTCATGTGCCGCCGGGTTCACGAAGTTCGGAGTCATGCCGTGAGCTGCCGCAGAAGACGCCGGCAACGATCCGCCCGGAATACCCACGCTCGGCGTGAGTGCCCCGGCAAAGGGAGCCGCGACCGGCGGTCCGGGCGGCGTGAAGAACACGTTCGGGAAGGTTGGCGCGCAAGCCTTCAAGAGAGGATTGGCCGATGTCGGGCTGCAACCGGAGAACGTCTGCTGGAAGACTCCGTTTTCCACGCGCAGCGCGTAATACGTGCTGTTGGACGATTTGCCATAAAAGATGCCATAGCCGGCGCGCAGCACGGTCTTCCTGTCGATCTGCCACGCGACGCCGAGGCGAGGAGCGATATTATTCGAGTCAATGTTGAGCGTCGAGGTGTACAGAGTTAGCAGCGGCGTAGCCGTATTCGGTTTTGGCGGGGCAGGTACGTGCTGGAGGTCATAGCGCACGCCCAGGTTTAGCGTAAGAGTTGGCTTCAGTTTCCACGCATCCTCGAAATAGAGTCCCAAGTCGTTGTTGTAGAAGTCGTCCTTGCCAACGTGCGTGATCGGGTCATTCACCTGCGTGAACGTTGCGTAATGCTGCGACGTCAACCCATCCCCTACGCTGGCCCCAACCGAATCGTCCAGCCACCGGCAAAATGTTGAGTTCGCTCCGGCCGGGCAGCCGTCGAAAGCGGTCGTGACGTTATAGCTGTAGTTACCGTCACCCTGGAACAGGTTGATCAAAAGTTCGTGGATGAAGTTCAAATCCACTCCCATCTTGAGCGTGTGGCTCCCTGTCAACAGGGAGAAATTGTCGGCGATCTCGTTGCGGTGCTCGTTCGGAAATGCCGGACGGGGCAACGCCGACGTCTCGCCGTAGGATGCTATGTTCAGCAAGGAAACCGAAGGACCCGGCGAATTCGTACTGTCGAACTCGAAGTCCTGTCCCCACTGATATCGGATCTCATTGACCTTGCTGGCGGAAAATGTAGTCGTCCAATTCCCGATCAGGAACCGCTCGTGAGTGTAACCATGCCCGTTCTGCGTCGCTCCGCCGTTGTTCACGGTCGGCGACGTATTGTAACCGTATGGCTCCTCCCAGTTCTGCCAGTTGAACACGGCGCTGAGGTGGTTGGACTGATTCAGCTGATAGTCAACCTTGCCGAGGAACACGTCCTGCTTCAAATTACGGGCGAACGCGCCCAGAAGATCGGTCGTGATAAACGTCTTGGCATTCGCGCAATCTGTGGCCGAAGCAGAAGCCGGACATGTAAAGGCCTCGATCCCCGCCGGCTTGCTCGTAGACGTGTATAGAATCGGATTCACCTTGCGGAATCCATCGTAAGTGCCGAAGAAGAATAGTTTGTCCTTGATGATCGGCCCGCCCACGCTGCCGCCAAACTGGTTCTGCTGGTGAACGGTTTGCGTAAGAATCCCTTGCGATTTGCCTAGCGGATCAAGCGCGTTTAGCGAGGGATAGCGAAGGTTGTAGAAAAGGTCTCCATGAAGTTCGTTCCCTCCCGACTTCGTGACGGCGTTTACCACGCCGCCCGCCGCCTGACCGTACTCCGCGCTGTAGTTGCTGCCCGCAACCTGAAACTCCTTGATCGAATCGGCGCTGTACACGTAAGCAACGATGATTGCGCGGCCTCGAGCTTCGGAAAAGAACGCCTGAGTGTTGTTCGCACCGTCGACCGAGTTCCCATTGTAGAGTCCCGAAATCCCCCGGAAGCTGCTGAGGCCGCTGGTTCCGTCGGTCGTCACAGCCGGAGTTAGCAAGACGAAGTTCTCCCACCTCCGCGCCACCATCGGCAATCCTTCAATCTGGTTCTCGCTCACGACCTGCGATGCTTCGGTTTTCTCGGTCTCGATCAGCGGCGCCTGTTCGGTCACGGTGATCGATGCTTGCTGCGCCTGCACCGGCATTCGGATATCCACCGTCAGTATTTGCCCGACGTGCAGCACGATCCCCCGATTGGCGACCGTTTCAAATCCCGCCTTAGTCACGGTCACTTCGTAGTTTCCTGGCTGAAGGTACGGCGCGACGTATAGGCCTACGCCGTTGGTGGCGTAAGAACTTTGAATTCCTGTATCAGTGTTGTGTACGACGACAGTCGCATCCGTGATGACCGACCCCGTCGGATCCGTGATCGTACCGTTGATCGTACCCGTCGCCGTTTGGGCCGAAGCGCTCGACAGCCCCCAGAGAAGTACAAAGACGGCCAGACTCAGCGCCAGGATTCCGCTCCAGCTTATAGACGCCGTACCATGAGTTCTCACAGACGTTCTCCTTGCTTGGATTGCGGCTTGGCTCCACGCCACGCCGGAGGATGAACCAGGCTTAGTAGCGCGAAAAGTCTAGCAACGCAAATCGCGTTTTTGAATTCACTGCATCATCGTTCTCAGAGTTTGAGGTACTAAACTGCGCTCTCCCTCTTACTCGCACCTATTTCTGGGGACCGGATGGGCTAGCTATATGCCGGAGCCCGATCCCTGTCAAACGGTCCTGTGGAAATCTGCGAATTGACACGGCGATTCTTGCCGTGAACTCGTGAATGGTCGGGAACGCTTCTGTAAACGTTTGGTGAATCAACCCCTCTGTGCGAATCCGCGAAACTTTGGCAAAATTCTTGACGCAATGACTAATTCGACGAATCCTCTTTTCAACTCCAACAGGCTGAAACTCGGCACCTTTTGCTCCAACACAATCGCCAACCTGACGCTCGTCCCCGAGCAGTGGCGCCCCACGTGGGCCAACTGCCTCGCGGCCGCGCGCGCAGCGGATGACGCAGGCCTCGAAGCCGTCGTCCCAATCGCTCGCTGGAAGGGCTATCTCGACGATAAGCCCGACCACCCGTCCCATGAAGTGCTCGACGTCTTCGCCTTCGCCGCGGGCGTCGCGCAGGCGACGCGATATTCAGCCGTGCTTGCCACATCGCACGCCCCGACGATGCATCCCTTACTCGTCGCCAAGCAGTGCGCCACGATCGACGCCATATCCGGCGGCCGCTCCGCCCTCAACATCGTCGGCGGATGGAACCGCCGAGAGTTCGACATGTTCGGCATCGATCTGCTCGAACACGACGAGCGCTACGTCTACCTCGAGGAATGGCTGCAATTGCTTCGCAAACTGTGGACTTGCCCGACGGAATTCGATTACACCTCAAAACATTTTCGGATGAAGAAAGCAATTTCGCGCCCGCAGCCGATCCAGCCCGGCGGCATCCCCATCATGAATGCGGCCCAGTCTCCTGCCGGAATCCGCTTTTCTGCGAAGAATTCGCAGATCGGCCTTCTCGGTCTTCGCGGATACTCTCTCGAGGAGTGGACTCCACAAGTTGCGGCTTACAAGAGAATGGCTCGTAAGGAATTCGGCCGCGAGATTCAGATCTGGAGCAACGCCTCTGCCGTCCTGCGCGACACGACAAAAGAAGCCGAGGATTTTCTGCATTACTACTCGGAAGAATTCGTCGACGCCGAGTGTCTCGATAGCATCATGGAGACGATCCGCGTCGAGAACGACGTCCCGAAGGAATCGCCGCAATTTGCCTTCATGCGCAAGCGCATGGCCGCGGGGGCTGGCTACCCGCTCGTCGGCGATGCGCACAAGATTGCCGAAGACCTGAAGAAAATGTCGGCCGCCGGCGTTGACGGCATCATCATGACCTGGCTCGACTACATCGACGGCGTCAAGCGTTTCGCGCGCGAGGTTCTGCCGCTGCTGGAAGAAGCCGGTCTCCGGAAGCCGTTCGCGAAGCCTGCGTAATTCGCTTCTTCGATTGCGGCAGCGGTGACACCCATCACTGCCGCTTGGGAGCACTCTGAGCAATCATTCAGTCGTGAGATTCTGTTTTCGAAAGGAGGCTGCCATGGGACCCCTCAATGCGAACAAGACCGGACTCGTCCTGGGCGCACTGCTCGGAGGTTGGCACTTTATCTGGGCTATTCTGGTTGCGCTTGGATGGGCGCAGGCAGTCCTCAATTTCGTGCTATGGATGCACTTCATTCAACCGATCTATGTGGTGCGTGCGTTCAACATAGGGACTGCCGCCGTGCTCGTAGCCGTTACAGCGGTTTTCGGATATGTCATTGGTTACGTCTTCGCGACCCTCTGGAATCGGATCCACCGATAGGACGGCGAAAGGTTCTCCTCACGGCGCTACGCCGCGAGCACGTGGTGCTCGCGGTGCCGCCGGAATGCGGATCGCGCGATTCCTCGCAGCACGCTCCCCATGTAGAGGTGAACCCCCAGCGAGACGAGACCCCAGTACCCGTGGAATCTCCGCCGTGATTTCATCCCGAGCGAGTGAATCCGCGTCTCGGAGCGCACTGTCGTTCTGTCGCCCTCGCGCTCGCCGAACCAGAAGTTCGTCAACACTTTCGTGTACGCCGGATCGGCGAACGTCTTGAACTCTTCCACATTCCGCATGTGCCAAATGCCGAAGTCTCGCTTCCAGAACTGCCCGACCAGTGCGCCGGCAATCTCGTGCAATTGCTTCGTCGGAATCGGAAGCGCTCCAAAGGCAGCAGCCGCCTCTTGAAAATTCGCCGCCCGCTCCTTGGGAGCGGCGCCCAAATTTCGCATCCATCCGAGGATGTCCGCGAGCGGCATGTCGGCAAGCTCCGCGGATGCGATGGCGGAATGCACCTCATCGGGGCTTGCGTGAATCGAAATTTCCTGCACCATCCGCTGCTCGTACTCGGGCATCAGCTCGTTCAGAGTCCGGGTCGCCAGCGGAATGGCCGCTGCTCGATACGGGCTTGCGTCTGCGCCCTCGTCGAAATCCTGCGCGAACCGCGCCACCTCTTCCCAGCGCGTTAGCTCAAAATCCTTGCTTGTGTCGGTCGGTCCGCCTTCTTTGCGCGCAATATTTCTCATGATTCGCCGCGTCAGTGGGTTGTACTCCCGATAATTCAGCGCGCCCGGAAAACTCGCGATCCAATCCGGCGTCCAGGAAACGTCATCCAGAAATCTGCGCACCGGTGTGAGCGATTCCAGATACGCTTCGTGCGTGCCCGGCGTCGCCGTCAGGCACGTCGAGAAAAACCCCGCGGACGGCAGCGCCATCAGCTCCGACCGGTTTTCCCTCACATATTCACGCACCGCCTTCGGATATCGGTGCATGTACATCGGCGCGCCGATCAGAACCGCGCTGAAATTCGTGACTTCCGGCGTGCCCGCGGCATGGTCGTGTAAATCCGTCACGTACACGTCCCAGCCGCGGCTCGTAAAGCATTCGCCCAGAAAATGCGCGATCTTCTCCGTCTGCCCGTGCTTCGACGAGAAGTAAATTCCAATGTTCTTTTCCATACGCCTACCCTCAATTAACCGAATACGCTGGGCAGGCTGCCGGCGCTGTGACGCACGTCACGCGTCGTCTGGTGTGAAACAGCTAAGGGCCTACTTCCGCATGAAAAGCGAGGGGTCTTTCAACATCTGTTCGTAGCGCTGTAAATCGACGTTGTTCTCGACACACTCGTACTCGCGAATCCGTGTTCCAGGGCGCAGCATGATCGTCCCGTACCGCGTCCACGGGCCGGTCAGCACGACGGGATCCTCAACCGTGTCCGAATAGACGATCGTATTCAGATCGACCCGCGTGAATCTCTCGACCACGTGCAGTTTTTCGCTGTGAAACGTTCCCACTCCCGAGAGCCACGTTTTGTCGTTGAATCCCGCCACATCGACGACGAGCGTATCGCCTTCCCAGTGCCCCACCGAATCGCCCATGTAACTCGGCTCGAGATCATCCGGGTGCTTCCCGTCGATCGGAATGATTCGGAAAATATGAAAGACCTCGAAAAGCAGCACCACCTGACTCGGCGTCTGCACGATTTGCATCGGGAAAAGGCCCATCAGCGTCGTCCGCGGTGTGCCGGGCGGCTCGCAGCGGACCATCGGCTCGTCGACGCCCCGCATTTTGTACGACTCGAGCACCTTCTTCGCCGCCCATTCCTGATACGGCGGCTTCGGCTGCGGCCAGTTCACCGCATATTTCGTGATCGGACCGCTTTGCCCGAGCGGCCCCTCGCCGTTGTTGGTGTCCTCCCATGTCCCGATGCGATTGCTTCCGCCCTGCCACACGCCGGTCAAATCGGGATGGCCGTCGGGCATGCGCGGCACATCAGGCCCCGCCTTCGGATGCAGCACCAGCGGATTCGGCGTTGGCGGAGTCTGCGAAGGTTGGCTCGACGCAGGCGCGCTCTGCTGCGCCGTCGCGCCCGCCGCCAACGCGAGCACCATCAGCGTAATCCCGAACAGCATGACGATTTTTCGCTTCATGCTCTGTCTCTATTAGCTCTAATTCGATGGCACTTCGACCGGCGGTGCCGCGCCACCATCGCCTGTGCCGGGCGCGGGCCCGAAGTACAGTTTCTTCCCATCCGCACACGTCACCTGCCGCGCGTGACCCCACGCTCCGCCGTCGCGCGCCTGCCAACCGGTAATCGTGATCGTGTCCCCAACTTTGATCGACACGTCGCGCTTCCACCCCTGCCGGTAGAGCACTCCGGGCGGGTAGCCTTCGAACTTCCAGTTCGTCACTTTGCCGTTCGCGTCTTTCACATCGAGGTAAATGAAGCAGTGCGGATTGGTCCACTCGATGCTAGTGATCACGCCGGTGAGGTTCAGCGGTTTATTGATGTCGTATTCAACCCCGAACGAATGGTGCGCCCGCGCTGGCGCACTCGTCACGAGCCACAATCCCGCGCTCATGAGACAAACGGAAAGGAGCCTGGATTTCATTCCCACCCCCGATTCGCACTGACTATATTCGCGCATAAATGCGAAATCAAGCTTGCCTCTCTCGTTGCGGCGTCATCTCGCTCGGGTTTTTCGTTTTCGCTTTTGTGGCGCCCGGCCTCACATGGGGTCGTGGTTGACGACGCGCGGTCCCGGCGCGGATAATCCCGGCAGGAGTTCCTTCCATGCAAATCCCCTGTACTCGCGGGGCCGCAGTGTCGGTTGGATTTCTTTCGGCGGTGCTTCTCAGCTCGCTCGCGGCCTGCAGCAACTACTGCGTCAATTTCCAGTCCAATCCCGGCGGCACGATCAACACCAGCACCACTTGCGGTACCAGCACGACGACCGGCAACGTCATCCTCACCTTCGGCACATCATCAACTTCCGGTGCCACAAGCGCGTCAACCACCGCACCCGTCCGCTCGCCGCAAATTTTCGCCACGCTTCGCGGCGTCGATGCTCTGCCCATCTCGACGCCCGGCGACGACGCGCCCGCTTGGCAACCGCTCGCTCCGCAGCTCGCCGATCGCCCGGTCCAAGTCGATCTCAACGCCCGCGTCGGCGACTATTGCGCCACCAATCAGCTAGGCACGGCAACGGTTCCCGCAGGTGTGTACAGCCGACTGCGCCTCCGCGTCGTTCCCAATCAGGAGTCCGATCGGCTCACAATAGCCGCGTCACCGCTCGACGAATCTGCGTGCGGCACCCGCATGTTCAATTGCGTCATCCCGTCCGGCATCGGCCGGCCGTTGGCTTGGGACGTTCCCGCCGAGATCGAGATTCCTTCGGATCGTATCGACGGCGGCTCCATCGCCGTTCTTTCGAACAGCACGACGCGCCTTGCAATTTCGCCCGCCACTGGGTCCTCGGTGCTGGCCTTTTCCGCTTCCGTCCAGCGCTCTTGCCCGCCGGCCGAGTAGCGCGCCATCGGCTAAAACCGCTCCGTCATCGCATCGAGCTCCTCGATGCCCCCAACATCGCCATAGACGGCGCTCTTCGGGTCCGAACTCGTCTCCAATCCGTACAGCATCAACGCCAGATTCTTCGTCGTCATCTTTCGGACGCGCGTCTCGAGCAGCTCCGGATTCGACGCGCGCCCCAGCACCGTTTCGTCCATCCGCGCGCCCGATAGCACCGCCGCATTCGCGTCGCGCCACGTGAACACGAACGACCAATCCCTCTTCAGCGGCTGATACAAATCGTAGGACGTAAATCCGAAAAGCAATTGCTTCGGGTTCGCCCATTCAGCGGGATACGTCTGCTGCATGATGTAGTAGAGCCGCGGCACCGCGAACTGGCCTCGCTGCGCATCTCCCTCATTCGTCGAAAGCGGCAGCCTGTCCCGAATCTCGAGCGCGAGCCCAAAGCGGTCGCGGTAGTAAAACTGCAGCACCTGCAGGAGCGACACCGGAAAATTTCCGAATGGGATGAGCGCGACTCTGCGGTCCCCGACGGGCGCCGCCGCGGCTGGTAGCTCGATCGCCATTCCCGGATGCGCGTCCAGCACTTCGACGCCCGCCTCCGGCCAGTCGCGCATTTCCGCGAACCGGCGTCCCAGCGGCGCGACCGGAATGTTGCAACTCGCGGCGAACGCGCTCGCTCCCGCCGCCGCAAGCGACATCAACATGCGGCGCCGCGATATCCGTCCCATGCAGCAAGGATACACGCCGCCCCGCGCCCCGCCGCTCGCCGCGGCACTCCCCCGCCGCCAACTCATAATCCCACGCGCCCGGTACCGAGATCTCTGCCCACCGTTCGGTCAGTTGATACAGTAACTGAGTAAGTGATACCCTCAGGCACGTCTCAACGGGGAGTGAGCGATGCTTGTGCTAACCCTGTGCTTCTCCGCTGCCGCCATGCTGCTGTCCTTGTTCGTGCTCATTAGGCTAGTTCGGTCTGGTGCAAAGGTCTCGATCGGCCAACAGGTCAGCGAATCCCTGGCTTCCGGCCTGAGTAGCACAAATCTGAGGCTGGACTCGCTACAGCAGTCGTTCTCGAATGCACTTACAACGGGCCTCGAAGCGAGCTCCAGGGGAGTCGTTGTCGCGATCTCCCAGGTTAAGGAGGAAACCCGCGCTCGAATTGACGAGCGCTTGAACGCTCTGAGCAACGATTTGAGGGCGGGATTCGATGCCTTTCGCGACGGAATGGAAAAACAGGTATCCGGCGCTCGCACGGAAACGCAGGAGTCCTTCGCCAGATTCTCAACGACCCTCGACCAGCGGTCTGCACTCCTGCAAAGCCAAGTCACGACAGCCTTGACCGACTTGCAGCGGATCCTGCACGACGAATTGGTGCAAGGACGAGGCGAGGCGAGAGATACGCTCACGACCGCAAACAACGCTCTCGTACAAGCATTCGAGAAGCTTCAGGTGGGGAACGAGCGGAAACTGCACGAGATAAGGGAAAGCCTGGAGAGCAAGCTGGCCGAGAATATCGAGAAGAACATCGGTGCCTTCAAGGAAATGACAGCGGGAATTGCCGAACTGAAAACGACCAGCGACAGGATCATGCAAGTAAGCAGCGAAATAGGTGAACTAACAGACATTCTCAAATCGCCGAAGCTCCGAGGTGATTTCGGAGAGTTCGAACTCGAGAATATGCTCAAAGACCTGATCCCGCCGGAACATTACGAGGTCAAATCCAAAGTCAACGGTGCTTTGGCTGACGCGGCAATCATATTGCCGGAGGGCAAACTTTGCATTGACAGCAAGTTTCCGTATGAGAATTACAAACGCGCCGGCGCTGCAGAAACACCAGAGGCGGAACGCGAAAGCTTTCGGAAGGCCTTCATTAACGACGTCTGGAGATACGTCGACTCAATCGCTGATAAGTACATCGTACCGGGCGTGACACTTGATATTGCTTTCGTGTTCGTCCCAGCAGAGGGTGTCTACTACCAAACGCTGCTGGACGGCGAACTACAAGAACATTGCCGCGCCAAGAAGGTCCTGCCAGTTTCGCCCAATACTCTCTACGCATATCTTCAAGTCTTGGGCATTGGATTCAGAGGCCTCAAGCTCCAGGAAGCGGCCAAGAGGATCGAGTCAGTATTGGTAAAGCTGAAACACGAATTCGACAAGTTCAAAACCGACTTTCGTTTGCTTGGAACACACTTGCAAAGGGCACAAGACAGGTTCAGTGACGCAAATACTTCGGCTGAGTATTTCTCCGTTACCCTAGATCGACTACACCTCGGCTCCTTTGAGGGCAAGACGCTGGAGGCTACGAGTCTGCCAGCGGCCGACCCCACGGACCAAGAACCCCCCGAGGCCTGAGGGTTTCTTCGCGGGTCGTAGGTCTTCAGACTCTTCGGCGTGTGCTCTGCCGAGTTGGCGGCGACGTATGGCGAAACTAAAGCGAATTTGATAGCCTAAATTGGGAAGTTGTTCGAATGTCTATCCCCACCCTTCTTTTCATCGACACCAATATCTGGCTCGATTTCTATCGAGCACGGAACGAAACCGGACTCCAGCTACTTGCCCACACGGAAGCGATCGCCGACCGCATGATCGTCACCTATCAACTCGAGAGCGAGTTCAAGAAGAACCGTCAGACGGCAATCCTTGAAGGCATGCAGGAACTCAAGGTCCCGCCGCAGATCTCGCGCCCTGGAATATTCTCCGATGCCAAAGCCATCAAGATCATGGCAAAACAGCTAAAGGACAATGAACGGCGCGTGAAGGACCTTAGGCGTCGTCTGAGTCGAGTTCTGGAAAATCCAGCCGTCCATGACCCCGTCTACAAGGTTTGCCAGCGTATCTTTCACAAGGCGGATGACCTTGTTCTGGGCGGAGACAACCCCCTCAGACACGTAATTCGCCGCAAGGCGTTCCGACGCCTTTTACACGGGGCCCCTCCTCGGAAGAGAAGCGACACCTCGATAGGCGACGCGTTTAACTGGGAGTGGATGGTTCACTGCGCCACCCAGCGGAAGGCTGCCCTAGCGATAGTCACACGAGATTCCGATTATGGTGTGACGGTTGATGATAAGTCATACATAAATGACCACCTAAGGCAGGAATTCAGCGAGAGGGTCAGCAGAAAGCGCGACCTCCTTTTGTACTCGCGGCTGTCAGACGCCCTGAAGCTCTTCGCAGTCGAAATCTCGCCGCAGGAGGTAGCGGCCGAGCAGGAGCTGGTATCGAGCACAGGTCCACGTACAACGGCGGCCGATGACATCCGCCCTTGGCTCAGCAAGGAAATCATTGAATCTGTTGCTGACATGCTCAAATCGTGGAAGCCCACTGCGGGTCGAACAGAACCGAGGAGCAGCGAGCCCTCGAGCAACCCTCAACAAGGTGGTGGAATCGACCCAAAGCAGCAATAGCCTGCTACTCTTCCCCTCCACGAGATTCCTGAACCAGTTTCGACAACACCTCGAGAATTGTCCACAGACCTTCACACTTGCACTTGACATCCCGCCATGCCACGGTGGACGCGTGGGCCACGAGTCCAGATTTGTCGGGCAGTCGAAACCGCGCACGAGGCGGCGGACGTGTGCGCACGCGCTGCGATTTGGAGCGCGTTTGGAAGTGAATGTAGCGCCGCGGACTTTAGCGCGGCACGGGTCGCGCTTTTTAGGGGGTCGGAGCTTCAGCTCCGACATGACCAATCGAAACGGCGGAGCCGTTTCCTTGCTGCCGCAGGCTGTCGCGGAGCCCGAAACGGCGGAGCGACATCCGGCAGCATTTGGCAGAAGATCGGCTCGCCCTAGGTACCGCGTCGAAGGGCGTGCTTCCTCGGTTGCAGCATGTACTCGAGTTGCCCAGGCGCGCGCCGGCCGGAAACCAACAGGTGCCGCGCTGAAGACCGCGGCGCTACATTCAAACCCCCGCCGCCGTTGGGTGCATTTCTACTCGACAATGCTGTCGAATAGAATTCGCTGTAACTCGCTCAAAACAAACGATCGGGGCCTCGGCTACTCGACAATTTTTCGAGGGGGTCTCAGGCCAGCTTTTCGCACGCGCCGCGCAGTTTCTGCCCCGCGCAGCGCCCCGCTCACGCTAGAATGGCGATTTGCGTCCGCCGCGCCGGACGCCATAGGCATGGTCACGCTCCAGACAATCAACGCTGCCCTCGATCGCATTCGCGATTCGATCATTTTGTCTCCGTTCGTGCGCTCGGAGACGTTTTCGAAGCTGAGCGGCAACTCGATCTTTCTCAAGCTCGAAAATTTGCAGATGACCGGCTCCTACAAGGAGCGCGGCGCGCTGAACAAGATTCTCCTGCTCACCGACGACGAGAAAAAGCGCGGAGTGATCGCCGCATCGGCCGGAAACCACGCGCAGGCTGTCGCCTATCACGCGACCAAGCGCGGAATCGCCGCGCAGATCTGCATGCCGCTCACGACGCCGATCGTGAAAATTTCCGCAACAAGGGAATTCGGCGCCGAAGTGATCCTCGCCGGCACCAACTACGACGAGACCTGCCAGGAAGCGCTGCGCCGCTGCCAGGAAAATCATCTGACGTTCATTCACCCCTTCGACGACGAGGCCGTGATCTCCGGTCAGGGCACGCTGGGCGTGGAAGTCCTCGAGCAGAACCCGGACCTCGACATTCTCGTCGTGCCGGTCGGTGGAGGCGGATTGATCGCCGGAATCGCCTGTGCCGCGAAGCACATCAAGCCGAAGATTCGCGTCATCGGCGTGCAAACCACCAAGCTGCCGTCGATGAAAGCGGCACTCGAAGCGCATCATCCCGTGCTGCTGCCGCCGATGGTCACGATCGCCGACGGTATCGCCGTCCGCTGCGCCGGGCAGATCACGTTTCCGCTGGTCGAGAAATATGTGGACGAAATCCTGACCGTCGACGACGAAGAAATCGCCAACGCGATTCAGAAGCTGCTCGAACGGGAAAAAACGCTCGCGGAAGGCGCAGGAGCGGTTGCCGTCGCCGCAGTGGCGCAGCACAAGATTCCCGCGCAGGGGAAAAAAATCGGCGTGTTTCTGACGGGCGGCAACATCGACGTCTCGCTCCTCTCGCGCATCATCGAGCGCGGCTTAGTCAAAGACGGACGCATCGTGCGCCTGCGCATTCACCTGCCCGATCATCCGGGCGCTCTCGAAAGGCTCGCGCACGTGATCGCAGTGCAGCAGGCCAACATCATCGAGACGAATTACGACCGTGCGTACTACGGCGTTGTGCTCGGCGACGCCGTCATCGAAATCACCACCGAGACGCGCGGCCCCGAGCACATCGCCGAGCTCATGGCCGCGCTCGACGCCGCCGGCTATCCTCACGAACGCGTGATCTGATCGGGCGCTCCGGTGTTCTCAAAACGAACGAATTGGAAGCTTGAAGAAAACGCTTACACGCGCGCGCTTCGTCGCCACGCAGAAAGCGGCCTGCCGCTTCTCGATTTGACGATTTCGAATCCGACCGCGTGCGGATTCGAGTACGACGAAGCCGCGATTCTTGCCGCGCTGCAAAATCCCGCGGCGATGCGCTACGAGCCCGAGCCGAAGGGGCTGCTTTCCGCGCGCAACGCGGTGGTCGACTACTACCGCGAAAGAATGCTGGCCGCACGGCTTGATCCCGAACGGCTGATTTTGACGACGGGAACCAGCGAGGCGTACTCGTTTCTGTTCCGGCTGCTCTGCGATCCAGGCGACGAAGTGCTCGTCGCGCATCCGAGCTATCCACTGTTCGATTTTCTCGCTGCGATTCAGGACGTGACGCTGCGGCCTTTTCGTTTCGTCTACGATCACGGTTGGCAATTCGACTTCGCCGCCATGCGACACGCGATCGGCCCGCGCACGCGCGCGATTCTGGTCGTGCATCCGAATAATCCGACTGGCCATTTCATCTCGTGCGGCGAAGCCGAGCAGCTCGGCGCGACTTGCCTTGAGCACGATCTCGCGCTCGTGGTCGACGAGGTTTTCCTCGATTACGAATTGCCTGCCGCGACTGATCACAAGGAGCGGCACGGAAGCTTTGCGGCCAATTCGCACGTGCTGACCTTTGTGCTCAGCGGGCTGAGCAAGATTTCCGCGCTGCCGCAAATGAAAGTCGGATGGATCGCTGCCAGCGGGCCGGAGGCGCTTGTGTGGGACGCGATGGCGTCGCTCGAGATCATCGCGGACACCTATCTTTCGCTGAACGCTCCCGTGCAGCACGCGCTGCCCGCGCTGCTCGCGGAGCGCCGCGCGATTCAGCCGCAGATCATGGCGCGCGTCGAAGCGAACTTGAGGGGACTCGATGAGCAGCTCGCGCGCCAGAAATCCATTTCGCGCCTAGAAGTCGAAGGAGGATGGTACGCAACGCTGCGCGTTCCGGCTGTGCAATCGGACGAGGAGCTGGCGATTCGTTTGATTGAAGAGCGGTCGGTCGCCGTGCATCCGGGCCACTTCTACGAATTTGCCGACGACGGATATCTGGTGCTGAGTCTGCTGACTCCGAAGCAGGAATTCGCCGAAGGAGTCGCGCGGCTGATCGAGGCGGTGGGCTAAAACAAAAATGCGGACGAACCTGCCGAGAGCCGGCAGGCGCGTCCGCGTTTGAACTCGCGAGATCGAAGGCTACTTCTTCTTGCCGAATTCGGAGTGGACGTAGTCGGCAAGCGCCGAGATCTGGTCCTTGCTCAGCGTGTTCTTGAACGGCGGCATGTTGTTTTTGCCGTTCGAAATCTGGTCCTCGATCTGCAGTTTGGTCATCTTCTGAACCACATCGGAGTGCAGATCGGGCGCCTTCAGAGCCTTGCCGGTTGGAGTGCCCGTGCCGTCCGCGCCATGGCAGACCACGCAATTCGATTTGAAAGCCGTGGCTCCAACGGAGTCATCCGCGTTCCCGGCTCCCGCCCTTGGTGCAGAGCCAAGCACACCCACAATGACCAACGCACCCAAAGCTAGAGCAAAGATGCCAAATCGCGCAGCATGCCGGAACAAATTCTTGGAATCCAAATTTCTAGTATTGCGTGACTTGCGCTTCTCGAAATCCGACATAAATCCTCCGTTTACTGCGTCTTATGACCCATCTTGAAGATGAACTTGAGATCCGAACTGTGACCGCGTTTCTGATCGCCGGAGCTGGAATTATTTTGCACTAGCGCCCGACGCTCTGCAAACAGAAACATCGCCACACTAATTAAGATGCGCGGGCGGCCATTCGCGATACATCAGTCAGATCGACCGGTGACTAGCGGTAAACCGCAGATATCTTGGTACGCCGGTGATTTGTCATTCTGCTAGATTGCACCAATCTGGCGCAGGACGGCAATTCACCTGGGTTGCCGATCCAGCGAAACCAACGTAAACTGTTGAGCGACCCTTCGCAGTGTCGGGGCGTGGCTCAGCCTGGCTAGAGCGCCTGGTTCGGGACCAGGAGGCCGGTGGTTCAAATCCACTCGCCCCGACCATTTTCTCCGCTGGTCGCAAGCGAGATGTGGATGGCTGCGTCGCTTTTCAGGCTGGCCAGCGACGGCTCAACACAATTCCTGCCACCGCGTTAGCCACTTCCGGAACAAGGTATTCGGATGGGATCTGCCAGTTCGGAGTTTTGGAAGTAACCCAATCCACCATTTGGACGATTGTGCTTGTGTGGCATCCGGCGAGCACGTTGGAACCGCATTCCACCGTTTCCGGGCGCTCGGTCACGTCCCGGATTGTGACGTTAGGCACGCGCATGATGCAGGCTTCCTCCTGCACCGTACCGCTGTCGGAGATCACGCAAAGGGCGGATTGCTGCAAACGGATGAAATCGAAGAATCCGAAAGGCTCGCAAGAAACGATACCGGGCCGATCCCATGCGATCCGGAACTGCGCCGCCATCGATCGAGTCCGCGGATGCACGGAGCAAATGATGGGAAGCCGGTATCGCTCGTAGAGCAATGCCAGTGCATCGAAAACGCCGCGCAGGCGCTCTTCGACGTCCACATTTTCGGCGCGGTGCATAGTGACGAGAAAGAATTTTCTCTCGCTGACATTCAACCGGGAAAGGATTTCACTCGACGCCACCTGGCGTTCAAAATGCCGCAAGACCTCATAAATCGGATTCCCGGTCACGTAAATGTCGCTTGCGGCGAACCCTTCGCGGAGCAGATTTTCGCGGCTACGAGAGGTATACGGCATCAAGACCGAACTCAAGTGATCGATAATCCGGCGATTCGCCTCCTCCGGGACACGGAAATCGTAACAGCGGTTGCCCGCTTCCATGTGATACACAGGAACTTCGTACCGCCGGGCAATGATCGCGGATAGGCCGCTATTGGTATCGCCCAAAATGAGCACGCGATCCGGCTGATGGTCGCGCAGCACCCTGTCCACGCCGCTCAGGATCTTGCCGAGCTGTTCAGGAAACCTCGGCGCGCACACACCAAGCGAGACGTCCGGCCGGCGCACCTCCAATTCGCGGAAAAACAGGCCGCTGAGCCGGTCGTCGTAGTTCTGACCGGTGCTGACGAGAACGTGATCGCATTGCTTGTCGAGGAGCCTGATGACCAGGCTCAAGCGAATGATCTCTGGCCGAGTTCCAAGGATCGTTGCGATTTTCAGCGAAGCACCTCGGTGAAATCGATGCTGAGATCTTCGAGCATCAGACGCTGGCTGCGGAGCAAATCGGCGGTCTCCTCGAAGCTCAGAACACCGTCTGCGGAACTGTATTCTTTCGCGAGACCGCACGCGGAGCTGTCCTCCCGTCGCAGCTCCGGCAGCATCGGCAGAATGGCGTAGTACGAACCCCGCCCTTCCGTTCGAAAAGCCTCCTCTTCGCTTACGAGAATCTCGTGTACTTTTTCTCCCGGACGAATTCCCACGATTCTCATTTCGATCGGACGGTCGCCAATCAGCGCCCTGGCAACATGAGTCACGCGCGCGGAAGGAGCGCGCGGAATGTAAGTTTCGCCGCGCGAGGCTTCGCGAACGGCGGCAAAAATGACGTCGACGGCATCGTTCAAGCTCAGTAGAAACCGGGTCATTTCGCGAGTCGTAATTGTCACGGGCCCGCCGTTGCGAATCTGATCGTGAAAGAGCGGAATCACAGACCCGCGCGAGGCAAGGACATTCCCGTACCGGACGCATATAAAGCGAGTCCTGGGGCAGCGAATGTTCGCCTGGATGAAGAGACGCTCCTGGAGAGCCTTCGTCATACCCATGGCATTGACGGGTTTGCACGCTTTGTCGGTAGAGACGCCGACGACGGTTTCGATGGGATATGAATTTTCGCAAATCGCGCGGATGATATTTTCGGGACCTTCGACATTCGTGCGAACCGCTTCAAAGGGAAAGTATTCGCAGGCGGGCACCTGCTTCAAGGCTGCGGCGTTAAAGACGATGTCGACATCGCGCAGCGCCTGGCTTACTCCGTGGTAATCCCGCACGTCGCCGATTCGAAATTCCAGCAGCCGCTGGAAATTGCGGTAGATGATTTCATCGGTCGCGGACCGTTTGTTCTGATATTGCATCCGCATTTCATGCTGTTTGGCTTCATCGCGCGACAGCACGACGATTTTGGACGGGCTGCCGGCGGTTCCTTCGAGTAGCCGGCGCACCAGCGTCTTTCCAAGCGAGCCGGTTCCGCCGGTGATCAGGATTCTCTTGCCGTCAAAGATTGCGGACTGCGAATTACTGCCACTTTTCGTAAGGAGTGTCATCGCTTGCGAGTTCCGCCAAGAGCGCCGGCCAGTCGGGAGAAACGCAGCCGGTCGCCTGAGCGAACTTTTCCCCTTTCATGCTGCGATCGCAAAAGAACTCGTGGTCCGGAATGATTTCGATATCGAGACGGTACGCATCGCGCAGAAGTCCGAGCAGATCGCACTTCGAGATGGCGGGGCCCGCGACCTGAAACAGCCCGGAGAGCTTTGGAAAGTCGAAAATCAGTTTCTCAACGAGGCGCGAAAGATAATTTGTCGTGACTCCCGAATAGATGGCGCGCGTGTATCCCGAAACGCGCCGGTGGTTTTGCTTGAGGAACCACTCAAGCAAGGATTCGCGATGATTCAGTTCGCGCCCGATCATGGATGTCCGGAGGGTGATGGCCCCATCCGCCAAAACTTCACCCAGGAACTTGCTCCGGCCGTACAGATCCTCTGCGTCGGAAGAGTCTGCTTCGATGTAATTCCCGCGCTTGCCGCTGAAAACGCAGTCCGTGCTGAAGTGGATCAATCGGCCGCCCCACGATTTGCAGACCGACGCGAGCTTGTGGGGCAAGAGCGCGTTGATCTCGATGCTGGGGACCGGGTTTTTCGCTTCGGGCCGCTGTTTGATTACTCCAATGCAGTTGACGATCGTCTTCGGCATGACCCGGCAAAGAAGGCGCTGCATCGCGGGCCAATCCGCAGCGTCGCAATTCTCGATGACGTGACCCGAATGAAAGATTTCGACATTTTTCAGCGGGGCGTCGTGCACGAGTCCGCGAATCGTGCAGCAGGTATCGAGGTGCGAGCTTTTCAGGCGCTGGAAGAGCTTGTGGCCCAGCATTCCAGCGCCGCCCAGAATCAGAATGTCCATCGGGAAAGTGAATCAGCTGCGAGCAAGCTCTTGAATCGACAGCCAGGTTCTGTGCGCAGAGGCCTTCCCGTCGTAGAGCCGGGACCGCTTCTCGGCGCTTGCCGAAAGCTGTTGCATGCGAGATGGATCGTCGAGTATTGCCGCCAGTTTCCCAGCCAAATCGCCGGGGGATCGGGGATCGAAATAGACTGCGGCATCGCCAGCGAACTCAGGCATCGGAGGACAATGCGACGCCAGAACAGGCCGGCCCGACGCCAGCGCCTCGATCAGGATGTTGGGACAGTTTTCGCATTGCGAAGCGAATATGTTCACTAGGGCGTTGCGGTAGACGTCTGGCATGTGGGAGTGGGGCACAGGACCCGTCAGCACCACGCAATCCTGCAGACCAAGCTGCGCGATTTCCTGGCGAAGCAGTCTGCCGTATTCCGGGTACTCAGGTCCCACCAGCACGAGCTTCTCTTTGGTGGCGCGCCTCGCTCGTAGCAGCGCGTACGCCCTGACGACTTCAATCTGAGCCTTGTAAAAATCGAGAGTGGAAACGTAGAGCAGATATCCATGCCGCGGCAGATCGGCAAGGACGGCCGCTCGGTTCGAGGCCGCAGAACGCTCGAATGCCGGAGCCAGGCCGTGGGGAATGGTGACGGAGTTCTTGAGTCTCGTGCCGATATGAGATTCGATCGTCTTTCGCGCGTGATCCGAGAGAAAGATCACCAGATCCGCGGCAAGCATGCTTTGCAGAAACATGCGTTTCAGCAGACGGTTCCGCAGCCGCATGTATCCGAAGCGATATTTCCGGGTGTGCATTTCGCTGAACGGAATCATGTTGCGGAACATCGTTACCGTCCGGCATCCGCGTGGCACGCGATTGCTGATGATTCCGCCGGGACAAAACAAAACATCGGCACCGAGACGCGACAATAGAGGGGGCAGGTGGAATTTTTCCCAAGCAGCACGCGCGAACGGGTTTCCCGTCGGCCACTTCAGATGAATCTTTCGTATCCGCGGATCATCGCCCGGCAGCTCCAAATCGTCCGGCGCAAGAACCTGAATCGAGAACGGCAGGGCGGCGGGGAGATTGCCGAGCAAGTTCGTAATGTACGTCTGTCCGCCACCCTGCTGCGCCGACAGTGCGTTGATGAGGACCGTCGTTGGCCTTCCCTTTCCCGATTGCATCGCGGATCACGCCGAAACAGCGAGTTTCGAGCTCTGCCGCAGCGCGCGAACGAAATCTAAGTACACGAGCGCGGCCCACAACAGCGGATGCGCTCGCCTCTCTCCCACGTCGTGAATTTCGGCCAGTTCGATCAGGCGAGCCTGGTCCAGCGGAACTCCTTCGAAGTTCTTCGGGTCGTAAAGGCCAGCACGCAGCCAATCTTTCAAGGGTCCTCTGAGCCACTCGGCAATCGGCATTTCGAAGCCTCTCTTCGGGCGGTCGAGAAGATGGCGGGGAACACAACGGTATGCGAGCTTGCGGAGAAGATACTTGTTGGTCCCGCGCCGTAACTTCCATTTCAGCGGGAGCTTCATCGACCATTCGATCACGTCCTGATCGAGAAGCGGCTCGCGGCTTTCGAGCGAGAAGGCCATGCTGGAGACGTCGACCTTTTGAAGGTAATCATCCGGCAGCGTAAAGAGAGCGTCGAGGCGCATGGCGATTTCGGGGCCCTGCAATCCGGTGGGCAGACTGCGAGCCGCATCGGCGAAAAGCTCGGCCATTCCGATCGTGCTTTGCATGACATCGTGGCTTAGAACAGAGTTGAAATCCTTGGCGATACTTCGAGCGAAACAGAAACCTTGCACCACGTCGCGCCGGCCGAGCGCCGCGGAGAGAAGCTTCATCCGCACCCAGCGCTTCAATTCGACCAGCAGTCCTGCATCTTTCAGCAGCACCGCCTTGAGCTCCGCTGCTGAGGCCGCCACGTGGCTCAAATTTTCGCGTGCAAGATCTGACGACACATCTGAAGCGATTCGACTCGACTGTGCGAATAGCGAAGCGCCACCGACACCAACGAGCAAGATCGCGATCGCCAGCACGGTTGTTCGCTTCCGAACGCTCGAAGTTGCTTTCCTTTCCGTAACCATCTCTATGGAAGCCTCTCCACCAGCGACGTATCGGCGCGGATGGCCTTCAGCACTCCGACTTCAGAAGTTTCAAACTGTTGTGATTCGATATGCAGCGAGGTCCAATAAAACATCGAGCTATTTCGATCCGGCGAAATCGCAATCAAGCGCATTTGCGGGTAACCGCGCAAGATTGCTTGGAACGTCCGGGAGAGTTCCTTGGTGTGCTCGAAGCCTACAATCAACACATCCGGCCGCTTGGTTTCGATGACGTTCTCCAGCTCGCTGTCCTGTTGAACCTCGCCGACCACTTCAATGTCCGGTTGATCGGAGATCGTCGTGGTGACAAGTTCGCGAATCAGCCTCGGCCGGTTTGCAATCAAGACGCGAATGAGGCTCACAGCGTCCTCCCGCGATAGCAAGGTTCGGCGGAAAGTATAGAAGCGGCGCTTGAATAGCCACAGATTCAAAGACGGTTCTAGAAAAAAACAAACACCTGCTCAAAACGCTGCGCCAGTGGAATCCGATTTCGGTCTAATGCGAGATTAGAGCGGTACCAAATTCGGTCTACGTCCTTGGAGATTTGAGTCCTAGCCTGAGCGCAGGGAGGAGTTCGCCGAAAAACCAAAACGGTCGCAATAGCTTGCATTGAAATCGCAGATTGGACCTACGCTCCCTTGCTTGGTACGCTGCGGTATATGGGGGCCCAGGGCTCGTGCAATGTCACCCGCTTTGATGTGACATTTCTTGACGCAGCGAGCGGAAGCGCGAAGAGGATGAGCGGGTCGCAAATCGCGCGATGCCCTTTGTAGGGCGGCTTTCCTGATAGAGACCATGACTCTCAAAGCGAGCACTGGATACTGGAGGACGGGATTCGAGCAGCCGCGCAGCCGCGGAGGCAAGAGTGTCGATTCTGCTGCGGAGGCGGAAACCGGGCCGCCGCACGGTCAGGCTTCATTGAACACAGGCAGTTCGCCAGCTAGATTCGGCGGATCGCTGCTGTACCGATATGGGGTAAGCCTTGGCCTGGTGGCGGTGGCTCTGATTTTTTCGTTGCTCCTGCAACACTTGTTCCCCTACCCATTTTTGTTTCTGTTTTTCGCAGCGGTGATGGCGAGTGCGTGGTTCGGCGGAACCTCAGCAGGGCTTTTTGCCGTATTCGCGTCGACGATCGTCGTGGACTACTTCTTCGTGCCACCGTATCACTCGCTCGCCCTCGATTCTACCGACGCCGCGTATTTCGCCGGATTCGTAGCGTGCGCGCTGGTTGCCAGCTGGGTCAGCTCTTCGCAACGGAAAAGCAAAGCAGCGCTTCAAGAGGCTCGCGATCAATTGGAGCGCCGGGTCGCCGAGCGCACCGCGGAATTGGAAAAATCCAACCGCGATTTGCTGCGCACGATGCGCGAGCACGATCAAGCGCAGCAAGCCCTGCAGCAAACTCGGTCGGAGTTGGCGCACCTGGCTCGGGCACTGACGATGGGGGAGCTGACGTCCTCCATAGCACACGAAATCAATCAGCCTTTAACAGCGGTCGTGGCGCACGGTCACGCGTGTCTCGAATGGCTTTCGGCCGATCCACCTAATGTCGCGAAGGCGCGGCAAACTGTAAACAGTATTCTGCGGGACGGCACCCGGGCCGGGAATGTGCTGAGCCGCATTCGCGCGCTGTTTTCAAAGCAAGCCCACGCGAGCGATTCCGTCGACATGAATGAAGTCATTTCCGAACTGACGGTATTCTTCAGTGACGACGCAGTGTGGCAGCAGGTCTCTGTGCGCACCGATCTGGCGCCTGATCTGCCCCGACTCAAGGGCGATCGCATCCAGCTGCAGCAGGTGGTGCTCAACCTAATGATGAACGGCATGGAAGCCATGCGCGCGACACCTGCGGGTTCAAAGGAACTGGTGATTCGCTCGCGGCGGACCTCGCCTACGGAAATCACGATTTCCGTCGAAGATTCTGGAGTCGGCCTCACTCCCGGCATCGAAGAGAAAGTCTTCGAGCCGTTTTTCACAACGAAGCCGCAGGGCATCGGAATGGGTCTCTCCATCAGCCGTTCGATCGTCGAAGCGCACCGAGGAAGGCTGACCGCCGCGGCGCGCCCGGGTGGCGGCGCAATATTCCAATTCTCGCTCCCGATAGAAGGACAAAACTAAAGTGAGCGAAAGATCTTCCATGGTCTTCGTTGTCGATGACGACGCCTCGGTCCGCGAAGCGGTCGGAAATCTTCTCGAATCGGTCGGAGTGCGCTCGGAATCGTTTGCTTCGGCCGAGGAATTCCTTCATGCGCGGCGTCCCGACGAGCCCAGCTGTTTGCTGCTCGACGTGAGGCTTCCGGGACTCAACGGACTGGAGTTTCAGGAAGTTCTCCACAAGGCGGGGATTCGGATTCCAATTGTCTTCATCACGGCCCACGGCGAGGTTCCTATGGCCTCGCGAGCGATGAAGGCGGGCGCGGTGGACTTTCTGACCAAGCCCTTTCAAAAGCAGGAGCTTCTGACTGCGGTCCACCAGGCCATCGACCGCGATCGCGTGGCTCGAAAAGCGGAAGCTGCCATCTCGCGGGTGCGGTCCAAGTGGGAAAAGCTCACGCCGCGCGAGCGGGAAGTGATGGACCTCGTGGTCGCGGGCCTGATGAACAAGGAAATCGCAGCGAAGCTCGGCGTGACCGAAATCACAGTTAAAGTACACCGGGGCCGAGTGATGGAAAAAATGGAAGCAGATTCCCTCCCCGAATTAGTCCGAATGTCGGAAAGGCTGAAGTCAGCCCCTCGCGCATGAGCGCCTGCCGCCCGGATCGCCGTTATACCAACGGATAATTGCCCCACCTACCCTAGGCTGCTAGCGTTTCTCCATGAGCGGCGCCTCGTGGACCGTACACTCGAACTTTACCCGAGGCCCGGGCGCGCCCCTACCGGCTGATCACTCCGACCTAAGAACAACGGATAGTTCTGACATCGTCTTGCTCCGCAAACTGGCGGGCCGGATGTCCTCTGCTGCGCCTCTTCGAGAGGTGCTGGCGAGCGTGGTCGATTTCGTCACGTCCGTCGTGAAGTGCGACTCGTGCATTATCTACGTGCTGGAAGACTCAGACTTGGTTCTTCGCGCTTCAAAGACGCCTCGCCCGGAGGTCGTTGACCGCCTCAAATTGAAGGTCGGCCAAGGCATTACCGGTTGGGTGGCCGAACATCGCGAACCTGTCGTTGTCGGCAGGGGAGCTTACAACGATCCCCGCTTCAAGTTTTTCAACGAATTGCCCGAGGATCGCTTCGAGGCGTTTCTTTCGGTTCCGCTGGTAAGCGGAGGGCGCCTTGTCGGAGTCATCAATCTGCAAAACCGGCTGGAGTACTCCTACAGCGCCCGCGAAGTGAGTTTGATCGCAACGCTGGGCTTCCTGGTTGGCGCCGAAGTCGAGCGCGCCCGGCTGGAGAGCGAGAATTCCCACCTTTCTGACCAGCTCGAAGCGCGCAAGATCAAGGAGCGCGCCAAGGGGATTCTGCAGCGCGATTTGCAGGTGAGCGAAGAAGAGGCTTACCTGATGCTCCAGCGCGAAAGCCGCAGCCGTCGCAAGAGCATGAAAGAGATTGCAGCTGCGGTAATTCTCAGCGATGAATTGAGGCGCCGTCGCGAGCCGTCTCCTGCGCCTTCCTCAAGTAATCACTCGTCGTAAGACCTGCATCAGCAAATCCAATTGCGGCCATCAGAAGTTTGAGTTGGACTTGGAAATATTGAGAGCCGCATACTTCTCGCGCGTCAGCCTCTCCTCCCCGTCGAGAGGGCATCCGTAGAGCGTTTCTGCATCGCGTAGTTTCCGTTGGGCACACCGTCGTGCCCGTTCAAGCGCTGATCTGAATTTGCTCAAAACCTGAGTGTCTGTGCCGCCGATCCGCGTATTTCTCGGAGCCGTCGCGCACGGCTCGGCTGACGGCCCGTTTCTATCCAGTTGGACGACGGAGAGAAATTCTCAAACAGGAGAATCAGAATGGCAGAAAAAACAACCGGTGAGATGCAGGCGACCTTAGGCTTGACCGGCTTGACGATGAACGCCATGGCGCTCATCGCCCCCGGCGCCTTCCTGTGGCTCACCTTTTACGGGCAGGCGACCGAGGGAGCCACGTCACCATCGATGTGGATCGGCATTATCTTCGCTCTTTTGTTGTGTCTTGCAAGCGCCGTTTGTTATGCGGAAATGGCCAAGCTCTATCCCGGCACAGGCAGCTCGTATTACTTCGCCGAGCAGGCATTCCTGAATCACGACAAGGCGTGGCGGTTTGCTCGGCTGTCGAAGTTCATCGTCGGCTGGGCATCACACCTTTACTACTGGATCTACCCGGGCGTGATGGTCGCGACCACGGGAATCTTCGTCGGCTACATCGTCGGAACGCTTTGGCCTAACTTCATGAGCGCATCGAATCCCGGGCCGGCGTTCATGATGGTCGTCGCGATTCTTTTCACCTTTTTCGTCGCATACATCGCGTCGCGCGGCGTGACCGGCTCGACGGCTGTGAACATTGCGATCAATGTGATTCAAATCTCGGCGCTGATTGTCTTCTCCGTGATGGCCATCGGATATCGGATGAACCATCCCGCGGGCAGCGTTGCGTGGCAATGGGATGCGACTTCGGGCGACGCATACAGCTGCGAGTTCGCGGTCGACGCGCAAAATAACGTGGTTCGCGACGCCAACATGACTCCGCAGTGCAAGAAAGACGCGACCGGCGCACCGGTTCCCTACCACATCAGCTATCCGTGGGCGGATTCTAGCGGCAACTTTCTCACTCACCCCAACGCCAAATCCGTGATCGGCATACACAAATGGGGCTGGATGTTCGTTCAGGCGAACATCGCCATTTTGATTCTGGTCGGATTCGAATCAGTGACGTCGATGGGCGGCGAAGCGAAAAACGCGAAGCGCGATGTGCCCATCGCCGTGATCGTCTCGCTGCTCGTGCAGGGCGCGTTCTGCTACTTGTTTGAGTACTTCGCCGCAAACTACGCTTTAAGTAGCGGCTATTCGATGCAAAGCGCTTCCGGTTCGGCCGCGCCCATCGGCGACATGATGGTGATGATTGGCGATTCGATCTTCGGCGCCGGCCACGGACGCGCGTTCATGCTGATCGAAGCGTTCACTGTCTTCCTCGCGTTGATTGGCACGACGCTTTCTTGCATCAACACCGGAGCGCGCGTCACCTACGCGATGGGCAAGGACGAAGAAGTGCCGGAACACTTCGGCCTCCTGCATGAGAAGACGCTCAGCCCGCATCGCGCCATCTGGACTCTCGCGGTGATTTCGGCAATCCTCGGCTGCATCGGCCTCACGATGGTTTTTGGTGACGCCGGCGCGCCGGCCGACGCCGCGATTCAAGCGCTTCCGCATGGCTTCTGGTCGAGCTTCGGCTACCTGACCCACGACAAGATGGCGGCTCTGCCGAACACCTGGACGATGATCACACTTGCGTCCAACTTCGGCACGTTCCTGCTTTATATGCTGAGCTGCGTCACGTGCATCGTGTGCTTCCACAATCACCCGAACTTCAACTTCGTCAAACATTTAGTGATCCCTATCTTCGGCGTGATCGCGAATCTGGTCTGCATGTCGTTTTATCTGATCGGGCCGTTCATGGGCTACGGCACCAAGATGGAACCGTTCCTGGCGTTGGGAATCGCCGCGGTCTGGGGCATCTACGGAGCGATCTACTTCACCATGTCAAGTAAGAAGAAGGGCAAGACAACACTCGTTACCAGTCGAGCGGTCTGATCTCGGCAACGACGGCTATGGCGAGGCGCGGTCGTTTCTCGCAGGGGTACGGCGGATTCCCCACATCCTCCGCGCTACAGCGGGAAATGATCGCGCTAGCGCTTTGATCAGCAAGAGAATCGCAGCGTACGTTCAGAGGTACTTGACGAGAACCACCTGGTTGCGGGCCTCGTTGTAGACGAGTTCGTCGACCATCTGCTGCGTGAGCAGCAGTCCCAGTCCGCCCGCCCGCAAACCTTTCGCTTCACGTTTGGCGGCATGCGCCAGAGGATCTTCTTCCGGATTGTTGATCGCAGCGTGATCTAGATTTTCGAGCTTGAACCCGGGCCCGGGATCGTCCAGGCGGTACATCAGCATTTTCTTCGTGCGAATGAACGAGATGCGGACCTTCTGATTCGGATCGAAATGTCCGCCCCACTCGATTGCATTGTTCAGCAGTTCCCGAAACGCATAGCCGACCTTTTCCGTAACTTCTAGCGGCAGATCGACGCCGAGCATGTTCACGAAACTTTGCAGCCGCTCCACGACCGAGCGCTCGCACGGCACCAGCAGCTCCACCCACTCCGGCTTTGCCGAGAGCACTTCTATCGCGGGTGTCTCCGGATGCGCAGAGAGCGCGTTTTCAACCGCTGTTGTGAGCTGCTTCGCCTCGAACGGTTTCGGCAAGTATTGGTACACGCGCCCGCGCAGGGCATTCATCAGAGTGTGGGAAGTCTTGTCCGACGTCATTACGACTATTTTCGGAATTCTCTTCTGCCCCGAGAGCATGTCCAGCAAGACCAGGCCGTTCATCTTCGGCATCCAAATGTCTAGGAAGACGAGATCGAACTTCTCCTTCTTGATGGCGCGCAACGCAGCGACGCCGTCCGAGGCCGTGCGCACGGTGTGCCCTTCTTTCTTGAGAATGCCGCGAGTCATTTCACGTGTTGTCGTGTCGTCATCTGCGACGAGAACATGAGCCATTGAGAAACTCCGTTTTCCTATTTTCTTTTGCGCTGCGTGCCACGCGGACGCGCGCGCCTGCTCACTCTTGCGCGCCGCGATGCCTTGGCGGGTTGCGTGTATCGTCTCAATTTTCGTTCCAACTGCGCAATGTCGTCTTGCAGGAACTTGAGAAGCCGATGAGCAGGTTCCAGATCGCCTTTGCGCCCGAGATTCTGCAATTCTTCCGACCGGGCGCGGGCCTCCGAAGCGCCGAAAATGCTGACCGAGCCCTTGAGCGCGTGCGCGAGCGCGCCGACTTCGGCGGCATCTCCGCGCTTCAGCGCGAGCTTTAGGGAACTCATGCGTGGAGGCAGATCGTGCAGAAAACTGGCGACTAGTTTCCGCATGAGGTTTTCGTCGCCATTCACGCGGTGCGAAAGTGCTTTGATAGGGTTTTCGTCGTGTCCGTCCGGCACTTCCGTAATAGTCGCACCCGTTCCATGTGCCGGCAGCCTGGATAGGACCTTATCCAGCACCTCTAATCGGAGCGGCTTGCTGAGCACCTCATCGAACCCCGCCGCGCGCAGTCGCGCGCAATCTTGATCGGTCGCGCTTCCAGTGACGGCAACGAGCAACGGAACGGGATTCGAATCCGACGCGAGTCGGCCCAACGCGCGCGCTGCGTCGACGCCGCCCATGATGGGCATATCCTCATCCAGTAGCACAACGTCGAAGCGAACCTGCTGTGCGGCCTTGATCGCTTCGCGTCCATCAGCTACGGCCACCACTCGGTGACCCGCGCGCGTAAGCTGCTGCGAAGCGAGCGTGCGAATCTCTTCCTGGTCCAGCGCCAGGAGAATGTTCAGAATCGGCATCGTCTCGGGAGGCAACCGCCGGAAACTACTACGGGCGAATCTGCTTGGCAACCGGCTCTTGCGATCGGCCCGATAAGCACGCGGGTTGCCGCATAGATGCGGGCAGAGTAGACTTCTCGGAAGTCAAACGGAGGTCGGAAATGTCGCGAATCGTGCGCTGCGGCATCATTCAAAGCTCGTGCGAATGGTCGCCCGAAAAACATTCGCTCGCGGACATCAAAGAAAAAATGATCGCGAAGCACGAGAAGCTCATAGCCGCGGCCGCGAAGAAAGACGTCCAGATTCTCGGCCTGCAGGAGCTTTTCTACGGCCCGTATTTCTGCGCCGAGCAGAACACGCGCTGGTATGAACTGACCGAGCCCGTGCCAAACGGCCCCACGCTTGCTCGCATGCAGAAGTTGGCGAAGAAATACAAGATGGTGATGGTCGTTCCGATCTACGAACTTGAAATGACTGGCGTGTTCTACAACACCGCCGCGGTTTTCGACGCCGATGGCAGTTACCTCGGCAAGTATCGCAAGCACCACATTCCGCACTGCCATCCCGGCTTCTGGGAAAAGTTCTATTTCACGCCCGGCAACGCGGGCTATCCGGTCTTCGAAACGCGCCACGGGCGCGTCGGCGTCTACATCTGCTACGACCGGCATTTCCCCGAAGGCGCGCGCATCCTGGGACTCAACGGCGCCGAGATTGTGTTCAATCCCTCCGCGACCGTGGCCGGCCTTTCGGAATATCTTTGGGAGCTCGAGCAGCCGGCGCATGCCGTCGCCAATCAATATTTCGTCGCGGCCATCAATCGCGTGGGCACCGAAAAGCCGTGGGCCATCGGCGAGTTTTACGGCAAGAGCTATTTCTGCAATCCGCGCGGACAAATCGTCGCGCAAGCGAGCCGCGATAAGGACGAGATTGTCGTCGCCGATCTCGACTTCGACGAAATCAAGGAAGTCCGCAACACGTGGCAGTTCTATCGCGACCGCCGGCCAGAAAGCTACGACGAAATCGTGCGCACGCGCACGCCCGGCGCGGCGCAGGCTGCCGATTGAGCACACCGCCATGACCACCGCCACCGTCACTGCTCCGCTTTGCCGCAATTTCATCAACGGCCGGTGGGTCGAATCGCGCTCCGGCCACACGCTCGAGCGCCGCAATCCGGCGAATTTGCAGGAAGTGACGAGCGTCGCCCCGCTTTCGACGCGCGAAGAAGTGCGCGAAGCGGCCGCGGCGGCGAAAGCCGCGTTTCCGGCGTGGCGCGATACGCCCGCTCCCGTGCGCGGCAAGATCCTCGCGCGCGCCGCTGCACTGATGGAAAAGCACAAAGACGCGGTCGCCCGCACGCTCTGTCGCGAAGAGGGTAAGACGCTTAAGGAATCGCTTGTCGAGGTGCAGCGCTCCATCAACATCCTCGAATTCACAGCGGGCGAAGGACGCCGGATGGGCGGCGAGACGATTCCGAGCGAGCTCGCGAAGAATGTCGCGTATACGTTCAAGCAGCCTCTTGGCGTCGTCGGCGCGATCACGCCTTGGAATTTCCCCATCGCGATTCCGGTGTGGAAGGTGGCTCCGGCGCTCGTCGCTGGCAACACGATGATCCTGAAGCCTGCTGAGCTGACTCCGGAATGCGCCGCAAAAGTCGTCGAGCTATTTCATGAAGCGGGTACGCCTGCCGGAGTCCTCAACATGGTGCTCGGTGCGGGCGAGGAAGTCGGCGACGAGCTACTGCAGGACCGCGAGGTGCGTGCGATTTCGTTCACTGGTTCGAACGAAGTCGGAAGCCTGATCTATTCGCACGCCGCGCGGCAAATGAAAAAATGCCAGTGCGAAATGGGCGGGAAGAACCCCGTCGTCGTGTTGCGCGACGCGGACCTCACTCTCGCCACCGAAGCCGTTGTGGCTGGGGCATTTGGTTCGACCGGCCAGCGCTGCACGGCCACGAGCCGCGTGGTTGTTGAAGATGCCATCGCCGACGAATTCATAAAATCGCTCGTCGAACGCGCCCGGAAATTGAAAGTCGGGAATGGACTCGAAGCGAACGTAGACGTCGGGCCGGTGGTCGACGAGCAGCAGCTGAAAACGGTTCTGCGCTATCTCGATATCGGCAAAAAAGAAGCGCGCCTCCTGCTTGGCGGCGAAAGGATGGGCGGCCGCGAATACGAAAACGGATATTTCGTCGCGCCCACGATCTTCGATCACGTCCCGTGGAATAGCGTGATCGCTCAGGAAGAAATTTTCGGCCCGGTGCTTTCCGTGATTCGCGTGCCCGACTTTGAAGAGGCGCTGCGTGTCGCCAATTCCGTCAAATACGGCCTCTCCAGCTCGATCTACACCAACGACGCGCGCCGGATTTTCGAATTCATCGACCGCATTGAATCGGGCATCACGCACGTCAACGCGCCGACCGTAGCAAGCGAAGCGCAGCTACCCTTCGGCGGGATGAAAGCCACCGGCGTCGGCATTCGCGAAATGGGCCGCGTCGCAATCGATTTCTACACCGAGCTGAAGGCCGTCTACATCGACTACACTGGCCGCAAGCCATGACCTCTCGATGAGCGACGCCACAATTCCCTCCCCTTCCGCTCGCGAGCCGCACGCCGTCGATCTCGAAGCGCAAGCCGTCCGTGCAAGTTCCCTCTACAACGAAGACCTCGCGCCCGTGCCTGCCGAGCGCCGCACGTGGGGCACCTACAACTACGCCGCGCTCTGGATCGCGATGAGCGTGAATATTCCAACGTACCTGCTTGCGAGCTCGATGATCGCCGGAGGAATGAGCTGGAAGCAGGCGATCTTTACGGTGTTCCTCGGCAACGTGCTCGTGCTGATTCCCATGCTGCTCAACGCGCACGCGGGCGCCGAATACGGAATTCCCTTCCCGATTTTCGCGCGTTCCGCTTTCGGAGTGCTCGGCGCCAACGTGCCGGCGATGCTCCGTGCGCTCGTCGCCTGCGGGTGGTTCGGCATTCAGACGTGGATCGGCGGCGAGGCGATCTTCGCGATGGTCGTCGCGCTCGTGCCGCATTGGAAGGATGCCCACTGGGGCACGCCGGTCTGCTTTCTACTTTTCTGGGCGCTGAATCTCTTCGTGATTTTGCGCGGCATCCGCACGATTCGTTTCTTGCAGGGAATCACGGCGCCGTTTCTGTTGTTGATCGGGCTCGCTCTGCTGCTTTGGGCGCGCGCGAAGGCGGGCGGCCTCGGTCCGATGCTGGCGACGCCCTCGAAATTCGCGACATTCCGCGACTTCTTCAAATTCTTCGTACCGTCGCTCACAGGAGTCGTCGCCTTCTGGGCCACCGTAGCGCTCAACATTCCTGACTTCACGCGCTACGCCAGAGGACAGCGCGACCAGATGGTCGGCCAAGCGCTCGGACTGCCCACCACGATGACGTTCTATTCCTTCATCGGAATCGCGGTCACATCCGCGACGGTAATCCTCTTCGGCCAAGCCATCTGGGATCCCGTTGTCGTGCTTTCGCACCTCGAAAATCCACTGGCTGTAGTAATCGCGATGATTGCTCTGCTGATGGCCACTCTCAACGTCAACGTCGCCGCGAATATTGTCTCGCCCGCAAACGATTTCTCGAATCTTTGGCCGCGCAAGATCAGTTTTCGCACGGGTGGGCTGCTCACCTGCCTGATCGGTGTGGCGATGCAACCGTGGAAGCTGCTTGCGAGCTACGGCAATTACGTCTCCGGCTGGCTCGTCGGATATTCGGGATTTCTCGGACCGGTGGCGGGAATTCTGATCTGCGACTATTTCGTACAGCGAAAAAGAATCTTGCGTTCTGAAGATCTATACCGCCGCGGCGGCCTCTACGAGTTTTCAGGCGGCGTCAATTGGCGTGCGATTCTCGCGCTGGTGGCCGGTTGCGCGGTGGCCTTTGTCGGACTGGTGTACGCGCCGGTTCGCGTGCTCTATGACTACGCCTGGTTCGTCGGCTTCGGCGTGAGTTTCATTGCGTACTGGCTGTTCACGGCTCGCAGCAAACATGCGAAAGCCTAATCTCCGCTCGGAAACGGCAGCGACAGCGTCGAATTCGACTGTCGCACGCGATCGTTCCAGCTTAGCGGCACCTCGCCCGCGTCGATTTGCTTCATCGTGATGCAATTCTCCACCGGGCAGACCAGCGCGCAGAGATTGCACCCGATGCACTCTTCCTCGATGATCCGCGGGACATGAACGCCGAATCCGTTGTCGTTTTTCTTCGCTGCGGAGCGGTAGGGCTCGATGCACTGGTGCGCGCCATCCTCGCACGCCACATAGCAAAGCTGACAGCCGATGCACAGTCCTGAATCGATCTTCGCGACGATCTTGTAATTCAGATCGAGATCGCCCCAATCCATTACATTCGGCAGCGCGCGGCCGCGAAAATCCTCGATTGACCGGAAACCGTGATCGTCCATGTACTGCGAAAGGCCTTCGATCATGTCCTCGACGATGCGGAAGCCGAAGTGCATCGCCGCCGTGCAAACCTGCACCGTCGACGCGCCAAGCGAGATGTGCTCGGCAGCATCGTTCCAGTAGCCGATCCCTCCGATGCCGCTGATCGCCAGCCGGCAATTTCTCGCAACCGACGAAAGTAGATGAAGCGCGATCGGCTTCACCGCCGGCCCACAGTAGCCTCCGTGCGACGATTTTCCGCCGACGCTCGGCCGCGGCGAAAAGCTATCGAGATCGACACCCATCAGCGAATTGATCGTGTTGATCAGGCTGACGGCGTCGGCTCCGCCGCGCTCGGCGGCCTTGGCGATGTGCGTCACGCTCGTCACATTCGGCGTGAGCTTGACGATCACCGGAATACGCGCGACCTCTTTCACCCATCCCGTGATCATCTCCGTGTAATCCGGCACCTGGCCGACGGCCGCGCCCATGCCGCGCTCGCTCATGCCGTGCGGGCAGCCGAAATTCAGCTCCAGCGCGTCGGAACCGGCGTCTTCGGCGCGCCGCACCATCTGGTGCCACGATTCGCGCTTCGATTCGACCATCAGCGACGCGATCACCAGGTTTTTCGGATAGCGTTTCTTCACTTCATAGATTTCGCGAAGATTTGTTTCGCTCGGCCGGTCACTGATCAGCTCGATGTTGTTGAAGCCCATCACCTTCACGCCGTTGAAATCGATTGCGCCGTAGCGGGAACTTGTGTTCGTGATCGGCTCGCCGATCGTCTTCCATACGGCGCCGCCCCATCCCGCGTCGAACGCGCGCATCACCTGCCCGCCGGTGTTCGTCGGCGGACCTGAGGCGAGCCAGAACGGATTCGGGCTCGTGATTCCCGCGAACTTCACGCTGAGATCAGCCATGCCTCACCTCCCAACCGCGCGCGGCGCGCCAAGCCACACGTCGATACCCTGCGCGGCGGCCATACCGTCCGCAACTGCGTCCACGACTTCTTTGCCGCCGTTCACGCAATCGCCGCCGGCAAAAAATTTCAGATGGCCCGTCTGATGGCGGTCGTTGATTTTCACCGTGCCGTCCGAATCGATTTCCACACCTTTGATTTGCTTCAGAAACTCCGTCGCCGGTTTCTGCCCCACTGCGCGCACCACCATATCCACGTCGAGTTTGAATTCCGTGCCGGTCACTGGCGCCGGATGCCGCCGGCCCCTTGCGTCGGGCGTGCCAAGCTCCGTTCGCACGCATTCGAGGCCGGTCACGACACCTTTCTCGCCGAGCACGCGTACCGGCTGCGTCTGCCAAAGGAAGCTGACGCCGTCGCGCTTCGCAAGCTCGTACTCATACGCAAACGCCGGCATTTCCGGCTCGCCGCGTCGATAAATCAAATAGACCGCTTCGGCGCCCAGCCGCCGCGCAGCGGTCACCACGTCGATCGCCGTATTGCCCGCGCCGATGCAGGCCACGCGCCGTCCGACTTCGACCTCTTGAAACGGCAGCGTTTTCGTTTTTTCGATGAACTCGATGGCGCCGTACACGCCGTGCAGGTTCTCGCCGGGCAGATTCAGCGCCCAAGTCTCGCCCAGCCCGACGCCGATGAAGACGGCATCAAATTGCGCCTCGAGATCGGCAAACGTGACGTCGCGGCCGACCTCAATCTCCTGGCAGAATTTCACCCCCAACTGCTCGACTAAATCTGCTTCGCGCACCGAATCGGTCGCACGCGACTTATACGCCGCGATGCCGTACGTATTGAGTCCGCCCGGCTGTTCGTTGCGATCGTAGACGACGACGTCGTATCCCCATTTCGTAAGTTCCGACGCGCACGCAAGCGACGCGGGCCCCGACCCGATGCACGCGACGCCCTTGCCGTTCGGCGCGCCCGCCTGGAACAGCTGAATATTTTTCTCCAGGACGTAATCGACGGCATATCGCTGCAGCCGCCCGATCTCGATCGGCGACTCGCCTTTTTCGTGCATCACGCACGCGCCTTCGCACAGCACCTCGGTCGGGCAGACGCGCCCGCAGCTATGCCCCAAAATATTCGCGGACAAGATCTCCCGCGCCGATCCGCGCAAATTGCCGGTCGAAATTTTCTTGATGAATGCAGGTACGTCGATGTGCGTCGGGCAAGCGATCGTACACGGTGCGTCGAAACAGTAGAGGCACCGCGACGCCTCGGTCACGGCCTGCTGGTGCGTCATCGCCGGTGAGATATCGGCGAAGTTCCTTTCGTACTGCTCCGGGGAAAGCTTCGGCGCTGTGTCGCGAAGCGGCATCGGGAAAACCGGTCGGAATCTCCAGTAGCACGGCCGGGCGTGGTAAGGCGCTGCAAGGCCCGTCGCAAGCTAAGTGAGGCGCCATTCTAGCATCGGTTCGGGCCATTCGACGCGCATTCGTCGCCGAGTCGGCTGGGCAACCGGTCAACCGCTTCCAAATACTGTCTCGCGACACCGCACCGGCCGGTCCACCTTGGATGACTTTCTTTTACGCCACAAAGCACTTGCGCGATTTCGCCCAAGAGCGCAGAATAATTTTTGTTAGCCTCGAACTCTGCCCACCTGCCATTCGATTCGCCTTCTTGCGCCGCGTTTCGCCGATGCCCTAAGATGCCTGCACCCGCGAATTGCCCGGAGGCGCGATGCGCTTTGACACGATCGTCAAGAACGGCACCGTAGTCACCGCAACCGACACCTACACGAGCGACATCGGAATCTCCTCCGGCCGCATCACCGCCATTGCGCAGGATCTCCCAGTCGACGGGGCGAGCAAGCTGATCGACGCCTCGGGCATGCTCGTGATGCCGGGCGGAATTGACGTCCACACGCACCTCGACATGCCCTTCGGCGGCACCACCAGCGCCGACGACTTCGAATCCGGCACCATCGCCGCTGCTTACGGCGGCACCACGACCCTCATCGACTTCGCTATCCAGCAAAAAGGCCAAAGCCTCCGGCAGGCGTTCGATACCTGGATGAAAAAAGCCGACCGCAAAGCCGCGATCGACTACGCGTTTCACTGCATCATCACCGATCTCGGCGACGCGCAGTTTGAAGAGATGGGCGCGCTGATTCGCGACGGCGTCTCAAGCTTTAAGCTCTTCATGGCTTATCCGGGCGTGCTGATGGTTGACGACGCGACGATCTTCCGCGCGATGTCGCAGGCGGCGAAATACGGCGGGCTCATCTGCATGCACGCCGAAAATGGCGGCGCGATCGACGTGATCGTCCGCCGCGCTCTTGCCGAAGGCAAGCGCGCTCCGAAATATCACGCACTCACGCGGCCCACCACAGCCGAAGGCGAAGCGACGAGCCGCGCCATCGCGCTCGCGGAAATGGCCGGTTCACCGGTCTATATCGTTCACCTCTCCTGCAACGACGCGCTCGAAAAAGTGCGCGAGGCGCGCGACCGCGGTCTGCCCGCCTACGCTGAGACCTGTCCGCAGTATCTATACCTTTCGCTCGAGCAAATGGAATTGCCGGGATTCGAGAGCGCGAAGTATGTTTTCACTCCGCCGCTTCGCGAAAAATGGCACCAGGAAAAATTGTGGCGGGGACTTGCGCACGACACGCTGCAAGTCGTTTCCACCGATCACTGCCCCTTCTGCTTCAAAGAGCAAAAGGAAATGGGCAAAGACGACTTCACGAAGATTCCGAACGGCGGCCCGGGCATCGAGCATCGCCTAAGCCTGATTTACACCGGCGGCGTCCACGGAGCCCGCTTCTCGCCGAACCGTTTCGTCCAGCTCGTCTCCACGGCACCGGCGAAACTATTCGGCTTGTTCCCGCGCAAAGGCACGATCGCGATCGGCTCGGACGCCGACCTTGTCGTCTTCGACGCCAATCAAGAGCAAATCATTAGCGCGAAGACCCACCACATGCGCGTCGATTACTCGATGTTCGAGGGGATTCGCGTGAAAGGCGTGCCCAAGAGCGTTCTTTCGCGCGGCCGCACGATCGTCGAAGACGGAAAATTCGTCGGCAAGGCGGGCAGCGGCGAGTTCATCCGCCGGCAAACCTACTCTGGAATCTGAAAAACCAAGCGTGACTCCGCGGCGGGCCCAACTAGCTTGCCGGATCCGTACTTCCCATCCCTGCAGCAACCGCTCTAGACGGAAATTCTCTCGTGCGCGCACGTTCGACAATCTCGAGAATCGCTCCCATCAAGAGTTCCGGCTGGTCTTCCGTAATCCAGTGGCTGCTTCGCTCCGCGACGACGTGCCGGCCCTTCGGCGACTGCGCCGCAATCGCGGCGTGAGCCGCGCGACGCTGCGCCGACGCGTTGCCGGCGGAAAAAACCACGAGCGGCATATCAATCGGTCCCGCCGATGCGACCTGCGCCGCGCTCTCGGGAAGCCGTTCAAGCTGGCTCGCAATGGCGCGGCAGAATTTGGCTTTCGTCCAGAAGACCGGTGCCATCGCCCTTTCGCGTGCGGGAAGATTCCAAAACCACGGGCTCTCGGTCGTATTGGAATCGGACGGCGCACCCCTGCTGATCGCCCCGATCAGGCGGTTTGCCGACCGCTTCGCGCCTGCTTGCACGAGCGAAGCGATCAATCGCAGCAGCCCGGTGTGCGAGACGACGGCCGCGCGCCGGCAAATGTTCGATCCGATTTCCGCGCGGTGAAGGTCGCGCTCGCTCGGCGGATGCCATTCCATAGGCGCCACCGGATCGACAAGGACCACTCCGCAAACCTCATTTCGGTAGCGTGCGGCAAACAGCGACATCGTGAGCCCGCCGAAGGAATGTCCCACCAGTACGTACGGCGGAGAGATCTCGGCGCGCCGCAGCAAATCACGCAATTCGGTGACGATTCTCGCCGCATCGCGCGGTTCGGGACCTGGATCGCTCCATCCCATTCCCGCGCGATCGTAGCTAACAACACGGGCCGACTTCGCCAGCGCTAGCTGAAGCTTCTGCCAGGTCAGCACGCTGCTCATCAGCCCCGATTCCAGGACGATTGTCGGACCGCCCTCACCCATCTCCTGAAAGTGCAGCCGGTGCGTGTCCAGCCGCACGAACTTGCCGGGCGGAGGATAGCGCTTGCGGTCGCTCCGCTCGCCGAGCGATTGATAAAGCACGCCGAGCAGGAGGATAAGAGCAACGACTCCCGCAATGTACGCAAGAACTTCCACTCAATGATCCTCTCTTCAGGTGCGGCCGACCGCGGCCGCTATCGCTGCTAAAACACCGACTCTGCGCGAAATTTCGTCCGCCCCAGCGAATGCGATGTCGACCGAGTCGCCCACCGACCGCCCCTCCAGATAGTTCCCTATCAGATACAGCCCGTCGATTTCGCGCACCTCGTCGCGAATCGCCGCGACTCGCTGCGTGTGCCCAACGCGATACTGCGGCAGCGCGCGCGAATGTTTCCAAACCACCTGATCGACTGCCGCGCCGGAAATTCCAAGAACCTTGGCCGCCTCGCCTTCGACGATGCGCGCGATTTCTTCCGGCTCGCGCTCCAGAAAATTCTCGTTCGCGAGCGGTCGCGCAAAGCTGGTCATCAAGACCTTGCCCTCCGGCGCGCGTCCGGGAAATAGCGACGAATTCCACGTGCACGAAATCGTGTGCAGACCCTCGCGCTTCGGCACATTGAAGCCGAATCCATCGAGCGAGTGCCGCACTTGCGCGCGATCGTAGCCGGACGACACCACCGCGAGCGGCGAATAGGGAATGTCGCCAAGCAACGAGCTCAGCTTCGGCGCGACCGCCTCCAGCATCTTCGCCGCATCGTACGCAGGCGCCGCAATGACGACCGAGTCCGCCGTCACTTCTTCGCCGCCGGCGAGCCGAATCCTCCAGCGCGCCCCGGGGCCGGCCTCCGGCGGACAAACGCATTCGACGCGCGCGCCCAGTCGCAGCGAGTCGCCGATCCTCTCGGCGAGCCGGTCCGTCAGCGCGGAAAAGCCATTCTTGAACGAGCCAAGCGGCGGCAGAAAATCCGTAACCGGCACTCCCGGCGCCGGCTGATTTTCCGTCGCCGAGCGCTCCATCGAAGCCGCGGGCTTCCCGTTGGTTCTACGCGCTCTGACGCCACCTCGAAAGACACTCCCGGTTTCCCGCTCCCAGCGCGCAATCGCCGGCAATGTGCTCTCCATGCCGATATCATCGGGGTCCGCGAAAAAAACCGACTGCGCAAATGGATCAACCAAATAATCGACCGCTTCGTCGCCAAACTTTCTGCGTATAAACTCGGCGAGCGATTCCTCCGACTGCGGAGGGTGCCAATTGCGAAAAGGCTCCACTATGAAACGGGCTTTGCAGCCAATCCCAACCAGGCGCGTCCTGATCAATCCCCAGGGAGAAAGCGGTGCCGGATGAAGCTCGCCATTCTTCCAGACGAACCGCTTCGCTCGCGGATTGACGTGCACGAACTCCGGTTCCAGACCGAGCTCGAGCACCAGATCCCACACCGCGCGCGGAAATCGCGGGCACTGCGGCCCTCCGTCGAAGAGAAAACCATTCCTCTTTTCCGCCACGATCACGCCACCGGGTCGCTCCGCCGCTTCGAGCAGCGCTACGGATACGCCCATCTGGCGCAGCTTGTACGCGCAGCAAAGGCCCGTGAATCCCCCGCCGATAACAACTGTTTGCCGATCGATTCCCATTGAGCAAGAATCTTATCAGAAGAGTCTCGAATGCTTTTCCATTCAATGCGATCCAGGCGAAAAAATGACGCCGGCCGGGGCGGCCGGCCGTGACGGAAAAAGCGCCAGAAATCCGGCGCCAATCGCTCGTTGAATTCGTGAACGAGTATGCCGAGCGCCGCGACGAAATCGCCGTCGCGCAGCGCCGCGGCTACCGCATGGAGCGCTGGAGCTACGGCCGCATCCTGGACGACGCCCGCCGCTTCGCCCGCGAACTCGAATCGCGCGGCATCGGTAAGGGCGACGCAGTCATGCTTTGGGGCGAAAGTTCCGCGGAGTGGACGGTCGCGTTCCTCGGATGCGTTTTGCGCGGGGCTGTCGCCGTACCGATCGACCCCGTTTCCACACCGGACTTCGCCGCGCGCGTCGCGATCGACGTCGCCGCGAAATTGATCGTGCGCTCCGCCAAATTCTCCGCAGCGGACCTCCCTTCGCTTTGCCTCGATCTCGAATCGCTCTCGCAAGCCATCGCGCGCCGGTCCCCGCTGCCTCACGATTCGCCGCCATTGGCGCGCACCGACACACTCGAAATTATATTTACGTCGGGCACAACGGCCGAGCCTCGCGGCGTGGTCATCTCGCACGGCAACGTGCTCGCGAATATCGAACCCGTCGAACGCGAGATCCGGAAATACCTTCGCTGGGAGCGATTCTTCCATCCGCTGCGCTTTCTCAACTTGCTTCCGCTGAGCCACGTCTTCGGCCAGGTCATGGGGCTGTTCATCCCACCGCTTCTGCGCGCGACGGTCATCCACATCGATTCGCTCAAACCCTGGGAAACCGTCGAGACGATTCGCCGCGAGCGAGTCTCGGTTCTCGTCGCTGTGCCGCGACTCATCGAATCACTCCAGCACGAAATCGAGCGCGGCTACGAGCGCAAAGGCCGTCTCGAAAAGTTTCGCCGCACATTCGAGGCGTCCGAGAAAAATCACTTTCTTTTGCGCTGGTGGAAATTCCGCGCGGTTCACCGGCGGTTCGGCTGGAAATTCTGGGCGTTCATTTCCGGCGGCGCCGCGCTGCCCGAGCCGACCGAAACTTTCTGGAATCGCCTCGGCTACGCCGTCGTTCAGGGCTATGGCATGACGGAAACCACGTCACTCATCAGCTTGAATCACCCTTTTCGCACGGGCCGCGGCTCGATCGGCCGAGTGTTTCCCGGCATCGATATCAAGGTCAACGAAAGCGGCGAAGTCCTCGTGCGCGGCGAAAATGTCGCAACCTCCTATCGCCGAGGCCGGGAATTGGAGCCGGTGATCGGCGCGGACGGCTGGTTCCACACCGGCGATCTCGCCGAACTCGGCCCGGACGGCCGTTACTATTTCAAAGGCCGCAGCAAGAGCGTCATCGTGACCTCCGCCGGCATGAAGGTCTATCCCGAGGACCTGGAAAAAGCCTTGCGCGCACAGAAGGGTGTTCGCGACTGCGTCGTCATCGGTCTTCCCCGCGATGGAAACGAAGAGCCATGCGCCGCGCTTCTGCTCATGAGTGCTGAAGCCGATGGCACAGGCGTGATCGCGCAAGCGAACAAATCGCTCGCCGAATTTCAGCAGATCCGCCAGTGGTTCGTTTGGCCGGATCCCGATTTCCCGCGTACTCCAACGCAAAAGCCCGTGCTCGTCAAGATTCGTGCCGCAGCAGAGTCGAGGCTCGGCGCTGCCGGCGCCGCGACGCAAGGCGCAGGTTCGGTCTCAAATCTCGTCGCGCAAATCACCGGCCGCGCGGCTGGTGCTGCCACCGCGCAAGAAGCCCGCGACGCGCTCGCCTCCATGAGTTCTCTCGATCGCGTCGAGCTGATGAGCGCCATGGAAGACCGCTACCAGGTCGACCTCAGCGAGGCCAAGTTCGCCGAGGCCACGACAATCGGCCAACTCGAGCAGCTCGTGCGCGAGCCGCAGGCCGCGCCAGTCGAATACATCTTCCCGCGCTGGCCTCAACACTGGCTCGCCAAGGCCATTCGGCTCACCGCTTACTATCTGCTCGTCTGGCCCACGACGTATCTGCTCGCCGCGCCTCGCATCAAAGGCCGCGAAAATCTGCGCCGTCTCCGCGGGCCCGTGCTCGTCATTTCGAATCACGTCACCTACGTCGACATCGGCTGGACTCTCGCGGCGCTGCCCATGCGCTTCCGACATCGCCTCGCGACCGCCATGCGTGGCGAGCGGCTCGCCGAGATGCGTCACCCCGCCGCGAGCCTCGGCTTCTTCGAGAAGCTCTCGGAATTGTTGAGCTATCCTCTCGTGCTCGTTTTCTTCAACGTTTTTCCATTGCCGAAGGAGTCCGGATTCCTGCGCAGCTTTTCTTTCATCGGGGATCTAGTCGACCGCGGGTGGAATGTTCTAGTTTTCCCGGAGGGGCTTACGACGGTTGACGGTCGCATCGCGCCGTTTCGCTCGGGCATCGGACTGCTCGCCACGCGGCTGGGCATTCCGGTCCTGCCGATCCGCCTCGACGGCCTATTCGATCTCAAGAAAAACGAAAAGCATTTCGCCTGGCCGGGAACGGTGCGCGTCACAATCGGAAAGCCGGTTCGTTTCTCAGCGAATCAGGATCCGGAAGAGGTCGCTCGCCAGTTGCAGCGCACGGTCGAAGAGCTCTAGCGCTGCATGGGAGAGTCTGTCTGGCTCGCCTCAAACGCTGCGAATCTCCGTTCGAGATCCCATTCCTGGCGCGCCTTTTCACTCGACTTCAGAAACTCGGCGCACGCGCTCGGGGTCTCACGCGTCGCATCCGCCGCGCATTGAGATACCATTTCCCCGAATTTTTCCTGCTCGCGCCACAAACTCGCCCCCGGCAAGAAACTGTGCTCGATGCTCGTTCGCACTAATTTCTTCAAGTCCGCGTACGTCAACCCGTACGTCTCGACCGCGCGCACATATTCGTGCGTCAGATCGATGCGCGACACGCCCTCATCGTCGGTCGATAGCGCCACCGGCACGCCGTACCGCCGGTACATCGAAAACGGGTGATCGTTGCCCGTCACGCCCAGAATCACATCGTTACTCGTCAGATTGATTTCGACCATCACGTGCTTCGCGGACATCTCCTTCAGCAGCTCGTACGGCCGGTCCTCATACATCACATCGACGCCGTGCCCGATCCGTTCGGCGCCCGCTACTTCGACCGCCTCGCGTATGTGGCAGCACAGCCCGTCCGGCGGCACGAGCCCAGGAGCAATTTCACCCGCATGAAGACTGATATGCACACTGGGATAGAGGCCGTGCAGAAACGCGATCATCTTCATGTGCAGGTCGTAATCGGACATCGCCGTGTGATCATCTTCCGGCTGCACGTAATTGATCGCGAGAAACCGCGGATCGGCCCTGGCCGCTTCGAATCCCAGTAGCGTCTGCGCGAAGACCTGCTCCGGCGGAAATGCGCGCAGCACCTGGTAGATGTAGCGAATCTCGACCGCGCACGCTGGCGCCGGATTCGCCTCGCCGCAGTGCTCGCGCTCCCGCTGGACCGCCTCGCCCTTGTCCAGATATGCGCGCGCGACGGCTACATCGTCGCGCAGCCCGTGCGCGATGAGCTGGTCGCGAAAATCGCCGAAGCTGCGACTCGCCTGCCAGCCGAGCTCATGCGCGATTTTCGCCGTATGCGAAAAATCGGGCGTCACCAGCAGTTCGAGATACTGCTCATTCTGCGCCGCAGCGCGCGCCGCAATCTCATCGAGCCATTCGCCCGTGTGCGGCGGATCGGCGGCTACGAATTTGTCGAACGAAACGAAAAAGTGATCGTGGCCGGTCACGCCCGGCGTCGGCACGAAACCGCGCATCGAAAAGGCATCCACCAACTCGTCGTAAAGATGCTGGTCCTGGTTCGTCTTCGCCGCGGGTACTTCCCCGCTCTTGCAACTGGCCGACGCTTCCTTGACGAATGCCATCGAAACCAAATTCACGCACAGGTGATCTTCGACTCCGGCGCGGATCCACGATTCCGCATACACGCCACCTTCGAGGTGATAGTGCAGCTCGGCTCCCTTCGGCATGCCGGCGAGAAACACACGCAGCGCCAGCGGATTGCCTCGCGCCATGTCCAGTGCGCGCGACGCGCGCTCCTCTCCGGACCTCCGCTGCGAAGAGCCCTGGCATCCGGCGAAAACCGACGCCACGAAACACGCGAGAGCAGCGGCGAGTACGCGTACAGATCGCAATGGACGAATCATTTCAAATCCTCAGTTGTGCAAAGTCGCTTCGAAAATGCGATCCCACATTCTACTTCCCGCCGCGATAAACACAATTTCGCATTTGCCCCGCTCATGTAGACTGATTCCGGTATCCTGCGCTTCATCCATTTGCCTCAAAGGATGTGAACTCATGATGCGAGGAGTCTTTTCTATTTCGGCGGCGCTTATTTTGATTGTGATCTTTGTGATGCCGCTCGCCGCGCAGAACCCGCAACCGGCGCAGCCCCCAACTCCAATCCCGATCAAAGTCGTCGTCGTCGCGATGTTCGAGCGCGGCGAAGACACCGGCGACGCTCCCGGCGAATATCAGTTGTGGGTCGAGCGCGAGCATCTCGATCAAATTCTTCCTCTCGACGCCGGCTATCACCACGTTCGCCTCAATAAAGACGGCGTCCTCGGCCTCCTCACCGGCGTCGGAACCGCCAAAGCGGCCGCTTCGGTGATGGCGCTCGGTCTCGATCCGCGCTTTGATCTTTCGAAGGCATATTGGCTCGTCGCCGGTATTGGCGGCGGCGATCCGGCGGACGTTTCACTCGGCTCGGCAGTTTGGATCGATCACATGATCGATAGCGACTACTGCTACGAAATCGACGCACGCGAAATCCCCATCGGCTGGCTTACCGGCCGCATTCCCATGAACCACGCAACGCCATACGAGCAGCCCGTCACGATCCGTCCCGGCGATCCGATCTACACTCTCAATCCGCAACTCGTCGCCTGGGCCCTCGCGCTCACCAAAGATGTGCCTCTCGCCGACACCGACGGAATCCGCACCGCCCGCGCGCGCTGGATCGGCTTTCCCAATGCGACGCGCCCCCCATTCGTGACCCACGGCGATGGTCTCTCCGGCAGCACCTTCTGGCACGGGACGCTATTCGACAATTGGGCCAACGCCTGGGTGCAGTATTACCTTGGCGGCCAAGCCAACTTCGTGGAGTCGGCGATGGAAGATACCGGCACGCTGCAGACTCTCACGTTTTTGAGCAACGCCGGCCGCATCGACATGAAACGTGTGCTCGTGCTCCGCACGATCAGCAACTTCGACCAGCAGGCGCCGAGTCAAAGCGCAGAGGACAGTTTGAAGCAGATGGCCACGGGAAATTATGCGGCGTACATGGAATCGCTCGAGGCGGCCGAACGCGTTGGCGACAAAGTGGTCCGCGACATCGTCGACCACTGGCCCGACCGCGAATCCACCATTCCCTCTGCCCCGGTCGGCGTTCAGAAATAATCAGCCGCGCTAAGCTGAAAGGCTCGCTAGCGTCTCTGCCAGCACTTTCGTCCCCCGCGCGATATCCTCGATCGACGCAAATTCATCCGGCCTGTGGCTGTACCCGTTCCGGCAGGGAATGAACAGCATCGCCGTCGGCGCAATCCGCGAAATGAACAGCGAATCGTGATACGCGCGGCTCACCATCGCCAAAAATTTCTCGCCGTGCTTCCGGCACGACGCCGATAGCGCCTCCACCACCTCCGGCGCGCAATCCGCCGGCGCGTCCGCATTGATCAATTCGATCTGCATCGACACGCCCCTGCGCGCGGCGATCTCCTTTGACGCCGCCTCCATCGCGCGCATCACGCCATCGCGCCGCGCGAGGTCGGTGTCCCGCGCGTCGACGCTGATCTTCACGCGGCTTGGCACGCTATTGATCGCGCCCGGAAACACATCGCACATCCCGACCGTCGCCACCGTGTCGTTTGACCCGCTCTTCCGCGCCGCCCGCTCGATCGCCAAGATCAACTCCGCCGCCGCACACAGCGCGTCGTGCCGGTCCGGCATCAGGACGCCGCCCGCATGCCCGCCCGCGCCTTCGATCGAGACGCGCGCGCTCGCCGGTGCCGCAATCTTTGTCACGACTCCTAGCGGAATCCGCTCGCGCTCGAGAATCGGCCCCTGCTCGATGTGCAATTCGACGAACGCCTTGTAGTACCCGCGCGGCAGCTTTACGTCTTCGAGCTTGCCGTCGAATCCCGCCGCGCGCCGCACTTCGTCGAGCGTCTCGCCGTCCTTGTCTCTCAGCCTCGCAGCTGCCTCAGCCGAAATTGTCCCGCCCAGCAGGCGGCTCCCGATGCAGCCGACCCCAAATCGTGTCGGCTCCTCTGACGTAAACACCAGCAGCTCGATCGAATTTTTCGGACGCAATCCGCTTCGCTGCAGCGCTCGAATCGCCTCGAGCCCGCCGAGAACGCCGACAACACCGTCGAATCTCCCCGCGTTCGGTATCGCGTCGATGTGCGAGCCGGTTCCGACCACCGGCGCGCTCGCCTCTGATCCCCGCCATCGCGCGAACGTGTTGCCGATCGCGTCGTGCCGCACCGCGAGACCGGCGGCCCTGCACCGCTCGATCATCCACGCCCGCGCGCGCATATCCGCCGGCGTGAAGACGATTCGCGTCACTACAGGCGGCTCCGCTTCCGAAATCAGCGCGAGCTCTTCGATTTCAGAATTCAGCCGCGCAGAATCGATTTCGAGCTTCATGGTTATCGCGCTGCCAGCGGATGACGGTTCCAGTCTTTGTAGATGAGATATTTGGCAGGATTTTTTCCGATTGCGCCGAACCACTGCGGGCACCACGGCCCCATCCAGATGAAATCGCCTGCGGTCACGGGATACCACGAATCGCCGAGCCTGTAGATTCCGCCGCCTTCGAGCATCAGCAGCCCGTGCTCCATCACGTGCATCTCGACCATGCTTAGCCCCGCTCCACGCTGATAGACCATCGTGTTCACCGCGAAATCGTGGCTCGGCACGTCGGGCAGCAGACACTTCACCTGCAGATCGTCGTCGCCGCCAAGCGGATTTGACGCGACCGCGTCTTCCGACGACACGATCACCGCCGGAGGCTTCACGCCTCCGAGCGCCTGATACGTTTTTTCGATCACCGCCACACGGCTCGCCTTCGACGCAATCATGCGGTGCGCCGTTCCCTGCGGCAGGAACGCGTATCCGCGCGCAATCAGTTCGCCCTTCTTGCCTTTCGTCTCGACCTTGACGCTTCCCTCAATCACAAAGACAAATCGTTGCGCGTCCGTGTGGCCCAATTCTCCGCCCGCTTCGAATTCCGCCGTGTACTGCGTGAAGGCCGCGCCGATCGCCGGCCCCGCGTGAACGATCGCCGTGCAGCGCTTCATTCCCGGAAGCGGCGCGCGCACAAACGTGTCCGGAGTCAGCAGCAGATGATCCGCCCGCCGCGCGCTGCGCGTCTGTCCGAGGTTATGCACGGTGAATTCTCCTTGTCTGCGCCGCGGGCGACGCCGCCAGCAGCTCGAGCAGCTGCGCTCCCGCGTCGATCGCTTTCGCGACGTCCTCCACTTGCACGCTTTCTTCGGGGCTATGACTGATGCCGCCGGGCGATCGCACGAACATCATCGCCGCCGGAAATTTTTCGGCCAGGATCATAGCATCGTGGCCCGCGCCGCTCACCATTCGGTGCGGCTCGCATCCCGCGCGCCGTATCGCTTCCTCGATTTCGCCAACAAGCTGCGCGTCCATCGCCACTGCCGGGTGGCTCGTCTTCATCTCGTGCCTCACCGTCAGCCCGCGCCGCGCCGCAATCTGCTCCGCGAGCCGCACCATCGCCTCAACCGCAGCCGCGCGAACATCATCCGCGCGGTGACGCATATCGAGGCTCGCTCGCGCCTCTCCCGCGATCACATTCGTCGCCCCCGGCTTCGCCTCGACCGCGCCCACCGTCGCCACCAGCCCCGGCACGCGCTGTGCCTCGCGCTCGACTGCCGTGATCCACTCCGCCGCTCCCGCCACAGCGTCGCGACGCAAATGCATCGGCGTTGTCCCAGCATGGTTCGCCCGGCCGGCGAACGTAAAATCCATCTTGCTCTGCCCTGCCAGCCCTTCGACCGCTCCCAGCGGCAGCCCCAGCTCCTCCAGCACCGGCCCCTGCTCGATGTGAAATTCGACATATCCCAGAATTTCGCCCCGCAGCCGCGCGCCGGGAATCTCGCTCGGCTTCAAACCGAAATTCTCGATCGCCTCGCGGACGCTCACTCCGCGCACATCGCGCCTCGCAAGAATGTCATCGTCGAGCGTTCCGACGAGGGCGCGGCTGCCTATGAACGGCGTGTTGAACCGCACTCCCTCTTCCTCGGAAAATCCAACGACCTCGATCCCAAATGGCAGCCGCTCGCCGCGCAACTCTTCCAGCAGCGAAACGCCCAGCACGACCCCCATCGCGCCATCGAACGCGCCCGCGTCCGGCACCGTGTCGAGATGCGATCCGATCAGCAGTTTCGGCGCGTTCGTCTCCGACCCTGCGTAGAAAGCGCGAAAATTCCCCGCCGCGTCGATCCGCACCTCCGCGCCCAGCGGCTCGACCCACGACCCGATTTCCCGGTGGCACTCGCGCATCGGCGGCGAAAGAAATGTCCGCGTGATCCTCCCTGGCTCTTCGGTAAAACTCGCGAGCTTCCGGCAGCGCGCGATCACTTTCTCCGCTTGAGCCTTCCTGCCTTCGCTCATCGGCACCGGCTCTTATCCCTTTCGGCGGACGCGCGCTTCGATATAACCGTGGGGCTCATCGGTCGGCACGAAAATTTCGTTCGGATTGTCCTGCTTGAAGCGCGACAGGTCGACGAGCAAGCAGTGAATGTTCGGCATCGTCAATTCGATCTCGCGCACTTGCTTCACGGCTTTGAGCACCGCCTCGCCCATCGCGTAGAGCGTGTGCTGCACCGATTTGCTGTCGTGCTCGGCAAATACGGCCAGCACAATCTCGCGAATCTTCTCGCGCAGCTTGTTGAAGTTCGCTTCCGCGCTGTCGTAATTCCAGCTCGCGCGCAGCGCCGTACCCAGCAACCGGTCCGACGTCTGTGGCAGCGTCGTCAGCGAATCCTCGATGTATCCTTCGAACGCCGACTTCGCCGTTTTCATGATCACCAGATTCTCGAGCCCCGACGCGACCGAAAACTCCCCCTTCTGCGCCCGCGCGACCTTCGTCGTCTGCCGCTCGCCGCTCGACTGCACAAACGTCGTCGGATGCGGCTTGCCGGCCACCATCACGCGCTCCCACTTTTTCTCCCACACGCCGATCTCCGCGCGCGAGACTTGCGAATTTCGGCTCAGCAAGAAATCGATCATCTCCTTGGCAAATTCCTCCATCGACCCGGCCGATGATTTTCGCGCCAGCGAATAGACTGTATTCTTCATCGTGTCGGTCGGTAGGATCTTGCTGTTGTCTCCCTCGGTGAAGCAGCTTTCGAAATCTCCTTCGAGCAGAATTTCGAGCGTCCATTCGCGAAAGTCGGTGCGGCCCCTTCCACGCTTGACGCGCACCAGCCGCACCCGCGATTTCCCGTATCGGTTTTCACCCAGCTCGATCGCCAATTCAGCTTCCCCTGTACGTCGTGTATCCGTGCGGGCTCAGCAGCAGCGGAATGTGAAAATGCGTCTCGCCGTCGCGCACAGAAAATGTCACCTGCACGATGGGATACAGCCCGTGCGCTCCCAGCACGGCGAAATAATTTGCCGTGTCGAACGACAATCGATAAACCCCCGCCGAAAGCTTTTCGCCGTCCGGCAACAACTCTGTGCAACGCCCATCCTGATCGGTTCGCCCCGTGCCGACGATTTGCCACTCGCCGGAGTGGGTGTGACGCTCCAGCCGCACGTTCACATCCCTTGCTGGCGCACCCCGCGCCGTATCCAGCACGTGCGTTGAAATTCGACTCATCCTGCGACCCACCTCTTCAATCGAATTTGCGTGATCTGACGCTGTTGCTCTGCCGCCTCGCGCAGTTCGGTCGGCGCGTCATTCTGCAACCGCCGCCGCAAAATCGAAAGAATTTCCGGCGCGCTTTTGCCCGTCGCGCAAACGATGAAAATATTTCTGAACCGCTTTTCGTACTCCCGATTCCCATCCGCAAGCGCCAGCTTGACCGCCTCTTCGCTGTTTACAACGCCTCTCTGCTCTTTCGCCGACCACGCCGCCGAGTGCCCTCCCGCTGGCCGTTCCGCGCGCGACTCCCCGATCCGCGGATGGCTGCGAAACGCCTCCAACCAGTCCGCCTCGCTCAATCCGCGCCATATTTCATCCGATGCGCTCAGCAGCGCCGCCTCGCCCGCGATCGGCCTGCGGCTCGCCATCGCGCGCGCCCACGCCCGCGATCCGCAGCACGCCAAAATCTCGGCCTCCGCATCATCGGCGGATAGTCCGTTCCACCGTTTGAGCGCGTCACTCATGGACATCAGGCGCCGGAAATCCTCGCGCGACTCTTAGGGGGTCGGAGCTTTAGCTCCGACATTGACCCGGCCCTTTCACCGGGCTTTAGCCCCTGAGGGCGAATCCCGGATATTCAAGAAGATCACGGCTCAGGGTGCCGGGAGTCTCACCCGCGCGCCAGCCGCTCGAGAAACTCCCCAACTAGATTGCTTACGACCGCCGCTCGGTATCTTGCAGTCGACCGTATGTCGTCAATCGGCTTCGTCTCGCTCACCGCCGTATTTCGCGCCAGCGCAATCGTCGCGGCGTCAAGCGGCCTGCCCAGCAAGGTCCGCTCTGTATCGCTCAGCCGAATTGGCACGGGCGCGACGCTTCCCAACGCGATTCTCCCATCCGCGACTGCGCCATTCTCGACTCGCCCCAGCGCCGCAATGCACACCTTCGATATCGCCTGCGCATTTCGCGCGCCGACTTTTCGCGCGTACGCAACGTATCCCGAATACTTTCGTGGCAGGCTAATCGCGCGGATCAGCTCATCCGCCGCGAGGTCCATCTTCTTATAGCCCGTGTGAAAATCGCGGTATGGAACACGGCGCTCGCGTCGCGCCGAAATCAGAATCAACTCCGCGTCGTACGCCAGCAGCGCCGGCAGCGAATCTGCGGCGGGCGATGCGTTCACGATATTGCCGCCGAGCGTCCCGCGATTCTGATTCGCGATTCCTCCGGTCCAGCTCGCCGCGTGCGCAAGCAACGAAAATTCCCGCGCCACAATCTCGTGCCCGCGCAGATCGGTGTACGTGCAGCCCGCGCCGATCGTAGTTTCCTGCGGCTGCACCTCGATGCGCCGCAATTCCGGCAGATTCCAGATACTGAGTAGCTTCCGCGCGCCGAGCGTGCCCGCGGCGTACTGCACCATCACATCCGTGCCGCCCGCAATCGGCAGCCACTGCTTCGGCTGCTCCGCCAGCACCTTAAGAGTTTCCTGCAAACTCGCCGGCGCGACGAATTCGTAGTCAGCGGGATCGGACCTCATGCGCCGGCGCTTCGCCTCGCAGCTTCCGCCACCGCCTCAAGGATCTGCGCGTAGCCCGTACAGCGGCAGAGATTTCCCGCGAGCCCGTCACGAATCTCATCCATCGTTGGCCTGGGCCTTTTCTCCAGCAGATGTGCCGCCGCGAGAATCATTCCGGGAGTGCAAATCCCGCACTGTGCACCGCCGAGCTCGAGAAAAGTCTCTTGCAGCGCGCGAAGCTTCACATTGCGCGCCACGCCCTCGATCGTCACCACAATCGCGCCCCGCGCCTGCCCAATTGGCACTAGGCAGCTATCGACCAGCGCGCCATCCATCAGCACCGAACACGCGCCGCACTCGCCCTCGCCGCAGCCTTCTTTCGTTCCAGTCAACCCCAGCTCTCCTCGCAGCACATCGAGCAGACGTTCCATCGGATAGGCGCGGACGGTCTTCATCTCGCCATTCACCGTCAGAACAATTTCGCGTTTCGCGGCAGCTTTTTTCGTCATCGCACTCCGGCTAGCGGACGCCCTTCGCTGTCAGCCGCGCTCGACGCATTCACCGCCTCGAAAATATCTTCAGCCATCAGCGGCACGTGATTGAACGGAAGCCCCAGCGCGTCCTCAATCGCGTTCACGATCGCCGGCGCCGGACCGTCCATCGGCAGTTCGCCGATTCCCTTCGCGCCAAACGCGCCGTGCTTGTTGCCCAACTCCTCGAAATAGACCCGCACTGGTGGCAGATCGGAAGAAGTCGGTATGATGTAATTCGTCATCTGGCTGTTCGCCATGCGGCCGTCGCGCCATTCTACTTTCTCGTACAACGCAAAGCCAATTCCCTGCGCCACGCCGCCCAAGATCTGCCCGCGCGCCAGCACCGGATTCATCACCCGACCGATTTCCTGCAGCGCGACGAAATCTTCCACCGTCGCGCTGTACGTCGCGACATCGACCGCCACTTCCGCCACGTAAATCGCCCACGAATACGTCGCGTACGCCTCGCCGCGGTATTTCGCGTCATCCCAGAAAATTCCCTCCGGCGATTCGTATTTTGCGTACGATCGGAATTCGCCGTGAGCCGCCACATATTTTCTGCACGCCGCGCGAAACTCTTCCGCCGTGCATGGCTCGCGCAACATTCCCGCCGCGACAAGCGTTTGCTTCAATCCCAGCGCCGCCGACGCCACGAGCTTCCCCACGACCATTGCTGTGCGCGACGCCACCGTCGGTCCGCTGTTCGGCACATTCATCGTATCAGGCTGAGCGATAGTCACATCTTCGTACGGCAGCTCAAGCGCTTCAGCCGCAATCTGACAAAGCACCGTGTTCGTCCCTTGCCCGAACTCCGTGCTCGACACCAGCACCCGCATGCCGCCGTCCGCGCGCCCCTCGGCTCCCACGACTGACGCGAGATATCGCTCACCAGACCCCGTGAATCCCGCGCCGTGCAAAAACGCCGCGATGCCCATTCCCTTCTTGCGCGCGCCGCGCACGCCCGCCGTGGCGGGCCTGTTCTCTTCCGCGAAGCGCTGCTTCTTCGCGTCGTATTCCGCCAAGTCCAGCGCGCGGTCCAGCATTTTCTCCAAATCGATTGGCTCCCGAATCTCTTGCTCCGTGATCGTCGTCTGCCCCGGCTTCAGGAAATTTCGGCGCCGTATTTCCGCGGGCGACAAACCAAGAGTCTTTGCGATCTTGTCCATGTGCCGCTCGATCGCAAACAGCGCCTGCGGTGCGCCGAATCCGCGAAACGCGCCGTGCGGGGGCGCATTCGTCGCTACGGCCTTCGTTTTCACGCGCACGCTGGGCCAGTAGTACGGCCCGCCCGAGTGAATCGTCGCGCGCGAAAGCACCACGGGCGAGAGCGTCACGTACGCTCCGCCGTCCATCACCATCTCGATTTCGCCACCGAGAATTTTCCCGTCCTTGCTCACCGCCGTGCGGTGCCGTGTCCGGGACGGATGCCGCTTCGTCGTCGCCGCCATGTCTTCCGCGCGGTCGTAGATAATTTTCACTGGCTGTCCCGACTTCATCGCCAGCAGCGCCGCGTGCCCCGCGATCATCGACGGATATTCCTCCTTGCCGCCGAACGCGCCTCCCGTTTCCGTTTGCACCACGCGCACTTTGTCTTCCGGCAGCCCGAGCAGCGTCATCATCGCTTTGTGCACGTAATACGGACACTGCAGCGAACCCCAAATCGTGATTCCCTTCTCCGCATCGAACGCCGCGATCACTCCGTTCGTCTCGATGTAGAGCTGCTCCTGCGCACCCGTGAAATATTCGCCTTCGACGATGTAGTCGGCCTTCGCCCAGACGCTATCGATATTTCCCTTCTCGATCTGGTACGTCTTGAAGACGTTGTCCTTGCCCCATATGATTTCGCTGCCGCGCTCGCTTTCTTCGATCGTGAAAATCGCCGGCAGCGGCTCGTACTCGATCTCGACCGCCGCCACCGCGCGCGCCAACGCATGCCGGTCCGGATGCCCCAGCAGCAGAATGGCTTCTTCGGGATGATTAACGATTCCATCGGCGAGGCACGGCTGATCGCTTTCAATCAGCGCAACATAGTTTTTTCCGGGAATGTCCTTCGCAGACACCACGACGTATTCGCTCCACGTGATTCCCGGACCAAAATTGATTTTCTTGATTTTTCCGCGCGGAATCCGGCTGCGCACCGTCGCGCCGTGCATCATGTAGGGAAAACTGAGGTCTTCGATGTACCGCGCGCGCCCGGTAACCTTATCGCGCCCTTCTTTGCGCGGCGTCGACGCTCCTACGACGTGCTCACTCCTCTGCCCCGCCATGCCCTATTCTGTACGAATTCGCTCGTATTTTGTACGTTTCATTCCGCCGCCAAGGAAGAAACAATGTAGCTCAGGTCTTTAGACCTGAGGCTTCTCGCCGAATTCCCTCCCGATCGGCGCGACTGGAAATCGGCCGTCTTGAAATACGCATTTGCCGCGCACATACGTCGCCTTCACGACCCCGCACAATCGCTCGCCCATGTATGCCGAAACCGCATGCCGCTGATGCAACTGATCCGCCGTCACGGTGAATTCCGCCTCCGGCTCGAACACGACAATATCCGCGTCGCATCCCGCCGCAATTCTCCCCTTGCGCGCGTCGCATCCAGACAGTCGCGCCGGCCCCTCGGACATCCACCGCGCAATATCGCCCAAACCGAATCCGCGCTTCCGCGCTTCGGTCCACATCACTGGCAGCGCAACGGACAGGCTCGCAATCCCTCCCCACGCCGTCTTGAAATTTCCCTCGTCGAGCTTCTTCATCGACGGTGGACACGGCGAATGATCCGTCGCCACGAGATCGATCACTCCCTCGCGTAGCCCCTGCCACAATTTCTCGCGATTCTCCGCACTGCGAATCGGCGGTGCGCATTTGCACAGCGTCGCGCCGTCGGCAATCGTCTCCGCCGCAAAATGTAGATAGTGCGGGCAAGTCTCGACGCTCACCGCCAGCCCCTCCGCCTTCGCCGCGCGCAGCAGCGCAATTCCCTCGCTCGTAGACAGATGCACGACGTGCAGCCGGAATCGAAATTCTCGGCACAGTGCAATCATCAGCTGAATCGCCGCGAGTTCCGCCTCGTCCGGCCGTGACTTCACATACGTCGCGTACGATCTCCAGTCCGCGTCCGCCAACTTCGCCGTCGCCGCATCCACCGGACCGCTCAACTCCGCGTGCACCAGCAGCGGCAATCCCGTCCGCGCGACGTATGGCAGCGCCGCCCGCAGCTGCCGTTCGGTGACCATCGTGAATCCGTCGATCCCCGGATGGATCAGAAAGCTCTTGAACCCCAGCACGCCCGCGCGCGCCAGCGGCTCGATGGCACCTTCATTGTCGCTGACGACTCCTCCCCATGCCGCCCAATCGACGCGGCATTTTCCGCGCGCCGCCTCGCGTTTCGCTTCCAGCGCCGCAACCGTCGTCGTTGCGGGCAAGCAGTTCAGCGGCATATCGACGAGCATCGTGTACCCGCCCGCCGCGGCCGCGCGCGTCCCAGTTTCGAATCCCTCCCATTCGGTGCGCCCCGGCTCGTTGATGTGCACGTGAGAATCGACCAGCCCCGGCAAGAGCGCCGCGTCGCCGAAATCGTGCCGCTCCGCATCCGCCGGCACTTCGCCGATCGCCGCGACCGCGCGAATCCGTTCGCCCTCGACGAGCACCGCCCCTGCACGTTCGCCTTCCGGCGTCACCACGCGCTTCGAAATGTACGCTTGTCGCGCCACTACTTCCCCCTCACCTCCGAAGGTCCTACGACTCTAGCATTGTCATCCCGAACTCGGTCGCGATGTTTGCGAACGGGGGTGAGGGATCTGCTTCAACACTCAATCGCCGGCTCGCCAGCGATGTAATCAATCGGGAGTCTGGATTACATGGAGCTGCTGACTTTCGCGTTCCTCAATTTATACTCTGGGAATGGACAGCCCCTTCATGTCCCGCGCGATCGCGCTTGCTGTCGAAAACGTCCGCTCGGGCCGCGGCGGCCCGTTCGGCGCAGTCGTTGTGAAGGATGGCAGGATCATCGCCGAGGGCGCGAACAACGTCACCGCGACCAACGATCCCACTGCACACGCAGAAGTCGTCGCCATTCGCGAAGCCTGCAAGAAACTCGGCGCCTTCGAGCTCACAGACTGCGAAATATACACATCCTGCGAACCCTGCCCGATGTGCCTCGGCGCGATCTACTGGGCGCGTCCGGCTCGCGTCTTTTTCGGGAGCACTGCCGCCGACGCCGCGCACGCCGGCTTCGACGATTCGCTCATCTATCAGGAAATTCCGCAGCCTCACTCCGAACGCAAAATTCCCATGCAGCAGCTCATGCGCGACGAATCGCTGGAAGCCTTCCGCGCCTGGGAGCGCTCCCCGAACAAGATTCCCTACTAGAAAATCCGTTCGAAGGTTGCGCTGAACTATTCCACTCCAAGGAAGGCATACCGCAGCAGAAACAACACGCTTAGCACCCAAATCAGCGGACTAATCTCTTTGAACCGCCCAGTAAACAATTTCAAAAATGTGAACGACAGCAGCCCCATGCTCAGCCCCGTGGCAATGCTGAACGTCAGCGGCGTCCCGATCAGAGTCAAGAACGCCGGCACGGCGTCGGTAAAATCGCTCCATTTCACGCGCGACACCGCGCCGCACATCAGCGCGCCGACCAGAATCAACGCGGGCGCCGTCGCATAGGACGGAATCGCCGCCACAATCGGTGCGCAAAACATCGCCGCCAGAAACAGCGCCGCGATTAGCAGATTGCCCAACCCCGTGCGCGCTCCGGCCGCCACTCCCGCCGCGCTTTCGACATAACTCGTCACCGTCGACGTTCCCGTCAGCGCTCCGAAGATCGTGCCGAACGCGTCGGCCAGCAGCGCGCGGCTCGCGCGTGGCAATTTTCCGTCGCGCATGAATCCGCCCTCTTCGCACACGCCGACGAGCGTCCCCACGTTGTCGAACAAATCCACGAAGAAAAACACGAACACGAGTTCGCCCAGCCCCAGCTTCGCTGCCGAACGCAAGTCGAGTTTCAAAAACGTCCCGCCCGGATGCGGCAACGAAAAAACGTGTGCGGGCCAGTGGCTCACTCCGAGCGGAATCCCTGCAATCGTGATCGCGATGATACCAATCAAGATCGCGCTGCCCACGCGCCGCGCCACCAGAATCGCTATCAGCAGCACCCCAAGCAGCGCCAGAATCACCTGTCGGTCCGACATCTTCCCCAGCCCGACGAACGTCGACGCATTCGCCACGATAATGTTCGCGTTCCGGAATCCGATAAAAGCGATGAACAGCCCGATCCCCGCCGCCGTGCCGTGCTTCAGGCAGTCGGGAATTCCGTTGACGATCTGCTCCCGCACTTTCGTGAGCGTCAGAATCAAAAACAGCATCCCCGAAAGCAGCACCACTCCGAGCGCCGTCTGCCACGGCACTCCCCGCCCCAGCACGATCGAATACGTGAAGTACGCGTTCAGTGACATTCCCGGCGCGAGCGCGATCGGATAGTTCGCCCAAATGCCCATCACCAGCGTCGCCAGCGCCGCCGAAATGCACGTCGCAAACAGCACGCCGTCCAGCGGCATCCCCGCCTCGTGCAGAATACGTGGATTCACCACCACGACGTACGCCATGGTCATGAACGTCGTCAGCCCGGCCAGCAGCTCGCGCCGCACCGTCGTCTGGTTTTCGGAGAGATGGAAAACGCGCTCGAGCACGACCGAATCCCCCGCGCAGAATCGCGCAGCCCAAATAAAAATGAGCCACTATAGGGCGGGCAGTCTTGCGGCGTCAATCGAAGTTCCAGAATCGTTGTATCGGGAATTTGGCGACAAGCGGCGCAACTGCCGAGCGCGCTTTCACCCCAGACGCACAACGTTGAGTACGCGGTGCTCCGATTTCCATAGAGCTTCGAGCATCGTCTCGACTCCCGGCCCGGCCAGCCGCACAACGCAGACCGGCGTATCTCCCTGGACCGATGTAATCAGACTCAGGACGTGGACAGCGTGCTTTGCCGCGATGTCGGCCACCAGATTGAATGCATCCTCGCGCTTCTCGATGACGAATGTAATGCGAACTCCGGCTTCCGGCGCGGAAAAAATGCTGGTGAAGGCCCGAAAAATGTCCGACTCGGTGATAATTCCAACCAGCTTTCCATCGCGAAGCACTGGAAATGCGCCGACCTTTCGATCGCGCATCAGCTGGGCGGCCTCCTCGATCGGCGTATCCGGCGTCACTGTGATCACGTTGGATTTCATGATTTCTCGAACTGCCGTGAGCTCCGCCGGCGATTTCCGGACCAGGACGGCGAAAGGATTTATCTCCGGCGGATACGCGTGCAGAATGTCTGTAGCCGATACGATTCCGAGCAACTGCTGCTCACCCTGCTGCGGCGTGACCACGAGCAACCTGCGGATTCTGCGCCGCGCCATTAGCTCCGCCGCTTCGGCGATCGGCCGGTCGGGGCCGATGCTGACAATCTCGCGCGACATCCACATGCTGACGATCATCCGGCGCTCCGGCTGAAACGCGCTCGCTGTGAGCTACTTTTTCTTTGGAATGAAAACTGGCACCGGCGGCTTCACGTTGTACACCCGCGAAAAATCTCCCTGATTCACGGCGACTCCGACGCGGCCGCGCGAGTCGATGTAAATCAGCGGCTGGCCCACCGGCACTCCGCCGAAAGTCTTCACAAACGGAAATTTGTACTGCTTCCTGTCGATTTCGATCGAAACTTTGTCGCCGAGGTCATATCCCATCTTCTTGAGATCGTCGCCCTGAATATCGGTGATCAGGCTGCCGTACGGATCGTCCAGAGCGATCACTTCACCTGTCGCACCCTTCTCATCGATCGTTGCGACCCGCGGCGTCAGACGTACCAGTTCCGGCACTTCCGGACCCGCCTGCGTCCAATCCTCGCCTTCGGCTAGGTGCGCTGCGGTGGGCGAGAAAATATCGCGCCCGTGAAATGTGGAAGAAATGTTGTCGCCAATCATCCATGCGGGATTCGTGATTTCGTGTGCGCCTTCCAGCCCGTCGCGATCGATCACCGGCGTGATGAGCCCGTTGTCCGGAAGTACGAAATACTGCTCCTTCTTCGATTTCACGATCACCGCTTTGCGCGATGTCCCCACGCCCGGGTCGACCACCACGAGAAACACAGTGTCGGCGGGATAGTAAGGCGTCACGCCCGCAAGAAGTCGTGCGCCCTCTTCGATCGAAAACGGCGTCACCTGGTGCGTGATGTCCATGATCCGGACGTCGGGCGCGATTCCAACGATCACTCCTTTGCAAATGGCGACCGCGTCGTTGGCCGTGCCGAAGTCCGTCATGAAGACGATCGTCGGCCGCGTGTTGGTCTCCTCTGCTTCCTCTTCCTTTGTCCGCCACGTGCACCCTGCCAGCATCGCAGTAACGAAAACCACGACGATCGTTTTCGCCCATCGGCGTCGCTCGTATTTCATAGTTCCTCCATGCACCGCCCCGTGATTGTGGCCTCCGCTCCGGCGCATTTTCGGTTCTCGAAGTGGCACTTGCGCACTCGCTGGAGCGTCTTGCACTCGCGCCGCGAGACCTGTATGGTACGCCATGGTCCAGCCAACCCAATCCACCGAAACCGCGCCCTCGCCGCCGCCCGCTCACAATCCCGGTTACGGCCTGCGCAGCGAGATTCTCTCCCCGATGGAGACCCTTGCGCAATCCGTCTCCACAATGGCGCCCAGCAGCACGCCCGCCGCCACGATTCCTCTGGTCTGCGCGCTTGCGGGCAATGGAACGTGGCTCGCCTACTTGCTCGCGACGATCGCCGTCCTTCTCGTCGCCCTATGTGTCGCCCACTTCGCTCGCCACTCTTCTTCGCCCGGCTCGCTCTACGTCTATTCGGCGCAAGTTCTCCCCCGATGGATGGGCGCCGTCGTAGCCTGGAGTCTGCTGCTAGCTTACGTTGCCACAGGTTCGAGCGTCATCGGCGGCTTCTATCAATACGCCGCGCTCGTGTTCCTTCACTCGACCGCCACGCCCGTCACGGCAGTTGTACTCGCGATCGTTGTGACTGCAATGTCCATGTGGGTCGCCTGGAGCGACGTAAAGATTTCCGCGCGCCTCATGCTCTGGATCGAAGCAGCGTCACTTCTTTCGATTCTAGTCGTGGTGGTTCTCGTTCTCGCGCATCGCGGCCCGCACCTCGATTCAACTCAGATCAAGCTGCAGGGAATGAGCGGCAGCGGCCTGCGTCTTGGTCTCGTGCTCGCGCTTTTCAGCTTCGTAGGTTTTGAAAGCGCGACGACGCTTGGCTCGGAAGCGCGCCACCCGCTGAAAACAATTCCGCGTGCCGTAATTCAAAGCGCTCTGCTGGCGGGAGCGATCTTCGTCGCCTGCGCCTACACCGAAGTGCTGGGATTCCACATGGTCGGGCAAAGTTTGGGCGAGAGTCAGGCGCCGATGCAAACTCTAGCAGCGGTCGCTCACGCTCCCATTCTCGGCACGCTAATAAACATTGGCGTGCTGGTGAGTCTGTTCGCCTGCACGCTTGCCTGCGTGACGGCCGCCGCGCGCGTCCTGCTTCTCATGGCGCACAACGATCTCGCGCACGCCGCTCTGCGCGCCACACACGCGCGCAACGAAACGCCGCACATCGCCGTGATCGTCACCGGAATCGCCGCGGGACTTCCCGTCGTCGTGCTCGCCTCTCGCGGCGCGAGCGGCCTCGACGTTTACGGCTGGCTCGGCTCGCTCGCGACCTACGGCTTCATCGTCGCCTACGCGCTCGTTGCCGCCGCGCTTCCTGGATATTTGCGTCGCCACCGCGCATTCCGCACCAGTGCTCGTGTTCTCTCCATCGTTGCGTGCGTCGCGATGTTTCTTGCACTGGTCGGCAATCTGTATCCGGTGCCGGCGGGTCCCTACGGCAAGCTGCCCTATATCTATCTCGCCTACCTCGCCGCCGGTATGCTTTGGTTCGCCTTCGCCGCACGGCGCGAAAAATCCGCGGGCGCGTAGCTCCTAACCTCGCTCCCGCGCCTCCGGCAGTGCCACGAGCACCAGCACGATTCCGACGACCGTAAACATCCGGAACGCCGCCTCCTGCCCGTTCCAATTCTTCGACTGCCACATCAAGAACCACTCCCCGCCCACTGTCAGGAACGCGACGAGCCACATCAGCAAACTCAGCGTAAGTCCCGCAAACGCAACAGTTTTCGCGCGCTGAAATTCCTCCGCGTCCGCGTTGAAAGCCCGCACCAGCCGAATTCCTCCCCACAAGCACAGCACCATCGTGACGAATTCCCATGAAATGATCGCGACGTAGAAAGTCGTGTGTGCCGCCGGAGAATTGATCGCGCGCCACATTCCGTGATTGCCGGGAAACGTCGAGTCCATCATCAGCACGTGCCGCACGAATTGATAATTCGAATCGTAGTCCGTGACGTTGTTGAACACGACGATCGCGTAAAACAACGCGACCGCAAAAACCAGCACGATCTTCGCCGCGCGCAGCGTCATGGCTGTTCGGCTCCGTAGAGTGTCCGGAAATACGCGGCCAGCGCCCGCAGAGTCTCATCGTCGTAATTCGGATTGCCGGGCATCGCAGCCAGCGGGCTCTTCGACTTCGGATCTCTCACGTACGCCACAAACAAATCCCGCGAGTTTTCCGCGACCGCCGCGATCAGAGTCCAGGGGATTCCCGATTTTTGCCCGCCCTCGCTGCCCATATTGTGACAACGAAAACAATTCTGCTCGGCGATCCTGTAGCCCGCTTGCACGTCCGCATCATTCGCGTGCGAACCCCGCGGCGCAATCGCTCCGAACACAGTCTTCTCATCGCGAAATTCCAGCCGCACCACTCCCCAAGGAATTTGCGCTTCCTCCGTGTGCGACAAAATCTTGAACGCCGCCTCGAATTCCTCGTGCGAAATCATGTACGGCCCCATGTCGAATCCTTCGCCGCTCTTCGGCCAGCCCGACGGCGGTTTCCCGCTGACCTCGAGCACGAGCACGGGATGATGCGCCGTCAAATAATCGCGCGGGTAGTTCGCGCGATATTTGTCGTCGCAGATCGCGACCACAAGATCCCCCGCCGGCGTCGCCCCTAACTCATGTGCGAGTTCTTCGAGCAGCACGCCCTTGATCTGCGTCGGCCCGCTGAAATTCGGATCGCCGCGAACGGCGAAACTCACGTGCGGCATCGCAAGCAGTTCCGCGCGTGCCACATAGCGTGTTTCGCCTCGCGGCACGCCCGCCAATTCGCCGCCCACTTCCAGGTCTGTCGCCGACGTCCGCTGTGCGAACAGTTTTACTGCTCGTGTAGTTGGCAGCGCGATCGCCGCGAATAAAATCGCGCATCCAAGAATGACCGCTCGGTCTCCGCGCATCCGGCACATCCTATCGCACCGCGCCTCTGTCGCAAGGCCAATCTCGCCCGAGCGTCTCTGTGCTACAGTGGCGCTTCGCCTTTTTCCGCGGAGGCAATTGAATCGTGCCCGCCGGCATCGACGCGCGCCTTCAAAAACTCGGCATCGTCCTCCCTGCGCCGCCCGCCGCCGGCGGAAACTACGTGCCTGCCAAAACTCTCGGCCGCATGGTCTATCTCGCCGGCGTAATCTCTAGCGGCCCGGACGGAGTCATGACTGGCACGGTCGGCGCGAACCGCTCGGTCGACGAAGGCTGCGCCGGCGCCCGCGCCTGCGCGCTCATCCAACTCGCCGTTCTCAAGCAGCACCTTGGCTCGCTCGACAAAATCAAGCAGATCGTCAGCGTGAACGGTTACGTCAACGCCGTCCCCGGCTTTGGGGATTCTCCGAAAGTCATCAACGGCGCCTCCGATCTTTTCGTCGAACTCTTCGGCGAAGCGGGCCGCCACGTCCGCGCGGCCATTGGAGTCTCCGCTCTTCCGCGCAACGCGCTCGTCGAAATTCAAATGACCCTCGAACTCGAATCTGGCTGATAACATGTTGCGTCGTCATTCTGAGCGAAGCGTCCCGACGTCTTTTTTTTCGGCGACAGCCGGGTCGGGACGCGCAGTCGAAGAATCTCTCTTAAAAGCAGCCAACGCCTCGGAAGGAAAATTGAGCGCCTGATGTCCGACCACTCTCTCTCCGCCGTTCCCACTCATTCGCGCTGGAATCGCCATCTCGCGCCGCGCCTCACGATCGCGCCCGGCGACACGGTGCATTTCGAATGTCAGGACGCGAGTGGCGCGCAGGTCCGCCCGGGCATGACGCTCGATCAATATCTCTCCATCGATCGCGACCGCATCCATGCCCTCACCGGCCCGGTTTTCATCGAGGGCGCCGAGCCGGGCGATGTCCTTGAAATCGATATTCTCGAAGTCGCGCACAGGGGCTGGGGCTGGTCGAGCGTGATTGCAGGTCTCGGCTTCCTCAGAGAGCGCTTTCGCGATCCATACCTGTTCCACTGGCAGCTCGACCGCGACACGACCCGCTCGCTTGCGCCAGCCGTCGTTCCGCTGCGGCCCTTCTGTGGAGTGATGGGTGTCGCACCCGCCGAAGACGGCGAGTTTCGCACGCGCCCTCCTGGAATTTTCGGCGGCAACATGGACGTCCGCGATCTGTGCGCCGGCGCGAAGCTCTATCTGCCGGTGCTCAATCGCGGCGCGATTTTTTCCGCTGGCGACGCGCACGCCGCGCAGGGCGATGGCGAAGTCTGCATCAATGGAATCGAATGCCCCGCCGATGCCACGCTTCGCTTTCATCTCCACAAGCGTCAGCCGCTCTCCGCTCCGTTGATCGAAGCGCCTCCGCCTCGCGAATCGCAATGGGACGACGGCGCATGGATCGTCGTCGAATCCGCCACCGACGCAGCAGCAGCCGCCCGCGCTGCGACCTCGCGCATGATTGATCTTCTCGTCGCGCGTTGGGGCATGAGCGACGTCCACGCCTACATTCTCTGCAGCGTGGCGCTGCACCTTCGTTTCAGCCAGGTCGTCAACGATCCGATGTTCACGGTTTCCGCTCTCCTACCGAAGCGGATACTTCCCTCCCGCTCGCTCTTTTGACAATCGATGTTCTCCTAGCTCGAAGCCTGCGGCGCAAGAAAACCTCTGAGCCGCTCGTTCGCAGTTCGAGTTGTCATTCCGAGCCCGCCCGCTTTTCGGGCGGTGCGAGGAATCTGCTTTCCTTTTTGTAACAACGGCTCGCCTTATCATCTGACCGGCGCCTCGCCGCATTTAGGTCTTCCTTATGCCAACACACCGCCGGATCAACAAGTTTTCCACAGCTTTTGCATCGAAAATCGTGATCGAGTTGACAAAAACAATTGATTTTTCTCCGGACGCAATATGGAATACCTTCCCATCCAGAGTTTCCGGGGTTTGAAAAGCACCGTATTTATTGGCGGTCAATTCCGCCGGCGAGAGTGAAGGTCTTGTTGTCGACTTCAACGAGTTTTCGCGTTGGGGTGTTTCTCAATTGTTTTTAGGGGGTGTTTGCGCCGATGATGACTCGGATTGGTCTTTTCATTTTGACTCTGGTTGCGGTCTTAGTTCTGTCTCTTGCTTCCGCGACTCCCACTCCCGCGCAGCAAACTCTCGGCGGCATTACCGGCGCCGTCACCGACACGTCGGGCGCTGCGCTTCCCGATACGATGGTAACCGCCATCGAAGATCAGACGAGCCTCACTCGCACCGTGAAGACGGACTCAACTGGTGTTTACAGCTTTGTGAACTTGCCTATTGGGACGTACACGATTACGTTCGCGCACGCCTCGTTCGAAACTCAAAAGATCCCGTCCATCACAGTTCAAGCCAATCGCACCATGACGGTAAACGCCTCGCTCACCGTCGGCGCCGTGAGCACAACCGTCACAGTCCAAGAAACACCGCTTGTCAACGCGGTCGACACAACGAACGGCTACGTGTTGGACAAGGTTCAGATTGAAGATGTTCCGCTTCCTACTGGAAGTTTCACGGGACTCGCAATCTTGTCCCCCGGCGTCAACGCGGAGCTCCCGAGCGGCAACGGCGTAAATGCGGGCCTTGGAAACGCCCCGATCTGGGCTAATGGCCAGCGCGATACCAGCAACACGTTCATGCTCAACGGCGTGGACGCAAAGAACCTGTTCAATGGCAAGAGCACCAGCTCCGTTGAATCGGCCCGCGTCGTGAACAATACGGGCGTTAGTGGAGCCGCCAGCTCGGCCGCATTCGAAATTCAGAGCTCGGCGTCGCCCTATCTCGCGATCGGTCAGGCACTGCCGACACCCGCTCCCGAAACGATTGAAGAAGTCCGCGTAAACACTTCGATGTACGACGCCCAGCAAGGTTCGACGAGTGGCGCTCACATCGACATGAGCACGGCCTCCGGCACGAATGACCTCCACGGTGAAGCGTATTTGCATCACGCGACCGACTGGCTCAATGCTGCTCCCTTTTTTTTCAAACAGGATCCGAACGTTGCGAAGAAGGTTCCCGAACTTCATCGCGAAGTACCCGGTGGAAGGGTCGGCGGACCGCTCATCAAGAACAAGCTGTTTGGCTTTCTCGGCTACCAATTCACCCACGATTCCGATCAACAGATCGGCTTGGGCAAGGTAGTTGTGCCCGTCGCTTTCACCGTAAATGGCATTCCCCTCAACCCGGACGGCTCCGGAGGCATACCCGATGCGCTGAATCAACCCTTTAACATAGCCGCTCCACCCTGCGGTGCGACTCGGACCACCGGTGGCGTCCCCACGGCTGAATTCCAAAACTGTGTCGCATTTATCGCGAGCCATGAATTCGGAACACCTACCGGGGTCGGTCAGCTCGACCCCGTCGCTATGAAATTGCTCACAGCCACATTGCCCAACGGGCAGTATCTGGTTCCGTATGCCGATAGCTACGACACTCCGAGTTTCAATTTCCCTGAAACGGCGATCGTTCCCAGCGCCGCCTACTTCATCGCCAATCAAGCAGTCGCGAATCTCGATTTCATCGCGACGCCCAAGGACACGCTCGCTCTGAAATACTATTACCAGCACGATCCCAGCACGGCGCCATTCGCGTATTCGAGCGTTGCCGGCTTCACGCAGCATTTGGACGCAGGCAGCCAGGTCGCCACCATCACGAACACGCAGACACTCACTCCTACGTTCAACGTCGCCGAAGTTTTCGGCTTCATACGTGAAAAACTCTACAGCACGGTGGTGCAACCTCCAGGTTTCACGCCGACCGATCTCGGAATTAACGCTTTCCAGGGCATCACGAACGACACGACGTTTCCGGGCATCTCCATCTCGGACGCTCTTGGCGACGAAAGCCCCGGGGCGCTGGAGGCGCTCCAGTTTGGCGAGACAGCGGCTTCCCAGGGTGCTTTTACAGGTATTTTCCAAAACCGCTTCATGCCCTCAGCGGATGCAATCTGGATCAAAGGCCGGCACACAATCACATTTGGCGGCACGTGGTCCTACACGCAACTCAATGCTCGTGACGACCGGACGAACAAGGGCATGATCGGTTTTGCCGACTTTTCGCAATTCGTTCAGGGGTTGGTGACCCCGTACACCACCGACGGCTTCGTCGGCACAATATTTCTCCAAGGCAACGCGAATCGCCATTACCGGGCAAATGAGACTGGCGAATACATCCAGGACAAATTCCAGCTCCGTCCGAACCTGACCGTGACCGCAGGCTTGCGCTGGGATTACAACGGCGGGCTTACAGAAAGGAACGGGCTTCTTTATAACTTTGATCCAAGTCGCTACTCCTACGATCCCGTCACCGATTCTTTCAACTTGGACGCGAGCGGCAATCCTGAGACGGGATTCGTTATCGCTGGCAACAACTCCAAATTCCCAACCAAAGGCGTAAGTAAATCCACATTGACGGGACGCCAGTGGGGTTTTGCCCCGCGAATTGGGCTCGCGTGGAGTCCAAAGATGTTCAACAACAAGCTCGTCGTGCGCGCGGGTTGGGGCATGTACTACGATCGCGGCGAGCTTTTCTCCTATCTCTCACCCGGCTTCGCGACCGGCATCATTTCCGCTGGCCCATTTGGCGTAAATCAAACGGCCCCATACGTCCTCCCTCAGTTCTGCACCGATGCGTCCACCCTCTATCTCGGTTTTGTCGCGACGTGCAACCCAGAAACAGCGTCGAACCCTTACAGCACAATCACTGCGTTCGGCGGCAATTTCGAAAACCCTTGGGGAGGAACGCTTGGCCCGCCTCCGACGGGCAACCCGGCAACGCTGCTCCAGTACTTCCCACACGCGGCCGGCTGCGCGCCCGGCACGTGCGTCGCGCAGGGCATCGAAGACGATCAGTCCTTGTTTGCTTTCGCGGTTTACAATCGCGCGAATAAGCTTCCCTACACGATGAATCAAACTCTCGATATCCAATGGCAGCCGCGCAATGACCTAGCTATTGAAGTGGGTTACGTCGGCAACCTCGGACGCCATGAAGTAATTCCGATTCCGTTCAACCAAGCGGGAATCGCTTCACCCACCTACCCGCTCTGCGGCGGAGGAATTGTGAAGGGCGTGCAGCCGAAGTGTGCGGATGTCGCGACTGCAGTTGCGCCGCAATCCTATACATACGGCTATACCGTCGCCGATGGAACCCTTCAGGCTGTCAACGGCCAGCCGGCACAGGGATACCAAGCCAACTACGAAGGTGGGAACGTCGATCTTCGCGTTCCCTATATCGGTTACTCCTCCCAGTCCGAGTCCTATACCGCGGCCGGGGTCTCCGCGTACAACGCGTTGCAAACCCACGTCGAGAAGCGGATGAGCCACGGTGTTCAGATCGGGTTTTCGTATACCTATTCGCATTCCCTGGACGAACAAAGCGCTCTCGGTCTCTTCTATAACGGCAACAACCCCCTCAACCTGCGATCGGCCTACGGAAATTCCGACTTCGACCGCACTCACGTCTTCAACGTGAGTTATCTCTTCCGACTTCACAACTTTGCATCGGAATCCTCGTGGCAGGGCAAAATCATCGATGGTTGGGCGCTCGCCGGTACAGCGATCCTCCAAAGTGGTCAGCCGTATAGTGTCATCGACTATTCGGGAGCGGTCGGCAGTATCTTCTACGGCACGTCCGACGGTATCACCAACCCGATCGTTCCGTTGGTGGCTGGCCGTACGCCGAAGAGCTGTTACACCGGCCATGTGGGAGCTTACGGGAATGGGACTCTCCCTGCCCTCGACGCTTCCTGCTTTACGCTTCCATTGCTACAGCCGGGCGGTCTCAATGGCGCAATTCCGCTGGACGATCTCTACGAAACCAATTTCATCAAGAGTGGGCAGCGCAACATCTTTCGGCAGTCTTGGCAAAAGCGCGCCGATATATCAATCATCAAAAACACAAAAATCACCGAGAGGGTCTCAGCGAAATATTCATTCGACGTTTTCAACTTCACCAACACGCCGAGCTTTGACATCCCGGTGGACGACGTAACGCAGAACGAGTACTTTGACGATTTCCCAGAGGTCGGCACGCCGCCTGGGGAATTCTTCAACCCGCCTTTTGGCCTCGGCAACGTGAATAAGATCATAGGGAGCCAGAGACAGATTCAAATGTCGCTCAGCGTGACGTTCTGAGCGGTACCATCGACGTTCGAAATTCAGGGCGGCGAGAAATCGCCGCCCCGCTTTCTATTTCGCGACCTATTCCCGGCTCAGAGTCCCTCTACGTGAAGTGAATTAGTCGTTCGATGTGGTATGCAATTTTTGTCGTTTTTCTGCACGCTTAGCGGGCCTTAGCAGCCCCAAAATGACGTTTTTGTGCACCGCTAAGCAGCCCCTCACGCCGCGCTCACCGTCACCGACAGCACCTCCACCGGCGCCGCCTTGAACCGCTCCTGCAGTTCCGCCGACGACGCGAATGTCTTCCCCACGACACGCCTCGCCGGGAATTGAAAGCTGAGTGAGCGCTCCGCAAACGGATAGGGGTTCAGCACGAAATGCCGCGACGCCGCCGGCCGCACTTCAATTCGACTGTGTCCGCCGCCACGCAAAGGCAACGGATGCAGCAAGTTCGCGGGTTTCGAGAAATCCACGCACGTCAGCAACGAAAGATTATCGGTCGCTTGAAGCAGTCGAAAGTGTTCGAGTATGGCCGCTTCGCTTTTCTGTTCCGCAGGCAAATCCGTATCGCTCGAAATTTTCTGCAACAGCGTGCGCTGAAACGACTTCTGCTGTTCGAGAAAGTTATCGAGCAGCGGCAAATCCGCGGGCGCGATCGTCGAGCAGTCGGCGTGCTCGCTCAGCAAACTGTACGTGTGCATGGAGATGAGCACTGCTGCGTACGGATCCTCTTCGGCAATCAATCGCACTGCTCGATCGCGGACCGCGAGGTAATCGGCGAGGTCTATCTCCTCGAAAGCAGAGTACTTGCCGACCAGTTCGACCGAGAACGCGCTCGGCTTTCCCTGCCGCGTGATCTGCGGCGCGGCATCGCGCGCGGACCAGCCGTCATCGTGCCGCGCGATTCCTTTGAGCACTCTCGCGCGCGGTTCGGGCGATAAAAATTTCTCGTTGCCCCATCGCTCCGCAAACGCTCCTGCGAGACGCGCGTGATCGGGATGCGTCACGAGCCACCAGCCAGTTTCCGTTTCAAGCCGAAGCATGATTTTTCCTCTGTCTAATTCAATTTACTCGGTTTCCGGCACTCGGGCGGATTCGTGCCACTTGTGCAGGAACAACCACTCCAAGAACATCACGCTAAACAAAAATCCGAAGCCGAGAACGATCGCGGCAACGACCAGCGCGAAAAGGTAGTCGGTTTGGAGCTGCGAATAGGCGTAAAGAATCGAGTAGCCCAGTCCGCCGACGCCGACGCGGCTCGATCCCGCGTAGAGCTCGCCCGTAATCGCGCCGATTACAGCGATCCCGCTCGCGATGCGAACGCCGACGAAAAGCGACGGCACAGCATGAGGCAAGCGCAGCTTGAAAAGTTTCTGCGCGGGCGTCGCGTTGTGCATCAGGAAGAGGTGCACGAGATTTTCGTCGACGCTGATCAGGCCCTGCGTCGTGTTAGCGATGACGGGCGCGAGCGAAATAATGAACGCAATCAGAGTGACTGCCGGCGCACCCGGACCGACCCAATTCAGAATCAGGGGCGAGATCGCAATGATGGGCACTGTCTGAAGAAGGATCGTATAGGGGTAAAACATTTTGCGCACCCAGCGCGATTGCGCAAAAAGCAGCGCCACGATCACCCCGACGATGATGCTGGCGATCAAGCCGCCCACCGATTCTTCGGCCGTGATCGCTGTCGACGAAATCAGTGAAGGAAAGCGCTTGCCGATCGCTTTGGCTACGGCCGAGGGAGACGGCAGCATGTACGGCTGCACGTTGAAGATCCACAGTACAAGTTGCCACAAAATGAGGACTCCCGCGAAGACGGCCAGCGCGTTGGCGGCGGTCGTAAGACGCTGCCTCATTGAACGAGGGCCTCCCGGAGAACGTGAGATGTATGCGCGACGAGCGATTCAAATTCTTCGGTCTCGCGGAGCTGGGCATCCCGCGGGAATGGGAGATCGACCGGCAGCACCGAGCGCACGCGGCCGGGATTCGGCGCCAAGACGATGATTCGCGTCGAAAGGAAGACGGCTTCGGCAACCGAGTGCGTGACGAAAACGGCCGTCCACTGTTGTTCGTCGCGCAGGCGGAGCAATTCTTCGTTCATGCGATCGCGGGTCATTTCATCGAGCGCCGCGAAGGGCTCGTCCATCAGAAGCAGGCGCGGATTCGTGGCGAGCGCCCGAGCGATCGAGACGCGCATCTTCATGCCGCCGGAAAGTTCGCGCGGATAGGCGCTGGCAACGTCACTGAGCCCGACGAGCTGCAACAGCGACGCGACTTTTTCATGGCGTCGCTTCGTGGCGACGTGTTCGAGTTCGAGGCCTAGCCCGACGTTATCGATCACGGTCCGCCAGGGAAGCAGTGTCGCGTCCTGAAAGATGAAGGAGATCGTTTCGCGCGCATTTTCGGGCGTCATGCCGTCGACGCGAATCGTTCCGTCGCTGGGCGGAGTCAAACCGGAGATCAATTTCAGCACGGTCGATTTGCCGCAGCCCGATGGACCGATGACGCTGACGAACTCGCCCTTCAGCACCTTCAAGTCGATCGACTGCAGGACGAGCCTGCCCGTGCCGTAGCTCTTGGTGACGGAGTCGAACTCGATCTGCGGGACGTTCGAGCCGGCGCTCATCCGACCGCCTCAGCTACCGGCAAATAGAGCGCGGACGGGCGGTCGCTTGTGTGAAAGACGATCTGGGTCGAACGCTTCCAGTCCCACGATGTGGCGCGACAAGACGGTACTGCGGTGCCCGGGTTGCGGTCGTACAGTGGAAAGGCGCTACTCGCGATTTCAAGACGGATGCGATCGCCGGCTGCGAAGAGGCACGACGTGGGCTCAAGATCGAATTGCCAGTGATGAATTTCGTCTGCGGCGTAGCCGGATTTCGCGAATAGCCAACTGGAGCGCGCGATTCCGATGCAGATGAATTCGGCGGCGCCATTGGCGCGCACGCGGACGAGTTTCGCCGTGAAATCGGTTGGCGACGCCGAAGTCGAAGCGTAGAGCGAAACGCGCGGGATACCGAAGACGCGCAGAGGCAACGCGAGCGGCTCGGTCGTGTAAACGAGCAGATTGTTTCCCAGTTCGAGGGCCGCCTGATCGAACTGACCGGGAGCTGCTCCAGAACCGCCGGGAGCGACGACGGGAACTTCAGGGTCGTAGATGAAGAGGTCGGCAGGCTCGTCCGGGGCGGGCCTTGCGGCGGAGAGCATGCCATCGCCTTTGCGCGAATTCGCGCGGCCTGCGCTGTTGAGATACAAGACATGCTTCGCCTCGAGCGGAAAGGCGTCAGCGGTGCGCCATCGATTCTCTCCGAGGACGAAGTGGCGAACGCGCGGCTCGCTCGCGAATTCTCCCGAGCCCTTCAGCCAATGATTGAACCAGCGCAGGAGAATCGAGTCCGTGTCGAACAGGGCTTCCGGGCCGAAATTGGTAGCGCCGATGCGGTCGCCCCACGGAGTGTGCTGCCACGGACCCGCGACGAGATATTGGTTAGCGCGCGCGATGGGCCCGCCGACACATTGCGAGAGAGCGAGAAACCCGTCGATGCTGCCTTTGAGGAACATGTCGTACCAGCCGCAGATATGAAGTGCTGGAACGCGAATGCGCCCGAGCGATTTGGTCGCATCGAGCGAAGACCAATATTCGCCCGGATCCGGATGATCGAACCAATCGAGGACATAGGTTGGCAGGCCCTTGCCGTGAAGCGCAGGATGGTCGCGGAACGGCAAGGCGCTTGTGTGCCTGCCAAGATTGGCCCAGGCGTCTTCGAGACGGTCGCTTGCTTCGCGGAGCTTGAGCCGGCGCGCATCGACTTTGAGCAATTGCAGGCCCCACCCAAGCGACGAAGTGAGACGCAGAGCGCCGTGATGATAGAACCAGCCATTATAGAGATCGTGAGCGGTCATTGCTGGTGCAATACAGATCAGCGCTTCGGGCGCTTCGGCGGCGGCGAGCAACTGCGTGATGGCCTGATAGGAGAAGCCGTACATTCCAATGCCGCCGCTGCATTCGGGGCGCATGCTGAGCCAGGCGATGGTCTCGGCGCCGTCGCGCGCTTCGTGGCGGAACGGATAGAAGACGCCGCCGGAATCGCCCCGGCCGCGGACGTCCTGAATCACGACATTGAAGCCGTGACGCGCGAACCAAGCGGGATGCGCGTAGCTGACGGTCGAAGCGATGTCGCGGCCGTAGGGCTGGCGCATCAGGAGCGTCGGGTGTGGGCCGGGATCGGCCGGATAGTAGTGATCGGAGACGAGGTCGACGCCGTCGGACATGCGGCATCGGACGCCGCGCTCGAGGCGGACGCCGTTACCGCAATCGATGAGAGCGTTACCTTGATTTCGCGGCATTCGGTAGCCTTTCGCTTACCAGGACAAAGAGGGATTCTTTGACTGCGTGGCCGGACGTCCCGCAAGAGCGGGACGACGAACAGGTCCGGCCACTTCGCTCAGAATGACGAGGTCGATTCAGCATCGCCTAGAGCGGGAAGCGGAGCATGGCGTCGAGGGCGGCGGCGAGGCGCGTCGACGCCTGATCGAGCCAGCGCGCGCCATTTTCCGCCGTCGCCGCTCGCGGGTCGCCCATCACGCCGCTCGTGGCGATGTCGCGCGTGAGCCAAGCGAACGTAGCAGGAGCAAACTCCGGTGCCAGCAGCCCGGGGTTGTTCACATCCGCGATGTAGTTGCTCGTGTACGCAGACTTGTCGACCAACTCCGGCACCGACGCCAAAAGATACGCCGTTTCGACTTCGCCCGCATGAAAGCCGTAGGCACGCTCCTGCGGGGTCAGTTCTTCGAACTTCGCGCCCGCCGAACCGTGAAGCGCGAACGTGCGCAGCTTGAATTCGGCGCGGAGGTCGCGCGCCATTACGTCGATGAGAGCAGTGTTGCCGCCGTGCGTGTTATAGAGGACGAGGCGCTTGAAACCGGCGCTGGCAATGCTGGCGCCGAGATCGCGCAGAACGGCCATGAAAGTGGAAGCGCTGACGGAAAGCGTGCCGGGAAAACCAATGTGCTCGTTGCTCTTGCCATAGTGAACCGGCGGCAGCGCGTAGACCCGGGCGCTCGGCGAAAGTTTCGCGAGCGCATGGCCGAGAAGAAGATTGTTGATGAGCGTATCGGTCGCAAGTGGCAGATGATGGCCGTGCTGCTCGATCGCAGCAGTCGGCAATACGAGAAGCGTGGCGTCGCGAGGGAGCGCGTCGACCTGCTTCCAACTGAGATAGGCGAAATTGCGAGCGTCGGGAATCCAAGTCTTCATCGCGCGAGCTCTCGCGGCTTGAAAGTGACCATTTTCCCGGGATTCAGCAGGCCTTTGGGATCGTAGCGTTCTTTGGCAAGCAACTGAACGTTGTCGGAGCGATAGCGGCCGCCGCCTTCGACATTGTTGACGTGAGGATTTGCGACGAAGACTCCGATTTCGCGGCAGAACGTGATCATGTCGTTGAGGCGCTCCTCGGTTGTGTAATAGACGACGGGAATTGCGCCGGGAATCATGCGGCCGTCTGCGGCCTTCCAAAATTCCATGTGAAAAAGAATTTCGTTTCCGAAACGGTCTTTGAGTTTGCGCATCTGGTTGCGCACGCGATCGGGATCAAAGGCGCACTGGAGATAGGTATAAGCCTCGTCGTAGCGCATCGCCCAGAGCGTCGTGTGGTTCCAAGTGTAATCGGAAAGTAGCGGACGCGTGCGCAGGCCGAGATACTTTCCGGAGTAGGTGACTTCCCCGCCGTGGGCACGCGCTGCGGCTTCGAATTTCTCGCGCTGAGCTTCGGCGACCATGAAAAAAATGAGCGCTTTTCCTTGCGGCGCGTATTGCAACACCGGCGTGAAGAACGACGGGATGGGCCACTCGAAGGGCGTGACGAGGCGCTTGGTCCACGCGGGATCTGTGGCGACGGCTTCGCTGAAGTCGAATGCGGCGTCAAACGTGTCGAAGGCGACGGCGCACTGCGCCCACTCGACCGCGGGTGCGAGCGCAAGCCAGATGCGAGTGACGATTCCGTTGGTGCCCCACGCGTGAAGAATGTCGTGAACGGCCTCGCCTTCGTGGTGAACGATGCGCGGCTCGGGCTCCATGGTGACGACATCGAGCGCGCGGACAGTTTGATAGTCGCGCAGGTTTCCGTGAGCCACCGAACCGATGCCGCCCGAGCCACCGCCGAGAAAGCCGCCAACCGAGGCTTTGATGATTGTCGACGGATAGCAACGCAATTCCCAGCCGAATTTGCGCGCTTCGTTTTCAAGCACGCCAAGGCGGAGGCCGGGCTCGCAAATGGCGACGCCATCGAGAGTGATCCGCTCAATGCGATCCATACGCGCAAGATCGAGCACGACGCCGCCGTGAAGCGGAACGGCCTGGCCGTAATTTCCGGTGCCCGCGCCGCGAGCGGTGACAGGAATGTCGTGCGCGTGGCAGTAGCGAAGAACGAGCCGGACTTCAAAGGCCGTGAGAGGCTGGACGACGAGATCGCCAACTTTGCCATCGAGCTGGCGGCGAAGAACGGGAGAGTACCAGTAGAAATCGCGGGAGAGTTGCTCGACGGTCGCGGGATTGGTGAGCACGCGGGCGGAATCACCGAGGAGAGCTGCGAGTGCGGCGGCGTGAGGCGAATTCATCGCGATTTTTTTCCTTCGTTAGCCGCTCGCGAGTTGTGGGCGTTCGTGCGAGACGAGCTCCAAGTACGAAAAGCCTTCTGCATGTTCGGATGCGTGAAAAGCGTGACGCAAAGTTCGCGGAGCACGGGGCCCTCGACAACACAGCGCATGTCGGACCGGCGCGCGACCTGGCGCGCGGGAACATGAATTTGATAGCAGAAGCGACTGGCGTCAGCGATTGTGGCGCCATAGACGACGCGATCGAGACGCGCCCAGAGCGCGTTGGCCATGCACATCGGGCACGGCTCGCAGGTGGAGTACATGGTGAAGCCGGCGAGCGACGGACGCTTGAGCTTTTTGCACGCGAGGCGAACTGTGCGGACCTCGGCATGAGAGGAGGGATCGTTTTCGCGCATCACGGCGTTGGTGGCTCGCATAAGGAGCTTGCCGGTGCGCGTCTCGACAATGAGAGCACCGAAGGGCACGGGGCGCGACGTGTTCAGAGTGCGGGCAGTGAAGCGATAGAGAGCGCGCATGCGCGCCTGGTCACGGAGGGAGCCGATCGTACGTCGCGGTTTGGCACGCGCCATGCGGGATTCTAACACGGCGACACTCAGAAAAAGGAGATTGCCCGCGCCAGGCAGAGGCTTCCGGCGAGGATGGGCGCTGTGATAGTCTTCCGCATGGGCAAGCCCTCTCGGTCGATCCTTCCTGCTGTAATTGCCATTCTTGCGAGCCTGCTGGTTGGCGGATGCCGTCATTCTTCTGACAGTGCGGGGCTGACGAAGATTGTCCTGCAAGCTGACTGGTATCCGCAGCCGGAGCACGGCGGGTTCTACACAGCGCTCGCGAAGGGCTACTACAAGGCCGCGGGGCTCGACGTGAGCATCCAGCCCGGCGGGCCGTACGTGACGCCGGAGCAACAGGTGGCGGCGGGCGCGGCGCAATTGGGGATGAGCTCGTCGGACAAGATTTTGGAGTCGATTGCCGATGGGCAGCCGCTGGTCGCCGTGGCCGCGACGATGCAGCATGATCCGCAGGGCGTGATGGTCCGGAAGGATTCGCCGATTCATTCGTTCGCGGATTTGAACGGGCACACGGTGGCGATCAAGACTGGATCGACCTGGTGGCAGTTCATCGAGAAGAAATACCAGCTCACGAATGTGCACGAAGTTCCGGCGATGATGAATGTGGCGAATTTCATCGCCGATCCGCAGTACATCCAACAAGCGTTTGCGACATCGGAGCCGTTCTTCGCCAAGCAGGCGGGGATCGAGACACGCGTCCTGCTGACGAGCGATGCGGGATACAGTCCGTACCGCGTGATGTTCACGACGCGGGAATTCTTGCAGCAGCATCCGGACGCCGTGGGGAAATTCGTCGATGCGTCGGTGCGCGGCTGGCGCGACTATTTGAACGATCCCACTGCGGCGCACGCGACGATCGTGAAGCTCAATCCGGCGCTCAATCCGGAATGGATGGAGTTTACGTGGAAGGCGCTGCGCGACGGGCATTTTGTCGATGGCGAAGAGCCGAACGGCGCACAGCTCGGCAAAATGAAGGCGGAGCGGTGGCAGACGATGCACGAGCAGCTTTTGGATTTGAAAGTGATCGACAAACAGTTCGATCCGACGACGGCGTATACGCTGCAGTTCGTGGGTGGGAAATAGCGTGGACCTGTTGATCAGTGGCGGGACGGTGGTCACGATGGACGCTGAGTTCCGCGTGATCGAGGACGGCGCGGTCGCGATTGAGAGCGACACGATCACGGCAGTCGGCGCGCGGAAGGAAATCGAGCGCGGCGCGCGAGCTGCGAGGACGATCGATGCGAGCACGGCGCTCGTGATTCCCGGGATGATCAACGGGCACGCGCATGCGGCGATGAGCCTGTTTCGCGGCGTGGCGGAAGATCATTCGCTCGACGACTGGCTGCAGAAGTATATTTTCCCGGCGGAAGCACGCAACGTGACCGAGGATTTCGTCCTTTGGGGCACACGACTGGGCGTGCTCGAAATGCTGCGCGGCGGGATCACGACGTACGCGGACATGTACTACTTCGAGGACGTCGTCGCGAGCGTCACAAAAGAAGCCGGGATGCGCGGCGTGCTGGGACAGACCATCGTCGATTTTCCCGCGCCGGACCACAAGACACCTGCGGCGGCATTCGCGTACATTCAGAGATTCGTCGACAAGTGGAAAGGAGATCCGCTGATCACGCCGGCGGTGGCGCCGCATTCGATCTACACGCTCTCGACGGAGAATTTGAAGGCTGCCGCAGCTCTAGCGCGGCGAAACGGTGTGCCGATTCTGATTCATGTCGCGGAGGCGCCATTTGAAAGCGAATTGAGCCGCAAGAAATATGGCGCGTCGCCCGTGGCGTACCTCGACAGCATTGGTTTGCTCGGACCGGATGTGATCGCAGCGCACAGCGTGTGGGTCGATGCGAAAGATATCGCGACGCTTGTGCAGCGCGGCGTGGGGTCGATCCACAATCCGTCGAGCAATATGAAGCTGGCGAGCGGCGTGATGCCCGTGGTGGAACTGCTCGCCGCGGGAGAACCAGTGGGACTCGCAACGGACAGCGCGGCGAGCAACAACAATCAGGACTTGTTTCAAGAGATGAATATCGCCGCAAAGCTACAGAAGGTGACCCGGATGGACCCGAGAGCGCTTCCGGCGCGGCAAACGGTCGAGCTTGCGACAATCGGCGGCGCGCGCGCGATGCATCTCGACAAGCAGATTGGGTCACTCGAAGTGGGAAAGAAGGCCGACTTGATCCTGATCAATACGAACGCGACCCATTCGACGCCGATGTACAACGTCTATTCGCTGCTCGTGTATGCGCTGAACGCGCACGACGTGAGGACCGCGGTGATCAACGGTAAGGTCGTGATGGACGGGCGTGTAATGATGACGATGGACAAGCCCGGGATTCTGGCGAAAGCGCACGAGTATCAGAGAAAAATATCGGCGTCGCTGGCGGAAGCGAGAGTGATCTAGACCGGGAGCGTTGGCCGGGTGACGAAAAGCAGATCCCTCGCCGCAGTTTGCGCAAAGGGCGACCGGATGCGCGATGATAAGCCTTCATTGTCAAGCCGAGCTTGTGTAGCAAGACAACGAACCATATACTACCGGCCATTTTAAGCGGGGAGCGAGGGCGGAGATGCACCGATTCATTGGTGTATTCGGAATGGCGGCGATCCTCGGGCTGGCGTTTATTTTCTCGACGAACCGGCGCGCGATTCGCTACAAGACGGTCGGCTGGGGTGTGGGGCTCCAGATCGCGCTGGCATTTTTTGTAATGCGATGGACGCTCGGTGAGGATATTTTTGCTTTTCTGGGTCGCGGCGCGACCAAGCTCCTGAATTTTTCGTATTACGGATCTTCTTTTGTATTCGGCGAGCTGGGCATGCAGAACTCGCCGCGCGGATTCATCTTCGCTTTTCAGGCGCTGCCGATCATCATTTTCATTTCGGCGTTTTTCGCAGTCCTCTATCACTTCGGAATCATGCAGGTGATCGTCAGGTTTGCAGCGTGGCTGATGACGCGCCTGATGGGCGCGAGCGGCGCGGAGTCGCTGAACGTGGCGGCGAGCATTTTCATGGGGCAGACCGAAGCCCCGCTGACGATTCGTCCTTTTCTGCCCGAGGTGACGCGCTCGGAATTGATGACGATCATGACGAGCGGGATGGCGCACGTGTCGGGAAGCCTCATGGGAGCATATGTCGCCTACGGTGTGCAGGCGAAACACCTGCTCGCGGCAGTCATCATGACGGCGCCCGGCACGATTCTGATTTCGAAGATGCTCGTGCCGGAAACCGAGACGCCCCTCACGGCCGGACGCGTCGAAATGGCGCAAACGGAGCGCGAGCCCAATCTGCTGGGAGCGATTGCGCGCGGCACGAGCGATGGTTTGCATCTGGCGCTCAACGTCGCAGCGATGCTCGTCTCGTTCATCGCGCTCGTCTATCTGGTGGACGCGTGCTTCGGCGGAGCGCATCGCTTGCTGGCGGCCCACGGCGCAGGCTGGTTTCCGACCAGCCTCGAACAAATATTCGGCTGGATTTTCGCCCCGATTGCCTGGCTGGCGGGCGTCCCATGGCACGACGCCAGCACAATCGGGAATCTGATGGGATTGCGAATGGTGACGAACGAGCTGGTCGCATTTCAGCGACTCGGGCCGCTGCAGGCGACGCTCGATCCGCGGTCGTTCACGATCGCGACGTTTGCGCTGTGCGGATTCGCGAATTTCAGCTCGATTGGGATTCAGATCGGCGGGATCGGCGCGCTCGCGCCGAATAAGCGAGGGGAACTGGCGCGGCTCGGCATCCGGGCGATGCTCGCGGGAACGATGGCCAACCTGATGTCCGCCTCCATCGTGGGAATCATGCTGAAATGAGTCCTCGAAAAGGCGCGAGCGCCGGCGAATTCGAAAAGGCTTCGCGCGCGGCAAAATTCATTCAGTCGAAAACCAAACTGCGACCCAAGGTCGGGCTGGTGCTCGGCTCAGGGCTTGGTGCGCTTGCGGACGAGCTCGCGTCTGCCACGCGACTTCCCTATGACAGGATTCCGGAATTCCCACGATCGACGGTGGAGGGCCATGCCGGGAAGTTAGTGATTGGAAAACTCGGCGACGTGCCGGTGGCCGCGATGCAGGGGCGCGTGCACATGTACGAGGGATATTCGCCGAAGGATGTCGCCTTTCCGATGCGCGTGCTGGGCAGGCTTGGAATTCGCGCCGCGATTCTTACAAACGCTGCCGGCGCGATCAACATCGAGTACAGCCAGGGCGCGCTCGTCGTGATTCGCGATCACATCAACCTGCAAGGAACGAATCCGCTGATCGGACCGAATGACGAGCGATTCGGCCCGCGCTTTCCGGATATGTCGCAGGCGTACGCGAAGGCGTACCGGAAAATCGCGCTGAGCGAGGCAACGCGGCTCGGTCTGACGGTACGCGAAGGCGTGTACGTGGCGCTGCAAGGGCCTAGCTTTGAGACGCCAGCAGAGATCCGATTTCTCAAGGCGATTGGGGCGGATTTGGTCGGGATGTCGACGGTGCCCGAGGTGATCGCCGCGCGGCACATGGGGATTCAGGTGTTGGGGATCTCTTGCGTCACGAACATGGCGGCGGGAATTCTGGACCGCGAATTGAACCACCAAGAAGTGCTGGAAACAGGAGAGCGCGTAAAAGGAGAGTTTCTGGCGTTGTTGCGGGCGATAATTCCGGCGATTGCGAAAGATGTGACGTAGATAAAGAAGCGAACAATCCTTCCTTCGCAGAAAATTCTTCCAATCAAAATCCGCCGAAAAGCACGTCTGTCGTCGAATCATGCAAGGAGTGCAGCTTACCTACCGGCGACAAACTAGACGCCGACGACGAAATCGCCGTGGTTTCGAAGGTGAGTAATCAGAACGAGATGTGCAGTAGTACGAAATCATCAGCGGATTCAATGGGAATGATTCGATCTTTGAGTTTGCGGTTTCAGTACTGAGTCTGCAAACTAAAAGAGACTTATCGGTGTAGGCAAGGGCATCTCGCTTTTCCACGTGGAGAGATGTGTTACCACCGCCCTAGTCAAGCGGTGGCGCTGTGGGGCCAGGTTCCGGATCTCGGTGAGAGATTCCTGACGGCCCTGCACGGCCTCTACGCTGTTTGGAAAAGGAGATCAAGATGTCCGGTTCCAACGCAGGCGCAGGTGCACTTCGGCAGGTAGGTCTGGAAAACAGCTACACGCGAAAGCGTGTTCCGAGTCCTTCTTCTCCCACCGCAACGCGCAATCAAGGCTTTCTGTCCAGCGCGCTCATCGAAGAAAACGCAAGCGACCGCGGCAAGCGCGCGGCGCGAGCAGGCCTGGCGTTCACCCTTCAGGCGGCGGTCATCGGATTACTGCTGCTGGTGCCGCTGCTTTTCACCGAAGGCATCGATCTATACAAATTCGATAACACTGTCCTGATCGCGCCGCTCCCACCCGCTGCACCGCCTCCGCCTGCGATGCACGTGCAAAGCATTCCGAAGCAAGCGTTCATGCATGCGCAACTGACGGCGCCGACAATGATTCCGAAGAGAATTGCGGAGTCCGCTCCGGACGCGGGCGCGGCGCCCGTAATTTCGGATCTGGTCCGTGGTGTGCCGGGAGGAACGGGCGACGTTTTGGGCGGATCAATTACGGGTCCGGCGCCGCCTCCACCCGGTCCCATTGAGAAGCCAAAAGGTCCAATCCGCATCTACAGCGGGATGAAAGAGCCGACGCTGGTCTACAACCCGCCGCTCGCTTATCCGCCCATCGCGAAACAGGCGCACGTCTCGGGGACGGTGGTGATCGAAGCCGTCATCGATGACAAAGGGACCGTGACGCAGGTACACGTCGTGAGCGGTCCGGCGCTGCTGCTGGAGTCGGCATTGAAGGCCGTGTCGGCGCAAAGGTACCAGCCGACGATTCTGGATGGCCAGCCCGTCTCCATCCGATACGACGTCAAGGTCGTGTTCCGGCTGGGCTGATCGGCTGGATTGAGCCTCAGCCGCCGGCAATCGCTCCGATCACCATGAAGGGCTCACGGCCGGAGCAAACGGCCTCGGGCAACGGGGTATCCGGCGACTCGAGCGACCAATCCTCTTCACAGACGAAAAACCTCAGAAACGGGCGGCGCTGAAGCGTGCCGTGATCGCGAATGGTGCCGCGCAACACTGGGAACCGCTCTTCCAGAGCATCGAGAACCGAACGCAGGGTCACGGGGGCGGCGACGTCGAGTTCGACGTCGCCGTCCACCTGGGCCAGAGTTCGAAGATGCTGTGGAAGCATCACGCGAATCATGCGATCGTTTGCACCTCCACCGACAGCACGGCCGGAAGATTTTGCACGATCGCATTCCAGGTGTCGCCGGCATCGGCCGACGCATAGACCTGTCCACCGGTCGTGCCGAAATAGATGCCGCACGAGTCGAGAGAATCGACGGCCATCGCATCGCGCAGTATGTTGACGTAGCAGTTTTCCTGCGGCAGGCCCTTGGTGAGCGGCTCCCACTCGTTCCCGCCGTTGCGGCTGCGGTAGACGCGCAACTTTCCTTCGAGCGGGAAATGCTCGGAATCGCTCTTGATCGGAACGACGTAGATCGTTTCCGGCTCGTGCGCGTGGACGTCGATAACAAAGCCGAAATCGGTCGGGAGGTTGCCGCTAACCTCCAGCCAGTTGTCGCCGGCGTCGTCGGTGCGCATCACGTCCCAGTGCTTCTGCATAAAGAGAACGCCGGGACGCGACTGGCTCATAGTGATGTGATGAACGCAGTGGCCGACCTCGGCCTCCTGGCTGGGAAGATACGGCGATCGGAGGCCGCGGTTGATAGGCTTCCACGTTTTGCCCCCATCGTCGGTGCGAAACGCTCCGGCGGCGGAAATTGCGATGTACATGCGCTGAGGATTGCTCTTATCCAGGACAATCGAGTGGAGGCACATTCCTCCCGCGCCCGGCTGCCATTTGGGCCCGGTGCCGTGGCCGCGCAGGCCCGCGAGTTCCTGCCACGAGTGTGCGCCATCTGTTGAACGAAATAGGGCCGCGTCTTCGACTCCCGCATAAACGGTGTCGGGATCGCTGAATGAAGGCTCGAGGTGCCAAACGCGCTTGAATTCCCAAGGATGTTGCGTGCCGTCGTACCACTGGTGAGTGGTGAGCGGTTTGCCGGTTTCCGAAGACACGTCGTAGACAAATTTATTGCTCTGACCCGATGGAAACTCTCCGGGTTTGGGCAGCTTCTCGCCACCCGGAGTCTCCCAAGTCTTGCCGCCGTCGCTAGAACGCTGAATGATCTGACCGAACCAGCCGCTGGTCTGCGAAGCGTATATGCGATTGGGATCGGAGGGAGAGCCTTTCATGTGATAGACCTCCCAACCCGTGAAGAGCGGGCCGATGACGTCCCATTTCTGGCGCTTGCCGTCGGAGGTAAGAATGAACCCGCCTTTGTGAGTGCCAACCAAGACTCTGACTTTGCTCATTGACCGCTCCTTATCGAAGTGTGCTTCTTCTTCGCCCCAAGGATCAATTTCTTCATCGAGCCATGATCGCGCCGCGGAGTCAGAATGGCAGACGCCATTCGCCATCCACTTGCAGCGGGGTCCGGTCGCGATTTTTCCAGCGACGCCGAACCTCCTGAATGATCTGCTCGCGGTGCCTCGCCATCGCGTCGGTCAAACCGCACGGCTCGAGGGAGCGCTGGTGGCGCGCACCCCAAAGCAGCAATTCGAGCAGGACCGGCGCAAGATCAATTCCCTTCTCCGTGAGGCGGTAGCTGACGCGCCGCCGGTCGGTTTCGTCCGGTTCTGCTGTGACAATCCCGGCGGAGGCGAGCTTGCGGAGCCGGTCCGCAAGAATGTTCGTCGCGATGCCCTCGCCAGACTGCGCAAACTCCTTGAAGGTACGAAATCCGCGAATCAACAGGTCGCGAACAATTAGAAGCGTCCAGCGATCTCCGAAAATCTCAAGCGAAACACTGACCGGGCACGCGGAGCGGCGTTTTGGATGAGGCTTGCGGAGCACGGGTTGGGACGCTAACAATTTAACTTGCGAAGAGCAAGTTAAATTTCGGTCAACTGATTGGACGCGAAGAGGCGCCGGTGCGAGCTATGTCTCAAGATTTCCATGAATTTGCCGATGAAATAGACGTCACAGGTTCGCCCCTGGGAAGACGGTCGAGCCTTGCGCCGCACGCGGGCGGCTTCTGGGGCGAGGTTGTTGGGGACATGGGCCTGCACTGGGGGAAGAGTCATGGATACGACGGGTGTATCAAATACCGGCAATCAAAGCGCGGACAACCACTGGTTTCAAAGAGTGCAGGATCACCATCGGTGGAACCACCAATCAGGCGAGCGCTGGAATGGCTGGAGTCGGAACCACGAGGGTGACCGGTTTACGCGCTCGGGCGCACAAGATCAGGACGAAGGCGCGAACGGAGGCACGTTCTCGGTCAGCGAAGTGATTTTTGCGCTCGCCGGCACGTTTGTTGTGGAACAGACGCCATCGTCGTCTTCATCATCGCCGACCGATCCGACAGCGACATTATCGCAATCACCGGCGAGCACGACCGCGGCGGCCGGAGCGCCAACCGCAAGCACACCCTCTGATTCTTCGACTACGAGTGGCGGAACGACGGGTTCGACACAGCCGAACACGGCCGATTCGTCGGCGAGCACAACAACCGCTGCTGCGCCGACGAGCGTGGCCGCGGGCGATGGCACGTCGGCAACAGGCACAAGTTCGAACGGTTCAAACACGCTGCAGGGACTGAACAGCGCGCTGGCTGATCTCGGTCTAAATCAACAACAGATAGGCGTGTTCGATCAACTCGCGCAGCTCATTCAGGGACTGAGCCCATCGGCATTTAATGCAATCGTTGGAGACATCGAGGCACTCGCGCAAATGGTAGACGCAGCAACACCGAGCGCGGCCGCCGGCACTCCATCGTCGACCGGCACAGATTCGCAGAACGGAGTTAACTCTGCGACGAGCGCGACGCCGAGCACAAGCGGAAGTGGTTCAAGCGCACCGAGCGGCACGCTGCAGGTTGAAGAGCTGAGCTTCCAATTCTCTGAAGTCGATGTTCAAGTGCAGGGAAACGCGAGCAACTCTGGGAGTGGTGCCCAAGGTGCGTCGAGCAGTTCGAATTCTTCTTCTCAAGGAGCGAGCAGCAGCCTGGAATACGTCACCTTCCGACTGCAGATCGAAGAGCTTACGGGAACACTGGCCGCGAGTGAAAACCAAGCAACTTCCACACAAGCTTCCAGCGATTCCGCGGGCTCCAGTTCATCGGGAACAAGCGATGCATCGCAGAATTCTCAGGCAACTGCAGCGTGATTCAGCGGTGACCGAAGTTCACGGAGACTCGTGACGCCGATTGGGCGCAGCACCTATGGACGCCACTCACATCATTTCCAGCCAGAAATCCAGCGACGAGTCTGCTCGCGCGACACCAAGTCCGCACGTACTGCCAGCAGTGAGCGCCGCAAAGCAAGCAATGCCGGTACTGGTGATCGACGACTCACCTGTCGCGCGGAAGCTCGTTGAAAATGCCTTGGATAAAGAGCAGTACGCAGTGCTGCCAGCTAGAACTGGCGAAGAGGCCCTAACAGTTTTCGCCGAGCACAAACCGGGGATCGTCATTACGGATTGGCTGATGCCGGATTTGAGCGGGCCGCAATTGTGCGAGAAAATTCGCACCGACCTTGGAGGGCGGATTACGTACATCATCATGCTCACGGGTGTCTCTGACAAGAGCAAGGTCGTGAAGGGACTTCAGGCAGGAGCCGACGATTACGTGACCAAGCCCTTCAATCCGGAGGAGCTCGCAGCGCGCGTAAACACGGGGCGGCGAATCGTCGAGCTGCATCGCGAGATTGAAGCAAAAAATCTGATGCTGCAACAGCTTGCTCTCACCGACAGCCTAACCAATCTCCCAAATCGCCGGGCGATCGAAGAATGGGGCCGGCGGCAATTGACGGGCGCACTCCGCCATAAATTTCCGTTTTGGATCGTGATGGTGGATGTCGACGAGTTCAAGACTGTAAACGACACATTCGGGCATGATGCCGGAGACACCGTGCTGCGAAACGTAGCTGACACAATCCGGCGGAACAGCCGTCAGTGCGACATCTGCGGGCGCATCGGCGGGGACGAATTCATGCTCATCCTGACGTTTACCGATCAGGACGGCGTGCGAATCGCGGTGGAGCGGATCCGGCAACAGATCGAGGCGCATGTGTACATGTTTCAGGGCCGTGAGATACGAGTTACCGCGAGCCTCGGGAGTGCTGGAATCAGGCCTGGCCAGGATTGCGACATCGAACGATTGATGGTGCAAGCGGACGTCGCGCTTTACTCCGCCAAACGGCGCGGCCGCAACCGGGCCGAAATTGCGGCGCCGAATGCGACACCGCGTCCCGAAGCGACGCCAGCGAAACTCGAAGCGACGGGTCTAGAGAAGCAGAAAGACACGATCTAAACGATCTGCCGACTGCGCCGGTCGATCGCGTGGGCACTGACGAAACAAACGAGAGCTTCGAAAAATGTTACGCCAGACGGCCGACCGCGCGCAGTTGCCATCCGTACTGAACGACCTTCCCCCATTCCCCATCGTGGCGATTAAAGCGCTCCAACTGGTTTCCAACGAAAAAGCGCCGATGCGGGAGCTAGGCGAACTTATTCGGACCGATGCGGCACTTTCAGGGGAAATCCTTCGAATTGCCAACTCGGCGCTGTACGGCTTGCGGATCGAAGTCGAAAGCGCGCTCACCGCGATGGTCTTGCTGGGGCTAGATCGCATCAAGAGCATCGTCGTTACGAGTGCTCTGCGACACTACATCGGGCGATCGATCGACGCGCCATGGATGAGGATCTGCTGGCGGCACAGCCTCGCCACGGCGCTGCTTGCAAGAGAACTGGCCAGAGGGACGTCGACGAGCGAGGACGTAGCCTACACAGCGGGAATTCTTCACGACATCGGACGACTGGCTCTGGCGATGGCTTTCCCGACGCGATACAGCGAGTTCATTCTAAATCCGGAGCCGACGTCTTTGGAGTTACTCGAAGCCGAGCGCGAACTTTTCGGGATCGACCACTGCGAAGCGGGCGAAATGCTGATGACGAGATGGAATCTGCCCGGAAGTCTAATCATAGCCGCCTCGCAACATCACGACATGCCGCGAGGAGAAGACCCAAGTGTTCTAACGATGGTTCGCTACGGCTGCCGATTCGCAGATGTACTGGGATTTGAGGTTGTGCGCAGCAACCGCCGGACAACGTACGACGACTTGATCTCGGAACTTCCGCCGCCAAGCAAACTTCCAGCCGATCAGCAGGAAATGTCGTTTCGCATCGCCAGCAAAATTAACTCCATCGAAATGGGCTAGGCCGCGGCACGCAATTCGCGTTCCGCGAGTTTACGTGCACGGTCTGGTTGCAAGGCTTCGACCGGGTATTCAAGAGGTAACCTGGGAACCGGGCGCGACTTCAATTCCTGTAACACTTGCATTTAAGAGATATAGGTGCTTGAATAAAGTATCTTGCGCTTCACTCGGCGGGGCGAGTGAATCGCAATGGCACTCCTCGAACAGTGGTCGAGGAGATGTCGCACACGCCAATGGCACGATCCTCTCGCGGAACGGCGACGCGCACGGCTACCCTTCCGGATGCGCACGATCCGGGCATCGAATCCTTTGCTTCGCTGCTGGAAGCGCTACAAGTGGGCGTAATGGTCAACGGCCCCCACGGAGAGATCCTGTTCGTCAACCGGGCTGGCCTGGAGATGTTCGGGGTCACCAGAGAGGAGATCCTTGGAAAGACGACGCGCGACCCAAAGCTGATAACGCTGCGAGAAGACGGAACGGAATGCCCGCAACCTATGAGGCCGGTCGCTCGGGCGATCCGAACTAAGAAGCCGATTGTCAGCGAGGTGCTGGGCTGGCACAAGCCGGGCTCGGAGGAAATGCTCTGGACACTGGTAACTGCCGTGCCTCAGTTCACGGAAACAGGTGAAGTGCGCAGCGTGGTTACAACGCTCACAGACATCACGGACCGGAAAAACACAGAGGCGGCGCTCCGCAGGACGGGGGAGCTTAACCGCCAGATTCTGCTGAGCGCACAGGAAGGGATCATCGTTCACGACCGCCAGCTCCGTTATGTGCTTTGGAACCCGTATATGGAGCGAATGAGCGGCATAAAGGAAAGCGACGTAATCGGGAAACACCCGCTTGAGCTTTTTCCGTTTATGGCCGAAAGCGGCATGTACGCCGACATGGAAAAAGCGCTGGCGGGAGAAATCGTTTCATCACAAGACACGCATTTTGCAGTTCCGGAGACCCATCGCGAGGGGTGGTGCAACAACAACTTCGCGCCATTGAGGGACGTTCGCGGAGAGATTATCGGTGTGGTCGCGACTGTGCGCGACATCACCGACCGCAAGGTGACTCTCGACCGGATGATCAAAAGCGAGACCCTACTGGCCCAAGCGGAACAGCTGGCCAACGTGGGCAGCTGGGAGACGGACCTGAAGACCCGGCGTTCGACTTTGTCCCGAAACCTGTTGCAGATGTACGGACTCACCTCAGAAAACGAATGGGATCGTGAGTCGTATTGGGAGCGAGTTCATCCCGAGGATCGCGCGCGAATCCGTGCGATTGTTCAACGAGCGACAGCAGAATGTAAACCGTTCGAATACGTCGCGCGCTACAAATCACTTGAAGGGTCGTATCGAGTCCATTATTCCCGGGCGATACAGATTCCCGGACCCGACGGGAAAGCGGAACGGTCGATCGGCGTAGCGCACGACATCACAGACCAAGTGAGGGCCGAGGAAGAGCTTCGGCAGTTGTCGTCACGGCTGTTGCAATTGCAAGACGAGGAGAGACGCCGTATCGCGCGGGATCTTCACGACAGCGTTTCTCAGAAGCTGCTCGCGATCAACCTGAATCTCGCACAATTCGCGAAGTCTGATGAGCTCCAGAGCAGGCGGGCGCGCCAGATATTGGCAGACACTCGGAGAACAGTACGCGACGTTTCGAAAGAGATTCGCTCGCTATCTTACCTCTTGCATCCTCCGCTGCTCGACGAGCTAGGGTTGGCGTCCGCCATCGAGGAATACGCGAAAGGCTTCAGCCAGAGGAGCGGCATCGCGCTAGAGGTCGAAATGGCTTCCGAAATCCGCAGACTGCCAAAAGAATCGGAGACGGCGCTTTTTAGAATCGTGCAAGAAGCTCTGGGAAATATCCAGAGACACTCCGGAAGCCCTCGCGGGAAAATCCGCCTTGTGCGAGAGGGTGACGACGTTGTGATGGAGATAACCGACGAAGGCCGCGGAATGAAGAGCCACAACTTGAGCAAATGGCTCGCAGGCGTCGGCACGCTCGGGGTGGGAATTCTAGGAATGCGCGAGCGCATGAGGCAACTAGGAGGCCGGCTCGAGATTACTTCGAGCGATAGGGGCACGACGATCAAGGCAGTGCTACCACGGAAGGAAGAAGAGAGTCATGCCGGTTCGTATCTTATTGGCGGATGACCACAGCGTCGTGCGACGCGGCTTGAAAGGCTTGCTCGAGTCGAAAAAAGGCTGGAAGGTTTGCGCGGAGGCGAGCGATGGCCGCGCGGCCGTTGCGGAAGCGAAACGCCACAAGCCGGATGTCGCGATTCTTGACATCGGCATGCCCGAATTGAACGGAGTGGAAGCAGCGCGCCAAATTCGGGCCGCCTCCCCCCTGACCGAGGTGCTGATACTCAGCGCGCACGGATCGGAGAAACTGGCGCGCGAAATCTTCGATGCGGGCGGGAGAGGCTATCTCGTCAAAGAAGACGCAGACCAGGATTTGCTGGCGGCAGTCGACACGGTTCGACAGCACAGGCCATACTTCACGCGGAAACTATCCGACTGGGTAGCAAGGCAAATGCAGGAATCGGACTGCAAGGCTCCGCGGGGCCGGCTGACTCCGCGCGAGCGGGAAATTGTCCAGCTCCTCGCGGAGGGAAAAAGCAACAAGGAAGCGGCGACATTGCTCGGCATCAGCGTGAAGACCATTGAGACGCATAGGGCGAACATCATGCTCAAGCTGAATGTTCATTCGATCACCGAACTGGTTCATTACGCGATCCGTAATGAGATGATTCACACGTAAACTCACTCGACCAATCGCGCTACAGGATTTTCCCTAGGGAACCCGCCGAATTTATTTTCATTGTTCACATGCCTCATTCTGAGTGCGTGAGTGTCCATTTCATATCGACCAAAGGAATCAATGTGAGTGTGAATAAAGTTGTTCGCGTGCTGGTGGTCGACGATTCACCCGTCGCGCTAACCGCAATCTGCACCTGCCTTGAGAAAGAGAGCGCGGTCGAAGTGGTCGGGACTGCGAAGAACGGATTTGAACTGCCGGAAAAGGCGGAACAACTGCATCCCGATGTGATCGTGACCGATCTGCACATGCCGCGGATGAATGGTCTCGAATGCACGCTGAGCCTGCGCGAAATGATGCCCGAGACGCGATTCATCATCATCAGCGACACCCCTGCGCCGCTCGGCAGTATTTCGCAAACGAGCGCGCTCACAGGCCGCTACTTTGACAAGAGCACTTCTCCTGAGGAAGTCCTCGCTGAAATTCGAAGACTCTTTCCTGCGATTTTTGCAGATGCGCGCGGAGGCAGCGCAGCAGGCACACATCCGCAGCGCGGGGGCAAGAAGTCCGCTGCGACGAAGGATGAGATCAGCGGCGAAGCGCCGGCTCAAGAGCCCAAATTCTGCTAGGGATTTTCGAGGCGACAGATCTTACTGGACGTCACTCGTCATTTCGGACGCCCATTGCATAGCGCTCCAGTGAACATCGGCAGCGAAAGTGTTCGCAAGATGTAGCTGCTCCGAAAGCCGCTCAGCCGCGCTCCACTCGCCCGCCTCCTGGGCAAGCATCAAATCGTAAATCGGAGTGAGAGAGCACTGCTCCCCAAGCAGGACGGCCCTCGTGTCGGGCTCCACCGCGATGCCGTCCAGCACCAAACCCATCGGCATTTCCAGAATCGCGTCCATCACTGAAAGCAAACCGACGAGAAAGAGGTCGGAGGAGCCGCGGTTGATCTTCGTCGAAATCATTTCGCAGAAGCGCGCGCGAGTCAACGCAGTGAGGATCAGGTCGGTAGGCTTGTTTTGTGCTGCGGTGAGAGTGGTGACCAGGCGAATCCAGCGGCGCATTTCGCGATCTCCGAGAATCGTAAGAGCATGCCGGACGGACTTGACTTCCTGCCGGAAGCCAAAGATCGGCGAGTTCAGATAGCGAAGCAGCCGATAGCAAAGCGAAGCTTCCCCCTTGAGAATTTCCTCGATTTTGTGCGGATCCGCTTCGGGCTGCGAGATCGCCTGAAGCAAGCGCAGATAGTTGACGCGATTGGCAGGAATTTCGCGCGCCTGCACGATTTCGGGTTTGCGGAAAAAGTATCCTTGAAAATAGCTGAAGCCGGCCTTACGCGCGGCCTGAAACTCCTCGCGCGTTTCCGTTTTCTCCGCGAGGAGACGACGGCGCGGAGTCGCATAGCGTTTTACGAGGGCGGCACAGGCGTCCATGGAGGTCGCACGCATGTCGATCTTGATGACGTCGGCAACTTCGACTAGCGGCTCACGCGGATCATTCTCGGAAAAATCATCCAGCGCGATCAAGTAGCCGGAATCTTTGAGACGGCGGCAAGTGGAGATCACCAGTTCGTCGGGCTGAACGGTCTCGAGAATTTCGACGGCTGTCTGATTCGGGGGAAGCAGCGTGATGTAGCCGCGCAAAAGAAGATCGCGCGTGCAATTGATGAACGCGCGGCGGCCATCGCACAAGACGTCGAGGCCCATGAGAATCGAAGAATCGAGAACGTTGCGGGAAGCCGCGTCGGGATCGTTGCTGGTAAAGGAGTTTTCGAGGCTATCTCGAAACAGAAGCTCGTAGCCGTAGACCTGCTGGTCGGCGGTCAGAATCGGCTGGCGAGCTGCGTAGCGGAGAAACTTGCTCGCGACAGACTGCTCCGTGCGGTTTTCGCGCAAAGTCTCCACAAGTGTTCATCGGCAATTGCCCCCAGAACTTGAGATCGAGTGTAAGATTGAGGCGCGAACACGGTGTTCGACTTCCGAGCACGATTCCGCCATTACCGCGTTGAGTCGATTTCTCACTCATTCCTAAAGCTTTAGGGAATCTAGCCGATTAGCTATTCGGGGCGATTTCTGCGGCGTGGCCGAGCGCAACGCAAACAACTGCATCGGGTCGCCAGCAACCATCACCGACTAGGCGAAATCGTAGCGACTAATTCGGACAATGATCGAAACCAACAGCGGACGAGAGCACGTGATCGTTTCGATTCGGCAAAAGATCATGCGTATCGCTGTCGCAGCATGGGCGACGACAGCGGCAGTCACGTGCGGTGGATTTGCGGTCTTCGAAGCTGGTGCAAATCATGGTGCGCTCGGCGGAGCGGGCAGTGCGTCCGGACCGAGCGTGGCAATGCTGGTTGGAATCGGGCTCACCGCTTCGTTCGCAGCAGCGTATCTGCTGGCGTCACATCTCCAAAGGGGCATATCAGCTCCGGTACAGGAGTTGCTGCGCGTTACGGCGAATGCTTGCCGCACAAGGGAGTGCTCCGAACGACCAGCCAAGAGCAGCAACGATGAAATCGGTGTGCTTTGCGACGTGGTCAACGAAACGCTCGATCGCGTCCAGTCGTGCGAAGCGGCGCTCCGCTGGGCGCAGCAGGAAAGCGAAATCCGGACGAACGAAAAGACGCTCGCGCTGCAAATGGAAGTCGCCGAGCGCCGGCAGGCCGAACGGGAGCTTGCAGATCGAAAGCGCTTTCTCGACTCTCTCATTGAAAGCGCACCCATTGCGATCGTGGCGATCGGTGCCAACGACGGCGTCGAGATGTGCAACACAGCATTTGAGACGCTATTCAAATTTCGGCAAGAAGAGATCCTCGGCCGCCCTCTTTCGCAACTCCTCGCAACCGCGGACACCCAGGAAGAAGTCGAATCGAACAAGCGAAACGCCTCGCGCGGCGGGACCACGCACCTGACCACGAAGCGAAGTCGAAGCGATGGAACGGTCGTCGACGTCGAGGGCATTTGCGTCCCGCGTGTGGTGGACGGCAACGTGAGCGGCTCGGTGATCCTTTATCAAGACATCACGCGGCGAAAAGAGGCGGAACGAGCGCTTGCCGACCGCACAAGGTTGCTGAATTCGTTGATCGAAAACCTTCCCGTGGGCGTTGTGCTCGTCGACCCGAATAGCATTGTCCTGATGTGCAACCCGGCGTTTGAAAAGCTGTTCGGATACCAACAGCAGGACATTGCGGGCCGGAGGATCATGGACATGCTCGCGTCGGGCGAGCTCCGCGAACAGATGGAAGCAACGCAAAAGGTGGTACTGGCAGGAAACTTGTCCCGGATGGCCACGCAGCGGAGGCGGAGCGACGGAACCTACGTCGACGTCGAAGTCACGGTTGTGCCGGTGATCAGAGACGGCAAGATTTCCGAAATGATGGTGATCTATTACGACATCACAGAGCGAAAGCGCGTTGAAGAGGTCCTTTGGCGAGCCAAGGAGGCAGCTGAATCGGCAAACCGGGCCAAGAGCGAGTTTCTCGCCAATATGAGCCACGAAATTCGCACACCGATGAACGGCATCATCGGAATGACGGAGCTGGTGCTGGATACCGAACTCGATTCGGAGCAGCGCGAGCAACTGAATCTCGCAAAGGCTTCCGCCGATTCACTGCTAACGCTCATCAACGACATCCTCGACTACTCGAAGATCGAGGCCGGACAGATGGACATCGAGTCGATCGATTTCAGCCTGGGAGATTGTATCGGCGACACGATGAAGGCCCTGAGCCTCCGCGCCCATCAGAAAGGGCTGGAGCTGGCGTTCGAGATCGAGGCTGACGTTCCGGAAGCCGTGGCGGGCGACCCGAGCCGGTTACGGCAAATCATCAACAATCTCGTCGGCAACGCGATCAAATTCACAGAAAGAGGCGAGGTCGTTTTGCGCGTCAAGCTGGAATCGCGCGAGCCGGATTTCGTGCGCTTGCAGTTCGACGTGACGGACACGGGGATTGGCATCACGCCGGACAAGCAACGCGCGATTTTCGAGCCCTTCAAGCAGGCTGACGGCTCAATGACGCGGAAATACGGCGGCACAGGCCTGGGGCTCACGATTTCGTCGCGACTAGTGGAGCTGATGGGTGGAAAGATCTGGGTCGAAAGCGAGCCGGACCACGGCAGCTGCTTTCATTTCACCGTGTGTTTCAAGGCGCAGCGCACGGCCTCGAAGCTGGCAGCGCAGCGAGACCCATCGAGCTTGTTCGGAATGCCAGTGCTCATCGTCGATGACAACACTACGAACCGCCGGATTCTGTGCAAATTACTCAGCAACTGGGGAATGAAGCCGTCGGAAGCCGAGAACGGAACAAAAGCGATGGCCACACTGATTCAGGCGCAGAGCGCCGGCAAACATTTCCCGCTGATTCTGCTCGATGCGCAGATGCCCGAGATGGATGGGTTCACACTCGCCGAATACATTAAGCGTCATCCGGACTTCAGGGCCGGCACGGTAATGATGCTAAGTTCCGCCGGACAGCGTGGCGACAGCGTGCGTTGTCGCGATCTCGGAATCGCATCCTACCTGACGAAACCCATTCGGCAAGGAGAGCTGCTGGACGCGATTTTGGTCGCCGTGGGTACTCCGCTGCAGCCGGGGCCCAAGGCATCGCTCGTTTCGCGTCGCACATCGCGGGAGTCTCCGTGCAGTCTGCAAATACTTCTGGCGGAAGACAACGCGGTCAATCAATTGCTGGTCGTCAGACTGCTTGAAAAGTGGGGACACAAGGTGGCGATCGCATCGAACGGCCGAAAGGCGCTGGAAGCGCTGAACCGCGAGCCGTACGATCTGGTGCTGATGGATGTGCAGATGCCAGAAATGAATGGCTGGGAAGCGACGCGAGCGATCCGTGAATTGGAACGCGAAACAGGCCGACACATTCCCATCATCGCGATGACCGCGCACGCGATGAAGGGTGACGACGAGAAGTGTTTCGCGTCGGGCATGGACGATTACCTAGCAAAACCGATTCGTACTGCCGAACTGATCGCGATTCTCGACCGGATTGCCAGTCGCAAAGTCGCGCTACAGGCGGCCGAGAGCCGACCAGTAGAAGCTTCGAAGTCGGAGGTCATCAACTAGCTGGCTTGCGAAGCGCCGTCGGCCCTTGCAAGGAGCATCGTTGAGGGATCCATGGGGCAACGCACAGAGCAGCGGGTTGCCGTCGCCTTCCGGGTAATCGTACGGGGATTGGACTCGCACGGCCATCCGTTCGAGAAGACGGTGGAAACGCACGACATAAGCTGCTCGGGCGCGTGCCTCTATGGCCTCAACAACATCGTTTCAGTCGGAAGCCGAATCGAAATCCAGTACAAAGAGCAGATGGCATGGTACCGAGTTCAGTGGGTGGACTCTGGCCCCGCAGGCAGCGGACGTACGGGCGTTCGTTGCCTCGAACCCGGGAATTATGTTTGGGGAGTCCCGCCGAAGGAGTGGGCTGCTGACACGTACGACCCCGCACATCCGACCCTGGTCATCCCTGAGCCCGTTGAGGTCGCTGTTGTTGCGCCGAAACAGGCGACCTGGTACGGCGCCGATCGACGACAATTTCCGAGGAGATCTTGCCGAATCGAGGCACAGGTCAGCACGGACAACGGCGCGGTCCAACTGCCCGGCACGGTAACAGACATCTCGCTCGGCGGATGTTACGTGGAGATGCTCGCGCCACTGCCGATCGACACAGCCGTCGAAATCATGCTGAGGCCGGAAGGTGCGGCGTTGGAGATGTCCGGCAACGTAAGGTCGTCGCAAACTGGGCTTGGGATGGGAATCGCGTTCACGGGAATGCGCCCCGCGGATTTCGAGAAGCTTCAGAAACTCGCGCCCGTGCCAACAAGACGCGGCGCAGTGCCACAGATCGTGGATCCTACCGCTGATAATCAGCGCCCGGCCACGCTGACGGCGAATACGCGCCCAGCTCCTGCGCCGATGCGATCATCGGCACCGCGAAACGCAGCAGTGAGAGACGTGCCCGCGACGCCGGAAGCATTTCAGGCAATCGTTCGGCTACTTTTCCACAAGGGCCTCATCACCCAAGAAGAACTAATGGAAGAGCTGGAGAAGCTCAAGCCCACTCGCGTTTAAGCCTTTTTCTTCGCTGGTTCAGTTAGGAACGAAGTGTCCTAAGTCCGGCGCAATGGAGGGAGGCTTAGCCGGTGAAGGCTTTGACGCCTGAGGAGCGCTTCTGAATATGCCTCCGGCTGCTGGATTGAGAACGACGATGTCGACACGGCGATTGTGGGCGCGGCCTTCCGCCGTGTCGTTCGAATCGACAGGATGGTATTGCGCGTAACCAGCGGCCGCGAGCCGGGCCGGCGAAAATTTGTATCGCAAAATGAAAACCTTGATGAGCTCGGTCGCGCGCGCGGTCGAAAGCTCCCAATTGGAATCAAACTGGTGCGTGTGAATCGGCACGTTGTCGGTATGGCCTTCGATGCGCAGCATTTCGTCGCGCGGACCGAGAACCGCTGCGAGCCGGTCGAGCGCACCCATGGAAGAGCGGCGGAGATTCGCCGAACCGCTCTCGAAAAATCCGATCTCCCGCAGGCTAATCACAAGGCCTTCCTTGCGCGCCGATACCTTCAAGACGTTGCGCTTGATTTCGGGCGCGAGAGCCTTTTCGAGTTCGCCCTGAATGTCTTTTAGCTCGCCGGGAACGATGCTGCCGCTCAGCTCGCCATTTTCAGGCTGAATGAAGCGCTGCATGTCCTGCGTGCGCGAGACGTTTTCGATGGCTTGCACATCCTGAAAGGGCATCGGCTCCGTGGTCGCAAGCGGCACTTTCGTATTGGAGTTGTCGAACACCGCCATGCGCTGAAAAGCGACCTGAATCGCCATGGCCAGCTGACCGATCTTGCGTTTGTCGACTTGCGAAGAGGAATACAGAACGACGAAAAACGCGAACAGAAGAGTGATGAAATCGGCGTAGGAGACGAGCCAACGCTCGTGGTTGGCGTGCTCTTCGTGGCGCTTCTTTCGGCTCATGCCGTCTTCTCTTCGGTTCGGAGGGTCGCCTTGCCTGCTTTTGCCGTCTTGTTGGCCTCAGCAAAAAATCCGAGGAGTTTCGTTTCGATCATGCGGGGGTTCATACCTTCGAGGATCGAAACGACGCCTTCCAGCATCATTTCGCGGACGACCTGCTCCTGACGGATGCGCATCTTGATTTTTCCGGCAGCCGGCAGAAAGAACAGGTTAGCAGAAGCAACGCCGTAGATCGTCGCGACGAAAGCGACGGCAATTCCCCGCCCTACTTCGGTGATGTCGTCGAGGTGCTGCATAACCTGAATCAAGCCGAGGACCGCGCCGATGATTCCGATGGTCGGCGAGAAACCGCCAGCAGATTCGAAGACTTTGGGGATATGCTCCTCGTGCTCGCTCTGGTTATCGAGCTCGAGCTCCATCATTTTACGAAGCTCTTGCGGTTCGGTGCCGTCAACGGCGAGCATGAGCGACTTCTTAAGGAACGGCTCCTGAATGGAGTCGATTTCCTTATCGAGCGATACGATTCCGCCGCGGCGAGCCTTATTCGCATAGCCGACGATTTCCGAAATCCGCTCGTGTGGGTCCTTGGCCTTGTTGAAGAAAATCGAGCTGAGCCGCTTGAAGGCTTCGAGCACAACGGGCAGCGGAAACTGAATCATCACGGCGCCGAGCGTGCCGCCGAATACAATCATTGCGGCTGTGGGCTGGAGAATCTGCGCGACCTTCCCGCCCTCGAGCGTGAGACCAAGAAAAATTCCGCCCAACGCCACCAAGATTCCGGCAAACGTGCTCTTGTCCATCCGTCGAGTTCCTTAGGTTCTTTTGGCGGGAGGCCGAGCCTCGCCGCGAAAATCCCGGGTAGGAGAAGCGGTTTGCGGCGCGTGCCACGGCGGCAGATCAAGCCCCGCAATGATCTTGCGCCTGAAATCAATGACTCGTTCCAGCACCTCGTCGCTCGATTCGAGTACGACGATTTTTTCGCCGGTGACGAGCGTGATGACCGTGTCTGGTGAGCTTTCGACTGACTTGATCAGGTCAGAATTGACGACCAAGGGCTGGTTGTTCAAGCGCGTGAGCCGGATCATAGCAGGCCGCCTTTCGCCACACACGTCGGGCTACACCCGGACGACGCGCGTGACGCCTCAATAGCTCTATCGGCAGACAGCGATTAGAGTTGAGCGCGAGCCTGCCCCAGCCGTGTCTCATTCGCCGTTGAAAGCTTGCAATCCTCTAATTGGGCCACCCGTGTGCACAACTCACAGTGGAAGAGCAGGAAGCACGTCCACTTGCGATCAGTAATCCGGCAAATCCTGCCGAGTTTGTGCGATCGCGCCGGCAACGGGGGACGTTGGGATGCGAAGGAAGCCAGTGAATTCAGTCGAACGATTACGGGAAGTCAACGAGTTCGTCTCGTCGTTTCCGAGCGATCGGCGGTCTGCCAACCCCGCAGCCGCCGGCGGATCAGCCCAACCGCCCGCGCGGAGCGACAATGCAACGCCAAGTAGCGCAGCGAAGCCCGATCACCTGCCGCGCGGCGTTGTGCAGGGCGGGCGTGGCAGTGGCAGAGACGACCTCACTGCCGCGCCCGCATCTTCTTTCAGCAGTTTCGACGACTGGATCGAGCAAGGATCCACGCCAAAAGTCTGGCAAATCACGGAACCGATCTACGAGCGCGCAGCAATCAACCAAATCTTCTCGAGGTAATCATGGCGAAAAGGGCACTCATTACGGGCATCACAGGGCAGGACGGGTCGTACCTGGCCGAATTCCTGCTGCGGATGGGCTACAAAGTTTGCGGGATCGTGCGACGCAGCAGCACCGTCAATCTGGAGCGGCTGGCGCACATTCAGAACAAGGTCGAACTGATTCAGGGCGACCTGCTGGATCAGAATTCTTTGATTTCAGCGCTTAATCAAAGCGAGCCAGATGAAGTGTACAACTTAGCAGCGCAATCATTCGTACCGACTTCATGGAATCAGCCTGTGCTGACGGGCGAATTTACAGCGCTGGGAGTCACCCGACTGCTGGAAGCGATTCGAGTAGTGAATCCACGGATCCGTTTTTATCAGGCTTCCTCGAGCGAAATGTTCGGCGCGGCGAGCGAAATGCCTCAGAGCGAGCGGACGAAATTTCATCCGCGGAGTCCCTACGGCGTTGCAAAGCTTTACGGGCACTGGATCACCGTCAACTACCGCGAGAGCTACGATCTTTTTGCTTGCTCGGGACTTCTGTTCAATCATGAATCGCCGCGCCGGAGCGTCGAATTTGTGACGCGGAAGGCCAGCTATAGCATCGCGTTGATCAAATTCGGCCTGCAAAAATCGCTCAAGATGGGAAACCTTGACGTGCAGCGTGATTGGGGCTTTGCCGGGGATTATGTTCGGGCGATGTGGCTGATGCTGCAGCAGGACGCACCGCAGGATTACGTGGTCGCGACCGGAATTTCGCACACGGTGCGGCATCTACTTGAAGTGGCGTTCGCACACGCGGGTCTGGACTATCGCGAGCATGTCGAAATCGATCCGGATCTTCTGCGTCCGGCAGAAGTCTTTCATCTACTCGGCGATTCCTCGAAGGCACGGCGCGAGTTGGGTTGGGAGCCGACAGTTTCGTTCGATGAGCTTGTTCGCATGATGGTCGACTCGGACCTGGCGGCTATCCGCAATCGCGCGGATGAAGTCCCGACTGCGCGGCGCCTAGAACCTGCCGCGTCGCTGATGCAGCCGATGCGATCGTCGCGCTAGCTGTCGATTTTCGGTGCTTTCGGTTTCGACGCGTCGAACGAGCCTCGCTAAGACAGGTCCGTTTCTGTGATTCCCGCGGTTACGTGAACCTGCGTAACTACTGTGCTTTTCCAAACGCGACAATGAATTCGAAGGGTTCGGTCGCGCTCGATGCTTGAAATGCGGGTGAAAGATGCGCGCCCACCGAGGCAAAAGAAAACAATCTAAGATTGTTTTCGCGTAGCTCGTCGCGAAATTGATCTAGCGTCCAGAATACGTCGTACACTCCGTAGTTTTCCCAACCGATGTTGTCGCGCGTTTGATACTCCGGCGCAGGATTCGGCACGTCGACGATGGCGATTCCGTCCTCGCGAAGCAGTTCGTGGAATCGACGGTAGAGCAGGCGCCGATCGGGGTATTCGAAGTGGCGGAGCAACCTGCCGCACGTCACCACATGGAACTTCTCGAGCAAGGAGTGGCTGAAAACATCGCCGTGAACGAATCGGATGCCTGACGCGTTCGACTGCCGAGCCACTTCGAGCATTTCCGCCGAGCCATCGAGCGCGGTGGTTATGCCAAATGGAACAAGGCACGGCAGCAAGCGGCCCGGACCGGTTGCGAAATCGAGAAGCGCGAGATCGGTCCGGCCGCCAAATCGATCTGCGATCAATCGCCGGATTGCATCGTGCTCCTCCTCGGCAAACCGCCGGAAGGGTTCGGACGCGAAACGATCGTCGATGTAGCGCTGGGCGACTGGTCGAGACTGGTAGTAGTTCGCGAGCGATGGACGGCCCCGCACCAAGATCTTGCCGGTGGCCTCGAGGCGATTCTCCCAATCTCGGAGCGTAGGGCCTTTATGCTTTTCGAGCGCCTCCGCGTGAAGCTTGCGATATGCGTTGACGGAAGTCGCGCGGTCGAAATGTGAGCGAGACGCCAAGCGGGACTGCCGGCTGAATTCCGCTAACTCGTTTTGCAGGCGGACGAGTCCTGTGCGCAAGCCCTGCCCACTCGGGGGCACCACAACTCCCGCGCCGGTTGCTTGAAGCCATTCCGCGATCCCAACGAATTCTGTGGCGAGTACCGGTTTGCCTCGCAACATTCCTTCGACCGAAGAGAGCGGGCAGCCGTGATTTCCCCAAGCGGCTCCGAACGGCAGAATCACGGCGTCGATTTGGTCGTAGAACGCTTCCATGTCGAGATTTCCGGCGAGCACCGTCACGTTGGTCAATCCCTTTGCGGCGACAGCTTTTTGAATCTCGTCAGGCGACGTCCGCCAAGCGAGGAGAAAATGTGACTCCGGGGAGTGCGCGGCCAAATCGAGCAGAAGCGGTACGCCCCGCGTCTGCCAGTGCTCGGGCACAATTGGCGCCGTCGCGAATCCGACCACAAAATTCGCGCGCTGTTTCGCGCTGGGCGTCCGGCGCGGCGGAGCGGACATCACTGGAGGAATCACCGCTGCAACGCGAATCCCGTGCGCCTGCAGGCGCGCCAAGGTTCCAGCGGACTGACACACGATAGTCAATCGCCCGAAATCGATTAGGTGACGAACTTCGTCAAGCGTTTCGGGATGGCAACCCTCAAGCGGATCGGAGCAAGTTAGCGTCAGAGTGGTCGGCTGGCGTTGTAGGCTGTACTGCACAGGGAAATTCAGAAGCGGATAGTGAACCTGGAGAAGGTCAGGCGATTTTTCACGAATGAATCCTGCGATCTCGCTTGCCGGCACGCCATAGATTTCTCGTTGGGGGTCGAAGACCGGAGTCGCGATGCTCGTCTCGATGGAGAGAAAACTGGCCTCAACTTCTCCCGAAAGCTCTCGAAGCGATTCGTAAAGATTCCAAGCTTCACGCGCATTTGCTTCCGTGGTGCCTCGCTCCAAGAAGCCCGCGACGAGACAAACGACTTTCGGCAGGCGCGCACCGGTTTGAAATGCGGGCTGAGTAAGCGCGCGCGACTGCTTGACGCAATGTTGAATGAGCGGGGCGAGCGTCGCCCGGTCGGAGGGTTTCGCTAATCGATGGGCGCGAAGCAGAACATCAAGAGCGTCGGCGAACTGCTTTTGGCTGATCAGCAGCGCCGCGAGATTCTGCGCCGCCATCGCATAAGACTTGTCCAGCAACACGGCGCGGCGGAAGGAAGCCTCAGCATCGCGGGAAAGGCCGAGCGCGAATTGCGAGCAGCCGAGATCGCTCCAGCACTCCGCGCTCTGTGTTGTTTCAAGCGCCTGCCGGAATTGAGCGATCGCTGCTTGATAGTCGCGGCGCCTGTACGATTCCATTGCCTGCAATTGCTGGGGAGTTCGTGGAGCCTGCAATGTAGCCATCAATTCCATTCAAATCTCCAGGAGCACATCAGCTAGCGACTTCGAATAGTTCGTGCCGCGTGCAAAATGTGCCCAGTGTTCTTCTGAATGCGGTGAGGAGTCCGGCAATTCTTGCCGGAGCGCCTCGTTCAGACCCTAACCGAACTGGGGTGGGTGCCACGCTTACCAAGAGCGGCTGCGACGATTGTGCTCGCGAGAATTAGTTTTCTTAGTCTGCTCGCGCATCTATCGCAGCTGGTCGTGCCCTGAGCGCGAGGCGCCGGCTCTTATTGCGCGCGAATTCGTGCGCACACACATCCAGCCACGGATCGCAGCAATCTTCCGACCTTTTGCGCCTAAGGATTCTCTTAGATGGCACGACGGCATACCTTCAGTGACCGGTTTTTCGGTCTTGCGGCGGCCAAAGCAACGACGACCGCGCGAGATTTTCTTTGGCAGGCTAAGTGCTGATTCCTCTGGCCGCAAATCGACATGCCACGCGTGTGTCGCGTCGAATTTTCTTGCGCGAGCGACGAGAGCATTCGGATGGAACTGTTGACGACGGACGGCATCAGAAGCGACGTTACTTTGGCTGGCAAGCCGTGGAGCCACGGCTACACCCAGGCGCAGCCGCAGGGAGTGTTTTTTCGCGGCGTTGTCTATGGCGGCTCGGGATACGCGGAGGAGTGCTGGGTAGTTGCGGTAGCGCTTGCCGAATCCGGCGTGCCGGTACAGCTCGTGCCGATTGGGCAGACGTCGGACTCCAACCGCATGTTGCCGAAGTACGCGAGACAGAGGCTTGAGCACCTGACGCAGCAGCGGGTCGATCTGTCGCGGAGCATCCTCTATCAACACGTGACGGCCTTTGGATGGAACCTGGGGATTCACGGATCGGTGCGCGTGGGCCGGACGATGTTTGAGACAGATCGCATCCCAGACGGCTGGCTCGAGCGGTGCGATGCGATGGACGAGATCTGGCTGCCCAGCGAATTTAACCGGCGCACATTTGAAGAAGCCGGAGTGGACGCGCGAAAGCTGCGCGTCGTACGTGCTGGCGTCGATACGGACCTTTTTCGGCCGGGTACGCGGCCTCTCGAAATCTCGCGCGCTCGGTCATTCAATTTCCTCTCAGTATTCGATCTAGAACCGCGTAAGGGGACCGATCTGCTCGTAAAGGCGTATTTGCGAGAATTCAACGCGGATGAGGATGTAGCGCTGATTCTGAAAATCTCGCAGCTCAACGATCCGATTACCGATCCCGTCGCGCAGCTGTGCTATTTCATAGAGAAAGAAGCCGAGCTGACGCTCGAAAATTGCCCGCCAATCATCTTGCTCAAAGGTTTCCTTTCGCAAGCCGAGATGGCTGCCCTATACGCCAGCGCACATGCGTTCGTGCTTCCCACTCACGGAGAAGGCTATGGCCGGCCGTTGATGGAAGCGCTTTCCGTCGAGCTGCCCGTGATTGCGACCCGGTGGAGCGGTCAGTTGGATTTTCTGCGGGATGAAAACAGCTACTTGATCGATATCGAGGGACTCGTGCCGGCCTCGGTCGAGGAAGAAATCTTCGCCGGGCATCTGTGGGCGCAGCCGAGCGTTGAACACCTGCAACAACTCATGCGGCGTGCATTTTCGAATCGAGACGAGGCCCGCGCGCGGGGGCAGCAAGGCCGCCGCGACATGATTGCTAACTGGGACTGGAGCGTGACTGCGCCGCTCTGGGTCAACGAGTTTCGCCGATTATTGGACTGAGTGAATGGAGAAAAGTCCCGAAACACTCCGGAGGCAGATAATGAATCAGGCAGTGATGGTGTCAGCGGGCGCGCCCGCGCACGCGGTAGCATCGGTAAGACCGACAGTCGATCAAGCCCTGGGATTGGAGGAATTGGCTAGAGCTGTGGCCAACAATGCTCTGTTGAATACGGAAGTCGATCGCAAGATCGTCGCGCGCTTGATGGAGACTCGAGAAGAAGTCCAGGCGACGCAGCGCGCCATGGAGGGACTGCGGAAAGAGTTTGGACAGCTCGCGCGCGGTGTTGGGCAATTGATCGAGAATTTTCGCTTGCAACAGCAGCGCCCGGCAAGCGCGACCGCTGCAACCGAGCCGACTTCGTTGCGCACCAGCGTCGCGCCGCGGCTGCTTTCGCCCCAGCGCCTCTCGGCGATGGGCACAAACCTCCGGCTCAACCTCCGATGCGGACACTTGCCGACGCCGGATTACTTCAACATCGACACCCGAGAGTTGCCCGGTGTGGACATGATCGCCGATGTGCGCACGCTTCCATTTCATGCGGGAACCGTGGCGGAAATTTACGCTGCCCATCTGATGGAGCACTTCACGGAATCCGAGCTGAGGTCAACTGTTATCCCCGGATGGCACCGGGTTCTGAAGCCCGGCGGCCTCCTTCGGATTATCGTGCCCGACGCGGAAGGCATGATCCAAGCGTTCAGCCGCGGCGAATATCCATTCGAAAACTTTCGCAAGGTCACTTTTGGCAGCCAGGATTACCCCGGCAACTTTCGCTACACGATGTTCTCGCGTCAGAGTCTGCGCGAACTGCTGCAATCCTTTGGATTCGGTGTTGACGAATATACGGCCGTGGCGAGACGCAACGGTCTGTGCCTCGAGATGGAGATCAACGCGGTGAAGGCGTCGTAGTTGTATTAGACGCGTTGAAGCTGGTGCGGTTTGTAAAGCGGGCTCGCGCTCGGAATTCGAGGTCGAGATTCTCGATTCAGTGGGCTGCCGAGCGATTCGAGAAGGAAAATCATGCCGCTCTATGTCGTGGACCATCGTGGAGGTCTCCCGCTGGTCAGCTTCGAAAAAAGTCCGAAGGTCGCGCTTGAGACTGACGCGATCTCTGACGACGCGTTGCCTGAGGTGATTCGTCCCGTTGCAGATTCCGTGTCTTTACGGTGCCTCGACTCCCTGCAAACGGGCCGGATTCCAAAGCGCGCCGACGCGGTGGTGACGTGGCTCGCCGGAGATCAGCTGCTTCAAGGCTCGGCGGCAAGCATTCGCCGCGACCTTCACACGGCCGGGAGAAAGTGCTTTGTTCCGGTCCATTACCCGTGCATGACTGAACTGGATCTGATCGCGATCGAACCTCGCTGGATGAGTGCAGGACGCATTCGCGATTTCTGGAGCACAGCAGCGAGGGTCGCGCGAAAGTCCGCACCGTCAGCGCAGTATCTCACCGCACTCAAAGCGGTGAATCAACCGTGGGCGAAGATGGTTTTAGCCTTCGCCGCCGAAATAGCCAGTCCGGGTGCGGGAATTGAACACCTTGCAAAGCTCGCACAAGACACCAATGCTCCCTCTCAAGTCACGGCGCTCGCGCTGCGAAATCTAGCTGTCCTGCTGATGAAGCACAACGACATGGCCAAGGTGGAGCGCGTGCTGGAAGGCGCACTGGAATCGTTTCCCGACTACGCGGAGCTGTGTTTCGTGAGCGGATTGCTGGCAGTCCACCAGAACAAGCCCTCGAAAGCGGTTGGACAGTTGGAACGGGCCCGTGCGAGCAATCACGAGTATGTCGGCAGCGGAGGGGAAAGTTCTTACCGCGCAGCGTGGCTCCTCGGGAGAATCGCAGTTCGGACCGGTAACGAAAGAGCGGCGGTTCAATATTTCCATCCCGGTATCGTGAGCGAGCCGGTTTTCACCCCGGCGGCCGAAGATTTTTTGAAGCTTCGGTTGCCGCCCGAGATTGTCGGCGTTGTTCAATTCGATCTGACACGGTTGGCGCGGCGCGAGCCGCGGTATCTGAATGATGTCTTCGATTTCTTACTGCTCCATCGTGCCTTCCCACTTGCGCGGCGAATTGTGCAGACGATCCCTCTCGGTGAAGCGGAGAAAGAAGCCTTCGTTGAGAAACTTGATGCAGCGGAGGCTCCCTTCAGCGGCCGGCGGGGAAACGAAGGCAAACCAGGAATCCTGGTGTGCGGTTCGTTCGTCGAGCATTCAAGCCTCGCTCGCATCAATCGGGAAATCGCGACCGCGCTGCTGAAATCGGGCGAATTTGACGTGGCGTTGGAGCCATTCGGCCAGCCGATGGTTCATGCCGAGAAAATTCCGTATGGCAAGGCTCTCGCGGAAGCAATGTCGCGTTACCCCAAGCATCTTGATTTGACCATCCGCCATCACTGGCCCCCTGATTTTCGCCGGCCATCGAGAGGCAAAGTCGCTGTGATCGTACCTTGGGAATTCGGAGCAGTGCCTCGCGTTTGGGTCCGCGACATTGAACGGAATGTGGATGAACTGTGGGTGCCGTCGGATTTCGTCCGCAAAGTTTTTGTGCGTGCCGGCGTGGACGACAACCGCGTGCATGTGATTTCGAATGGGGTCGACGCCAAGATTTTCACGCCTGACGGGCCGCCAGCTCGGCCGACAGGATGCCGACAATTTGTGTTTCTATTCGTAGGCGGGGCGATCGGGCGCAAAGGGATCGACTTGTTGCTTCAGGCCTACGCGCAGGCCTTTGAAGCGGGCGACGATGTGACTCTTGCCATCAGTACCGGGGCGAATCCCGCCTATGCGCACAATTCGCTCGACGGCTTGATTGCCAAGTTCATGAGCGATGTGCGGCTGCCGCACATTGCATTTCTATCGAAGCAGTTCGAGGACGCCGATCTCGCCGCGATGTACAGGGGATGCGATGCGTTTGTACTGCCGTACCGCGGCGAGGGCTTCGGCATGCCGATCGCCGAAGCGATGGCCTGCGGCAAGCCGGTGATTCTGACGGCAGCGGGTCCGGCACCTGAATTTTGCCCGTCCGATTGCGGATACTTCATTCCGGCAATTGAGTCCCCTGTTCCCGATGCACCGCCGCCGTTCGGCAAACTTGCAGGCGAATGGAATTGGTTCGAGCCGGATGTTGCGGCTCTGGCGCGCACGATGCGACATGTCTACGAACATCCAGAGGAAGCCGCCGCCCGGGGACGCAACGGCGCAAAGGCGATTCGTCGCAAACACACGTGGGACAAGATTACGTCTATCTACCGCAAGCGGGTCGCATTTTTGACTGCACAAACAACAGGCAATCCGACTGTAGATTCCGAGCCGATCGTCGAGGAGGGTGCATGCCAAGAATCGCTCTCTCCATGATCGTAAAGGACGCTGCTCCGACGCTGCGGGCGTGCCTCGAGTCAGTGCGGGGCGTCGCGGACGAAATCGTAATCGCCGACACTGGATCTTCCGACGCGAGCATTCAGATCGCGCGGGAGTTCGGCGCCCATGTACTCAATATTCCCTGGGAAAACGATTTCGCGGCTGCGCGCAATCGCTCACTTGCCGAGGTGCAAGCGGACTGGGTGCTGGTTCTCGACGCCGATGAAGTGCTCGACCCCGATGCGAGGAAAACAATTCCCGGGTTTGTCGCGGCGACGAACCTCGCCGGCTACATGGTCGCAATTCGCAACTATTTTCTCAGCCTCGACGATCGAATCTGGGATGAACCGGCGAAGCCGAATGATTCGACACTACCGGCAGCAAAAGCCTATCCCGCTTATGTGGATCACGAGAATGTCCGGCTTTTCCGTCGCGATCCCCGGATCTATTTCGTGGGCCGCGTACACGAGTCTGTTGGATCGCGAATCGAGGAGTGCGGAATGCGCCTTGGCCGCGCGCGATTTCTGATTCATCACTTTGGGCTCGCGGCAGACGCGAACACAAGAGCCCGCAAGAACCGCTTCTACCATGAATTGGGACGGTTGAAAGTTGATGAAATGCCGCAGAACGCGCAGGCGCATCTGGAGCTGGGGCTGGTCGAGCTCGAGAACTCGGGAAGCGTCGAATCGGCGCTCGCCAGTTTTGAAACGGCTTGCCGCCTGAATCCGGAGTTCGGCGTGGCATGGTTTTTCGCTGGCGTTGCTAATGCGCGACTCGGCAAACATCGAGAATCGATTGAAGCGCTGAATCAGGCGGAGAAGCACGGGCGGCGAACACCGACCACGATGGAGTTCATCGGGGATGGCTACTACAACCTCGGCGAATTCGCCTCCGCGGCGCGTGCCTACGAACGGGCTCTCAAACTTGCGCCCGCGTCACTTCATCTGGAGGGAAAACTGGGTCTCGCGACCGTGCGGCGCGGATGTGCGGAACCTGGCCTTCAACGAATCCGGCGCGCACTCGCCCAAAAACCACAGAATGCGGAATTGCACGACCGACTGATTCTGGCTTTGGCATCGATCGAGCGCGTTTCTGACGCCGCGATGGCAGCCGAACAGAAGCTACGCGCGGTGAAAGCTCCGATCCCGCGGGATTTCTCGGTAGCGGCAAGACTCTGGGCGCAGGCAGGAAATTGGGCTCGCGCTACCGCGGTGCTGCACGTCGGCCGGCAGCTTCATCCGGAGGACGCGAGCCTTGAGGAGTTGCTGCGCGAACTCGGAGCCAAGGCCGGCTCCCGTGTAGGCGAGCTAATGGTGACGCTAAATGATAGAGGGGTAAGAGTTTCCGAACATTAAAGTCGAAGGCCCCACCTGCCGATGGAGTAGGGGAACGACCGAAGTTCCGTGGGGCGCGAGCGAGCCGGGCGGTTTTGGGGGGATGTCCTTCCGAGCCAGGGCTTCAAACCGCAAAACGGGACGCTCGAAACTTCGAAAGGAGATTTTGAAATGCCATTCGGCATACTCGACAACATTCCAGCCCTGCAAGCGGAAGCAGCTCTCCAAGGCACGCAGAAGAGCCTCAGCTCCACCCTGCAGCAGTT